>Ga0190271_10002027_pt1 | contig 12002 bp, 4 predicted proteins | sample Popmic356T_FD_133747 | JGI IMG/M metagenome (GOLD analysis project Ga0190271, IMG submission 133747) | Populus adjacent soil microbial communities from riparian zone of Weber River, Utah, USA - 356 T | ecosystem: Environmental > Terrestrial > Soil > Riparian zone | place: USA: Utah | collected...
GCCTTGCGCCAGTCGCAAGATCGATGGCCAGCACTACGCTGCCGTCCATCACGTAAGCGACGCCGGCCCCCTCATCGATCTCGATGCCCGTGGGATTGTTCAGCAGCGGTCCGCTGCCGATCGTCGCGTCAGACACGACGACCGGTGCTTCGCCGGCACGCGCGCTGTAGAGCGCGTTGGTCGTGAAGTCGACGGAGTAGTACTGGCTGGTGCTTGCATTGAACGCGGCATCCATCGGATCCGTATCGATGGTGCCGCGGCCGTCCGAGCGTCCGGAGACCACGGTCCGGTTGCCGTTCGACGGGTCGATCTCGGCAATGAAATCCGCGACGTTGTCGGCAGAAAGTAGCACGCGTCTCGCCGCATCGAATTTCAACCCATGTGGTCCGCGGAAGTTGACGCCGCTGCCGAGGCTCGCGTCTCTTACGACGACGCGATCGCCGTTGGGCCTGATCTCCATCAGCGGCACGGCGAATTCCGCCGCGATGACGAACATGCGTCCGGCCGAGTCGATCACGACGTCTTCCGGATACTCGAGCCAGGGGCCCGAGCCGACGGGTGGAACGTTGTACATCGCGATGCCCGAGGACGTGATCGTCTGCCGGATTCCGCTGGCGAGATCGATTCGCGCGACCCGGTTGGTGAACTCATCGGCCACGTACGCAAAGCCTGCCTGGCTGACAACGTTCATTCCACGCAGGAAGCTGCCCGGCAGATCGCTCAGGCCATCAGAGAGCATCGTGCGCGCGCCGGTCGTAGGGCTTACCGCGAACAGCGAGCTGCTATCCGATACCAGGATGCGATCGCGGACCAGATCGAACCCGACGCCGCGAAAGTAGTAGATGGGTGGGCCCGGAGTCTGCGGCGACGACAACAGGCGCCGCTCGCCGGTGGTTGGCACGATTGTCAGCACGCCACTGACCTCGTCGCTCACGATCAACAGGCCACGAATCGGATCAAAATCCAGTTCCGTCGGCGCAAGGAAATCAGGGCCACTTCCGCTCAGCCTGGTGCGATCACCGGTGGCCAGGTCGACGCGGAATAGCGCGCTGCGTTCATTGTCCACGACATAAACAAACCGCGCATCCGGACCGGGACTCAGCGCGACGGGTTGGACGAACGCCGGCCCCGACCCGACGTGTCGTCCCGAGACGATCGATCGCGGGCCGCCGTCGAGAGGTGAGGCGATGATCGCCGGCGTGTCCCGATCCAACAGGAGTACGCGCGATCGTGATTCATCGAGCAACATGCCCGGCACGTAGGTGAGTTCGGGCTCGCGAGAAATCGTCATCCGTTGGGTGGTTGCGTCGCCGCCTCCATGAGAGGCGGTTACCGTGAGTGTGAACGTGCCCAGACCCGAAATGGGGATATTGCGGACATGGAATTTTCCGTTCGCAATTTCACCCTGTACGGGTGCGCCACCCGCATCTGCCGAGACATTCACGTTCTGGAGCTGGGCATGCGATACGAACCCGGAAACGGAGATCGCGCCATCGCCATAACGCGCGTGCGCCAGCGGAAACGTGATCTCCGCCGCAGGCGCCGGGCTATCGAGGACAGCGATCTGAAACTGTTGCTGGGCCGTGCGAACGCGTGAGCCGCTTCCGACGGCGACCTCGGCCACGATGGTGCGGACCGGCGATGCTTCGAAGTCCACGCCGCCCGCGACGCTAACTACCCCGGAAACCGGGTCGACGGCGAAAGATCCGCCGGCATTGTCGGCGAGGGAGTAGCGAACGCTGGCGGTGGACGCTGGCGTGATGCCCAGGATCAGTCCCACCGGTGCGCCCGGCCGGGCACTCTCCGACATCTGATTGACGGTCGTGTCGATGTCGAGGATCGTCGGCGGATCGCCGACGACAGCGTCATCACCGCTATCACCACTACCGCCACCACCACCACAGCCACCGAGCAGCACTTGCGTGAGCAGGAAGGGCACCAGGAGCAATTCGAGTTTTTTCATTGTGAGGTCACAGTTGACGCGTCAGGAAGTCGAGGCTGGCTTCGACAATTCCCGCCCGGCGCGTATATCTTCAAGGGCAGGGAGCAACCACATATCAGGTTCGACACCTATGCTTTCGATGCGACGGTCGCCGGCGCGCAGCCAGTTCAAGACCGGTGCGCTGACATAACTGCTGTCAGGCAGCGGGAACTGCAAGATCAGGACCAAGGCACCAGCCCAGCCAGTTTTCCAGGTGCGTAGCCTTGCCATTCCTTGCCTCACCAGGCGTTTGCCGCCCAAGCATCCTCTGGCAGCAAGGCGTGTTTTGTGACACGAACACGAAGGTATCGCAAGCATCCGGAGCAGTTAGTCCGGGATTTCGTTCAATCGGGAAATCCTGCGTGCGAGTCCCGCGCAAGACCCGTTTTCCCGGAGCGAAACGATGCCGAAATGTTTGATCAGCGTCCGGTGAGAGAGCTTGCCTCGTACGCGTACGCGTCCGCGATCCGGTGGGAGATGTTGACTGTGACGCGCCTGCTCTTAATATTACGTTCCTGTTCGTCGAGGCGGTCCGTTGCTCGCGATGCTCGCGCCAGCGCGACGGCACGCGCGGTTCAAGAGGCAAGTGTGCCAGCCTGCTTTGCGGTCACTGGTATTCACGCCGCAATCGGCTGAGGCGAGAGACTCCGGCGGCAACACGCATATATAAGAGCCGCGGAATCCGTACACGCACCATGCAAGAGCACAGCAATATTTCGGTCATCCAGCCCGTCAACGCGAGCATGCGTACGGCCTGGGATGAATTCGTCGCGGCCCATGACGGCTCCTTCTATCACCTGTTCGACTGGAAGGAAGTCAACGAACAATCGCTGGGACACCGCTGCGAGTTTCTCGCGGCACGCGATGCCGCCGGCGCGATCACGGGAATTCTCCCGCTGGTGTTCGTCGAGAGCCGGATCTTCGGGCGCATCCTGTGTTCGATGCCGTTCATGAACTACGGCGGTCCGGTCGCCGCAACTCCACAGGTGGCAGCCGAACTCACGCGTGAGGCCGTTGCCCGCTCCGAAGCGCTCGGCGCCGACTACCTCGAACTGCGCTGCCCGGCGACACTGGAAACGACGATGGCGGTTTCCACGCGCAAGATCAGCATGATCGTGCCGCTCATGCCGGATCCGGAAGCGCTGTTCAATTCGTTCTCGTCCAAACATCGCAAGAACATCCGGCGCGCCCAGAAGGAAAAACTCGAAGTACGAAAAGGTGGCCTCGATCTGCTCGACGACTTCTTCCACGTTCTCGAGCTTTCCTGGCGCAGCCTCGGGACGCCGATGTATTCGAAGAGTTACTTCGAGCGCATCCTGAAGACGTTTCCGGCCAATACGACTATCTATACCTGCAACCTTGCCGGAAAACCCGTGGCCGTCGCGATGACCGGGCATTTCAACGGTGTCGTGGAAGGCATGTGGGCGGGCGCGCGCCGGGAGTTTCGCAATCTCGACGCGAACTACGTGTTGTACTGGGACATGCTGCGCGACGCCTGCCAGAGCGGACACAAGCTCTTTCACCTCGGCAGATCGACGTCGCAATCCGGCGCAGAGCAATTCAAGAGCAAGTGGAACGCCGAGACGCACCAGCTCTACTGGTACTTCCACCGACCCGATGGTGGCTCGATGCCGCAGTTGAACGTCGACAACCCGAAGTACAAGCTCGCCATCGCCGCCTGGCAACGCATGCCGTTGTGGGCCACACGCATCGTCGGGCCGCCTCTCGCGCGGCTGATTCCCTGAGGAAGACCGGACCGGTCTAGCGCACCCTCGTGGCGCGCCGCGCCAGCAACCCGCCTAACAAGGCGACAAACAGCCAGTCGAGCCGGCCGCCGCCGCCACCCGATCTGCGCGGCGGAGCCGGCGCGGGCGGCGCGTTCACCACGGTGTTCGCGGTCGCCGTATTGTTGGTCACATCCGGATCCGTGCCGGAGAAAGTGGCCGTGGCCGCGGCGCTCGCCGTTCCCGCGGTGCTGGCACTGACGTTGATGGTGAGCACCGCGGAGGTGCTGCTCGCCAGCGACGCGACATTGCAATTCACCGAGGTCGCGGTCGTCGTGCAGGTGCCGCCATTCATGGTGGCGCTGGTCACCGAAGCGCCCGTCACCGGCACGGCGACGCTGACGGCTCCCGCATGGGGCCCGCCGTTTTGCACCGTGACCGAGTAGCTGTATGCCACTCCGGTCGTCGCCGGATCCACGGAATCCGTCACCGTCACGTTGAGGTCACCCAGCAGGCGCACTACCGTGTTGGCCGTGGCGCTGTTGTTGGCGGTATTCGAATCGACGCCGGCATACGTGGCTGTAGCCGTGGCGCTGGCCGTCCCGGCTGCCGCCGCAGCCACCGTGATGCTGATGACGTTGCTGCCGCCACTCGCCAGCGAGCCGATATCGCAGGTGACCGAAGTGGTGGTGGAAGTACAGGCCGCTCCGGCAGAAGTGACCCCGTTCACCGTGGCATTGGTCACCGGGATCACCACCTGCACCGCACTGGCATTGGGCCCTGCATTGCGCGTGGTCACCACGTAGTTGAACGCCGCGCCGACGTTCGCCGGATCTGCGCTGTCGGCGATTTCCACGCTGACATCGCCGACCAGCCGCAGCGTCGTGCCGATGCTGGCGGAGTTGTTAGACGTATCCGGATCCCGGTTCGCGACCGAGAGCGTGGCGGTGCCGGTTGCGATGCCGAGCACGGCGCTGTTCAGATTCAGCGTAATGGTGCCGGAAGCGCCGGATGCGATTCCGGTCGAAGCGCAGGTGGCGGTATTCGCGGCAACCGTGCATGAACCCACCGTGGAGGTGGCGTCGAGAACGACTGCGCCGGTCACGGGAATCGAAACCTGGAATGCGTCGACATCGGGCCCGTGGTTGGTGACGGTGGCGATGTACTGGAATCCCGCATCGACCGTCACGGGATCGGCCGATTCCGCCAGCGCGATCCGCATGTCGGAGAGCGGGCGAATGGTGAAAGTGCGCGAAGCTGTACTGATGCCGTCGGTATCTGTTCCGGCGCCGTCCACTTCCGCCGTCAGCGTGCCCTGGCCGACAACTTCACCGGTCAATACGAAGTTGAGAGTCATGCTGTCGCCCATGGCGAGCGTTCCGACAGTGCACGACACCCACATCAGGGCGCCGGTCTGGCAATTTCCCCGGCTCCAGGCGAGGTCGGTCATGCTCGCGTTCGCCGGAAGCTGCAGCACGACGGTCGTCGCGGTGGAGGGACTCGGGCCCGAGTTGCTCACGCTCACAGTGACGTTGGTGCTCGCGCCGCGATCGATGACCTGCGTGCCGGTAATCGTCACGTCCACGTCGGCGAGCTCGGCCGCGCTTACGTTTTGAGTCAGCACGTTGTCGGCCGTGTTCAAGTCGCGTTCGTGGCCGGTGAGCGTTGCGCTGATCTGTCCGTTCCCGCCCGCCAACGCCACGGCGAGGTCGACGCGGAACTCGTGCGACTCGTTGACACGCAACACACCGTGCCGGCACGTCAGCGTTTGCCCGGCGCGCGTGCAACCGGCGCCGCTCGGTGTCACCCAGGACGGAGCGGTGATGACGAGCTCCGACGCAGAGGACGCATGTGGACCGTTATTGCGCACCGTGTAAGTCACCGACGTCGAGCCCGCGACCGGCAGCGCGCCGAGGGAGGACATCGACAGCGTGAGGTCTGGCGCGACACGGTACTCGGCGATATCCGAACTATTCGTCATTGCAATGATCACGGCCGAGTCGTGGGGATCGAGCACCGCGCCGGTGAGAGACACCTGAGGACCGTTTACCGGGATTCCGGTCAGGTCCCAGGTCTGGCCACCATCCACGCTACGCATGAAACCCGGGCGGATCGACGGCCCCACCATGGTCAACGTGGTGGGAATGATCGGGTCGAACATGACAGTACTCGCGTAGGTGTAGGTTCCACCCGCGAGAGCTCCGAAATCCACCAGCGACCAATCTACGCCACCGTTGGTCGTCCGATACACACCGGACCACGCGGCCCCGTACACGATGTCAGGATCGGTGGGGTGAAAAGAAAAAGAGGTGAAGTTGTGGTTGGTGGAATTGCCCTGCGGTGCGAGCTGCTCGGTCCAGGTTGCGCCGCGGTTCGTCGACTTGTAGATGCCGGTGGCGCTGGTGGTGCCGCCGCCGATGTAAAGGGTGTCGTTGTCATGCGGGCTCACACCGATGGCGCCCACGAAAGTCGGAGAAGTCGTGAGCCGCGAGAAGGTACCGCCGAAGTTCTCGGTCTTCCAGAGGCCGGTCACGTATCGGCCGACGTAGGCCACATTCGCATGCGAGGGAGCGATCTGAACGTCGGTCACATAGTCACCGAATGCTGACGAGAATGCCGCATGCGGCGCGCTCCAGGTGGCGCCTCGATCGAAAGTGCGGATCAGATCAGAGCCGGCATTGACGGCGAAGACCTGGTCGGAATCCCCGGCCGCCACGGCGATGGTCGTGATCTGGCGCTGATAGGTAAGCCGCGCGAGCAGCGGAACGTGGTCGAACGGCCGGTAGCCGTTTCCCTGGCGCTCGAACAGGTCGTAGTTGCCGGCGTTGATCGCGGTAAAGACCGATCCATCGTCGCTGGCAGCGATGTCGCGCGGCGACGTGCCCGTGAGCCCGCTGGTCAGAAACTCGAATGAAGTGCCGCCGTTGTGGCTGCGCAAGACCCCGCTGGACGACCCCAGCAACAAGCCGCCCGCGACTCCCGGAATGAAGTCGATTTCCGAGACCCACTGCGAGCGCAACGCAACGATGCTGGACCAGCTATCGCCACCATTGACGCTGCGACGTAACTGGTAGTTGTCGATGGCGTAAGCGTTGTTGGCATTCGCCGGATCGAACACCACGCGGCCGGCGAACTGAGCGTCCTGCTGGGTCCAGGTCGCGCCGCTGTCGATGGACCGCCAGATGCCTTCGTTGGTGGCGGTCAGCAGGCGAGCCGGGTTGGTGGGGCTGATGTCGAGTCCGGAGAACCAGGTGGTCGCGAGATGCGGAAAGCCGTTGACGCGCGAGGTCCAGGTCATGCCGCCATCAGTGCTGCGGAAGATGCCTTGTTCATACATGCCGATGTAGACGATATCCGGGTCCACGCGATCGACCGTGAGGAACGTGGGCGTGGTGGAATTTGCTGCCCAGGGCGACGACAACTCGGTCCATGAGGAGAAGGGAGCGCGCGACTTGAACGCGCGACCGCCGGAAATGGCCACGTACAACAGGCCATTCGGCGCGTATGCGATCTGATAGACGGTGTTCAGTGCTGTCGGGCCCTGCGCGATGGCAAACGTGAGGCCTCCATCCTCGCTCAGGTGGAGGCGTCCGTCGTTCGCCACAACGTGGTTCGGGTTGGTGGGATCAAAAGCCAGCGAAGTGATGCTGCCCTGACCGTCGATCCCGGTCGGTGTCCAGGTATCGCCCTGGTCGGTGCTGCGAAAGATGCCGGTAGGTGTCGCGAGCAAAATGGAACCATTGGTCGGATGCGTCGCCAGTGTCTGGACCGAGCCTCCACCGCCCTGCGGACCATGGAGTGTCCACGAGTTGACACCGGCGTCCGCGACCGGGGCGCTGGCAAGCGCGAGCACGGCGCAGAGCGGCGGCAGGATTCGGGAAACTTTCATGCGAGCACCGTGTTCTGTCTGTTCCAGGGGTGGCGAGTGTTCCGCGTGAGCAGCAGGCCTAACAATCCCGCGAATGGCCAGTCGAGCCGGCCTCCGCCACCGACGCTGCCACCCGGGTGGGGCGTGCAAGGGAGGGTGGTGACGAGGAGCGGGCACGCGAAGGTTGTCTTGAAGTGCATAACGCCCAGGACTTGTTGTTATGAATTGCGCCGGACGAGCGGCATGGTGCCACATCGACGGCCGGGCGAAAACGCGGCCGGCCGCTTATGTCTTACGTGTCACGAACCCGGGATTCGTGACACGGACTGGACACTATCTAGCGCTGCGAGGGTACGAAACGCGTCATCACGGCCTGCTCCAGCAGGTCGAGCGGCAGCAGGCCTTCGTTGACGATGAAGTCGTGGTACGGCTGTTCCCGGAACTTGTGGCCCAGCGCGATCTCCACGCGAGTCCGCAACGCTTCGAGGCGGCTGTAGCCGTAGAAGTACGAAGTCGCCTGGCCGGGGGAGTCGAACGTGTACCGGTCGATCTCCGTCTGCGCGAATGCCCCGGAGAGCATCACTTCCTCCATCAGCACGCGCTTCGCCGCATCCGGTTCGATGAGGCCGAGGTTCAGCATCGGATCGAGGTACGCGCGCGCCGCGCGCAGCATGCGCATCTGCAGCGCGCCTATCTGCCCCTCGATCGGCAGGTACTGCTTCATGACCGCTTCCGCGTACAGCGCCCAGCCTTCGATGTTCGCGGAGTTGAACGCATACGCGATGCGCGCGGTGGATACCCCGCGCTCGAGCATGCCCGCGAACTGCAGCTCATGTCCGGGGCGGCATTCGTGCGCGGTGATGGTCCAGGCGATGAATCCGGAATCGAAGTCATCCATCTCGCCCTGCGAGTTCTTGAGCGGCAGCACGAATTCGGCGGCCTCGCCGGTGTTGCCGATGAGCCGCGGCGGATCGATGTGCGGAGCAGGCGAGGCGGCCGATTCCGCTTCCGTCGAGAGTCGAATGACGGCGTCACGCTTCGGCAGCGTGACGATGCTCTGCTTGCGCAACGTGTCCTCGAGCTGCGCGAGATGCGACTTGTAGAGAGGAAGCACCTGGTCTCCAGCCACGCGATTTTTCTTCAGCTCGCGGATGACGTCGCGATAGTTGGAAGACTTCAGGCCCTTCTGGGCGGCGTAGATGCGCGCGAGTGCGTCCAGTTCATCCCGAGTCTGCATGTAGGCGAACATGGCCCGCTGCAGGAGGTCGCGCGGATCGGCTTCGACGCCGTAAGCCTTCAGATTGTCGGCGTAAATCTCGGGAGGCAGCCGGTTCGTCTTGCGCGCGCGCGGCAGCACCGTGTTGCGCACCCAGTCGTTGTGAGCTTTCAGCTCGCGCGTGAGCGCATCGAAATCCTTCTGCCATCCTTTGAGCCCGCTCTTCTGCAGCAGGTCCCGCATCCCATCGACATACCGGGGCGCGTTGCCGAGATCCTGCTCGACTTCCACGACCCAGGGCCAGGTCAGCGACGCTTCGTTCATGCGCTCTTCGATGCGCGCACGCGCGAGCTTCGTGAGCGGCTCGTACCCGCGCTCCGTTCCAGCGTAGCGTTTGAGGCGCACGAGCGCCGCGGGGTATCGCTTCTTGTCGATACGGGCGTCCAGCATGTCCTGGAAGCTGCCGAAGATCTGCTCGCCCACGTCGAAGTACGGAATCGTCAGTCGGCGACTCAGCGCGGACGTCGTGGCGCGGCGCTGCGCGGCACTGATGAGGATGTCGAGGTCCAGCTTGACGAGGGCGTCCTTCGCGCTGGCGCGAGCCGCCTCGAGCTTCGTTATGGCGGCAGCGAGGTCCGCTTCCTGGCGCTCGTCGAATTTCGGTTTGAGATCGAAGATCTCGCGGTCGTACTGCTCGAGGCCCAGGTTGGCCGCGGACTCGGGCGCGTAGCGGGCGCCCACTTCCAGGAGGATCTGCGTGTGCCGGTTGCTCTCCGTGATCCATGCAGGCTCGGCGGCGTCTGCGGCGTCTGCGGCCGGTGCGGCCAGGAATGCGGCAAGCAGGGTTACCAATCGTCGCATTGGAAATCTCCACAGGTTTCGGGCGCGCCAAGCCTAGCCCATTGCAGCGGGCGCACACACTACCAAACTGCTCGTCCCGAATCTGGTCATCGCGACAACGACTCCGCCAGTCGCAAGCCCGCAGTGCGCCTCACTACCGCCGCCGTTCCGCGCTGACCTTGCGCCGGTCGTGCCACCGGGTATCACCGTGCTCGGCCATATCTCCGAATGTCAGGGGCGCGGGGCGACGTAAACCTGGTACGCGCGCATGCCGCCGCCTGACATATCGAATTCGTCGGCGGCGAAAGCTACCGCGGTGCCATCGCTCGAAAGTGCGTGGTAGGCATACGCATACGGGACCGCAATGGTGGTGCCATTGAGGCGTCGCGAGGCCACGGTCAATTCCGAACTCTGCAGATCACGCACGACGAGCGCAGCACTCTGGCTATTCGTGAAGCCGCCGGTGAGATTTCCGGCGTGGGTCATGAAGAGCACATGCCCGTCGTCCGACACCTTGGGCCAATTGCTGTTGCCATCGCCGAAACCAAAGGAGCCACCACTAGCGACGGTGATGTGGCCGGCATCGTACCGGTCGATCGCCAGGACCTGCGTGAAATTCGATCCGTTGAACGTGGTGGGCGAGCGCAAGGCGAAGGTGATGTAGCGGCCGTTGCCGGAGATGCCGATGCCCTCGGATACGTAAGACTCGTTGTTAGTGCTGTCGATGCTGAACACCTCTTCCGTGAAACGTGATTCAGCATCGAAGCGAGCGATGAAGTTGCGCGTTGCGCCCGGCAAGAAGGAGGCATGGAGGAATGCAATGTGCGCGCCATTGTCCGACAACGCCGAGTAAGAGACGAGAGACGTCGTGCTGCTGAAGGCGCGGCGCAGGGTGCCCGTGTTCACATTGCGCCAGTACAGCGCGTACGCGCCTGACGGATCGTCGCCGATGAGGTCCCGGTTCGAGACAAAGCTCACGTAACTGCCGTCGGCCGAAATGTTGAGCTGCATGTTGCTTTGTCCGTTACCTGACGGTTCGGATTCCGAGCCATCGGCTTGCAAGCTGACTCGCCTGGTGGTGCCGGTCTGCAGATCGCGCACGAACACATCCTGCGAGCCATTGGTGTCGTCGGCGACGAGATCCCCCGCGAGCGAGCTGAAGATGACGTGGCGTCCGCCCGCGGCGAGTTTCAGGCCAATGACGCCGTAGGGCGATTGTGATTGCGTGCCAGCCGGCGTCTGGTTGACGAGCGTGGTGGTTCCGGCGGAAATGTTTCGCACATACCCGTTGCTGGACGCCAGTGGCCAGCCCCCGAATCCCGGGACGAGGTTGGTGCCTTCGCTGATGAACGCGACGATATTGCCATCGGCCGAGAGACTCGGGAGGCCGCTGCTGTTGTTAGCCGTGGCGCCGCTGGTTGCGCGGCTGACGAGCGTGGTCGTGGTGATGACGGGCACGACCGGCGCCTGCACAGTCACCGTGGCGGTGTTGCTGGCCACTTCGCCCGCCGGGTTGTCGACGAGGAAGCGGTACTGCGCCCCGTTGTCGGCGAGAGTCAGCGATTCGGTGGAATAGCAGACCTCGGTGTTGCTGTTCACGAGCATATCGGTGCCCGGCGCCCACGAGGATCCATTCCAGCGTTGTAGCTGCACGTCGAACGTCGGCGTACCACCGATGGTCAAGCACATCTGCGCCTGCAGGCCGGGTTCGATGGTGACGCTCTGCGGATGCTGTGCGATGGTCGGAGCAACCATCGTCTGCACGGTGAGCACCGCGCCCTGACTGAACACCAGCCCGGCCCCGTTGTAGACAAGCACGCTGTAGACCGCGCCGGAATTGGCCGCCACGACCGACTCCACATTCCAGGTGTTGCCAATGGCTCCGGGTATCGGATTGCCATTCAGCGACCACTGGTAACGGAGGCCCGAGCTGCTGGCAGCGACGTAGAAGGTGGCGGTGGTGCCCTCGAGCGCCGTCACATCCGCGGGTTGCTGCGTGATGACCGGCGCGCCTAACAAGATGATGTCGGCCGCGCGGCTTACGACCGAGCCCATGCTGTTGCTGACGGTGACGGCGTACCGGCCGGCGTCCACGTCGGACACGGTCCGGAAGTCGAGCACGGGTAACGTGGACCCTGGAAGCTCGGCACCGTCCTTCGACCATTGATACGACAGCGGACCACTGCCGGTGGCACCGACCGCGACGACGCCCGAGCCGCGGAACGGGACGATGAGCGTGGAGGGTTGCGAGGTGATGGTGGGAGCGGTCGGCGCGGTGTCTGCGCTGACGTCGAGCACCGCGTTGCTGCTGGTGACGGAGCCTGCGCTGTTGGTCACCACCACCGAGAAGCTGCCGGCGTTGGGCAGGGCGAC
>Ga0190271_10002028_pt1 | contig 12001 bp, 7 predicted proteins | sample Popmic356T_FD_133747 | JGI IMG/M metagenome (GOLD analysis project Ga0190271, IMG submission 133747) | Populus adjacent soil microbial communities from riparian zone of Weber River, Utah, USA - 356 T | ecosystem: Environmental > Terrestrial > Soil > Riparian zone | place: USA: Utah | collected...
ATTTTCTGCACGTGCGCGCGCGACGACGCGCTCCGCCTCCAGGCTGTCCACCGTGAATGTGACCGGCCCGCAACCCGCCGTTGCCAGAGCCAGCATCAGCGCCAGCCACGACCATGACCAGACTAGCGCCGCGGCCGACCATGCAGGGCACACCGCCGGGCTGCCTGTCACACGCCGCCTATTGGACGAGACACTGTGAAATAACATGCGAAATCGCGCGTTGAGACCGACACTAGCGGATGGTGCCGCTGGGCGTCAATGTCAACACCGCCTGGTCGGATCGCCCGCTGGCCCGCCGAACATGGCGTAATCACTCTGCGAAAGCCTCGCGGAACGCATGCAGAGCGCGCTGGACATAGGACTGCCGCCAAGAGCGGCTGACGCACTACGCCGCGCGATATGCCAACTATCCGCGCCGGATGCGTAGCAGCAGGAAGGCTGTGCCCGCGAGCAGGAGGCCTCCCATCGCGAGCGCCCCTTGCATGAGCGCGCCACCGTACTCGACGAGCCCGAAGCCGCCGCGGTACTGCCGGAAGCTACCGACCAAACGCACGCGCTCGGGACACACGAGAACCACCGCTGCCGCGGCCGCACTGCACACCAAGGCCATGCCGAGCGACCACGAAGCACGCGCTGCGCGCACCCACAACGCACTGAGCCCGAAGCCCAGCAAGCCCAGCACGAACTCGAGGCCGAAGCCCAGGAGCGCGAGGGCCGATGGCACGCGCGCCACGTCGATGAGATAGAGCATGAACCAGTCGCCGTGGAACACGTAGAAGTACGCCGACACGGGGACCAGCAACAGCAACATGAAGGCGGCATAGGCCGCGAAGCTGTCAGACAACAACACCGGACGCGGCGACACGCGTAGCTCATTCGCCCCAGCGAGTGCCGCGGCGGCACCGAGTCCCAACGCCAAAAACAGCAGTGTCGTGAAAGGCAAGCGTCCTCGACTATGCAAAGCAGGATCGTCGCGCGAGCGAAAGCGATCCCGCCTATTAGCGTAGATCGATCGCTTCGTCATCGGCCAGCGTGACGGAGGCGCTGGTCAGGACGTCTGGATTGACCACGACCTCGAGCTCGCGGCCGGAGATCGAGCCGTGACAGCCGCCGCAAATGCCGTTGAACAATGCTCGCGGCATCGACTGACGGCCGTGCTCCCCGGGGTAAAACTGCTGGTCCTCACGCTGCCGCATCGGCCCCGTGAATGCCGCGCCCGCGTCGAACATGAGCGGGGCGTCACCGGCCCCCAGCAACGCATACCGAAGCGGGACACCGGCTTTGAGGCGCAAACGCACCGAACCATCGGCGGCCAGGCGCGCTCGCCCTAAGGACCGGACGCTCTGGTAGAACTCGCCGATGCTATCGCGGATGACATCGGCGGATACGTCCGAGAAACTATGCGCGCTGGCCGGTGCAGGCTCGGACTCGAACACCTCGAGCCCGCGCACATTCGGCGCAATGGCCCGGCCCGTGCGGGTGTTCGCAAACAACAGGCTGCCGAGCAGCGGCAGGTCCGTGACGTGCAAGCTCACATCGCTGCGGCCGGGATCCACTTGCGTGCTGCCGTTGGGCTCGTCGATCCGCGACTCGAACACGTCGCGAGGCGCTCGCACCCAGACAGGAGCGGGCTCGAGCGCAATGCGATCCGTCGGCCGATACAGCACGCGCGGCGTACTGCCGGGCAGGCTGTCCAGCTCGCACAATCCGTAGTGATGCGGACCCGCCGCGAGGTCACTCGGCGTGGGGTCGCACGCGACCAGCAGCCGCCCGCTGGGCAACGCCGCTGGCGACCGGTAGACGCCTACGTCGCCACCGAACGCGCCGGGGAGCGGCGCATTCAGCGCGTGGATGTAGCTGCGATCGCCGGGATCACGGTCGTTCTGGTCTGGGCCGATCGAGCGATTCACGATCATGATCGACCCGCCGCCATCCGCGGCACCCAGGTCGGCAGCGACGAGCGCGAAGTTGCGGTTGGCGAGCTCGATCAGCTCCGTGGCGGAGGCGAAGCCCACGCTCGGACGCTGCGCGATCAACGGGTGATAGTCGCCGCCATCGAGATTCTGGCGCCGCGCAGCGAGCTGATGGAAGTCTTCCGCACGCTTTTCGGCGGTGAAGATCACTCGACCATCCACCATGAAGCTCGGCCCAAGCTCTTGGTTGTTCAGAAACGTCAGCTGCCGAACCTGCGTCGATCGTTCGGGCTCATACACGTACAGATTGGCGTTGGGAGTCAGTGCCGCTGGGGTCCGCGTGGGCCCGCGCGTGGCCGCATCACCGCTCAGATTGCCGCGCGTCGACGCGAATACCAAGCGGCCATCCGGCGCGTAGGCCGGGTCGAAGTCGTGGATCAACACACCGTCTTGCTGCTCGGCAGCGACGCGCACGCCGGTGAGCGGGCCGCACTGACTGCCATCACTCGCCATTTCGTAGAGATGCAGCGCTTGGTCATCTGCCAGGCGTGCAGCGAACGCGATGTGCCTGCCGTCCCAGGAGACCGCCGGGCCGCGGACATCGACCGAGCCCTGCAGCCCGCAGCCCGCGAGCAGCGAGCGGGGCGCGCCTAGCTCGAGCTCACCGCTCGCCGCTTGCGTGGCATCCGCCAGCATGAGGTCCGCGCCTGGACGAAACGTGTCGAAGTCGGCTGGACCACCGATGCCGGGCGGCCGCGTGACGAAGACGACCGCGCGCGGAGCGGCCTGCGCTGGCAGTTGTGCCGCAGTCACCAGCTGCTCACGCTCGATCTCGTGCCAGCGCGCGAGCACGCAGTAGGCGGGGATCTGGTTGAGGTCGCCGGCATCCGCATCGACTGCATCGCACTGCTGTACGTGTGCGCGCGTCTCGGCGTTTCTGCAGCCGCCAAAGTCCTCGAGCAGCGTGCCGCCGCGGTGTGCGATGCCATGTCCACCACTCACGGGAGGACACAAGTTCTTGGCGATCAGGCGACTCTGATTCGGATCTTCACTGTCGAGCGCCATGAGCGCGCGCGCCTGCTCGTAGTTCTTGCGGGTCGCGACCTCGGAGAAAAAGCCCTGAGCACCCACGCGCAGCCGCAGATCATGAAACATCGCGGGCGAGTGACAGTTCGAGAACATGCAGCCCTTGCGCACCAACAGCGGTTGGACGCGGTTGCCAAAGAAGCGCAGGCCGTCGTCGGCAGCGCCGAACTCGAGCACCTCGGGATGCTCGGTCACCGTACGCTGGGCCCAGCCCAGGAGCGTTCGGTAGTCGGGATCCGTGACATCGCCGAAGACATCACCACCCTCGTGGAACACGCCGCCTGCACTGAGCGCGAGCGGACGCAACAAGAGCTCAGAGCTGGCAGCGGCTTCCTCGAGATAGCGGACCGCCAGCTCGTAGTTCCAGCGCTGCTCCGACTCGCTCGTGCCGCAGGTCAAGTACATGTCGGCAGTCGTGGAGCCGTGACAAGACGAGCCCGCGCAGCGCCGCGCCAACACCGGCGCGACGAGCAGCTTGAAGTCGCTGTAGGCGGCTGCAGCCCGCACGGGACTCTCGGTGTCGATGTAAGGCAGCGACACGGCGGCGTGCGAGCACTCACCCTGACTCACACGCAGGTCGCGCGAAGGCACGCCCGTGCGGGTGTGCCCGCCGTCGATCCATTGCTTGAGCAAGCTGTAGTTGCGCGAGCCTTGCGAGATCGCACCCTCACCTGCCGCATGGCGAATGTCCGTGGTGATGGTTACGTGGCGCCGCTCGGGCTGGGCCGCATCGGGCGGATCGATGGTTCGCACATCGATCTGCACGGGATTGCCGCCCTTTAGCAGCAAGAGCCCCACGGGATACGGCCCCACCGGGTCGAGCACGTCGCGGCGCTGCATGAGCGAGTCATACGAGCGCAAGTCGAGATTGCCGAGCGCCACTCCATGACCATCGTCGACGTGGCAGCCCGTCGTCTGCCGCTGACAGCCGACGTCGAAGATCGGAGCGATACGCTCGTCGTAGTATGAGTACGACGACTCCGCCCGCTCCGAACAGCCCGAGGCTCCGCTGAGAGCCCAGCAAGCGAACACGACGCGACGGGCACGACACAAGAGCGCCCGAGAGCCAGAGAGTCTGGTCATGGTAATCTCCCCAGTCTATGGGATCGGGCGCTCCAGGTAGAACGCCTAGCGCATGCGCCGTGCGATCGAGATGGCATCTTGTACGGCGGAGTCTTTCTCCACCGTCATCGCGTCTGACAAGGCATCACCCGCGTCTACACCGCCGATGTGACCGAGCGCGATGGCCGCTGCCTGACGCACACGCACACTGTCGTCAGTCATCAAGATGCCGAGCAGCGCGTCGCTCGCCGCCGTCAGCCGCAGCTCTCCGCTGAGCTGAACAGCCAGGTTTCGCACCTGCACGTCCGAGTCTCCTAGCAGACCTAGTAGACTATCCATGTCGTCGAAGAAGTTGACCTTGAGCACCTGCTGCAGGGCCGCGAGCCGCACTTGCGGGTCTGTGTCGTGCAGCGCGCTGCTCAGGCCGGCGCGAACCGACAGCGTGTTGAGCCGACCCAGCGCACGGACCGCAGCGACGCGCACTGTTACATCCGCGTCGGCGCGTGCCAGCGAGCTCAGGGTCTCAGCGCCGTGAGGGTCCAAGAACTCGCCGAGCGCCGATGCAGCCCGCGCACGCCGCACCGGATCCGTGTCCTCGCGCGCGACCTGCTGCATCTTGACCATGACCGGTCCAAACCCGAAGGAACGCCGCCGCAACCACCACGCCGAGATCTCGCGAACCTCTGCGTCGTTGCTGCTCAGGAGCTTCTCGGTGAGGCCCGGGATGCACTCGAAGCACTCGACACGCTCCCCGTACTCCAACGTCGCGTACAGCCGGGTAGGCGTCGCGTTCTTGATCGCGTTCACCATCTGCTGGCGAGTCGGTGCCGAAGTGCCGATCGACGACTCGCCGTGCAAGCGGTCGTAGGCACCGGGCGGCGACGCGTCATCGGCGCTGACACTCGTCGCACACAGCAAGCTCACAACGAACCCGACTACGGCATCTGTCTTCATACGAACTCCCCGACGTGCAGAAACCTCGTGCTTCTCCCTCGCGATGTGAGTGGGTCGTGCGCTCATGGTTGACTCCATTCTTGGAAGCCTTCGGAGTTCGCACCGTTTTTACGCGTGTAGAACTGACCGCCGAGGTCGGCCATGCGGATCAGCATCAAGCGCTCGGCGGGCGTGAGTGAGCCACCGACGTCCTCAGGATGTGCCGCCGTCTTCCAGGCCCATTCGGTGCCCGCGCGCTCGTCGTCTGGAGTCGCGTTGAGCTTCTCGATCAAGCGGCTCGTGCGCGCGGACGCGGGCACCACCCACAGTGGAGCCATCTCACCTTCGACCATCGAGTCTCCCATCATGGCCGATGGATAAAGCAGTGAGATGTAAGACGCCGGATAAGTCACAGTCTCGCGCTCGTAGTAAGTCTCGACAGGGTCTGCGGTCAGCAGCAGATACGGAATCTGATAGCTGAGCGCCGCGACGCTTGGGTCGTCGCTCGGGACCGTGACGGTGTAGGACCTACCCGCGAACGGGTCGTTCGTTCCACCGTTGTGACACGACACACACTTGGCGTTGAACAACTCTTGAATGTTGCCGCTCGCGGCGCCGGCCCAGGGGAGCTCCGTGCGGTCCGCGATCGCGAGCTTCGAGTAGTCTTTCTTGGCGAGCGGCAGCGCTTGCGCCAGCGTCGCACCTGGCGTGCCCGAGGACGTGCCGGAGCGCGACTCGTGACAGCCGCCGCAGGTGCGTGTTTCACCGGGCATCGCCTGGATCCACAAGCCCTCGCTGCGAATCGCCATGCCGAAGCGATCGATGGTCTGCAGGTGGTAGGGCAGATACGGGATCACCGCGGCTTCCCACGACTTATCCGCCTGCACGGGGACCTCGCCCAAGATCGCAGCACCTTCGTGCATGGTCAGACCAAACTCGCGCATGCCGCCGATCTCCGAGGAGAAGCCCTCGATGATGCGCACTTTCTCGGTCTGTTTCAGCGCTTCGCTGAGCGGCATCCCACCCGCGAACTGACCGCCACTCACGTTCTCTTTGAGCGAGGTCGAGGTCACGTCGATCGAGCCCAGCACGGCGTGCTTGCCGCCGAGCTCATCGTGCTCGGCGTAGTCGGGCACCACCAGGTTGCCGGGTCGCTCGGCCGGCTCGACGCGGGGACGCACCGGCATCGCATACATGTCCCAGAAGCTCGGGTCGTCGTAGACCTGCACGCGCTGCTCGCTCTTCGGATCGTACAGATAGATGCCGAAGTGCGGCGCCGTGTTGGCGATCTCACTGCGGTCGCTCACGTCGCCATCGGCCCACGACACGAGCAGCTTGCCCTCGCTCAACGCGTAAGGCGTGCGGTAGCGACCGACACCGCTCGGAACGACTGAGTCGCGGCCAGTCGGCACGCGCTTGGTCAGCGACTCGAAGGTGGCCGCCTCCTCGTTGGGCACGCCGTCCGCGCTCATGTGCGTGTCGACCTTGATCACGGCACCGGCTTGGATCGTGCCTTCGCGCGCCGTACCGATGCCGACGAACACACCGGGCTCCGCTTCGCGGACTTGCACGAGACTGTTGAAGTCTTTGCCGTGCTGACCAGCCAGCGCGAGCATGTTGGTGCAGTCTGGGTTGACGCGGAACAGCTTCACGTCGTTTACCGGGCCCAGGTGCTCCCAGCGCGAATAGCCGATCGTTCCGTCGCTCAGCAGAAACGGATCAGCCGTGTGAGACAGGTTCTGTGCACACACCTTACGGTCGGCGTCGCCCGCGACCGATGAGATGGTGGCCAGCTGCGTCACCACGCGCGAGTGGTTGTACTCATCGGCGCGCGTGCCCATCGGGGTGTAAGTCTGATTGGTGACGAACGCGATGCGGTCGCCCGGCACGAAGATCGGACGTACGTCGTCAGCCACGGTGAACGTGAGCTGTTTGGGCTTAGCGCTGCCGTCGACGGGCGCTGTGTACAAGTGATAGTGGCCGTCGTCGTCTTTGTGACGCATCGAGAACACCACCTGTTTGGCGTCGAACGACAAGTCCAAACCGGCGATATCTACACCCTTGTATTGCTCTGTCAGATTCGACAGCGTGCCTGAAGGCGTAGGCGGCGTAAGCACAAACACACCACCACCTGGGACATAGCGCTGATAGTCGACGACTCGCCCCGCACCTCCGATTACATCTTGCGCGCCGGACTCTTCAGTGAACGCGCGCTTGGCAAACAAGAGCGAATCCACGCCCGGCAAAACGTCGGCTCGACGTTCCCCCGACTGACAAGCCGCGAGCAGTCCGCCTGTCAACACACACATCGTGACAGTTTTCCACATGACTGGCCCTCCGACTCGCTTTAGAGCAAAGCGCGAACCAGCTCGATCGAGCACAGAAAACGCTGCGATTCTGCGCGCGGCTGCAAGCTCACTGGGGTGCCGGGCCCCCGTGTTGCAGTGCGATGCGGGTCGCTAGACCCCGGGCGCTAGGCGCGGGCGCCTGAGAACCAAACGCGGGTGCCTGAAAACCAGACGCGCACGCGCCAGAAAACCCACCGCGCTCGAGTCGCGCGGCAAGCGATCGCCACCCACTTCACCACTCGGCATACACAGCACGCACAGTCTCCTCGATGCCGTAGCGGGGCCTAAACCCGAGCTCTTTGCGCGCGCGACGATCGTCTACCAAGCAGATGTAGCGAAGGTGGTTGAGCTCTTCCTTGGGGAAGTTAGTAGCCCGCGAGCTCCAGAGACCCGACAGCAGTGTGTGGATCAGCGGCCCAGGCACAGGCGTCGGCTTTTTACCCAGGATCCGCCACATACGCGACAGCGGCAGCTCGCCGGGACCGCGCAGGTTGTAGATGCCACGCGTACCGGGACGCAGCGCTAGCAACATGGCTTCGACCATGTCGCGCTCGTGGATCACCTGCAGCATGGGATCGAACCCCATCACGCTGATCGGACGCTCCATCCGCGCGTAGTTGCTCGAAGCGTTGTGAACCCTGCCGAGGATATGACACGGCCGGAGCAACACGGTCTCGACGCTCGGGTTCCGCCAGAAGAAGCTCTGCGCGAGCATGTCGACGTCGATGAGGTCGCGGATCTGGTGGAAGTCTTGTGCCCCCAAAAGTGGCGCGTCTTCCGTGAGAAAATGCGGGTTGTCGGGACTCGGGCCGTACAGCATCGCCGAGGACAGCACCACGAGCTTCGGCACGTTGTATGTCGACACGTATTCGAGCAGCTTCTGAAACCCAACTACGTTCCAGGAGTGATGCGTGCGGTCGCTCTCACGCAAGTTGTGCATGACTCCGAGATGCACGACGGCGCGGATGCCACCGGCGCGGAAGATGTCCTGCGTCTTGCGGCGCCGCATGTCGATCTGGTGATGCACGATGTCCGCAGGAATGCCATCGAACCGCCTGCGGTCGATCCCGATGACGGGCAGCTCACGGTGCAGGCGGCGCGCCAGCAGCTGACCCATGCGGCCACAGATGCCGGTGATCACCACGGCGCCGGCATTGTCCGGGCGCGCGACGCTCTGCTGGTGGCCCGACGCCAGTCGTGGCGCCGCACGCACCGAGGCGCCCGACCGGGCTCCTAGCGAATGTGCTCTAGCGCTCGGTCGCCGACGGATTGCGCGCGGTTTCGAGTCGTGTGCCACAGATCTGCCTTCCCCTTGGCGGAGCTTGAGGGTGATCAGAAGCGTAACGCACGTCAAGCTCAGTTCGGAGGCCGAGCCACCCCGCCGACCGTGGCAGCCACTGGTTCGCTCACCAGCTGCAGCTCGGACGCGAAGATCTCGCCGCCGGCCAGCACGAACAAATTGCGCCCTTGCAACGGCTCGGCCAGCTTCGGATCGAAATAACGCCACAGCGCGAGGCTTTGACCTTGCTCATCCAGCGTCTCGATGGCGCTCAGTTGCAGCGCGAACCACGGCACGCTGACGAAAGCATCGCTCAGCCAACGCTCGATCTGTGCGCGGCCTTCGTGTCGTGTCGGCAAGCCATCGGTAGACCGGCTGAACGGTTCGCTGAGCGTGCCGTGTTGCGCGAACAGCGCAGCGACTGCCGCGGCGTCGCGACGATTCCAGTGGGCGACGTAGAGGCGTATCAGCTCTGCCTGCGTGGGTGGGCGCGCCGGAATGCGTCGGTAGACGAACCGTACGTCGAAACCGCGGCAGAAGGCCGAGCCAAAGCGCACCTCCTCGAGCGTGTCGCCGTTCAGGTTCAGCGTGCCCCGTTCGTTGCCCTGCGGCAGCCCCGGGCCGCACGGAGCACCAGGCGGCAGTGCCACCGCCGTGTCCAACACGAAGTTCCATTGCCATTGAGTCGCGTCCGCGCCGCCTATGCCATCTGCGCCATCTGCGCCATCCGCGTCTTTGGAGATCGACCAGACCTCGGTGCTGACGCACTGCGGCTGCGCGAGTTGTGTCTCGTACGTGAAGCTCAGCGCGGGGAGCGCCACTCCTGGACGTTCGCTGTCACGCTCGGCTAGCAGGGTGCGCTCGAAGCCCTGCCGCGCGAGGTCCAACGGGCCATCGACACACTGGGCCGAGACCCAGCGAAAGTGGGCGCCCTCGAGCTCTTCCCACGGCCGCTTCGGCGCCGCACGCGAGCCCTCCGTAGCCCCGGAGCCTACCGCGCAAGCCGCGGCGACCATGCAACAGCAGCAGGCCACGGCGAGTTGGAACCCGAACGCCCTCGCGTTTGCCATCTGAACGTCGAGCCGTCTGTCTCTGCCTGCAGGGCCGCTCATGCGCACGCGCCAAGTCACCAAGGGATCGCTCACCAAAAGATCGCCTTGCGCTCCTTCACCCCGCGATTGACCATGCTTTGAATCGTGGCCTGAACAACCCAGACCTTCTCTTCGATCGCGGCATCGTCGTCATCGGGATCGCCACTGAAATACAATGGCTCGCCGAAGTACAGACGATATTTCGTCGGCAGGGGAAACCACATGCCGACGAGCAGCTGCGGGATGATCGGCAGCGCTGGTAAGCCCAGCATGCGCGCCAAGCGCTTGAGATCCACCAAGGATGGGTACTGCTCTTCCGCCCCGATGACGGCGACCGGCACGATGGGCGAGTGCGTCTCGAGTGCGAGGCGCATGAAGCCCGAACCGAATGGCGCCAGCTTGTAGCGCTCGCTGATCACTTTGGAGATGCCCTTGACGCCCTCCGGAAAGACTATCAGCGCATCTTCCTTCTCGAGCAGATGCCGCGCGTTTTCGGGCGTGCCGAGCACTTGGCCGACGCGCGGAAACCAGACCGAGAAGAATGGCAACGCAGACACGAAACGCTCCAGCATCGCGCGTGGGAACCGCGGACGGTGACTGTCGAGCGCCATCGCCAGCGCGATCACCACACCGTCCAGCGGAACTTGCCCCGAGTGGTTCGCCACGATCAGCGTGCGGCCGATCGGCACGTTCTCGAGCCCATGAACCTCGGTTCGGAACCAGTAGCGGTAGAGGTGCACCAACACGGCGATCGAGAGTCGCGTCGTGTCGACGTCGATGCCGAAAGGGTCGACGCCGATCTCGTTCAAGGTCCGCACGGGCAGCGTTCGGCTCAACTGCTCATCGAGATCCTCGCCGGTGATGCGACTCGATACCGACATCAATGCATCGGTAAAGCCCTTGAACCACTTATGACCGCCCTCACCGACACGCGGTGCTGCCAGGGCACCGTCGAGCATCCGCGGGGTTTGACGCCAGTCCTCCATGTTCGAGATGGTGCCGCGAGGCATGTGTTCGGGTCAACGCCGACCACAGGCATGCGCGCCTAAAAGTTCAACACAGCGCACGGGCACGGACTCCCACGACACCGCGTGCGCTCCACGCCACGTGTACAGCGCTGTAGATGCAGCGAGACAAGCGAGGTGCGTGTAAGCACGCGCTAGGCGCCGCATTCACACATTTTTCCGCGTTAGCATCGTGCGATCGGATGCCTTTAGTGTGGGGAGACGGCAGGGGATGATGCAAAGGATGGGCATGGAAAAGGCGGCTGCTGTGTCGCTTTTGCAGCGATGGCAGCAGCGCGCGCTGCGTGCGACGCGCGTCCGTTTGGGCCTTTTGAGCCTGGTGGTGCTGTTCGGCCAAACGGCCTGCGGAAAATTGTTCGAGTCCACATGCGCCGAAGACGATCGAGAGTGTCTGGCTGGGGGCGTGCTTCGCTCCAACAAACCGTGTGTACGTAACGGAGATTGCGCAGCGGGCCTCGACTGTATCGATCGCATCTGCACGTATACGGCCGATACGGCACAAGGTGAAAAGTGCATCGTCTCTGCTGAGTGTCGACAAAGTCTGTACTGCGCGGTCGAGAAGTTGGCGTGCGCGCCCATCAGCCTGACACGAGAGCCGGACGGCAGTTGTTCGAGCTCGGCGGAGTGCCCGCGCGATTCGGTGTGCGACACCAACGGAGGGGAGCTCTTTAGCAAAGGCCCCTACAGCCAAGTGCCCGACGCCTGCCGCGAAGAGCTCGAGGGAGCTGCGACGCCGGAACACTGTAAGGTGCCGCGCAAGTGCGTAAAACGCGGCACAACCGATCTCGGCTCGGTCTGCCTCGACAACCGCGACTGTTTGCCTGGTCTGTACTGCATTCCAGACCCACTCGATCTCGATAAGAACATCTGTTACGGCGGCATCAAGCTCAAGACCGAGCCGGTGTCGTTCCCGCTCTGGGGTGGCGTGAAGTGCCCCGCGGACACGAGCGCAACGATGCCCGTCGCCTACTTCGAGGTGCCGCGCGCGAGCGGCGGAACGAGCGACTTCTATCGCCTGCCCTTCCCCAACGATGTCAGACGCACCGACGCTGGGATCGATCTGACGGGACATCCGCTGCCGCCCGAACGATCGGCGCCACAAACCGCGCTGCGCTTCATCACGGAGAGTAAACACCTCCAAGGCTTCTCGACTCATCCCACCGTCTACTTCCGCTTCTCGCAGACGCCGCAGAGCTCGGATCTGTCGCCAGAGACGCTGCACATCGTCGACATCAGCCCCGAATCGCCCGAGTACGCCGAGGAA
>Ga0190271_10002029_pt1 | contig 12001 bp, 11 predicted proteins | sample Popmic356T_FD_133747 | JGI IMG/M metagenome (GOLD analysis project Ga0190271, IMG submission 133747) | Populus adjacent soil microbial communities from riparian zone of Weber River, Utah, USA - 356 T | ecosystem: Environmental > Terrestrial > Soil > Riparian zone | place: USA: Utah | collected...
CCCGTTGACGACGGTGGACGACCTCGCCTCGATCGTCGCGAGCCTCGCTGACCATGCCGACTGAAGGAGCTGACCTGGTGATCAGCGGGTCCCGGCTGCTCGTCGCGATGGACGACGCGCGACAAGAGCTGGACGGCGGCTGGGTTGCCATCGCCAACGGTTTCGTCGACGCGGTCGGCACGGGCCCGCCACCGCCAGCCCGCGAGACGCTCGACGCCACGGACGCGCTGGTCACGCCGGGCCTCGTCAACACGCATCATCACCTGTACCAGAACCTCACCCGGGCGCACCCGCCGATGACGAGCAGCGCCCTGTTCAGCTGGCTGCAGACGCTGTACCCGCTCTGGCGCGCGCTCGACAGCGAGGCCGCCTACCTCTCGGCCTGGGTCGGTCTGGCGGAGCTGGCGCTGTCTGGATGCACCACCTCGACAGACCACCTCTACCTCCATCCACGCGGAGCCGGTGACCTGCTCGCTGCCGAGATCGAAGCCGCCCAAGACCTCGGCATGCGCTTCCATCCGACGCGAGGCTCGATGTCGTTGTCCGAGAAGGACGGCGGCCTTCCGCCCGACGACGTGGTCGCCGACGACGACGAGATCCTCGCCGCCAGTGAGGAGGCCGTCGCCCGCTATCACGACCGTACGCACGGCGCGATGGTCCGCATCGCGCTGGCGCCATGCTCTCCATTCACCGTCACCGAGCAGCTGATGGTCCGCACCGCCGAGCTCGCCGAGCAGCTCGATGTCCGGCTGCACACCCACTTTGCCGAGAACGCCGAGGACGACGAGTTCTCGATCGCCACGTTCGGATGCCGCCCCACCGACTACCTCGAACGGACGGGCTGGCTGACCGATCGCGCCTGGCTGGCCCATTGCGTGATGCCCAACGCTGCCGAGGTGCGGCGCCTCGGCCTGGCTCGCGTCGGTGTCGCCCACTGCCCGTCCAGCAACATGATCCTGTCCTCGGGCATCGCACCGGTCACTGCGCTGCGGGCCGCCGGCGTGCCGGTCGGGCTGGGGGTCGATGGGTCGTCGTCGGCCGATGCCGGATCTCTGTGGCTGGAGGCCCGTCAGGCGCTCCTGGTCGCCAAGTTGCGCGACGGCGCGGCGTCGATGACGGCCCGGACCGTGCTCGAGATGGCGACCCTCGGTGGCGCCGACTGCCTCGGGCGCCGCGGCGAGCTGGGCACGCTGACGCCCGGTGCCGTGGGCGACGTCGCGGTCTGGTCGCTGAGCGGTCCGACCTTCGCGGGCGCCATCGCCGACCCGGTCGAGGCGTGGCTGCGGTGCGGGCCGGTCGCCGCTCGCCATACCGTCGTCGCCGGCCGGGCCGTCGTGCGCGACGGCGTCCTGACGCATCCGGACGTCGTCGATCAGCTCGAGGCGCACCGCCGAGAAGCTGCCCGCATGCAGGGACGATGACCCTCCGGCGTCGCGGGCGGCCAGACTGGGCGCCCATGACCCCTTCGCCCGGGCGCGTGGCCGTCGCGCTCGCCGTCTCGTTGCTCGCCGTGCTGACGTCGTGTGCTGGCGAGCGCGGGGGCGCCACGGCGCCGCCGTTCGAGGACGCGGGAACGACGAGTCTTGCTGGGACGCCTGCGTCGACGACCGCACCCCCGATCGAGTCGATCGCCATGGTCGGCGACTCGATCACCAACGGCAGCAAGGTCGAGTTGCTGGAGCAGTTGGCCACGCTCGGTGTGGAGGTCAAGGCGATCGACGCGGAGGACGGACGCCGCATCGCAGCCGGTGACTCGGTGACGCCCGGGATCGCGGCCGTGAGGGCCCTGGCCGCGGGGGATGCTCCCGACCTGTGGGTGATCGCGCTCGGCACCAACGACGTCGGCACCGGTCCCGAGGTCTACACGCCCGGCATCTCCGAACTCGTCGCGGCGATTCCGGCCGGTGCGCCGATCGTCTGGGTCGACGTCTACGTGGCCCACAGTCCCGATGCTTCCGCCATGTTCAACGAGACGCTGCGCGCCACGCTGGAGGCGCGCGGTCAATCGAGCGTCGTCGAGTGGGCGGACGTGGCCGACGAGGACGGCGTTCTGCGCGACGGGATCCATCCGTCCGGCTACGGCATCGAGCAGTTCGCCGAGTTGGTGGCGGCTGGCGTCGGTGACTGGATGAGCTGACGTCGTCAGGGGAGTCGCACCGCCAGTGCGCGGAGGTGCCGGCCGCTCGAGATCTACGTGCCCCAGCGGGACTGGCCGAAGCGGTAGCCGACCGAGCGCACCGTCTGGATCAGCCCGGCATGCTCCTCGCCGAGCTTGGCCCGGAGCCTGCGGACGTGGACGTCGACGGTGCGAGCACCGCCGTAGTACTCGTAGCCCCACACGCGATTGAGCAGCATCTCGCGGGTGAACACCTTGCCCGGGTTCTGGGCGAGGAACTTGAGCAGCTCGTACTCCATGTACGTGAGGTCGAGCGGCCGGGAGGCGATGGAGGCCTGGTAGGTCTCGAGGTTGAGCGAGAGCTCCCGATACTCGAGGATTTCCGGGCGGGTCCCACCGCCCACGCGCCACAGGAGGTGACGCACTCGGGCCTCCAACTCCGCCGGGTGGAACGGGGCGAGGCAGAAGTCGTCGAACAGCTCGTCGCGCAACTCGAGCTCACTGAGCTGGGCGCCCGACACGAGGGCGAGCAGCGGCGGCGTGCCGGGTTCGCGCTTGCGGATCGTCCGGGCGAACGCCCACGCGCCGCTCGTGTCGGGGCCGCAGTCGACGATCACGCCCGACCACCCCCCGGTGGGCTCGAACTCGGCGGCTTCGTCGGCCGATGCGACCGACTTCCACCGATAGCCGCCGAGGTCGAGCGTGCGGGCCAGCTCCGGCGTCGGCGGGTCTCCGAAGACGGCGAGCGTCTCAGCGTCCATCACAGGGCCCGCAGGTACCGATCGATCTCGAACATCGAGACGTGGGTCTTGTACTCCCGCCACTCAGTGCGCTTGTTGATCAGAAACCACTCGAAGATGTGCTCGCCGAGCGCGTCGTGGACGAGCTCGGAGCCCTCCATCGCCCGCAGTGCATCCGAGAGCGATTGCGGGAGGTGCGCGATGCCGAGCTTCGCCAGCACTTCATCGTCGATCTCGAACAGGTTGGCATCCGCCTCGACGGGCAGTTCGTAGCCCTCTGCCATGCCCCGCATGCCGGCGGCCAGCATCACGCTGAAGGCGAGATACGGGTTGCAGGCCGGATCGGGCGAGCGGTACTCGATGCGCGTGGCATTGGGGTTGCCGCGCTTGGCGATCGGCACCCGGATCAGCCCGCTGCGGTTGTTGCGCGCCCACGACACGTGGACCGGCGCCTCGAAGCCCGGGACGAGCCGCTTGTAGCTGTTCACCGTCTGGTTCGTCACGGCCGTGATCTCGGCGGCGTGGCGCAGCAGTCCGGCCATGAACGACTTGGCCAGTGCCGAGAGTTGGTACTCGTCATCGGCGTCGAAGAAGGCGTTGCGGTCGCCCTCGAACAGCGACAGGTGCGTGTGCATGCCAGAGCCCTGTTGCGCTTCGAGCGGCTTTGGCATGAACGTCGCGTGCAGTCCCTGGGAGGCAGCGATCTCCTTCACGATGAGCCGGAACGTCATCACGCTGTCGGCCATCGTCAGCGCGTCGGTGTGCCGCAGGTCGATCTCCTGCTGGCTCGGCGCGTCCTCGTGGAAGCTGTACTCGACCGGGATCCCCATCGCCTCGAGCGTGCGGATCGTCTGCTTGCGCAGCGAGCCGGTGATGTCGTTCGTGGTGAGGTCGAAGAAGCTCGCCTCGTCGAGCGGCTCCGGGCGCCGCCCAGCCTGTGGCGGGGCGAAGTAGAAGAACTCGATGTCGGGAGCGACGTAGAACGTCAGCCCGCGCTCGTGGCAGGCCCGAACGTGGCGGCGCAGGACCTGGCGAGGATCCCCACCGAACGGCGTGCCGTCGAGGTTGTGGATGTCGCAGAAGACACGCGCCTCGGGCGCCTTGGTGTCACCCCACGGGAGCAGCTCGAACGTGTCGGGATCGGGGATGGCCAGCACATCGGCTTCCTGGATCCGGGAGAACCCGTCGATCGATGAACCGTCGAAGGTCATGCCGTCGTCGAGGGCGTTCTCCAGCTCTGCGGGGCTGATGGCAAAGCTCTTCAGGCTGCCCAGCACATCGGTGAACCACAGACGGATCAGCCGGACACCGCGCTCCTCCACCGATCGCAAGACATATTCACGCTGCTGCTCGAGCATCTCGCTCATCTCGCAAGTCTGGCTGCCTGGGACTCGGATCGCGCCGGCACCTTTTTGGCCGCCGCAATCGTCATCGTGTCGGGAGGCCGTTGCCGCATGATGAACGGCGTGTTAATGCCGACAACGATGCGGCCGGCGAAGCGCCTGGAGGCGCCGCCGTGCCGAACCGGGTGCTCCCCTCTGAACGACGCGATCTGGCGGCCGGCGAAGCGCCTGGAGGCGCCGCCGTGCCGAACCGGGTGCTCCCCTCTGAACGACGCGATCTGGCGGTCAGGGATGCGGCCGGCGAAGCGCCTGGAGGCGCCGCCGTGCCGAACCGGGTGTTCCCCTCTGAACGACGCGATCTGCCGGTCAGTACTCGGGAGAGGGCCACCAGGGGTAGCCGTCCGGCAGGTCGGTCGACGGGCGCATCGTCCAGCTGGGCCGACGCTTCTCGAGGAATGCGGTGACGCCCTCCCTGGCGTCGGCCTTGCGACCGAGGTCGTAGATCGCCGCCGAGTCGGCGCGGTGGGCCGCCATCGGATGCGTCTCGGCGAGCATCCGCCACAGCAGCCCGCGGCTGACGCTGGCCGACACCGGCGTGGCGTTGGCGGCGATCTCCTCGGCCAGCGCCTTGGCCGCGGCGAGCACTTCCTCGGGAGGGTGCAGGCTGCGTACCAATCCGCCAGCCAACGCTTCCTCGGCGCGGAACACCCGTGCCGTCAACACCCATTCGAGCGCCTGGCTGATGCCGACGATGCGTGGCAGGAACCAGCTCGACGCTGCCTCGGGTGTGATGCCTCTTCCCGTGAAGACGAAGCCGACCTTCGCAGTGTCGGCGAGCAGGCGGATGTCCATCGGCAGGGTCATCGTGATGCCGATGCCGACCGCCGACCCATTGATGGCGCCGATCACCGGCTTGCGGCTCTCGTAGATGCGCAAGGACACGATCCCACCGCCGTCGCGCGGTGCTCGACCCGATGGCGCGGCAGGCATGCCCTGGGCCCCGGCGTCGAACGTGTCTCCGCCCGACGACAGGTCGGCACCGGCACAGAAGACCCGTCCCGCGCCGGTCACGATCACCGCCCGCACGTCGTCGTCGGCGTCGGCGGCGTCGAACGCCGCAACGAGCTCCTTCACCATCGTCGGCGTGAACGCGTTCAATTGCTCTGGCCGGTCGAGCGTGATGACGGCCGCGGGGCCATCGATCTCGTAGCGGATCTGCGTGAACTCCATCGTGGGCACCGTAAACGTCGAGCTCAGCTCGCACCGTTAGCCTCGCCATCGTGACCGTTCTGCGCGTCGCGCTGGCCCAGCTCAACCCCGTGGTCGGCGACATCGACGGCAACCTTGCGCTGCTCATCGACGCCTACGAGCGGGCTGAGTCGTCGGGTTGCGACCTGATCGCCTTCCCGGAGCTTTCGACGACCGGCTACCCGCCGGAGGACCTCGTCCTCAAGCCGGGCTTCGTCGCCGACAACGAGGTCGCGCTCGCCAAGCTGGCCGCCGTCACCCGCCACTGCGCCGCGGTGGTCGGCTTCGTGCAGGCCGATCGCGATCTCTTCAACGCGGCAGCGGTGTGCGCTGGCGGGCGAGTCCTCGCCACGTACCGCAAGCGCCTGCTGCCCAACTACGCGGTGTTCGACGAGGCTCGGTACTTCACGCCCGGCAATGAGACCGACCCGCTCGAGCTCTACGTCATCGGCGGCGTGAAGGTCGGCATCAGCATCTGCGAAGACGTGTGGAGCCCTGACGGTCCGCTGGCAGAGCAAGCTGACGGTGGCGCCGAGCTGGCCGTCAACATCAACGGCTCGCCTTACCACCGCGGCAAAGCAGCTGCTCGCGAACGGATGCTGGCCACCCGCGCTGCCGATGCCCACTCGGCGCTCGTCTACGTCAACCAGGTGGGCGGGCAGGACGAGTTGGTCTTCGACGGGTGCTCGTTGGCCTTCGATCCGGAGGGCCAGCTGCTGGCGCGAGGCCCCCAGTTCGCCTCCGACCTGCTGATCGTCGACGTTCCGGTGCCCGCCGTGTACCGCCAGCGTCTGCTCGACCCGCGGGGCCGGATCTCGAAGCGCTCACTTCCGCTCGTCGACGTGTCGGCCGCTCCCGTGGGTGCCGGTGAGCCGGCGACCAACACGCTCGTCGAGTTGCTCGCCCCAGACGTGGAGCTGTACGAGGCGCTCGTGCTCGGGACCCGCGACTACTGCCACAAGAACGGCTTCACGGACGTCGTCATCGGACTCAGCGGGGGCATCGACTCCTCGCTCGTGGCGGTGATCGCCGCCGAGGCGCTCGGTGCCGAGCACGTGCACGGGGTCTCGATGCCGTCGCGTTACTCGAGCGACCACTCCAAGACCGACGCTCGCGCCCTCGCCGACAACCTCGGGATCGAGTACCGGACGATCCCCATCGAGCCGGTGTTCACGGCGTTCCTCGACATGCTCGATCCGAGCCTCGAAGGGCGACCGCCTGGGCTGACCCAGGAGAACCTGCAGAGCCGCTGCCGGGGTCAGGTGCTGATGGCGCTGTCCAACGAGTTCGGCTGGATGGTCCTCACGACGGGCAACAAGAGCGAGATGGCGGTCGGCTACTTCACGATCTACGGCGACTCCGTCGGCGGGTACGCCGTGATCAAGGACGTGCTGAAGACCGACGTCTTCGCGCTCAGCCGCTATGTCAACGAGCGGGCCGGCCGGGAGGTCATCCCCGAGGCCGTGCTCGTCAAGCCGCCGTCGGCTGAGCTCCGACCGGATCAGCGCGACGACCAGAGCCTGCCGCCCTACGACGTGCTCGACCCGATCCTCGAGGCCTACGTCGAGGACGACAGGACAGCAGCGGAGATCGTCGAGCTCGGGCACGACGAAGCGATCGTCCGGCGCGTGACCCGCCTCGTCGACCTCGCGGAGTACAAACGGCGCCAGAGCCCGCCGGGCGTGCGTGTCACGACCAAGGCGTTCGGCCGCGACCGCCGGATGCCGATCACGAACGGCTACCGCTAGAGCCATCCGAGTGTTTCGCTGACGCCACGTGACCGGGCACGCTCACGCCGCTCCGGGTGATGACTTCACCGGTCGCGACACCGCCCGCGTGTTGCGCATCGTGACGATCGCCTGCGCGGTCGTGATCGTGATCGGTGCCATCGTGCTGTGGCCGTCAGGCGACCGCACGACGGACCCGCTCGGGCTGCAGGCCGATCCGCAGGACGCCCACGTGACGGACGTCGAGGAGCTGCCGTGCACGAGTGATCCGAACGCGCAGTGCGCGGTCGTCACGTTCGAGGTGCGCAGCGGTGCGCACGCCGGCGAGGTGGCTTCGATCGAGCAGAGCGTCGACACGTCGATCTCGGCGGGCGATGACATCGAGATCACCGTGACCGAGCTCGAGGACGGCACCACGCTCTACTCCTTCTACGACTTCGAGCGTTCCACGCCGCTCATCGTCTTGGTCGTGCTGTTCGTCGGCGCCGTCGTCGCCCTCGGCCGGTGGCGCGGAGTGGGAGCGTTGGCGGGGCTCGTGGTCAGCCTGGCGATCATCGTCTGGTTCGCACTGCCTTCACTCGTCGACGGCAACAACGCGGTGAGCGTCGCACTCGTGACTGCGGGCGCGGTGGCGATCGTCGCGCTCTACCTGGCGCACGGCGTCGGTCCGGCGACCGATGTGGCACTGCTGTCGACGTTCGCCAGCCTCGCCCTGACCGGCCTGCTGGCGTGGATCTTCGTCGAGGTCGGGAACTTCACGGGACTCACCGACGACGCCAGCTTCGTGCTGCAGTCGCTGGAAACCGGCATCGATCCGCGTGGGATCCTGCTGGCCGGCATCGTCATCGGCTCGCTGGGCGTGCTCGATGACGTGACCGTGACTCAGGTGTCGGCGGTGTGGGAACTGCACCGCAGCCGGCCTGATGTGGGGCGCCGGACGCTGTTCACGAGCGCGCTGAAGATCGGCCGCGACCACATCTCGTCGACGGTGAACACACTGTTCCTTGCGTACGCGGGTGCCGCGCTGCCGTTGCTGCTGCTCTTCACGGGCGTCGGCGAATCGATCACCGGTGTCGCAACTCGCGAGATCGTGGCGACGGAGATCGTGCGTGCGCTCGTCGGTTCGATCGGCCTCGTCGCGTCCGTTCCGATCAGCACGTGGCTGGCCGCGCAGGTCGTGACGAGCCGACCGTCGCGTGACGTCGGCGGACCTACGCGGCGACGGCACGCGAGCGAATGAGCTGCAGCCGTAGCCACATCGCCACGCCGGCGGCGACGGCGAACGCCGCTCCGAGGATCGCCGTCGCCGTGAGGCCGTGGGCCTCGAACAGCCGGGTGGCGACGATGGAGGTCAAGCCCCGCCCGAGCGTCCCGCAGGCGATCATCGTGCCGAGGCCCCGGCCGGGAGCTCCCGGGATCAGGGTCGGTCCGATGGGGATCGACGACACGATGCCGAACTCGAAGGCGGCGATGAAGATCCCGAGTAGGGCGAGACCCGGCACGAGCCACGACTGCAGCACCGAGAGTGCAAGTCCCGCCGGGACCATGATCGAGGCCGCCAGGATGGCGCTGCGCTCCTTCCCCCAGCGATCCGTGCGGGCCGCTGAGGTGGTCGACGCGGTCAGCTCGAGGGCACCGATTCCGAACGTCACGCCCACCAGGCCGATCGTGTCGACGTCGAACTGGTCTTCCAGCCACGGGCCGAACGTGATGAACAGCGACTGGGCCGCCGACATCAGGCCGAACATGCCGGCCACGGCGAGCCATCCGACGACCGGCATGCGACCGATCGGCGCCGGCTCGAGATCGGTGGTGTGGGCGGATTCCGGTGGCGCGCTGTCGGCGGGGTCGTCCCGGAGGCGCCGAGCGATGACGACCGCCATGATGCCCACCGCAACGGCTCCCACGCCGTAGCCCCATCGCCACGACGACACGGCGGTGACGAGTCCGAGCACGCTCACGCCGACGAGCAGACCGAGCGCCCACGACGTCTCGGTCAGGCCGACGACGCGACCCCTCCGCTCGTACGGCACGTGATCGGCGATCCAGGTGCCGAGGCTCACATCGAACACGATCTTCGACAGCGCCACCACGAACAGCCCGGCCGCGAACATGACGATGCCGGCGCTCGCTCCCGCCACCACGGCTCCGATGCTGAGCCCGACGAGGCCGAGCACCATCGAGCTGCGGCGAGGTAGGCGGTCGATGCCGCGCCCGAGGACCGGAGAGGTCAGACCGCACAGCTCGGTGATCGCCAGGGCCACACCGAGCTCACTGAGCTCGACGTCCAGACCACGAGCGATGACGCCGATGAACGGCGGGGCGAACCGGTAGACGGCATTCGTCGTGAAGCGAGCGACGGTGAGGCTCGTGACGTCTCGTCGGACGACAGGCGAGTAGCTGTCGTCGAGCAGCCGGTCGAGCACCGTGGGCGCGCGCTCAGCTCGAGCGTTGTTCGATCTTGGCGAGGACGACCGAGTCCGCCTGGCCGTCCCACGTGGCGGTCAGGCCGATGGCCGGACGAGGTCCCGGGGTCGGGCGGCGGAACACGGTCAGATCGAAGCGATCATTGCGAAGCACCGACGCCGTGGCGTCATCGGCCTCGAGCTCGAAGCCGTCAACCGGGACTCGTTCCTGCGTCCATCCGCCGCCGTTGATCCTGACCTTGCTCGGCGCGACGTACCACCGGTCGTCGTTGACGATCATGCCCAGCGCTTCACCCTGCCCCGTCATCGTCACGCCGGCAAGCATGATGACGAGCTGGGGGTCGCGCAGCCCGTCGTAGACCCAGCGGGTCCCGAGCACGGAGTGCTGCATCTCGACGATCAGGGCGTCGTCGGCGCCCTCGAGCGGTGCGTCCCGATAGGTGAGCGGGACGTGCAGCAGCATGTCGCCGGCGGTGACGAGGTGGGACTCCATGCCGACGCGACCGTCGGGGTCGTCGAAGCGGTATGACCCGATCACCTCGACGGGACGATCGGCTGGCGGCCCCCACGTCTGAGTAGGAGCCCAGTCCGCAATGAGCTGTGCCTTCGTCGGGGAGGTCTTCGCGACATGAAACAGAGCCATCGCCGCAACCTAGGACCTGCCGGCCGCAACACCCGCAGTTGTGGGATGGGCGACAGCCCGGCAGGCGCGGATGCTGGAGGGGACCACACCACCAGGAGGCATCCGTGACCCGCTCCGATTCCGCCGGTTCCCGCGAGACACGCGTCATCCATGACGTCCATCGCCGGGCCACCAGCACGCTGGCCGATCTCTGGGCGTCACCGTGCGCACCGGCCGCCGACGTCGCTGAGTTCCGCGACTTCGTCGTCGCCATGCTCGAACACCACCACACCAGCGAGGACGAGGACCTGTGGCCGCTCCTCATCTCACGCGCCGCGCACCTCGAGCCGGCACTTCGCGACCTCACCGCGGAGCACGACGAGCTCCAGCAGCGGCTCGACGAACTCCGGGTGAGTCCTGTAGGACAGGGCGACGCGAATGACCTGTGTGACCTCGTGCACCGCCACCTGTCGCACGAGGAGCCTTCGCTTCTGCCCGCCCTCGATCGATATGTCAGCGACGAGGAGTGGGATCAATTCTCGGCGCGCACGGTTGCGACCGCACCGCAGGAGGGCCTGCCGTTCCTGCTCGCCTTGATCGACGAGATCGCCACCCCCGAGGACGCCGAGCTGATCTTCAGCCACGTGCCCGCCGCCGCACGAGCGACGATCCCGGCACGCCGAGCCGATGGCGCTCGCGCGCTCGCCGCGCTGCGTGACGTACCAATCCCGCCGCGTCGGATTCGTCAGCCCTTGACGGCGGCGCCGACAATGGTGCCGTGGACGTGCCGCCGCCCTTCGCGTACGACGACGCGTTGCGCCGGCGGATCGTCACGAACCTTGGTCGCCACGAACGGCGCGTGATCGCTCTCGATGAGCGGCGCCACGCCGCCGTTGCCGTGGTGCTCGTCGACTCGACGGAGGGTGAGGATCACGTCGACCCGCACCCGCCCGACGCCGACGTGATGGACATGGTCCCGGGCGGTGCCCGCGGGTTGGACGGTCGCATGGCCGACGTGTCAGGCGGGGCCGGCTTCCTGCTCTGCCGCCGCGCCGCCGGTCTCAACCGGCACGCCTCGCAGTGGGCGCTTCCGGGCGGACGCCTCGACGCCGGTGAGACCGCAATCGATGCGGCACTGCGCGAGCTCGACGAGGAGCTCGGGGTGCGACTCGACACGAGCGCCGTGCTCGGGATGCTCGACGACTACCCGACCCGTTCCGGTTACGTCATCACGCCGGTGGTGCTGTGGGGCGGTGGTCGACTCGACCTGACGCCCGATCCACGAGAGGTGCTGGCGGCGTATCGAATCGGCATCCACCAGCTCTGCCGAGACGACTCGCCGCAGTTCGTCGCCATACCTGAGAGCGATCGCCCGGTCGTTCAGGTACCGCTCGGCCGCGATCTCATCCACGCGCCGACGGGAGCCGTGCTCGTGCAGTTCCGGTGGCTCGCCCTCGAGGGTCGCGACGACCCGGTCGCCGATTTCGAGCAGCCGGTGTTCGCCTGGCGCTGAAGCGGCCACGCGGCGTCAGCGGCCGCTATGACCGAAGCCGCCGCCGCGATCCTCACCGTCGAGCGCGTCGACGACCTGCCACACCACCTCCTCGACACGCTGCACCACGAGCTGGGCGATGCGGTCGCCACGGTGCACCTCATAGGCCTCTTGCGGGTCGGTGTTGAGCAAGACGACCTTGACCTCGCCGCGATAGGCCGCGTCGATCAGTCCGGGGGCATTGACGACCGTGACGCCATGGCGCAGCGCCAGCCCGCTGCGCGGCA
>Ga0190271_10002030_pt1 | contig 12000 bp, 8 predicted proteins | sample Popmic356T_FD_133747 | JGI IMG/M metagenome (GOLD analysis project Ga0190271, IMG submission 133747) | Populus adjacent soil microbial communities from riparian zone of Weber River, Utah, USA - 356 T | ecosystem: Environmental > Terrestrial > Soil > Riparian zone | place: USA: Utah | collected...
ATAATATCCAATTATACATTCTCCCAGGAGCGTACACAGGATTTTACGATGTTCATGCCAACTCAAAAAGTCCAGAATAGCCTGTACAGTACCATACATTTCCTGGATTCAAGACAGGATACCAGCGCAATGGGCATACTTCAGGCCGGTGCATTGAACAAGAAAGTGCGTGTTGTTCCAAGAATTCCTATTGCCGAACAGTTTAGAATATTATTAGATTCACTTAAAGATGCTTCAGCGAAAGAAGGTGAATTAGTTTTCCAATTGAGACATTTTAGTTTTGTGGAGATTACTGGTGCTTTCAATGAAAAAGGTTATTGTTATCTTAAGGCCGAACTGTATGCAAAAAAAGGAGACCGGTATCTTAAATTGAATTCACTCGATTCCGTTATTTACGTGAAATCCGTTGAAGTGACTAAAAAATTAATGAAGAATACCCGGGAGTCAATTTTCACTTTTATATCTACAAGTCTCATATTGGAGCCGAATGAAGGAGTTTATTATAGTTACAATGATATTAGGAATATTGATTGGATTGAAAAGAGAAAATTAAAACTGTATACTACCAATGAGTATACTGATGGATTGTATTTGAGTTACGAATCCTTTAAAAACCAGGTTCCCGACATGGAAGCGATTGTTACGATGGACGATAAACAAGTCAGGTCGGTGAGTATTATTAATGACAAGGGGAAAACAGAGAAAGTGAAGGCCAGATCAGTTTACGCAGTGGTTCATAATGGTCAACCCCATATAGCAACGGAATATGGATTTTACCAATTACGGAAAGTAAAAGATGATTTTCTATTCTACGGTAAAGGAAAAGTGACGGCGGAAGCAGTAGATGTAATCACCGCCCAGTTATATCACGGACTGATAGGCTCGATGCTTGCGGCTGACAAAGAATCAATTCTTGAAATGAAAATTGATCATATTAACGGAGGCTTTATTCGATTAAGAGACATGCAAATAAATCCAAAGGTCTCAATAAATAAAAATAACCCCTACTGGTAGAAACCAAAGGGGAAACAGTCACATGAGAAAATAGACAGTTCTTGATAAACAAAATCAAAATTATAAATACGTCGATAATAGAATTTTTATGAGACCGCAAGATGCAACCGCTATATTACATGAGTATGAATTCCTGTTACGGAATCATTAATAATACACCACGTCAATTGGATCGAATCTTTATGCTCCAACACAACTACAATCTGAAGGATCAAACAAATACTTTCCACTTAACGTTTGAGAGCGGTCTTATAAACCAGATAATAGGATACCTGGAAATACGTTCATTACAATAAGAAGCCCACATAGCCTGAAACTTAATATTACCTAATTGTTAATTTTCGTAATTTAGCCGGTGACGATGAGGCGACTATGAAAAAAGGAATCACGATAATACCCCTGTTGCTGCTAGCCAGTTTAATGCCTCTGATTTTCTTTGGCCATCCTTCTATACGTGATATCCGTTTTGAATTTTATGGCGAAACGATTGATTTTCAGATTGAAAATACTTCAATTATAAGCTTTCAAGGTCCGCTTTCACAGGAGTCTGTTCAGGATTTTTATACCTCTCTTCGACAAGCAAATTACCAGCCTGCCATAAAAGCCTTGCTGAATTATAAAGAAAAGCATAAACCGGATGATTGGCTTTTTTATCAGCTCATCCGCAAAACAGCCCAGCAAATCAGCCCCAAGGCGGCCAATTATGATGAGTATACTTTATATAAATGGTTTTTCCTGGTGCAAACTGGATACGATGCCATACTGAGCATTGCCCAGGACAAAATCCTTTTTTACGTACAGAGTGATGAGAACATATATAATATACCATCGCGTATCAGCCATAACAAACAATATGTTTGCCTCAATTATCATGATTATGGAAGTATTGATTTTGAAAAATACAAATTCGCGGAGGTGATCATTCCCAAGGAAAATTCACTGAGAGGGTTTACTTACCGGATAACTCAGCTGCCGGATTTTAGTCCGGAAGATTATAAAGAAAAAGACATACGTTTTAATTATTATGATTACGAATATCATTTCAAAATAAAATTGAACCCCCAGATTCATGTACTGTTTAATAATTATCCGGTCGTAGATTATGGATATTATTTCAATATTCCCCTGAGCAAAGAAACTCACGCTTCACTTATTCCCGCAATCCGGAAAAATATTAAGGGGATGAATGTTAAAAATGGGATCGATTACCTGATGCGATTTACCCGCTATGCGTTTATATATGAGAAAGACAGCGAGCATTTTGGTAAGGAAAAAAGATTATCGCCAGAAGAAACGTTGCTTTACGAACAAAGTGATTGTGACGACCGGGCTGCTTTGTTTTTTTATCTCGTCAAAGAAATTTACGATCTACCAATGATAGTGCTGGCTTATCCCACGCATGTTACCGTTGCAGTACAATTCGACAAGGCTGTGGGCCATCCGATTATTTACAACGGGAATAAATATTATGTATGCGAGCCTACTCCCCAAAAAACAGATCTTCGTATTGGAGAAAGTATACCTTCTTTAAGTAAGGTTTCTTACGAAGTGGCTTATGCCTATACTCCGAAACAGAAATAGCCGCCAGCTTTTTATATAAGTAATTCTTACATTATTTTTCTTCACTGCTTGTTTCAGGAGAACCACCGAGCGGTGTTGTTGCGGAGGTTTTTATTGACTCCAGCCATTCAATAAACGTTGTAGCAATACGTGTATAATAAAAGTTCCCGTCTTTAATAAGATATAAATAACAGCAATCTTCACATCGCGTACTAAAATAGAGCGTTTGAAAAACCTTGCCATTGGTAAAGCACCATATTTTCCCTTCTCCCCGGCACGTATTTCTTTTTTCCTGCATTTTGAATTGCGCGGAGAGTTGTTTTTGCAATATCTCTATAGCACCGGTTTCAATTAAAGATACTTGCTTATAATAACGCGTATAACGAAGTGAGTCTTCTCCATAGGGATCGTTGTAAAATACTACCACCAGGCTATCGGCCTGTTTCAATCGCGCATCGACAACTAATGCTGTTGCAACCTGTTGCTCTATTGTTTTCTTTTCAACTTCATTATTCTTACAAGCATTCAATAAAGCCGCAATTGTAAAAAGATATAAAAACACATTAGTTCGCATAACATCTGAATATAAAAAGCCGCTTACAAGGTAAGCGGCTTCGAAAATAAAGGAATATCGCGATTAGTAAACGTTGGTTTGTGGGGTAAAGCTTGTCCAGCCTTGCAACCAATTGGTGGTACCAACAGCACCTACATAAGTTGTAACGGTAAAGTTGGGAAGCAGGTAAAAGCTCGCCGCATTTGCTGCCGTAGCAGGGCTACCCGCCTTGGGCGTAAAGTTAGGAGCAGTAAGATTGAATGGATTTTCCAACTGAATATCTGCAGCAGATGCATACGTTTTAGAACTATCAACACCCTCGGCTTTTGTTTTAACCGTAGCTGCATTGATCAGAGATGTGCTGGAAACCTTATAAGGTTCAACAACCGCATGAACCAGGTTGTGACGGAAAGTTGAACGTCCGTCGATATAGGCTTGTGCAGTAGAATCGCTTTCAAACTGGAAACCTCCTTTTGCATATCCCATTAATATTGAATTGCGCAATACAAAATGGGTAGAACGACGCCAGCGGGTATTGAAATTATGGTTGGCCAACGTTCCGGCTGCTCCATTAGGACCGCAAAAAGTAAAGTTGCTCAATTGAGGGCGTGTGCGCGGAGAAGCTACAGTACCAGTTCCGTCATTATCGCACTCAATTCCGTTTCCGGCATCGCCTCCATCCACCCACAAAGGATCACGTAATGAAATGCCAAATTGAAGACGGCCAGAAAATCCAAAATCAAAATCGAAATCGTCGTCGGCTGTAGCGAACGCGATAATATTTTTCGCGTTTACAGTTCCACCAAAAAATTCATATGCATCATCATTTCCGTAAGAGACTTGAATATTTTCCAGCGTAGTTCCACTGCCTACACCACCGCAGGTAAGACCATTGATTTCCGAATTGGGGTCGGCCGCAATACCTGCAAATTCGATACGAACATATTTTAATATACCGCTATTATCCGCAACCACACTGCCACCATATTCGGAGTTGATACCTCCTTCAATAATAGGAGTTGTAGATCGGTTAGTAGGCGCATTACCAAGGAGTACGATACCACCCCAGTCACCTGGTTTACGACTGCCTGCAGCTTTTCCCGATGTAAATACGATAGGTTCGGTAGCAGTGCCTTCCGCATAAAGGCGAGAGTTACGTTCAATGATCAATGCCCCTTTGCTAATTGTATCGCTCACAATTGTGCTACCTGCAGCAATGGTGAGTACGGCACGATTGTTTACAAATACATAGCCTTTAAGAATGTATTTTCCTTTTGGCAAAGAAACATTTTCATTGATTACACCAGTTATGATCTTGCTGCAAGTCATGATCTGTTCCTTCGTACCGGTACAGCCTGACGGGCCGCCGCCACCTTCATTGGTTACAGAATCATCGATAGCAACTTTAATACACGAACCGAATGTTGTTGCTACAAAAAGCGCGAGAACAAATTTTTTCATTTTATAGTTATTTGAAAATTTACGGAAGGGAAAATTATTTTAGATCAAGATTATATAAAAAGCCGATTGTGACAGTTGTACCCGGTTTGTAAGCACTAAAGATCTTATCAGTATCGGATTCATATGTTTTTTTGTCGTTTCGGTTTTCATAGGTCACATATGCCTGATTGAAAATATCGCCGATAGTTAACCGCAGCTCAGCTTTTCTTTTCATAAGCTTCTGACTTATCTGGAAATCTACCAGGTCGCGGGGCTTTTCATAGATATCACCAAAGTCATCGTTACCTACCAGGGCAAGTCGATCACCAATGCGGTTGTAAAGCAAGGAGAAATTAGTTCCTCTTTCTCCGTCGTACTGGAAGCCTGCATTAATCAAATAAGGAGATTGGCCCTGAAGCGGACGTTCTGTAGGAGGAAGTTTATTACCCGATGCATCTACATTGCCAAGCGAAACTTCAGAAAAAATAATAGAGGCGTTACCATTGAAATACAATCTCTCTAACCAGGACGTATTCTGAGAGAAGAAAGACAAACTCTTACGGAATTCTATTTCTGCACCATATAAGGTAGCTTTCTCTGCATTCTGGAATTGATATTGACGACGGGTAGCTACACTGGCGCTGTTGAGACGTAATTCGATTGGATCCGTAAAGTCTTTATAAAAAACTCCAAGTGATATTATTTCACCTGCTTTGGGATACCATTCGTAACGCAGATCTCCATTTAATATACTGCTTCTTTGCAGACCAGGAGAACCAGCAGTAGAAGCAATCTGTTCAAAATCAAAAAAGGTAAAAGGCGCAATTTCACGAAACTCAGGACGCGCTACCGTTTTTGATGCAGCGATCCGGATATTCGTTTTAACATTAGGAGAGTATGTAAGGTTCATGGATGGCAACACATCCAATTTATCGGTATTAATCACCTGGGCCTTATCAGTACCTGATTGATTCGATTTAAGGAATTGTTCAAAATTCTCCAATCTTACTCCCCAAACAAGTCGCACATTGCTTCCGATTTTATTATCTAACATTATATAACCAGCCGATATAGCTGATGCTCCATAATATTTATCCTGCGGATTCTGTAAATCAGTGCTGAGCTGAAAACCAGTTGCACTGAAATTCTGTGACAGGAATATCTGGTCGTATGGCTGTGTCAGCAAACTTTGATCGGTGGGATCTTTATATCCAAGAATAGTTGCTCTGAATTCGCGTAAACGAACAGTGCCAGCACCTCCGACCTTTACATTCTGGGGTTGAACTTTCTTACCAATTTTAAATGGGATGCTCGCAGACGCATTATAACCAAACGCGTGATCCGTCAGATCGCTGTAAAATCGGTTCGTGTTATTTCCACGAAGATTGATGCTATAGGGATTGTCGGTGCCGATACTTTTGCCATAGGTTTGCACCCGAAGATCAGGTTGCTGCTTATCGTTGAATGAGTAGTTTACGTTCCAGGCAAATTTTATATTATTAGCATTGATCTGGTGTGTTCCTTCTAATTGACCAGAATAAAGACTACGTTGATTCAACACACTGGAACGCATCGAAACATCCTGGAGGTTTTCTGTGTTGATACCGGTACGGTTATAATAATTATCATCCAGTAACTGGTTGTAAAGATTTTTCAGGGCTATCTTATGTTTTTTCTTGCTCCAGGCAAAATTGGCGATGGCTCCCCAATTCACTGTGTATTTATTTTGCAAGTCGGTATAATCAAAGAACTGTTGACCGCTCGCTCCTTCTTCAAATAGTTCTTTAGTGGCTTCGAACACTAACTCTGATTTACGATAGGTAAGTCCTACAACAGAACCAAAAGCGCTTCCGTCTTCTGCTTTCGATACATTCGCCCAGGTTAAATTGTATTGTTGAATAGGTCCGGCAGTTGATTGCTTCTCTTTATATACATTATCCGGAAAAGATTTTGCAACATCAATCTGTTCTTCCTGGCTCAGCCTGTTAAAATCTAAATATTTGATCGGGTAAGAGGAGGGCAGGCTACGGTCAGAGAAACCCAGCCAATCGGTACTACCCCGTTCGTTACTGGTAAAATCCTTAAAAGCAGATTGTGTATTAAAACCCAGGCTAACACCAAATGAAAGAATGTTAGATGTAGGAATATCTTTTGTTTGAATCTGTACGAGGCCACCAGCGAACTCACCGGTAAGATCCGGAGTGGCTGTTTTATTAATAATAATATTATCAATGAGGCTCGATGGAATGATGTCGAAGGAAAACGCTTTTTTATCAGGCTCACTACTTGGCAACTGAGCGCCGTTGATCATCGCGGAATTATAGCGGTCGCTCAAACCCCGAACGATAACGAATTTATTATCCTGTATAGATGCACCACTAACGCGACGTAATACCTCACCGGTATTTTTATCTGGCGTCCGGCGGATAAAATCAGCGGCTAGTCCACTTGAAAGTGATGTATTATTCTTTTGAAAATTAATAAGTGCACTTGTGCTTTCACGGCGAATTGATGTTCTTACGATAACCTGATCGAGCGTTTTATTTTCAAGAGTAATTGTAACGCTATTTTCCTGGTTCAACTTCACTTCTACATCTTCCACAATTTTTGAGTTATATCCGGCACTAGATACAGTAATAACATATTTCTTACCAGCTTCCAGTGTAAGAACAAAATTCCCGTCTGCGTCAGCAGCAAGCGAACGATCCATACCCTGAACACTAATTGTAGCGCCAGGAATAGCTTCGTTCTTTTGATTCAGAACTTTACCGGATAAACGAACTGATTGTGCTGTAACGAAGAGGGTTAGTAATAGAAAACCTGTTAAAAGGCTCAGTTTTTTGGGCAACAGTAGCAGTCTCATGCGGACAAAAGTATCTTCGCAATATTATCGCCGTGTTACACGAATGTTATCGAATTGTATTGGCAATGTTACCGGAATGTTACCTGGCTGTTCTAAAAGCGATATTGGAGGCGGCAGGTTAGAACATTATCATTAATATCGTCTGTATAATTGGGTAGCTGTGTTTTTTCATTAACGGGCATATTGTACCAAAGCATCAGCTTTACATTCTCATTTAAATAGAGGTTATATCCAACAGCATAGGTTATATATTTGATATCCGCTGGGGTAAGTCCAGCTCCGGGCTGGCCTATTTCTTCACCTTTAACCAGTGTATTTGGATCGTACCAATCAATTTTTACTCCAAGCTGATGATGGGTATTTACGATATTCTGCAGAAAATAGAAAAAGGCGCCATTGAAATCACGTATATAATATCCTGCGGAAGCGGGTAACAGGATACCAGGTGTTTCGCTGCTGTTTTCGCTCGAGGTCTGTGTTCCCCACCAATACTCGCCCCTGAATTCAGTAGCACCCCATTTATGCTTCAGTTTAATTTGCGCATCTAACCCTTTATATTGTCGCGGGTTTTTCGAACCAACGATGGTCGAAGATGAATCGACAACCATCTTATTAGCTCCATTGATATTTTCAATAGTGTACCTGTATTGTGTATTCTGAACAAGCCCTCCATTGAGATATGAAACAGCTGCTGAAACTGAAATATTTTTTGAAATTGGATACGGCTTGATACCAATCTTGCCAATGAAATCCTTGAAGCCATCAAATTCACCTGGAAAGTTGATACCCTGACCATTGAACAAACCAGCATCTAACTTAAGATAGCGCCATTTAAAGTCCTTTTTCCTGGATTCAAAACTTACCATCGCACCCAAATCGCGCTCAGATTTTGCGAGGGTTTGCGACATTCGACCTCTTTCGGGCGATTCACGATCCTGGGAAGAAAGATTGAGTTCATATCCAAAAGGTCGGGCAAACATACCTGCAGTAAATGCAAAATGCTGCCATTTATTCTCAAATAGCCTGGCCCAAACATCTCGGACTGTAAAACCATTTACATTCGCATCAAACTGAAAAACAAATTGCATCGATGGTTGCAGGTTCTTATTTGACCTTAAATAGTCGATTCGAACACGCGCCCTTCGTAACAAAAACCGATTGTCGGAATTCGGAGCAAAATCTCCCCCTTCAAATGTCTTTGTACCCTTTTCCTGAGCTACCTGGTATTGAGGTTGAATATACCCGCTCAGCCTTAGCCTGTCGAACCGGCTATAAAGATTAAGCATTCCCTTGCCCATATCGGTTGTGGTGTCGATCATATCCATTAAGAACTGTGCCTCAGCGAATTGAGAGATAAAAAGACACACACAAAACAAACCGATAAATCTATTTGATAACAAGGACTTCATAATTACTTAACATTGGCGCAAAGGTATAAGAGAGAAGATATGGCTGTATTAAGAAATTGTTACCAAAATTAAGGGTAGCCGGGGATGCGCTGTATTAAACTAATCTTTGCGCAAATTTTTCTACCATGGGTCTGAGCTCGTTCATGAAACTTTTTATGCCAAAGGACAGGGTATTTTATTCTTTATTTGAAGAGGTTGCAGACAACGTTTCAAAGATGGGTAAAACGCTGAAAGAAGTAGTTACAGAACCGGATTTTGACAAACGGGCCGCTATCATTTCCAGGATCGAGGATCTGGAGCATATGAATGATGAACTAACACACCGGATCTTTACCGAACTCGGACGCAATTTCATTACTCCGTTCGACCGGGAAGATATCCATTACCTCGCCTCCGCATTGGATGATATTTGCGACTACACATTCGCAACTGCCAAAAAGATAAATTTCTATAAAATCAACCCGAACGACCAGGGTATTCAGAAAATGGCTGATCTGATTGAGCAAGGATGCGATCAAATCCGGAACGCTGTTAAAGAACTACGCAACATGAAGAACATGCGCAATATTACCGATGCGCTGGTAAAAGTGAATAGTATCGAAAACCAGGCCGACGATATTTTTGATTTGAGTATTGACCGCTTGTTTGAAACCGAACCGGATGCCAAAGAAGTAATTAAGAAAAGAGAGATTTACCAGGTGATGGAAGTCGTGACTGATAAATGTGAAGACGCCGCCAATGTAATAGAATCCATTATAATCAAATATGCTTAACCGTTCAGCATTTGCACATTAATTAGCCCCTTATGAGTTTTACTTTTTTAGTTGTCATCATCATTCTCGCGCTTATATTCGATTATATCAATGGCTTTCACGACGCAGCCAATTCTATTGCCACTATTGTTTCTACCAAAGTGCTCACCCCATTCCAGGCGGTACTATGGGCCGCAATTTTCAACTTCGCTGCTTTCTTTGTTTCTAAATATCTTATTGGCGAATTCAAAATTGGTAATACGATAGCTAAATCGGTAAATGAAAATTTTATTACGCTGGAAGTAATATTCGCGGGATTGATCGCCGCGATTTCATGGAACCTGCTCACCTGGTGGTTCGGAATTCCTTCCAGTTCATCCCATACTTTGTTAGGGGGGTTTATGGGTGCCGCACTGGCACATGCTGGTGCATTGAGTAGAGATGGAGTGGATGTCATTAACTATGCTAAAGTAATTCCTACTTTCCTTTTTATATTTCTTGCGCCGCTTATTGGGATGGTAGTCGCCTATGTTATTACAGTCATTATAATAAATATATGCCGAAAGGCAAATCCATACAAAGCCGATAGTTGGTTCAGGCGGTTGCAGTTGGTCTCCTCTGCGTTATTTAGTATCGGACATGGCGGAAATGACGCGCAAAAAGTAATGGGTATTATCGGTGCAGCCTATATCTTCTACGAGAAACAGAATGGAAACACATTAACCTTTACTGATTTTGTCAATACACACTTGTGGGTACCTGTTGCCAGCTTCTTAGCAATTGGTATTGGCACGATGAGCGGCGGTTGGAAGATTGTCAAAACAATGGGTACGCGCATCACCAAAGTAACACCGCTCGAAGGGGTAAGCGCAGAAACCGCGGGAGCATTAACTTTATTTCTTACAGAGAAATTAGGCATTCCCGTAAGTACAACGCATACTATTACCGGGTCCATCATTGGAGTAGGCGCCACTAAACGCTTATCGGCGGTACGTTGGGGAGTAACTATTAATTTATTATGGGCCTGGATACTTACGATACCGGTAAGCGCGATATTGGCCGCGATAGTATATTATATTTTACAATTGTTTATGTAAGCGTTAAAAGGTTTAAAAGCTTCATGGTTTAAAGGTTCTGATATTTAATCAGTCATTATTAGATGGAAAAACAATTAAACTTTTAAACCATTCAACCCTTAAACTTCTTCTTCCTCCTGCTTTTAATTCTACTGCTTTCTGCTTACCTTGGCAATAACTTTTTTAATTCCCTTTGATATCTAAAATTTTTATTCAGTGAAAGGTATTATACTGGCCGGAGGGTCCGGCACCCGCTTGCACCCCATTACGTTCGCTATCAGCAAACAGATCATGCCCATTTATGATAAACCCATGATCTATTATCCGCTTTCAACCCTAATGCTGGCGGGAATTAATGAAATCCTGATTATTTCTACCCCGCATGACCTCCCTCAGTTTAAACGATTATTAGGAAGCGGTGAACAATTGGGTCTTAAATTTTCCTATGCGGAACAAGCGGTTCCAAATGGATTGGCCCAGGCATTTGTAATCGGGGCTGATTTTATAGGGAAAGATAATGTAGCTCTTGTGTTGGGTGATAATATTTTCTATGGTGCCGGGCTCGGTGAACAACTGGAAAAGAACTCAATGCCCGACGGAGGAATTGTTTACGCTTATCATGTAAGTGATCCGGAACGATACGGAGTGGTGGAATTTGATAAAGACAACAGGGTGTTATCAATCGAAGAAAAGCCTCAAACACCAAAAAGCAATTTCGCAGTTCCCGGTCTTTATTTTTATGATAATGAAGTTGTAAAAATTGCGCGTGACCTCAAACCAAGTCCAAGAGGTGAATATGAAATCACAGATGTAAATAAAGAATATCTTCGCCGGAATAAATTAAAAGTATCTATACTCGATCGTGGAACTGCCTGGCTTGATACCGGTACTTTCGATTCACTGATGCAGGCTTCACTGTTTGTACAGGTGATTGAGCAAAGGCAGGGTATCAAGATAGCTTGTATCGAAGAGATTGCATATCGTAAAAAGTTTATCGATGCAATACAACTGGAAAAGATGGCACAGCCATTGTTGAAAAGCGGTTATGGTCAGTACCTTATCAATTTGCTAAAAGAAAATTAAATATAAAATCAGATAGTACATGAGTAAGATTTTAGTGACCGGAGGTTGTGGTTATATCGGCTCTCATACCATTGTGGACCTGGTAGAAAAAGGATTTGAAGTAATATCAGTTGATAATAATTCACGATCAAATCCCCGCATTTTTGAAGGTGTTGAAAGAATTACCGGTAAGAAAGTAAAAAACTATAAAGTTGATCTCTGCAATTTCGATGATACGTTTGCCATCTTCGCTGAGAACGAAGATATCGAC
>Ga0190271_10002031_pt1 | contig 11999 bp, 7 predicted proteins | sample Popmic356T_FD_133747 | JGI IMG/M metagenome (GOLD analysis project Ga0190271, IMG submission 133747) | Populus adjacent soil microbial communities from riparian zone of Weber River, Utah, USA - 356 T | ecosystem: Environmental > Terrestrial > Soil > Riparian zone | place: USA: Utah | collected...
AACCGCAGGCGCTCATCCATCTTGCAACACTCCCGCCACGGCATATGGGTCTCCCCCAAATGCCGGAAAGTGTTACCTATGTGTCCGGAATACTGTGTTACCCATCAGCCCGTACGGGCCCTTCGCTCGTTTCGTTTCGCGCTTCAAAGGGACTTTCGTTGAGCAAACGTCCGGCGGTCCTTTTCGCGTTGCTGCTTCTCGTCGGCGTCGGCGCTACCTATCACCTGATTTCCCGGCAGCGCGATGCCGAGCAGCCTGCGCCCGAGCGCCCGGCGGTAACGCCCGACACCACGAATCGGGAACGCGAGACCCACCCGCGAATCGATGATGCGGCCGACATCCTGGCGCCGTTCGTTCCGCGACTCGGGCGCATGGCGGAGGCGTTCAACGCGGATCTTGGTATCGACGTGCGGGTCGTCTCCAGCAGCGACGGGTCGACCCCCATTGAAACCCAGGCGGAGCAGACCTTTGGGCAGCGTGGAATCGGGCGCGAAGCGCCCACCGGCGGCTTGCTCATCATTCTCGATCCGAAACTCGCGAGCGCGCGCATCGAAGTGGGCTACGCGCTCGAGGGCGTGATGACCGATCTGCAAATGGGCCGGCTGGCTCGCGACCAGCTCGCGCCTTACGTGGCGTACGGCGCCGCCGGCATGGCCGTGATGGATGTGCTGCATTACCTGCGCGAGCAGGCACTACTCGCAGCCGCAGCGGGCAATCTCGAGGTTCCGGACAAAGCGCGGGAACTGCCGGAGTACCTTCAGTACAAGCAATACCTGTCGGGCGGCGCGGGTGCGCGGACTGCATTGTCGTCGTTGCCTGCGGATGCCGACCTGAAGAAGCCCGTTCCCGCGAACCAGCGATCGCTGTACGCGCCGGCGGGCACGCCGGAAGAGTCAGTCGCCGCCTTGCTGCGCGTGATGGCCGATCTGGCCGGCGATCCGACGCTCGAGCTCTATACCGACGGCTCGCGACTCCTGCGCGCTAACTACCCGCTCGCGCCGTTCGAAGAGCTGCAACGACTCGAGCGCATCCAGCGATCGAAACCGCTCCGCTACTGGACGGACGGAGACTATGCGGTGGCTTCGAGCAGGGAGCCCGCCCGGGGATTCGTGCCGGTGCTGCTGCGTCGGGACGACAACCTCTGGCGCGTCGACCTGGTGGAGACCTGGAAGAACCTGTTCTTCGACCCGGAAGGAAACTATTTCCTGCGCAATTCGAACACTCCTTATGCCGCGGGCCTTCGACAGTTTGGCCGAGGGGGCTATTACGATCTGGCCGCATTGCGCCTTCGGGCCAGATCGCTGGACGCCGAAATCGCTTCGCTGGAACGCCGCGAGGACGTTCTGTCGACGCTGCGGTTGGGTGAGCTCTGGCTGCGCAACGCTTTTGTTTTTCCGCGAGCGTGGCTGGCCTATGAGGAAGCCAGGCGCAAGGCGCCGAATGACCCGCTGGTGCTCGAGACGCTCGGCTCGCGCGCGCAGTACCTGGGTTTTCCCGAGCTCGCGATTCCGGCGCTCGAACGGATCGGCGCCGGCCTCGAACTCACCATCGCTGCCGCCTACGACGAGATGGGCGACCCCGAGGGCGCGCAGCGCTGGGTCGAGCGCGCGCTCGAAGAGAATCCGCTCGACGTGCACGCGCTGCGGTGGCGCGAGCACCTTGCCAAACGCGGCACCGCGGAAGAACTGCAAATCGCAGGCAGTGCGCTGGTGGCGGTCACTGAAGATGCTGCGCGTGTCGGTGATCCGGTCGTGTTGTGGTTCCATCCCGGCGAACCCGGTTATGAAGCGCAATCGACCATCGTGGTGGACGGCACCACGGTTCACGACCACAGCCATTTCGGAGTCACGCTCAAGAACACGAGCGGGCGCGAAGTGGAGATCGAGAGTGTGCGACTGACGAGCCAGGGCACGGCCAGGGCGAGCGGGCTCGGCGACGTGAGGAATTACTGGAAATTTCCCACGGGCAAGAACCGGCTGAAAGCGGGCGAGTCCGTGTACTTCGACAAGCAATGGGGCTTCGTCGTCGATACGGGCCACGAACACGTGCGATACATTTTCCATCTCTGCTGGCATGGTACGAACGACCCGAAGCCGGTTCGCCAGTGCCGAACACAGTGGATCGACGTCCTGCCACAGTGAGAATCAAATGAATCCGGAATTGCTCGGCTATATCGCCGCGGTGCTGACCACGATCTCCTTCGTTCCGCAGGCGGTGATGACCATCCGCTCGCGCGATACGCGCGGAATCTCGCGCGGCATGTACATCATCTTCACCATCGGCGTCGCGTGCTGGCTCGCTTACGGAATCTGTGTCGACTCCGGCCCGATGATCCTGGCCAACTTCGTCACTCTCGGCCTCGCGGGCACCGTGCTCGCGCTCAAGCTTCGGTATGGTTGATCTGCGCGCGGGACCTGCAATCGACCGATCAAGGATGGTGGACTGGGGCAGCCTGCGTTGCGAATTTCCAACATCTCGCGGCGTTCGACCTAACACCCGCTAAATCAGTAGGTTCCGAAAGCAATGAACGTTGGCTTCGCCACCAGCGTTGGATTTGGCACGCGTTTATGCCACCGGTAGACATTCCTCTTGACTTGGCGTCAATTACAGGGATCAATCAGCCTCATACACGGTATAAATCGGTCAAAACCGATCAGGCTGAAGACATGCTCGTGACTCAGCGTGACTCGAATGACCGCGCGGTTTTTCTAGATTGATCTCGAAACCACGGCTAATGGGGGGAAATTCAATGTCCAGGTTCGACCGTTCTTCATATCTACTGCGCCGCGCGATTTCGCTGGCGCTTTCCGGCGCGGCTCTCGCGCTTCCGCTGCAAGCCTTCGCGCAGGACGCGACGCAGGATGCAACTGGCGACTCGCAAGAGCTCGAAGAGGTCGTAGTGACCGGCTTCCGCGGCTCGTTGAATACCGCGCTCGGCCAGAAGCGCGAAGCTACTGCCGCCATCGACAGCATCGTCGCAGAGGACATCGGCAAGTTCCCCGACAGCAACCTCGCCGAATCGATGCAGCGCATTCCGGGCGTCACGCTCTCTCGCACGGACGGTGGTGAAGGTCGAAACATTTCCGTGCGCGGCCTTGGCCCCGGGTTCACGCGCGTGCGCGTCAACGGCATGGAAGGCTCTTCGCAAACCGGATCCAGCGACATCTACGGCGCCGGCAACAATGGGCGCAGCTTCGATTTCAACATCTTCCCGACGGAAATCTTCTCCGCGCTCACCGTGCGCAAGACCTCGTCGGCGGATGTGGAAGAAGGATCGCTGGGTGCCACGGTCGACCTTCGCGCACCGCGTCCGTTCGACTATGTGGACGAAAACGTTTTCACGCTCACGGGCCGCGGCGTCTACAACTCGGTTTCCGAAGACGTCGACCCGCGCGCATCGCTGCTCGCATCGAAGAAATTCTTCGACGACACCTTCGGCGTGCTCGTCTCCCTCGCCTATCAGGAGCGATTCATTCGCGAGGTGGGTTATTCGGCCGTCGACATCCTCTCGGCGAATACCAACGCCAATGACCTGACGCCTACCGGGCCGACTCGTACCTTTCTTCCGTTCTGCACGCCGGCGAATTGGGTTGGCCCCGTCAGCCCCGCCATTGGCAATCGCGGCGCGACTGCCACCCAATGCTCTGCCTTCAGCAATCCGCGCACCACCGATGCCGCGTCGTTGGCGGCGTTCCAGAGGGTGTATGACCTGCGTCGCGCCGATCTGCCGAACGTCCCGGGCAGCGGCGCATTCCTGCCGCGCCTGCCTCGCTACGTGAATTCCGAGCAAGATACCGAGCGCACCGGCGGCACCGTCACACTGCAGTGGATGCCGACCGACGACACCAGCATTGCGCTGGATGGGCTGTACTCGAAGTACGAGCAGGAGCGCCGCGACAACTACATCCTCGGCCTCTCGCTCGGACGCCTGATCGGCAACGGCGGCCAGCCGATGGTGTCGGTGAACGAGATCACGTTCGATGACAAGGGTTCGGTCGAAACCGCCACGTTCGACGGTATGGACGTGCGCTCCGAAGGCCTGGTGGACCAATTCACGTCCACGTTCGAGCAGTTGAACCTCGACATGGAACACCGGTTCACCGATCGCTTCAAGATGACGGCCACCGCAGGACGATCGATTTCCGAGTGGGACGGGCCGTTGCGCCTGCAGACATTCATCGATCGCATCGATGTCCCCAACTTCACGCTCGATTTCCGCGGCAGAGAGACTCCGCTCATCGGCTTCGGCTTCGACGTCTCGGATCCGAATGCATTCACTTACGCGGCCACGCCGGACGGCAACCTCACGGTGCTCGGCGGCTTCTCCTTCCAGGGCAAGCCATCGCGCAACGTGACGGCGAACACGATGTTCGAGCTCGACGGTGAATTCCAGGCTAACGACGCGTGGACCATCAAGGGCGGCTTGCAGTGGCGTGAAGCGAACTTCAAGTCCAAGAACTCGGGTGTCATGAACTCCAACATGACGACCACGCTGAACCTGCCGGCAGGCGTCACGCTCGCCGACATCACGACGCAGATCAGCGGGCTCGACGACAAGTTCGGTTCGGGCGCCCCCGCAAGCTGGGTGGCGGTGGATGCGCAAGCCTGGGCCGAGACGTTCAACTTCCCGGACTACGTCACCTTCTGCAACATCGAATGCGGCGCGGGCCGGAGTCAGCTCCTGGAAGAGGTGAGCAGCGCCTTCGCGATGCTGTCGTTCGACAGCGGGGACGAATGGTCGATCCCGGTGCGTGGCGACCTTGGCGTGCGGTATGTGCACACCCGCCAGTCCGCGACGGGCTATGTCCCGATTGCTCAGCCGATGGGATCCCAGCCCGGGGCGATCGGCAGCCGCCGGGACGTGGATCAGGACTACGACGACTTCCTGCCTTCGTTGAACGTGGTGTTCGAGCTCACGCCGGACCTGCAGGCCCGCTTCTCGGCGGCGAAAGTGATGTCGCGCGCCGAGCTAGGAAGCCTGACGCCGAGCGTTACGGCGACTTTCACGACACAGAATGCCACCGTGAACAATCCGTTGCTGGAACCCATTCGCGCCAGCACGGCGGATCTGGGACTCGAATGGTATTTCCGTCCGGGCTCGCTGCTGTCGGTGGCCTACTTCTACAAGGACATCGAGACCTATATTCAGCGCATCACCTCCGACGAGCCCTGGAGTTCGCTCGGACTGCCGGACTCACTGCTGATCGGCACGCCATCGAACACGAGCAGCATCTTCCATGTCGCTCGCTGGGAAAACACCGACGGCGGCCCGCTGAACGGTATCGAGCTGAACGCACAGATCCAGTTCGACTTCCTCGAAGGCTTCTGGAGCAGTTTCGGCGTGCTGGCTAACTACACGCACGTCGAGTCGGAGATCGAGTACATCCTGACGAGCGTGAACGGAGTTCCGACCGTGACCACGACCAACGATCTCGTGGACCTCTCGCCGAACTCGGCGAGCGGCACGTTGTACTACGACAACGGCGTTTTCAGCATCCGCAGCACGGCCTCTTACCGCGACAACTACATTCGCGGTATCCCGGCCTCACTGGGCAGTGACGTTCGCGCCAACAAGGCGAACACGTTCGTGGATGCCGCGGCGTCGTGGAACATCAACGACAACTTCTCGATCATCTTCGAGGCCCAGAACCTGACGGACGAGCGCAACACGCTGTACATCGACAGTCAGCGCCAGGACACGCTGTTCCAGACGGAGATCGGCCGCACGTTCACCATGGGTGCGACGTACAAGTTCTGATCTCTGGGAAACGCTGATAAAGAGAGCGCCAGGGAGCGATCCCTGGCGCTCTTTTCATTTCTCGCCTTCTCGGCGTATGGTGCGCTCCGTCGTCACGCCAACAAGAGCGAACAGATGAGCGCCACCGACGCTTCCATTCCGGCTACCGCCAAACTCTCCAAATCCCTGCGCGCGCGCCACCTCATCATGATCTCGATCGGCGGGATCATCGGTGCCGGTGTGTTCGTCGGCAGCAGCGCGGCGATCCAGAGCATCGGTCCGGCCGTGATCCTGAGTTACATTTCGGCGGGCATCGTGGTCTACGCGGTGATCCGCATCCTCGCGCGCATGGCGCTCGATCAGCCGGGCCTTGGTTCTTTCACCGAATACGTGCGCGCCGGGCTCGGCGACGGCGCGGGTTTCATCGCCGGTTGGCTGTACTGGTGGTTCTGGGTAGTGGTGGTCGCCATCGAGGCGCTCGCCGGAGCCAAGACCATCCATGTCTGGTTGCCGAACTTCGACCCCTGGCAGATCGGGCTCGCGCTCATGGCGGTGCTGACGGCCGTGAACCTCGCCTCGGCGCGTTCCTATGGCGAGTTCGAGTTCTGGTTCGCGTCGATCAAGGTCGCCGCCATCGTCGTGTTCATCGTCGTCGCGGCATCGTGGTTGCTGGGCGTCGGCAATCCGGCCACTCCGGGGCTTGCGAACCTGACCACGCAAGGTGGCTTCGCGCCCTATGGCTGGAGCGCCATCTTCGCCGGCATCACCACCGTGATCTTCTCGATGGTCGGCGCGGAGATCGTCACCGTCGCCGCGGCGGAATCGGCGGAGTCGAACCGGACCATGTCGCGTCTCGCGGCCACGGTCGTGCTGCGCATCCTCCTGTTCTACGTGCTGTCGATCCTGCTGATCATCTGCATCGTGCCGTGGACGCAATTCAAGTCCGGCGATTCCTCGTTCGCGCTGGCGCTCGAGCGCATCGGCATCCCGAGCGCCGCGACCATCATGAACGTCATCGTGCTGACCGCCGTCCTGTCCTGCCTGAACTCCGGCGTCTACGTCACCGCGCGCGTGCTCTTCGCCATGGCCGACAAGGGTGATGCGCCACGCTGGCTCACCGAGGTCAACAAGCGCCAGGTGCCGGCGCGCGCCATCCTCCTGGGCAGCGCCTTCGGCTTCCTGGTGATGGCGCTCAACTGGATCGCGCCGGAAAAGCTGTTCACGTTCCTGCTGAACTCCTGCGGCGCGCTGATGATGTTCACCTATCTATTCGTCGCGGTGGCGCATTTTCGTTTTCCATATTCGCGCCCCGAACTGCGCGATGCCGGCGGCGCGAAATTCATTGCCGGTGGCGCGGCGCTGGCCATGATCGCCGTCATGGTGGCCATGACCTTGATGCCCAGCAAACAGCCGGAGATGTGGGCGAGCCTTGCGTGTCTCGGCGTGATCGTCGTGGCGCTGTTCATCAAGCGCGCCATGGCCGGCCGGCCGGCCTGACGCGCATGGAGCACGATCTATCGGCAATGCCGGTTCACCATTTGACGAACGGGACGGGACTCAAGGGGTGGGTCCGTAATCGCTGCAAGGTGAGCTGCGCAAGCCGCCGGTGAAATCCCGCATTCGGCCAGCGCGCGAAAATCGCGCGCAGCCGGTCTCGTGGTATTCCGAAGGACCACACCCCGCGCGACACGTCGATCCAGTCCGCGCGACGAAAGGGTTCGACGAGCCCGGCGTCGGTGCCGCGAAACTCCCGGACCTTGTGATGCTCGCGGATCATGCCGGCGATGCTGTCGCGCCAATCGGTGTGACCCGCGCAGTCCAGGTGGTTGCAGGCCAGCGTGATCGACGGCTCCAGGTAGTCGAAAGTGCGCGCGGTCCAGATTCCGAGGTCGTGGAACGCTGCCGCCAGCGCCACCTTCTCGAGCGAAGCGTCGGCGCAGGGAGCGAGCGCGGCAAAGAGATTCACCACGCGATAAGCGTGGTTGCGATACGCGGTGAGGTCGCCGCCCAGCTCGACCGTGTGCTCGTCGAGAACACGGTCGAGCGTATCGAGGCGTTCGAGCAGCACTCTTATCCGGGCAGGTGCGCCACGAGCCAGGCGCGGATGTCGTCCATCACCGCTTCCTTGCCCAGGTCATTCAACGGGTCGTGAAAGTAACCTTCGTAGAGCTTCAGCGTCTTGTCCTTCGAGCCCGCGTTTGTGTGGAACTCGCTGCTGCCTTCGGGGCGCGTCACCGTGTCCCTGGTGCCATGGATGATGAGCAGTGGCAGCGTGAACAGCCCGAAGTCGCGTTTGAGTCTTTCGTCGGCGCGCACCATTTCGGCCACCGTCTTGGTGGGTTGCACCTCGTTGGCGAGCAACGGGTCATCGAGCAGTGCCTGCGTCACTTTCGGGTCGCGCGAGAAGTCTTCCTTCTTGAGCTTGAGCACGTGCGCATGCGGCGCCAGGTGTGAAAGTCCCTTGAGCACGGCCAGTGCGAAGTCCGGCGCCGGCACCTGGTAGGCAAAGCTCTCGCAGACCAGGCCGGTGAAATCGGCCTGGTGGTCGAGCACGTAGTTGCAGGCGATGACGCCGCCGGCGCTGTGGCCGAGCATGAACATCGGCAGCCCCGCATCGCGCGTGCGCGCCAGTTTCACCAGCGCGTCGACGTCACTCTGGTATTCCGCGAATTTGTCGATGTAGTAGCGCTCGCCGTCGGATTTGCCGCGGCCGCGCAGGTCGAGCGCGTACACCGCCAGCCCGCTGGCTAACAATTGTTCGGCCGCCCAGAGGTAATAGCCGCTGTGCGAGTTGAATCCGTGCACGAGGATGATGACGCCGCGCGGCGAACCCTCGGGCCGCCAGGAACGCGTGAAGATTCGCAGGCCGCCGGCGCTCTCGAGAAATTCTTCTTTACACAGATTGGTCATGCATCGTCCCCGTATTCATTGTTGTTTGGGAGACGATGTTATAGCTGCGCGATGTGACGATTTCCAATGTAAGAGACTGGTGACTGACCCCATGCCTCTATTGCACGCACCAATTAGAAGCGATAGCTGAGCTCCGCAAACACGGATGCACGTTGATTGCCTTCGATGTCAGGGCCCGTGAGTGGCGTGGCCACTTCGAGATATCCCGTGAGTGCTGCGCCCTGGAGCGCGAAGCCGGTACCCGCCGTGGCGGCGGATTCGCGTCCCGGAAGATCCTGCTTCCAGGTGGCGCCGATGTCATAGAAGCCATACGCAGAGAGCCGGCCGATGAACGTCTCGGTGTTCAGGAGATCACGGCGCAACTCGAGCTTGCCGCCCAGGCCGCTGTCGCCGGCGATCTCCGCGACCTCGAAGCCGCGGCCAAGGCGATCGCCGCCGATCTTGAATCGCTCGCTGTCGGGCAACACGTAGCCGCTGATCTGCGAAAACATGTCGAGGCGCACGGACCAGCGATCGGCGAATCGCCGGTACGCGCTCGCCTGCACCAGGGTCGCAATGAAATCGGCACGCCGCGGATCATGGGCGAGATCGCTGGCATCGAGCCCGCTGCCCAGGGCGTCGAGGCCGTGGCGCACCTGCAGGTTTGCCGACATGCTCGTGGCGCCCGCAAGCCAGTTGGCGCGCAACAGGCCTTCCACGATTCGCAGGCGGTCGTCACGAATGACGTCGCCGGCGCGATCGATGACCAGGTCTTCGGCCTCGAAACCCAGGCTTCCGCTCAGCGACCGATCGGAGCGCTGCTGGAAAGGTTTCGTGAGGCGAAACGAGAGGCGCTCACGGGTGTACTCGTCGTCGAGATTGAAGGGCTCTTCGTTGGGCGCCGAATGCGACCGGAAGAGCAGGGCATTGCCGCGAGTGCCGCCGGTGCCGAACGCCTTGTCGACGTACAGGCCGCCGCCCAGATATTCGTCGTGATCGGTGGCGGCCGCGTAGATGAGACCGATCTTTTCCTGGTGCCCGAACAGTCCGTTCGCGAACAGCTGGCCCAGCAGGAACGCCGGGCCGACCTGGTCGGTGCCGCGGTTGTTCATGCGAACCACGCCGTCGACCGGCGAATAGTCCGCCTCCACCACGAGCTCGAACGCATTGCGAAGACTCGGGTCGCGCCTGGTGGTCGCGGTGACTGCAAGGCCGGCGATCTGCCGCATGGCGCGCAGCGCCTGCTGCACGTCATCCTTGCGCAACGGACGGGCGTTCTCGAGCCGCGCGCCGATATCGTCGAGGGCGTCGTCGAACCTGCCGCCGTCGCCCTCGTAGAACACGTGGGTGATCCGCGCTTCGTATACCTGCAGTCGCAGGACGCCAACCGAGACAGGGCTGTCGTCGAGCGTGAACTCGGGCTTCAGGTATCCGTCGCGCACGTACATGTCCGCGAGCGCGGCCACGATGGCGCGCGCCGTCTCGCCCGACACCGGCTGCCCGAGCTGGCCGCGATACGCGGCGAACAGCTGCGGCGGCGAGTAGATGGTCGAGCCGCCGATGACGACCGTGGTGAGCGTGGCGGCGGGTGACGCCGCCGGGATCGCCTGGGTAGTTAGATCAGGAATGGCGGCGAACGCGGCGCGGGGCAGGGCAAGAGTGCCGATCACCGTTATGACAAGGCCTAAGGCCCTTACTCCCGCGAAGCGCGTGAAGCGCAATCCGGCGCCGCTTATTGTCACTTGTCCGCGCATATCTTCGCACCGGGCCGTACCGCGCATTAACGGCCGGCATTTTCTCTAATGACCGCGCGCGATGATGCGATGCGACTCACATTGCGGCAGGACGTCGCTTAGTACGATGCGGCGATAACGATGAAGGGGAATTCTGCTTATGTCATGCGCCCAGTTGAGCCATTCGCTCACGCGCCATGTAGTTAGACGCCGGTCGGCCGTGCTGCTGGCCTGCGCCGCGCTGCTGGCCGCGCCGGGCGCGTTCGCCCTCGATTCCGGCGACATCATCGTCGTGAGTTCGAAGGGCGAAGTGCACATCACGGTGAGCGGTACGGCGCGCAACCTGCGTGCCGGCCAGGTACTCGAACTGCCCGCCACGGTGCGCACCGGGCGCGACGGCAACATCGAGATCCGGCAAGGGGCAACCAGCGTGAGCGTCGGTCCGGAGACGCTGCTCGAATTCCCGGCGCTCGAGAAGCGCGGCGCGCCCATCGATCGAATCCAGCAGCCGCGCGGCAATGCCTTCTACAACATCGGCAAGCGCGAAGGCCGCAAGCTGCGCGTGGAAACTCCGTACCTGGTCGCGGTCATCAAGGGCACGCAGTTCAATGTCGCGGCGCTCGACGAAGCGACGACGATCTCGCTGTTCGAAGGGCGTCTCGAAGTGCATGCCAGCGACGACAGCGATGTCGTCGATCTCGAGGCAGGCGAGATCGCTTCGCGCAGGCGCGGTGATGCATCGATCGGCACCATCAGGATGGAATCCGGCAAGGCGCCCACCACGCCGCGCGCGCCGGGCAGCGGCTCGAATATCGGGACGCCCAGTCCCATCATTCCGCGCGTTGCTCCTTCCGACGAAGTTGGTGAACCACTGCTGGTCGATAGCATGGTGAACAGCGCGTCCGTGGACCTGGGCGTCGGCGCAGACCTGCGCAGCAGTGGCGCCTCCGACACGGGCGCTGGCATCGGTGTGGACAACAGCGTCGAGATGCCCGCGAATCCCGCCGTCATCGCTGGTCCGTCCGGTGCTGACGTTGCAGTTTCTGTCGGCGTGGATGCCGATCCGCCCGGCGCCGGTATCGTCATCGTCGATTCGGGCTCGGGCGCCGTCGACATCGGCGCGGGTACTGTTGACGCAGACGTGACCGTCGGCGCGAGCGCGCCGCCCGTCGAAGTCAGCGTCGGAGTCGATGCAGCGGTCGATGTGGGCACGGGTGCCGTCAATGCGGGCGTGGATGTCGGGGGGGCGAATCCCGACCTTGGCGTCGACCTTGGACTCGACGACGACAACAGCGGCCCAGGCAATGCCGATGACGACGGCAACAATGGCCACGGCAACGATGACGATCGCTCGGACTCGAGCAATCCCGGCCGCGGAAACAAAAAATGAGCCGCTTCAGCCGTCGTAACGGCTGGTGGCTGATCGCGATCGCCGCATTCGTGCTGATCGGCGGGTTGCGCGCCGTCGGCCTGCTCCAGCCTCTCGAGAACGCGGTGGCGGACATGCACGCTCGCCTGCTGATGCGCGAGGTCCGCTCCGACATCGTCATCGTCGGAATCGATGCCGCGAGTCTCGCGGCACTCGACAAGTGGCCGTGGCCGCGGCGCCATCATGCGAAATTGCTCGAAGAGCTCGCGCG
>Ga0190271_10002032_pt1 | contig 11998 bp, 9 predicted proteins | sample Popmic356T_FD_133747 | JGI IMG/M metagenome (GOLD analysis project Ga0190271, IMG submission 133747) | Populus adjacent soil microbial communities from riparian zone of Weber River, Utah, USA - 356 T | ecosystem: Environmental > Terrestrial > Soil > Riparian zone | place: USA: Utah | collected...
AGTTCGCGAGGCCGCTCGTGCCGATCGGCCCGAGCTCGGGCAGCCTGAGGTGCGCGCCGTAGTTCTCGCAGACATAGCCGCGGGCCGGCCCGTCGAGCTCGATGCGGAATTTCACGCCGCGCGGCACGACGCAGATCTCGCCGGGCGCGACGTGCAGAATGCCGAGCTCCGTGCGGACCGTCAGTGCCCCTTGCTGCGGCACGAGCAACAGCTCGCCGTCGGCGTCGTAGAAGAAGCGGTCGATCATCGATGTGTTCGCCGCGTACAGATGCACGGCCGTGCCCGACTGAGCGGCGGGGTCACCGTTGCCGCCCATCGTGACGAGCCCCGCGACGAAATCGGTCGGTTCCTTCGGGATCGGCAGCGGCCGCCAGCGGAGCTGATTCGGCGACGCCGGCGCCTCGTTGAACGGGGCGCTGCGAACGAGCCCGGCTGGGATTTCGCGAAACGGCTCGTGCACGGCCGACGGCCGAATCCGATACGTCCAGCAACGCCGGCTGACGCCGCGCGGCGCCGTGAAGCTCGTGCCGTTGATCTCCTCGGTGTAGAGACCGTACTTCGGTGCCTGCGGATTGCTCTGCCCGACGGGCAGCGCGCCCGGCAGCGCTTCGCTCGCGAAGTCGTTGCCGAACCCGGACTGGTAGCGAAGTGCAGTGTTCATGCGGGTGGTGCAGCCAGAACCATTGCCGCGAATAGTAAACCGGCGCCGCGGCCGCTTGCGATATAGTTCCGGCCCCAACGCGGGCATGGATGCCCGCGGTAGAGCAATGCAGGGAGCAATTGCCGAGGAGCCAGCATGAGAGCGATCCGTGTCCACGCGTGCGGCGGCCCCGAGGCGCTGCGCTACGACGAGGTGCCTACGCCCGAGCCGCAAGCCGGCGAAGCGCTCGTCGAGATCGCGGCCGCCGGCGTCAACTTCATCGACGTGCAGCACCGCGCGGGGCGGTACAAGCCGCCGGCGCTGCCGTTCACGCTCGGCTCCGAAGCCGCGGGAACCGTCACGGCCGTCGGCGCCGGAGTCAGCGAGGTCGCCGTCGGCGATCGCGTCGCGTACGCGATGGTGCTCGGGGCGTACGCCGAGCACGCCGTCGTGCCGGCGAAGCGGCTCGTCAAGGTGCCCGCCGCGATCGATTTCCAAACCGCCGCGGCCGTCATGCTGCAAGGCCTGACTGCGCACTATCTGACGCACAGCACGTACGCAATCAGATCGGGCGACACGGTGCTCGTGCACGCAGCCGCCGGCGGCGCGGGGCAGCTCATCACGCAGGTCGCGCGCCTGCGCGGTGCGACCGTCTACGGCACGGTCGGCGGCGAAGCGAAGGCAGCGGTCGCGCGTGCGGCCGGCGCCGCGGCGACGATCGACTATCGCACACAGGACTTCGAAGCCGAGATCAAGAAGCTCACGAACGGCCGCGGCGTCGACGTCGTCTACGACTCCGTCGGCAAGGACACGTTCGATAAGAGCCTGAACAGCTTGCGGCCGCGCGGGATGCTCGCGCTGTTCGGCTTCTCGAGCGGGCCCGTGCCGCCGTTCGACCCGGCCGTTCTCGGCGCCAAAGGCTCGTTGTTCCTGACGCGCCCGGGATTGAATCAGTACATCGCGACGCGCGAGGAGCTCGTCGCGCGCGCGACCGATCTCTTCGCGTGGCTCGCCGCAGGCAAGCTGAAGGTCACGATCGATCGCGTGCGGCCGCTCGCGGAGGCGGCCGAGGCGCACGTCGCGCTCGAGTCGCGCGGCACGGCCGGGAAGCTGCTGCTGGTGCCGTGAACGCGGCCGCTACGGTGCGCGCGCCCGTATACTACGCGGCCTCGAATCTCTGGAACCGACCGTGCTCGTTCTGATCCATGCCCACCGACGCTCCGCGAGGCCGCGCCCGTGACGGCCGAGCACGATCCGCGCACGGCGCTCGGCGCGCGCCTGCAAGCGGCGGTCGGCAAAGCCTTCGGCGCCGAGCACGCGGCCGCGGGTGCGGCCGTGCGGCGCTCCGAGCGCGCGGATTTTCAAGCCGATCTCGCGATGGGGCTCGCAAAAACGCTGAAGCGGCCGCCTCGGCAGGTCGCGGAAGCCGTCGTCGCCGCGGCCGACCTCGCCGACCTCTGCGAGCGCGTCGAGATCGCGGGGCCGGGCTTCCTCAACCTCGAGCTGAAGGCGGCGTTCCTCGAGCGCGGCCTCCAAGCGATCGCCGGCGACGAGCGCCTCGGTGTGCCGCTTGCAGCCGTCAAGGATCGCGTCGTCATCGATTACTCGGCGCCGAACGTCGCGAAGGAGATGCACGTCGGTCATCTACGCTCGACGATCATCGGTGACGCGCTCGCGCGCGTACTCGAGCTCGCGGGCCACGAAGTGATCCGCCAGAACCACATCGGCGATTGGGGAACGCCGTTCGGCATGCTGATCGAGCATCTGCTCGATGTCGGCGAGAGCGGCGCGCAAGCGAGCATGGGCGAGCTCAGCGACTTCTATCGCGCCGCGCGCGCGAAGTTCGACGGCGATCCCACGTTCGCGGATCGTGCGCGCGAGCGCGTCGTGCTGCTGCAAGCCGGCGACGCGCGCACGCTCGCGCTCTGGCAAAAGCTCGTCGAGCTTTCGCAGCGCTACTTCTCGAGCGTCTACGAGCACCTCGGCGTGGGCTTGCGCAACGCGGACGTGCGCGGGGAGAGCGCGTACAACGCGATGCTCCCGGAAATAGCCGCCGAGCTCGAGCGCAAAGGCTTGGCATCGATCAACGACGGCGCGCTGTGCGCGTTTCCGCCAGGGTTCACGAACCGCGACGGCGAGCCGCTGCCGCTGATCGTGCGCAAGCAAGACGGCGGCTACGGCTACGGCGCCACGGATCTCGCGGCATTGCGCTATCGCACGCAAACGCTGCACGGCACGCGGCTCCTCTACGTCGTCGGCGCGCCGCAAGCGCAACACCTCGCGATGGTGCTCGCGGTCGGCGCTCAGGCGGGCTGGCTTGCGCCGCCCGCGCGCGCCGAGCACGTGGCATTCGGCAACGTGCTCGGCGCCGACAAGAAGATGTTCAAGACGCGCGCCGGGGAAACGGTGCGGCTGACCGACTTGCTCGACGAGGCTGTCGAACGTGCTGCCGCGGAGCTCGAGAAGCGCAGCCCCGGCGGCGATGTGGCCGCGCGCCGCGCGCTCGCGGCCGAGATCGGCATCGGGGCAGTGAAGTACGCCGACCTCGCGAACGACCGCATCAAGGACTACGTGTTCGACTGGGACCGCATGCTTGCCGCCGAAGGCCGCACGGGCCCGTATCTGCAATACGCGCACGCGCGGATCTGGTCTATTTTCCGCAAGGCCGCGGAAGGCGGCGTCGTGCGCAAGCAGGGGGCCGCCATCAGGATCGCTGAGCCGGCCGAGCGCAGGCTCGCGCTCGAGCTGCTCGATTTCGGCAGCGCCGTCCTCGAAGCCGGCGAGACGCTGCGGCCGCATCGGTTGTGCGGCTACCTCTACGACCTTGCGACGGCATTCACGGCGTTCTTCGAGACGTGCTCGGTGCTGAAAGCGCCCGACGAAGCGACTCGCGACTCGCGCCTGGCGCTCTGCGAGCTGACGGCGCGCGTGCTCGCGCGCGGCTTGAGCCTGCTGGGAATCGCCGCGCCCGAGCGTATGTAGGTGCGCGGAGCCTGACGTCCGCTGGATCGTCGGCTAGGATAAGGGTGATAACGAAGGAGTCGTGCACATGATTCGATCGGACCGAGCATCGGCTGCAGCCCTATTCGCGCTCGCGCTCGTGGCAGGCACGCCCGCGTTCGCGCACCACTCCTTCGCACCTTACGAGCCGGACGTCCAAGTTCAGTTCACGGGTGTCGTCACCAAATACCAATGGACGAATCCGCACGTCTACATCGAGATGGACATACGGAGCGCGGACGGCGAGACCAAGCGTTGGCTCATCGAGGGCGCCAACCCGGGGATACTGAATCGCATCGGCTGGAAGTGGAACATGATCAAGGTGGGCGACGAGATCAGCGTCATCGTGTCGCCGCTTCGCAACGGCGACCCGGCCGCGCTCTTGAAGGCGGTGCGCCTTCCGGACGGCACGATCTTCGGCAACGGCGGTCCTGCGGGCCCGGCGCGGATCAAGTTCGACGAGGAGTCGGCGCAATGACAACACGGCAGCCGCGTGCAGCGCGGGCTCGGCGTCTGACCTCGGCGTTGGCGACGATAGCCGCTGCCGCCGGTGCGCTTACGGTTGCGGCGCAAGAGCCCGTCGGAATCATGGGGATCAACGGCTCGTGGGAGCGTTACCCCAACATCGCGAGCGGGCTCGGCTCGGACTCCGCTCGTGTCGCGCCTCCGGCGCCTGGACCCATCCCCGATCCGCCCCTCAAACCGCAGTACATCGGCGAATGGCGTGCGAGCGCAGCTCGTGCGGCCGAGCTCATCCAACAGGGTGTGCCGCAACCCGACAGCGGCTCTGCCTGCCTCCCGCAAGGCATGCCGGGGATGATGACGGCGATCTTCCCGATGGAGGTGCTCGTGTCTCCCGGGCAGGTGACGATGATCCAGGAGGCGTTCAATCAAGTCCGCCGCGTCTATCTCGACGAGGAGCTCCCCGCAGTAGAGGACGCCGAGCCGCGCTTCTCGGGCCACTCCGCCGGCCGCTGGGAGGGCGAGACGTTGGTCGTCGAGACAATCGGCGTGAAGGACTACGTCAGGTTCCGCAACGTGCCGCACTCGATGAGCATGCGAATCGTCGAGCGCATCCGGCTCGTCGATCGCGACTACATGGAGAACGTCCTGACCGTGACCGACCCGGAGTACCTCACGGCGCCGTGGACGTGGAAGTGGATGTACAGGCGCTGGCCCGGGTACAAGCTTCAAGAGTACGTCTGCGAGGACAACCGCTACGACCCCTCGCTCGAGTACCAGCAGCTGCGGGTCGAGCCCGCGCAGTAGACGGACCGCTTTTTTCGACTCTTTTGTTGCGCCGTAGCGACGCGATGGCGTTTCGCTATGTCTTGTAGCAATATCGCCGTCGTTTGAACACAGTTGAGGGGGATTTCCATGACCGTCGTGTCAGGTCTTCGGCTGGTTTACGGTCGGCGCCACGTGCGTGTCTCGCCGTTGGCGATGGCGATCGGTGCAACGCTGAGCGGCATCGGCGCAAGCCCAAGCTTCGCTCAAGATGCCGGTCTCGAAGAGATCGTCGTCACCTCTCGCTATCGAGAGGAGAACATTCAGACCACGCCGATATCGATCACGGCATTCAGCGGCGAAGAGCTCGAGGTGCGCAGCATCGAGAACCTCGCGGACATCGGCAGCGTAGTTCCGAACGCGTACTTCCGCAGAAACGCGAGCAACTTCGGCCCGAACAACACGGTGGGTCTACGCGGCCTCAACCAAGTCGACTTCAGCTACGCGTTCGAGCCGACGGTCGGCATCTACATCGACGACGTGTATCACAGCACGATCACGGGCTCGGACATGGACCTCGTCGACTTGGAGCGAGTCGAGGTGCTGCGGGGGCCGCAGGGGACTCTGTTCGGCAAGAACAGCATCGGCGGCGCGATCCGCTTGCTCTCGAAAAAGCCGCAAGGCGACAACACGGGCCAGGTGCAGGCGACCTTCGGCGACTACGAGAGGTTGGACCTCAAGGCGATCGGTGATTTCACACTGGTCGAGGATCAGCTGTTCATGCGCGTCGTCGGCACGAGCAAGGAGCAAGAGGGCTACGGCGCGTCGCTGGACTTCACGTGCGAGATGATCCGGCGCGGCACGCCGGAGCTCGCCGGTATCGGCGACGGCCTGGGCTTCGGTGGCGACGTTCCGGACGGCCCGGACTTCGACTCCGCGCCGGACTTGCTGCCGCCGATCGCCGTGCCGGTGGGCAGCGCCGCCGACAACGCGTTCTCTCTGCCGGCCGCGCGCAGCATCACGCAGGACGGCACTTGCGAGCTCGGGCAGCTCGGCGGCACGCAGTCGCTTGCCGGCCGCTTCATGCTGCGCTACGTCCCGACGGACAAGCTCGACATCATGGTGTCGGTCGACGGCATGAACAGCGACGACAATCCGAACGTCGACATGCAGATCTCGCCGATCAACAACGCGACGGACAATTCGTACGACACGAACGTCATATTCCGGCGCTACGGCATTCACTACAACGACGCTCGCATGCTGACCGGGAGCCCGTACACCAACTACGCGACGTTCGCCGATCCGGTGAACGGCCAAACCTATCCGCGGCAAGCGACGATGGACAGCGGCGGAGCGTCGATCGTGCTCGAGTATCAGGTCGGCGAGAACGTGGGCGCGAAGTTCATCTTCGCGGATCGAGGCTATGACACGGAGTTCACGAACGACAGCGACCGCACGCCGTTCGGTGTCACGCAGACCCACTACATTCAGAACCACGACGAGCAGCAGATCGAGCTGCAATTCAACGGCGCCGCGGGATCGCAAGAGCGCCTGAATTGGACCACCGGACTGTTCTTCTTCGAGTCCCAGAGCCGCGCCTACAACACGACGGAGTTCGAGGCGTTCAACTACACGGGGGCGCTTGCGAACTTCGTGGCGAACGACGGTTACACGACGGACCACCAGTCGGTGTTCGTCCACGCGAACTACGGGGTCACGGAGCGCTTCGCGATCTCGGGCGGTCTTCGCTATTCGGACGAGGAGAAAACCAACACGTTCGATCACGGCCCGGCGCTCAACCGCTCGGACGTACCGCTGGTCTTCGGCGACTCGAACACGGACTGGAAGCTGAGCTTCGATTTCGCATTGAACGACAACGTCTTCCTGTACGCCCAGGCCGCGACGGGGTTCAGCTCGGAAGCTGCGACTCCGCGTATTTTCACGGTCGGGCAGCTCATGGCGCTCCAAGGCGAGGAGCTGCTGAGCACGGAGGTCGGGGCGAAGCTCGAGTTCCTCGACCAGCGCCTGCGAGTCAACATGGCCCTGTTTCAGAGCGACTACGACCCGCGAGTCCGCCAGACCGGCGGCGTGAATCAATGCGACGCTCCGACGGAGCTCAACCCCGTGCCGTATCGGCTCGGCGGCGGAAACTGCCCGGCCGGGACGTTCTTCGCGGGCTCGACGGGCCTTCCGTGGTTCTACTACACGAACCTACCCGGCGAGCTGAACGGTTATGAAGTCGAGCTGACTGCGACGCCGGTGGAAAACCTGCTGCTCAGTTTCTCGTTGGGCCAGAACGAGTACGAAAACGCCGACAACGATCCGACCTCGGTGAACTACATCGCGCCCGGCTATTTGTTCCAGCCGGAGTTCAACTCGAGCGTCGGCGCGCAGTACGAGTTCCAGCTTGGCGGCGGTGGAACGTTGACGCCGCGGTTGGACGCCTTCTACCAATCGAAGCGCCACACGGGTCCCGCGAACGCGCGGCCCGGAGTCCACGAGGTCACGGCGAACACGTGCCCCAGCCAATGTATTCCGGACTACACCACGTATAACGCGCGCCTCACCTACCAGCCGCCGAACGGTGACTGGTGGCTCGCGTTGTCCGGCACGAACATCACGGACGAGTTCTACTGGCAGCAGTATTCCGCCGAAATCACGGTGAACGCCGCCACGGGTGCAATCACGAACACCGCGCCGGCAGGCCGCACGGGCGTCATCAGCCAGCCGCGCATGTGGGCGTTCACGATCCAGAAGGACTTCTAGACCGGCGAACGGAGCCTTCTCGGGGCGCCGCCGGCGCGCGTCAGCGCAGCGCGGCGCTCGGGCGTGGCTGCTCCTCGTGGGCTCTCCCGGCCGGGGCGACGAGCCGCCGGTCCGACGCGCGCAAGTCCGCGCCGGAAGGCTGCTGGAACACCCGCAGGCCGAACTCCGGCAGGATCGCGAGCAGGTGGTCGAAGATGTCGGCCTGGGTGCTCTCGTACGTCTCCCACGACGTGTCGGCTGTGAAGCAATAGATCTCGAGCGGGAGCCCCGTCGGCGTCGGATCGAGCTGGCGAACCATGATCGTGAGGTGCTGGTTGATCATGACGTGGCTGCGAAGATACTGCTCGACGTACGCGCGAAACGTGCCAAGGTTCGTCACGCGGCGCTGGTTTACCGCCTCGCGGCTACGCTCCACGAGCTTCTCGTTCCACACCTTCAGCTCTTGCTCCTTTGCCGTCAGGTATTGGCCGATCAGAAGGAACCTGTGCATGCCCTGGCGCTCCTCGTCGGTGAGGAACCGCACACTGGTCTGATCGATCAGCAAAGCGCGCTTGACGCGGCGGCCGCCCGCTTCGACCATGCCGCGCCAGTTCTTGAACGTGTCCGTGATCAGCCGGCTCGTCGGGATCGTCGTGATCGTCTTGTCCCAGTTCTGCACCTTGATCGTGTGCAGAGAGATGTCGATGACGTCGCCGTCGGCGTTCAACGCGGGCATCTCGATCCAGTCGCCGACCCGCACCATGTCGTATGAGGACACCTGCACGCTCGCAACGAGCGAGAGAATCGTGCTTTGGAAGACGAGCAGCAGGACGGCCGCCATCGCGCCGAGGCCGGCGAGCAGCGTGAGCACGTCGCGCTCGAGGAACGTGCCGAATATCAGCAGTGCGGCAACCACGAACAGCAAAATCTTGACGAGTTGCAGATAGCCCTTGATCGGCTTGCTGCGCGCTTCCGGCCGGCGTTGATACACGTCGTTGAGCACGTCGAGCGTGGCCGTCACCGTGAGCACCAGAATCAGGATCACGGAGGCGTGCGCCAACATCCGGATCACGGTCACGGCCGGCGCCGGCAGGCTCGGCACCAGGCTCACGCCCGAGTAAATGACGAGCGCCGGGACGACGTTGGCGAGGCGATCGATGACATGGTGTTGGCGGAAGGCCACGGCCACGGTGCCGGACAAGCGGCTCGAGAGCTTGCGCATGCCGCGAATGAGCACGTGGCGCGTGATCCAGTTGGCGACCCACGCGAGCGCGACGAGCGTAAGCAGCCCGAGACCCATCGAGAGCCAGGGGCGGTTTTCAAACGACAGAAATGCTTGGATGCGTTCGAGATCCATGATTCGGCCAGTCGTATCGGATCGAGTATACGCCGACGATTCCGACTGGCCTTGCGCGCACGGCTTCGCGGCACGCGCTTTGCGCGCGGCCTCGAGCTACTGCGGGTCGCTGCGCCCGGGCGCTTGTAGCGCCTCGGGCGAGCGTTGTCGGTGCCTTCTAGGCGACGCGCTTTTCCGGCGTCGGCGCGTGCCGCTTGACCGGGCTACCGAGGATGTATTCCACGCCGCGTTCGCGCATCCACTCGAGCTGGGCCTCGCGCTTGGAGCTCAGCTTCGCGGATTCTTCGGCCGGGACAATGAAGGCCGGCAGGGTGAGCATTTCGGGGGTGGCTTTGGGCTTCCGTGCAAACAGCGAGCTCATCTTTTTTTCCTTATCCTCGCGGGACCAAGACAGCGTCGAGCGGAATTTTCGGCCCGCACGCATCCGGCGTCCAGCCCCACGTCCCGCAGCCGCGCTGCGCCGAGGCGGGCGCCGCCGTGCGCCGAATTATGGAAAGGAATTGGCGCACGTAAAGAGATCCGGCACCGGCTGCGAGCGGCGGCCCGTCTAGCGATGCACCATAATCTCGTTTGTCACTTGCGCGGCGGTAAATCGACGCGCACGGCCCAGCCTTCCGTGCTAGCGGACGCCGCCGGATAGCGCTCGAGGACGAGCGGGTCGTGGCCCGGAATCACGCGCTCCCGCGCTCCCGCAAGCCGCTCGAGCGTGTTGTAGCCCTCGAGCATGTCGCCTTGGTTATAGAGGACACGGAACACCCGCCGCGAGTCGATGTGGGCATAGAAATGCGTCGCGTCCGAGGCGAGCACGACGGGGCCGCGCTCGGTCGCCACGCGCACGCACTGCAAGCCTTTGGTATGGCCGCCGATCTTGTGCACCGTGATGCCGGGCGCGAGCTCGTCCGTGCCGTCGTGAAACTGGACGCGGCCTCCGAACACGTGGTGCACCATGCGCGAGACGTCATCGGCCTCGAACGCGTGGTTGATCTGGTGGTGACACATGCAGCGGCCCGTCACGTACTCCATTTCAGTGTCCTGAACGTGAAAGCGCGCGTTCGGGAACAGCGCGCCGTTGCCGCAATGGTCGTAATGCATGTGGGTGATGACGACGTCTTTGACGTCGGCGTGACGAATGCCGACGGCCTCGAGCCCGGCTTCGACGGGGTGCACGATCTGGCGGTCGCGCTTCTTCGCCATCGGGGCGTCGAAGCCCGTGTCGACGACGACGGTGCGGCCGCCGCCGACGATCGCCCACACGTAGTAGTCGAGCGGCATGTCCCAATCCTCGTGCGGATCGCCGTCCACGAAATTGCCCCAGGCCTTGCGGCCCACGTGCGCGTACTTGATCGCGAAGATCTGGTAAGTCGGTGTTGCCATGTGCGTCAGTAATCGAAGAAGGAACGGTGCGGGGATTGTACTGGTGCGGCGGAGGAGGGAGTAAGCTCACGGCCAGACCCCCGGGGGGCCGTTGGTGCCGCTGTCGCCGCTACTGCTCGCTTGCCTCGCCGCGACGTGGCTCATCTGGGGCTCGACGTATCTCGCGATCAAGTTCGCGCTCGTGAGCTTTCCGCCGTTCTACCAGATGGGCTCGCGGTTCCTCGTGGCGGGTCTCGTGCTCATCGTTTGGCTCAAGCTGCGCGGGCGTGCGCTGCCGACGCTCGCGCAATGGCGGAATGCCGCGATCATCGGCGCGTTGCTGCTCGTCAGCGGCATGGGGTTCACGGCGTACTCCGAGCAAACCGTGGCCTCAGGCGTCATCGTGGCGTACATCGCAATCATCCCCATCATCGTCACGGCCCTGAATTTACCGTTCGGCGTGAAGCCGACTCGGCTCGAGCTCATTGGAATGCTCGTCGGCATGGCCGGCGTGCTCATGCTCGTGCAGGGCGAAGCATTCACGGCTTCTCCTGCCGGGCTCGTCGCGATCACGATCGCGTGCGTGAGCTGGTCGCTCGGCAGCGTGCTATCGCAGCGGCGTTTTCCGCTCGCGCCGGGCGCGATGGGCTTCGCGAGCGAGATGCTGTGCGGCAGCGTCCTGCTGCTGCTCGTAGCCGCGGCGGTCGGCGAGCGACCCGAGTGGCCGCCGCAGCCGCTCGCCGCGTGGTCGTGGGTTTACCTGATCGTGTTCGGCTCGCTGCTCGCATTCAATGCCTATATGGTCTTGCTCGGCCGCGTCAGCGCCGCGCTCGCCTCGAGCTACACGTTCGTGAATCCCGTGATCGCGCTCGCGCTCGGCATTTGGCTCGGCGGCGAGGTCGTGACCGCGTTCGAGTGGGCGGCCGCGGCCGTGATCACGGCCGGCGTCGTGCTCCTCGTCATCGGCCGCCCGCCGGCCAACGCGGCGGCCTGAAATCCCAGGCCGTTCAGTCCCCTATATTTAGCGTTTGCACGCACCGCGCCGAAGGGTCTAGAGTCGCGCTTGCAGGGTTGAGCCCGCCGACGCGAGTCGGCTACAAGAGGGAGGAGCCGATGGCGGCTCGCTATGAAAACCTGCCGGGCGCGCAGAACCCGCGTTTTGGTGGGGACTTTCCGAACGTTCGCGACGTGCTGAGGCATCGCGGCCCTCTCGACGCGACGTTGCCCCCTACACCTATGCGCGAGCTGCTCGCAGCGAGCGGCGCAACGCTGTTCGTGCTCGCGACCGACGCCGCGCTCGTCACCACCGTTCGCCGGGCCGCCGACCAACATCCGCTGTTCATCGTCGAGACCTGGCCCGAGCTCATGGGAGCCGTCGAGTCGGGTCGCTGCGGCATCGCCTTGATCGACGCGGCCGTGCTCGGCGCTCGCGTCGCGCACGGCGTCGCGGCGCTCGCCGCGTACGCCGATCGCCTCGTGACGCTCGTCGCGGCCGATCGCGCCGCCGCCCAGGACTACGTCGGCTTCCTGTCGGATGGACGCATTCACCGGCTCGTGATGAAGCCGCTCGCGATCGGCGCTACACGTTTGTTGATCGAGTCGGCGACTGCGCGCCGCCTTCAGCTTCGCGAGGACCCCGCGAACGACGACGCGTCCGGCGTCGCCGTGGCGGC
>Ga0190271_10002033_pt1 | contig 11990 bp, 10 predicted proteins | sample Popmic356T_FD_133747 | JGI IMG/M metagenome (GOLD analysis project Ga0190271, IMG submission 133747) | Populus adjacent soil microbial communities from riparian zone of Weber River, Utah, USA - 356 T | ecosystem: Environmental > Terrestrial > Soil > Riparian zone | place: USA: Utah | collected...
ACGAACATGATGGGGATCTCCGTGGAGCGAAGCCAATCCGGCCCATCGGGATACCAGCGTGCGGCGAGGGCGACGGGGACGCCGAGGAGTGGCATGACGGTCATCCCGGCCACACCTACCGCCCGGATCCCGGCCACCCCGGTGGTGACCGGCAAAGGCATACCTTGCACAACGTCGTCGACCAGCCCGTGAACGATCAGGAAGAGCAGGCCCACGACAAACACAGCAATTATGCGACCCAAGCCGACTTCCCACAGCTTGAACCCGATGAGACGCCGGCCCCGACCCAAGGGCCCTTCGGCAGCGACACCGAGGCAGAAGAGGCCGATGACCGCCAGCACCAGCGTCGAGGCGAGCATCGCCCCGGTGGACAAGTCCTGGATCACGTTGACGATGTCAAAGCCAGCGAGCAAGACCGAGACGGCCAGACCCACGAGCAGACTCCCGATCACCATCAGGCCAACGTCGAACATGGTCCCGAACGACCCGTAGGCGAGGATGGCGTAGCGCTTGGCAGCGTCGCGGCTGTCGACCCGGGCGATGTCGTCGGTCATCTCGCATCCTTCACCGAGCCGACCCTACCGGCTGCTGCGATCGCGCTCAGATACCACTCGATCGGGTGCGCGATCTCATAATCAGGGCCCAGGGCAGACCTGAGCTGCATCTCACATCCGGGGTTGGCGGAGGCAACCCTGCTCACACCGGTTGAACGTATCTGGGCCGCCTTTCGGTTTCCGAGCTCTTGAGATGCCTCCGGCTGGAGGACGGTGTAGAGACCGGCGGCGCCACAGCACATCCCTGCCGGGTCGATCTCCACGACCTCGTATCCACCTGCCTCGAGTATTCGCCTCGGCTCGGCGGTCACTCGCTGGGCATGCCGGAGGTGGCAGGGGTCCTGGATCGCCATCGCGCCCGAGCCTCCGGTTAGCGAGGGGAGAAGGCCGGCTTCTATTGCACGTGCCACGGCCACAGTGACGTCGACTGCCCGGGCCCCGATTTCCTCGCCGCGTTCAGCCCAACGGCCGTACTCGCGGACATGGGCCGAGCAGCCGGCGGACGTGACTACGACCTGGTCGTAACCGGAGAGAACCGGCATGTTTCGCGCCGCCAGGGTCCGGGCGGCCTCAGACTTGCCGTCGTGGGCAGCCAGAGCGCCACAACACGTTTGGCCGGGCGGAACTTCGACTCGATAGCCGGCCAGCTCCAACAGCTCGATGGCAGCGTGGTTGACAGGTCTGAACCATTCGTCCTGGATGCAGCCGGCGACGAGAGCAATAGAGCCCGATACGCCGCTCCCTCCCTGGTGACCGAGGGTGGGCTTCGGCCGTCGATCGAGCGGACGAATGCCCCCGGAGAGCCTCCGATAGCGCGACGGCGTCAGGGACGTGGCTCGGTTTGCCTGGGCCATGCGAAGGGCCCCGGTCCCAAAGCGAAGCGATCGCCTCGAGCCGATGGCCGTGCCGAGAAGGAACGACCGAAGCCGGTGGCCGAAAGAGGGGCGTTGCGCCGCGATCTCGGCCCGCGTTCCCTCGAGAGCCCTCCCGTAGGGGACCATCCCCGGACATACCGGCTCACAAGCCCGGCAACCGAGACAGAAGTCGATCACGCCTTGAAAGGGACCGTCGAGCTCGAGCACGCCGGTGTGAACAGCCTTCATCGCCTGGATCCGACCTCGGGGCGACGCCGTTTCCCGCCCGGTCAGGCGGAATGTTGGGCATGCGGGCAGACAAAGCCCGCACTGAACGCAGGCATTGAGCTCGTCGGTGGTCGGATGATCGAGGGTTGCCCATCCCATCACAGCCCTCCAGGCAACCGGCCAGGATTGATGACCCGGCCGGGGTCGAACTGGGCGATGAGACGACGCTGGATCTCCAGCCCTGGAGGCGGAGATCCCCACGGGTCGAGACCGTCGAGATCCCCATCTGGCGCTTCGATCACGACCACGGCGCCGCCGGAAGCCTCCACCCACGAGCGGAGCGCATCCGCACCATCCGAATTGGGCGAGGCGGCACGAATGTCACCGGCGCCGTGGACGGCGAGGTAATCCCAACCCGAGGGGAGGCGGGCTATCGCCGACGACGTCAGGGCAGGTGGGACTCGAACCGACCATCGGTACGAACCCTGTGGGTCGGACGGCCATCGATGCCCCTCGACCGCAGCGCCCCCGAGTCGACCGCCAGAAGCTGCGACCTCCTCTGGTGTGCCCCAGAGAAACACCTCGGTCAAGCCGTTTCGCTCCAGGACAGCGAGCGGCCTCGTCACCCGGTCGGCAACTCCGATGTCATCGACAGCGATCGTCGCAGAGGCGGGCGGCATTGGCCACAACTTGAGGCAGACCGAGGTGATGACCCCTAATGAGCCGAATGCGCCGACCACCAGACGAGGCAGGTCGTACCCGGAGACGTTCTTCACCACCCGGCCGCCACCACGGACCACCCGACCGTCTCCGGTCACCAGGCGAACCTCGAGCATCCTTTCCCTCGTGCCGAGGAGACGTGCCCTCCGCAATGCGGAGATCCCGGCCGAGATGACCCCTCCGACAGTGGAAGCGCCCGGGACCTCGGGCAGCACTGCGGTCTGTGAGCGTTCGCGTAGGGCAGCTTCCAGTTCGGCGACGGGCGTTCCCGCCCCAACGGTCACCGTGAGGTCATCGGGGTCCCACTCCTCGATCCCGGAGAGCCCGCTCATCTCCAACACGAGGTCAGGAGGCGGGGGGGACCCGTATCCCTGTCTGGTCCCGCCCCCGATCACATTCACGACGCGTCGTTCCACGGTCGCCTTTCTCAGGATCGACGACAGGTCCTCCACGGTGGAGGGAGCGACGCGCTCCGGACCGCCCCCGGCGGTCCCGGTCATACCCAGGCCCCGTCGGGTATCTCCCGTCTCACCCCGCCGAAGTCGAAGCATCGTGAGCCCTCCGGGAGCACTTTCGCCGGATTGAAGATTCCGGCGGGGTCGAAGGCCTCCTTGAGCCGGGCCTGGGCGTCTAGGTCGAGCTCGGTGAAATCTGCCCGCATCATGTCCCGTTTCTCGAGGCCAATCCCATGCTCACCAGAAAGGGCGCCACCTCGACTGAGACATGCAGCCACCATCTCCTCGCCCGCCTTGTGGACCTTGTCCAACATGACCGGGTCGGAGGCGTCGAACGCCATGAGCGGATGGAGATTCCCATCGCCAGCATGGAACACGTTGTAGACGTCCAGCCCATATCGGTCGGCGATGGCCTGGACCTCCTCCATCGTCTCCACGAGACGGGACCTCGGCACGACCGTGTCGTGCAGGTAGTAGTTCGGGGAGACCTGGGCCACGGCTCCGAACGCCGACTTGCGTCCCTTCCAGAGGATGGCGCGCTCATCCTCGTCTCTGGCCACCTTGACATCGCGCGCACCGTTGGCGCGGCCGATGCGTGAGATGAGAGCCGCCTCGGCCTCCACCGCCTCGGGCTCGCCAACCACCTCGGCGAGGAGGATGGCGGCGCAATCGCAGGGAAGGCCCGCCTTCAGCCAGTTCTCGACAGCGGTTGTCATCTTCTGGTCCATGATCTCCAACGCCGCCGGCACCAGCCCGGATGCGATGACCTGAGATACCGTCCGCGTTGCCCCTTCTAGCTCCTCGAAGTCGAGAAGGAGCGTCCTCACGTCTGCTTCGATGGGCAGGAGTCGGACCAGCGCCTTGGTCACCACACCGAGCGTGCCTTCCGATCCAACCATCAAGCCCTTCAGGTCCAGACCCGGCATGTCGGGTGCCTGGCCGCCGAGAACGATGGTCTCGCCGCCGGCCAGCACCACCTCCATGCCGAGGACATGGCTGGTGGTGGCGCCCTCGGCCAGACAGTGGGCACCGCCCGAATTGTTGGCGACGTTGCCGCCGATCGTGCAAGCCGACTGGGATGAGGGGTCGGGGGCGAAGGCCAGACCGAATGGCTCGGCCTCCGTGCTCAGGTCGAGATTGATCACCCCAGCGCCAACCCATGCTGTCCTGTTCTCGACGTCGATGTCGATCTGGTTCATCGCAGTGGTGGACAGGACGATCCCGCCGTCGATGGGTATGGCCCCGGCTGCGAGCCCGGTACCCGCGCCGCGGGCGACGATCGGGACCCCGTGTCTCTCCGCGACCCGGACCACCTCGGCGACCTCCTCTGTCGTTTCGGGGAAGACCACGCAAGTCGCCTGACCCTGCATCAGGGATGCATCTCTCGAATAGAGGTAGAGCTCGACCGGCTCCTCGAGCACCCGATCGCCACTCAAAACACCACGGAGGTCCGCAACGAGGCTCACAGGGTGAGGGTAGTTGTGACCAGGTACAGGGAACCTCAGGTTGTACGGCCCGTATGTGGACCGAACCGCCTCAGGTTCCAGGACTCAACACCGGGCCGCAACGAAGCTGAGGCGATTTGACCCGTATCCGGGCTGTGGAACCTCAGGTTCCGGGGTGGCCCCATCCCCCACCGCCGGGGGTGAGCACGAGGAGGCGGTCGCCGGCGGACACGGGGATGGTGGATTTGGCAGGTAGCCGCTGCCGGCTGCCATCCGGTTTGATCAGCCAGTCCTCGCCGGTGGCCCCCGGCCCACCACCGGCCAGACCCCACGGTCGATGCCGCCGCCGCTCGCCCATGAGCGAAAGGGTGGCATCGGCCAGGAAGAGGATCTCGCGTTCGATGCCCTCCCCACCCGGGAACCGGCCGTCACCGCCGCTTCCACGTCGCAGGGTGTAGCGCTCGACCCGGAATGGATAGTGGGTGTCCAGTGCCTCGATCGGCGTGTTCTCCGTGTTGGTCATCCCCGTCTGGATCCCCGACTGGCCGGCTCGCCCGGGCCGACCGCCCTGCCCTCCGGCGATCGTCTCGTAGTAGGCGAATTCGTCGTTGCCGACAAGGACATTGTTCATGGTCCCCTGAGAGGCCGCAGGGACCCGGTCGGGGGCAGCCTGGGCCAGCGCCCCCAAGAGGACGTCGGCGATTCGTTGGCTGGTCTCCACGTTGCCGGCGGCGACAGCCGCCGGAGGGTTGGCACTGACCACCGATCCCGAAGGGGCGATCAGGGTCAGCGGGCGATAACACCCGCCGTTGGCGGGGATGGTGGGATCGGTCGCCACACGGACCGCGTAGTAGAGACAGGACCTGGTCACCGCCTCGACCGCGTTGAAGTTCGCCGCAACCTGGGCGTCGCTTCCGGTGAAATCGGCCGTGAGCCGCCCATCGGCGATGGTCACGGTGACCCTGATTGCGACATCGGCCTCATCCAGCTCCATGAAGTCGCTGAACGCGAATTCCCCTTCGGGCAGTTGACGAAGGGCCGCGATCGTCCGCCGTTCCCCGTATTCGAGAAGGGACGCAGCCATCGACGGGAACGGCACCCCGGCGTCACCGGCGACCAGCTCCGCCATCCGGGTCGCGCCGACGGCATTGGCCCCGACCTGCGCTTCGAGATCCCCTCGGCGCTCCCACGGAGTGCGGGAGGCCGCGATGAACGGCTCGGCGAAGTCATCGGCCCAGTGGCCCGACTCGAAAGCGACCACCGGTGGAACCCGATGACCTTCCTGATCGACTGTGACGGCGTGCGCCGGCATAGACCCCGGCGCCTCACCCCCTACATCGGCATGATGGGCCCGATTGGCCACCCAGGCCACATGCTCCGAGTCGATGAACACCGGCGCGACCAGGGTGAGGTCGTTGAGATGGGTACCACCGAAGAACGGGTCATTGACCGCGTACTGGACACCCGGGACTGGCTCGAATCGGGCCAGGCACGCCGCCACCGATTCGGGCATGGACCCGAGATGAACCGGGATGTGCTCCGCCTGGGCCAGCATCTCGCCGTCGGCGGTGAACACGGCCGCCGAGCAGTCGGCCCTCTCCTTGATGTTGGGCGAGAGCGACGAGTGCCGCAGGACTGTGCCCATCTCGTCTGCCACCGATGCGAGACGATGACGGGCCACCTCGAGTGCTATCGCATCGGCAGTCACGATGTGAGTAGCTGGCCGATGTGCTTCGTGGCCTCCCGGTAGGACAAACCGGAGAGCTGGTCTCGATGCTCGACCACGAAACGCGCCACTGCGTCGGGATCGACTCTGGCGTGCTGGCGGAGCGCCCAGCCGATGGCCTTTCTGATGAAGAATTCTCTCTCGAACGCACGTGCCTCGCAGAAACGGAACAGCCTGGCTGCATCGGTGTTCTCCTTTGCACCGACCTGGCAGATGATCGCCGTCCGCCTCAGCCACATATCGTCGTCTTCGATCCAAGTGTCCACGGTCGGCCAGACCTCACCCGGATGTCCCACCACGAGGTCGCAGATCAGATGAGTGGCCACCTCGTCGACCAGGTCCCACCAGGCACCCTCGACGATCAGACCCCGGCACAGCGGGAGCTCGTCGGGCACGACGAACTCGTGGAAGTGCCTTGCCACGCCGAGCGCCAGATACTTCTCCTCCCGATGCGAAAGCCGCCAGAGCGCCGTCACGAGCGCTTCGTACCCGGCTCGATCCGGAGGCGGGAACCCACGGATCAGGTCCCGAAGGATCTTGGCCCGAGCCGCCTTCTGCACCCCGTAGAAGGGCATGTTGGTCTTCATGTAGGCCTGCATGCCCGGCGCCTTGAATGGATCGGCGACCGCGGCGAGAGCTGCCGAGGCGAACCGACACGCCTCGGTCACGGGCCCGGTCATGTATGGATCTCCAAGGTCCCATCCTCATGCACCGACAACATGTCTCCAGGCTCCAGCCACACTGCCGAGTCGCGCTCGACGATGATCGCCGGTCCCTCGATCTCCTGACCGGGTTGGAGCCCTGCCCGGGCCCAGACGGGGATATCGCCTGGCCTCTGAGGGCCTTTGCTCTCCTTGCTCACCGAGATGGGAGGGATTTCACCCCATGTCATCGGGGCCGGGCCGGTCGCCTCGGCCCGGACGTTCACCAACTCGATCGGCTCCTCGGTCCTGATGAAGCCAAAGCGAGCCTGGTGCAAGTCCTCGAACTCCTGTCGCAAGACAGCCCAACCGCCGGTCAGCGGCACGGCCAGCTCATGTGACTGGCCGGCATATCGGACGTCGGCCCATGCCTCGTTGCCGGTCGGCGCTGTCCCGTGGTCCCGGGTGAATGTCGCGTCCGCGTCGTCCGATATCTGGCCGGTCACGGTCCTCAGGCGGTCGGAGCCTTCCTCCAGCATGACAGTGCGACCCGCGTCGCTGCCCGGCTCGGCCAGCAAGAGCCCAAGTGCCGAGAACACCCCGGAGAGCGGCGGGATCAGGGTCGTCCTCATTCCAAGACGCTTGGCGAGGCGGGTTGCGTGCAGGCCACCGGCGCCTCCAAAGGCAACGAGGACTGAATCGCGCGGGTCGACACCTTCCTCCACCGAGACCGCACGGAGCGCTCGCTCCATATGTGTGTCGACCACTTCGATGACTCCCGCTGCCACCTCTTCGATCTTCAGGCCCAGGTCTTCGCCGAGCACGGCCAGGGCGCGTCTCGCGGCGCCGACTTCCATCGTGATGGATCCGCCGAGGCGAAGATCCGTCGGGATGCGGCCCAGGACGACATTGGCGTCGGTCACCGTGGCCACATCGCCGCCACGACCGTATGCGGCCGGGCCGGGATCCGCGCCAGCCGACATCGGTCCGACCCGCAGCGCGCCTCCCTGGTCGACCCACGCCAGACTGCCGCCGCCGGCGCCGATGGTCCGCACCGGCATGGAGGGAACGCGATTCACCCTCCCTGCCCCACTGTGGCGCGTCGTCTGAACCGCCCGGCCGGCGACGCGGCAGACATCGGTCGATGTACCGCCCATGTCGAAACTCATGATCGACTGATGGCCTTTGGCTCGCCCGAGGGCCGTGGCGGCCACCACACCCGCGGCAGGACCCGACAGGACGAGGCGCCCGGCCTGCGCCGAGGCCACCGCGAAGGGAAGCAGACCTCCCGAGGAGGTCATCGCGAGTCGCCGTCCACCCCCGACGGCCATATCGAGACGGGACAGGTAGCCGGCCAGCTCCGGCGTCAGATAGGCGTTGAGGACGGTGGTCGCGATCCGCTCGTACTCCCTGAATTCGGGTGAGATCAGGGCGCCCACCGAGACCGGGGCGCCGACCCGGCTGGAAAGTAGATCAGCCAGGCCCAACTCCTCCGATGGGTCCACATACGACCGTATGAGGGCGACGGCAACCGCTTCGGCGCCTGCTTCGTCGACAACTCGACCGATGGCCTCGACGTCCCCCGTGTATCCGAAGCGAAGATCCCTCGGGCAGAGGGAGTCCGGTCTGTCCACGAACGGGTCGTAGAGCGAAGGACGGGCCTGACGGCCGATCTCGAGCAGGTCCTCGAACCCACCTGTAGTGACCAACGCCGTCCTGGCACCCCGTCCTTCGATCAGCGCATTGGTGCCGGCGGTCGTCCCGTGGAGAATCGTGGTGCCCTCATCGATCCCGGCGTCCGAGAGGGCACGTGCCACGCCGTCGGATTGGTCGGCAGTGGTCCGCACCTTGTGACCGTCGATGGATTCACCATCCAGCACGACTACATCGGTGAAGGTGCCCCCCACGTCCACCCCGACCACACGAGACACGGGATTAGCCTCGGCCGGCAATGGCAGTGATCGTCGCCCCCTCACCAAACCCGAATGCCATGAAATTCACTGTGGGGACCCCCGTAGGTGGGCCGACGACGTATGTCGCCGGGACGCCGCCGGAGGAGGGCTTCGCCCGCGAGCTCCTCGGAATCCCCGGGGTGACCAGCATCTTCTTGACCGCGGATTTCGTGACCATCTCCAAGACCTCCGACATCCCCTGGGAGTCGATCATCCCGGAGGCCACTTCGATCCTAGAAGGGGAGTTCGGGAGCTGATCAGGAAGCGGGAATCGGCACGGACACCGGTCGCGTGACACCGTCGGGTGTCGCCGCGAGGACGACCACCTGCCAGCCCCCGTCTGGAGTCTGCAAACCGCCTACGACCTCAAGCCCACCTGATTGCTGCAGAGCGGCGGCGCCCACCTCCCCGGGGACCGTCACCAATGCCAGCTGATGGGTCGGGCCGGGTTGTGCCGGCGAGAGCCGGGGCGCCATGACCACCTGTGGTGCGTCCCCCGCCACGGACACGTCAACCTCGACCTGCAGCGGCGCCTGACGCTGGTATTCCTCATTGGAACCGGCCGCCAGTGAACGGGCGAGGACCGTCACCCGGTAGACGAGCTGTCCGATCTCCTCCACGGCCGATGCCCGCACCCACTCCACGAATACCCGAGTCCCATCGGCCGCCGCCGGCATCGGAACGCCGGCAGGAAGAAGACCTGTCAGGGCGGCCCGGCCCTCTTCCGTCCCGTCCATCGTCAGATACTCGGCGACGAACCACTCGGCATGAGCCACGGCCCGATCGATGACCCTTTCCGGGTGCACGGCATAGAGGTCGGCTTCCGCCGTGACCACCGGTGCTGTGATGGCGACCGGTTGGGCCGCGGCTGACGGCACCGGAGGCGCCACGCGAGTCGTCTCCGCAACGGGTGCGGCCAAGGTCGAGGGCACAGGGACGGGTGCCGGCCGGTTGCTCATGAATGAGTAGGCCAGGGCACCGAGCACGACGGCTCCGGCCACCGCCATCATCATCCACTGACGGTCGGGCTTCTTCTCCTCGAGTGTTTCCCAGGGGATCCGCTCGTATGTCTCGTTCCTCTCCGGCTCCATGCTGCGAACGTATGGGACGCCCGGCACCGGATCAAGGGGTTTGAACAAGCCCCACGACTAGGCGCTGGGAACTACAAGGTGGCAGCTATCGTTTCGCCGGTCATGGCTGTCAACCCCGACCCGAAACCGGGCCGCTGGATCCTCCCCCTGGTCATTCTGGGAATGATCGCGTTCACCTATTTCTTCGTCCGTTCCCTGCCCGAGGCCTCACCCGACACGACCCTGGCAGCAGGTGACACGACTCCCACAACGGTCGGCCAGGGAGGTCCCACGACCACGAGCGCGCCGGGTGGCACGGGATCGGTCCCGGACGCGGCCGCGGCCTACATCACCGAGCTGGACCGGATCAATGGAGAGTTCCAGGCACTGAACGCCGAATTGGTCGCGGTCAACACCGGGTTCGATGCCGAACCCAGGGAGATCGAATTCCCAGACGCTGAGCCCAGGATGGAGGCGGTGGCCACGTCCTCACAGGCGCTGTCCGACCAGATGGCCGCACTCGTTCCCCCGGCGGGGCTGGAGGCCAATCAGGAGGCGTTGGCGGCGGCGGCCAGCCTGGCGGCTCGCGCTGCAGGCGAAGCCCTCTCCGGTCTTCAATCAGCCGATCCCGGCGACCTGCGTCGGGCGGCAGTGACCGCCTACACCGGTGCCGTGACCGACTTCGACGTCGAAGTGGAGAACGCCCGCACGGCAGCGGGGACCGCGCCAGACGCCTGATGGTCGTAGAGATTCGGGCCATCCGGCCCGACGAGTTCGAAGAGTTCAGGCAGACCATGGGCCTGGTCTTCGGATTCGATCCCCCGAATGGCGACAACCGCGTTCTCCGTCTCCTCCCCCTCGACCGCACCCGGTGCGGATTCGATGGCGGGAGGATGATCAGCACCTCCGGCGCCTACGGCTTGCAGATGACGGTGCCCGGCGGCGAGGTCGCCTGTGGTGGGACCACAGCGGTGACGGTGTCACCCAGCCATCGCCGGCGGGGCGTCCTCCGTGAAATGATGCGAGCCCACCTCGACGACGTGAAGGAACACGGGGAGCCGATTGCAGCCTTGTGGGCATCCGACAGCGCGATCTACGGGCGGTTCGGGTATGGGTGCGCTTCCATCTGTTACGACATCCAAGTCGAGCCGGCGCATGCGACACTGGGCCGTCTCGCCCCACAGCCAGCCCCGGCCCGCATGATCGATCGACCCGAGGCCCTCGAGGTGGTGCCGCCCCTGCACGACCGTCTTCGCAAGGAGATCCCCGGATTCTTCGCTAGAACGCCGCATTGGTGGGAGGACCGCTCGTTCTGGGACAGCGAATCCACCGGTGACACCACGAACCTCCGTTACGCCGTCGTTGACGGTGACGAGGGCGTATCGGGTTTCGCCTCCTTCCGGACGAAGGCCGACTGGGGCGAAGGTCACGGATCGGGGAAGGTCATCATCCAAGATCTCTTCGCCGCCAGCCCAGAGGCGTGGGCGGGGATCTGGTCGATGGTGGCCAACCAGGACCTCCTGGCACGGGTCGAGACCGGGCTCAGACCACCCTGGGATCCGATCTTCGACCTGCTGGCGGGCACGCGGAGAGCCCTGAGCTTTCGATACGACGCACTCTGGGTGCGGATCATGGATCTGCCCGCCGCGTTGACGGCTCGCTCCTATTCCGCTCCTATCGACGTCGTGCTCGGAATCGAAGACCCGATTGGCGATCTCACCGGCTCCTACCGGCTCCGCGCCGACCTCGACGGCGCCGAGTGCGCGCCGACCAACTACGAGCCTTCGGTCCAACTCGATCTCGAGGATCTGAGCGCCGCATTCATGGGACGGTCCCGTTTCCGACAATGGGCCCGAGCCGGCCGTCTCAGCGGGACAGACCAGACGCTGGCCACATTGGACGCGGCCTTCGACTGGAGTCCTCAGCCCTGGTGCCCTGAGCTGTTCTAAGGGCAGCACGAGGGCCCGTCTGCCGACGGACCCTCGGCCTACGTACTACGCAGAACGTAGGACGTAAGACGTGAGACGAGGCCCGAGGGCCTCATCTCAGATGTCGTAGTAGAGGTGGAACTCGTAGGGGTGGGGGCGCAGACGCACCGGGTCGACCTCGTGCTCGATCTTGTAGTCGATCCAGGCCTCGATCAGCTCCTGGGAGAAAACCCCGCCCTGGAGCAGGAACTCATGGTCCGCCCTCAAGGCTTCTAGAGCCTCCGTCAGACTCCCCGGCACCGATGGCAGCCCGGCCAACTCCGCAGGAGGCAGGTCGTAGATGTCCTTGTCCACCGGCTCGTGGGGCTCGATCCGGTTCTGCACACCGTCGAGACCAGCCATGAGCATGGCCGAGAA
>Ga0190271_10002034_pt1 | contig 11990 bp, 14 predicted proteins | sample Popmic356T_FD_133747 | JGI IMG/M metagenome (GOLD analysis project Ga0190271, IMG submission 133747) | Populus adjacent soil microbial communities from riparian zone of Weber River, Utah, USA - 356 T | ecosystem: Environmental > Terrestrial > Soil > Riparian zone | place: USA: Utah | collected...
CGCACAGGCCATCGACAGTTCGATGAGCCATGTCGGCTTTCGCTGCGTCGTGCGTACGGGGCCGCAGACATGAGTCTGGGCCGGCCAACCCGGTTTCAGCCGGTGCTGACGGGGTTAGCCGCCCTTCCGTCATGCATCCTGCTTTTTGCCCCCTGCCGGCCACGCCCCGAGTTCTCGACCGCCCCTGGAAGGTTCCAGAAGCCGTAGCCGTCAGCTGAACGCTGCCGTGGAGATCTTTGTGGCGGGCCGGCGACTTTGACCCTCGACGCGTTGGAGGAATTGAAACGATGAAAGCATACGCATTCGCGGCCGCCTGTGTGGCTGCATTCCTTGTGGTCCCGCCTCTCGCTTGGTCGGCGGATGAAATAACGCCTGACGAGGCGCGCACCATCGCCAAGGAAGCCACGATCTACGGCTTCCCGCTCGTCGACAGCTACCGGATTCAATATTCCTATTTCGTCGACAAGGCCGACCCGGAATACAAGACCGGCTGGAACCAGCTCTACAACACGGCGCGCGTCTATACGCCGGACGACAAGGCAATCCAGACGCCCAATTCGGACACGCCCTATTCCTTTGTCGGCGCCGACCTGCGCGCCGAACCGCTCGTCTTCACAGTGCCGGCGATTGCGAAGGAGCGGTACTATTCGCTGCAGTTCATCGACATGTACACGTTCAATTTCGCCTATGTCGGCAGCCGAGCCACCGGCAACGAGGCCGGAAGCTACTTGCTAGCGGGGCCGGGCTGGAAGGGCGACACGCCGAAGGGAATCAAATCGGTGATCCGTTCCGAAAAGCTGGCCTTCGTGCTCTATCGGACCCAACTGTTCGATCCAGGCGATATCGACAACGTCAAGGCGATCCAGGCCGAATACAAGGTTCAGACTCTATCGGCATTCCTGGACGAGGCTGCGCCGCCGGCAGCTGCGCCGATCGACTTCATGAAGCCGCTCAGCCCGGCGGACGAGAAGACGTCGCCGGCTTTCTTCACCGAGTTGAATTTCATCCTGCAGTTCTGCCCGACCAATCCCGCGGAAACGGAACTGATGGCGCGCTTCGCCAAACTGGGTATCGGCGGCGGCAAGACGTTCGATCCCGAGGCGCTTTCGCCCGAGCTCCGCAAGGCGGTTGAAGCCGGGATGGCCGACGCCTGGGCAGCGTTCGAGGAGCACAAGGTCACGGAGATCGATACCGGCAAGGAATCGAGCGCCGACTCCTTCGGCACGCGCGCCTTCCTGAAGGGCGACTACATGAGCCGCATGTCCGGCGCGGTGCTCGGCATCTACGGCAACTCCAAGGATGAGGCGATCTATCCGGTCTATTTCACCGACGCCGATCACCAGCCGGTCAATGGCGAAAACCGCTACACACTGCGCTTCGCGCCGGGCCAGCTGCCGCCGGTCAACGCCTTCTGGTCGTTGACGCTTTATCAGCTACCGTCGAGCCTGCTCTATGCCAATCCGCTTCACCGCTACCTAATCAATTCGCCGATGCTGCCGAAGCTGAAGAAGGATGCAGACGGCGGGATCACGCTTCTCCTGCAGAACGAGACACCCGGACCCGACGCCGAGAGCAACTGCTGCCGGTGCCGAAAGGCCCGTTCGTCGCGGTGATGCGCCTCTACTGGCCCAAGCCCGAAGCGCTGGACGGCCAGTGGAAGGCTCCACCGCTCGAGCGCGTTCGATGAGCGTGACTGAACGAGGGCCGACACCCAACCGAAACGCCCTGCACGTGCACGGGGAGGCAAAGTGATCTCAATGAAAGTCTTTCCGATAAGGGTTCTGGCGGCGTGCCTGGCTATTCTCGTCACCATCGGCGCCGCGGCCGCGCAGAGCGATCCCCTGCCGTCATGGAATGATACGCCGACCAGGCAGGCAATCGTCGATTTCGTTGCCAAGGTCACCAAGGCGGGCGGGCCGGACTTCGTGCCGGAGGACCAGCGCATCGCGGTGTTCGACATGGACGGCACTCTCATTCCCGAGAAGCCTGCTCCAGCCGCCCTTATCCCGGTCATGGTCGATCTGCAGCGGCTGATCACGGAAAAGCCGATGCTCGCCGACAGGCCGGTGGTCTCGGCCTTCATGAAGGGGGACTTCGACGCGGTGCAAGCGACCGGCGAAGCTGGACTGAACGAACTGGTCGCCATCGTCACGGACGGCAAGAGCACCGAGGATTTTGCCCGCAATATCCTGCCGCTGATGAAGTAGACACGCAGTGCCAAGTTCGGGGTTGCCTTCACCCAGGCGGTGTACAAGCCGATGGCGGAACTGCTCGCCTATCTCGAGGCCAACGGCTTCGACAACTGGATTTGCAGCGGCAGCCCGATCCTCTTTACGCGAGCCGTCTCGATGGAAATGCTCGGCATCCCGCCAGAGCGGGTGATGGGCACCAACGCCGGTACGAAACTCGACGAGCGGGAGGGCAAGACGGTGCTCGTCTTCGACGGCACCATCGATCACCTCAACGACCGGGAAGGAAAGCCCGTCACCATCAACCTGGCGGTGGGGGCACGCCCGATCTTTGTCGCCGGCAACGAGGGAGGGCGCGGCGACATCGCAATGATGCGATGGTCCAAGGATCGCCAGGGGCCGAGCTTCCAGCTCCTGGTGAACCACGACGACCCGGTGCGCGAATTCGAATATGCGGAGCCTGACAATTATTCGCTGAACGCCGCGAAGGAACACGGCTTTCACGTCGTCAGCATCAAGGATGACTGGAAGGCCGTCGTTGCTCCGTAAAGTACAGGCAAGGTATGATCTCGAAGCGGATGTGATCGGACAGTTAAGTATCCGATTTTACATCAGTTCCAGGACATGGGCTCGGCGCCGATGCGACCGAGCCGCCGCCGCATCTGCCGGCGAACAGGCTGGCAAGCGCTCGTAGCTCTTGCAGAGCCAGTGACCGAGAGGCGCTCCGGTCAATCGTCATCCAGGAGAATACGCTCGGCGGCTCCCTGCATATCCTCGTATTGACCGCTTCTCAGCGACCACAGAAATGCGCCCAGCGCCGCGCCTCCGAGTAGCAGCGCGAGCGGAACGAGATAGACGAGACTGCTCATGCGCGTCCTGCCAAAGGTTGCCCTAAAGCTTGCTGCTTCGGTGCGAGGGTGCGGCTGCGCGGATCGGCCGCCGGAACCCGGTCGGCGACAGGATGAAGCCGCAGGGCGTTGGCGACAACCACGATCGACGACAGTGACATCGCCAGCGCGGCGATCAGCGGCGTGACATAGCCGGCAATGGCAAAGGGGATCGCTATGGCGTTATAGGCGATGGCGATGGCGAAGTTCTGATGAACGAGGCGGTTGGCCTCCCTAGCGACGCAGATCGCATTGGGAACGGACAGCAGGCTTGGGCGAAGAAACACAAAGTCGGCTGCGTTGCGGCCGATATCGCTGGCGGTGGATGGCGCCATGGAGGCATGCGCGGCGCTCAACGCCGGCGCATCGTTGAGACCGTCGCCGACCATCAGCACCTTGCGTCCGCCAGCAGCGAGTGCGGCGATCCGGGCAACCTTCTCCTCGGGAAGCAGCCGCGCCGTCACGTCGCCCACGCCGAGCTGCTTGGCCACGCGCGAAGCCGCGTGCTCGACGTCTCCGGACAGGATCGCAACGGGAAAGCCATCGCGCCTCAAGGCTTCGACGGAGCTTGCCGCGTCCTGCCGCAGGCTGTCTTCGAACACGAACGACGCGAGCCTTTGGCCATCGCGGGAAAGCACGGTCCCGGCCGAGCCGCCGGGTACGGCCCATTCCGCTCGCCCCAGCCGATACAAAAGCCGATCAATACGCGCCTCGACGCCGAGACCGGGATGCTCGGTGATTATGGCCGGTGAAGGCTGCGAGCCATCATCGAAGGGAGCCAGCGCCCGCGAAACCGGGTGGTTCGAGTGCGCCGCGATGGCTCCGGCCAAGGCGAGCGCGCCGGCATCGATCTCCGATGCGTTGGCCAGTCTCGGGCGGCCGGTCGTCAGCGTGCCGGTCTTGTCGAAGGCAACCATGTCGATCTCGGCAAGGCGCTCCAGGGCCGAACCGTCCTTGACCATGATGCCGGCTTCGAACAGCCGCCGCGCCGCCACGGTCTGGACGATCGGCACCGCAAGTCCCAGCGCGCAGGGGCAGGTGATGATCAGCACGGCAATGGCGATGCCGATGGCGCGATGCCAGTCGCCGGTGGCGGCCATCCAGCCGAAGAAGGTAAGAAATGCGGTCGCGTGAACCAGCGGCGAATAGAGCCGCGCGGCGCGGTCGGCGATGCGCCGGTAACGCGCCCGCCCGCCATCGGCCACCGCCATCAGCGCCACCATGTCGGCAAGCGATGAATTGCTTGCGTCGGACGTCGCGGTCACTTTCATGGCGCCGGTGAGGTTGAGCGTACCGGCGCGTACGGCCGACCCCGGCTCCCCCGATTGCGCCGCACTCTCGCCGCTGACCAGCGCGCAATCGATATCGGATCGGCCCCACTGGACGATGCCGTCGACCAGCAGGCGCTCGCCCGGCGCAACCGCCAGCAGCATGCCGGTCTCGATCTGGTTGGCCGGCAGATAGTCGCGGCTGCCGTCCTCGCGTTCTACCGTCGCGCCGCGCGGCGTGAGCTTGATCAGACCGCGCACGGCGCTGCGCGCCTTTTCGCGCATAATATGGTCCAGGGTCCGGCCGATCAGCAGGAAGAACAACAGCGACACCGCAGCGTCGAAATAGGCATAGGCGCCGCCGGCCATCGTGTCGTAGAGGCTCAGCGCGAAGGCCAGGATGACGCCGACGGAGATCGGCACGTCCATATTGGTGCGCCCCTGCCGCAAGGCAGACCACGCCGAAGCAAAGAACACGCGACCGGAATAGAGCAGGGCGGGAAAAGCCAGCGCCGCCGATATCCAGTGGAATGCCTGCCGGGTCTCCGGCTCCGCGCCGGACCATACCGAGACCGAGAGCAGCATGATGTTCATCGAGGCAAAGCCGGCGACGGCCGTTGCCCGCACAAGACGCGACAGTTCGGGGTCGGCGGCGTCCTCCTCGGTGTCGAACAGATGCGCTTCGTAGCCGGCCCGGCTCACGGTCTCGATGATCGGCGGCGGCGTATCGCCTCGCCACTTCACCGACAGGCGCTTGGCTGAAAGGTTCACGCGCGCCTGCTCCACAGCCGGCACGTCGCGGAAAGCACCCTCTATTGCTGCGATGCAGGCGCCGCAATGAATGCCAGGCACTGACAGATCCGTCTGGCGCAGGCCGTCTTTCAGGTCGCGGCTGGCGAGCAGAATTTCATCGCGCGACGGAGCGCCGCCCAGCTCGGCGGCAGCTTCCACGCCGGGTGCGCAGCAGCTCACCTCATCGCCTTGTAAGCGTGCCAGGTGGCATGACCCAGCACCGGGAAGGCGACGATCAGGCCGATCAGGCAGGTGGCGACACTGAGCACGAAAAGTGCGAGCACGATCAGGCCCCAGGCGATCATGACGGGCAGGTTGCTCCACACCAGGGAAATGCTGGTGCCCATGGCGGTGAAGGCGTCCGTCTTCTCATCGAGCAGCATGGGGACGGCGAAGGTGCTGATGGCGAAGGCGAAGGCGGCAAACACGCCGCCGACAACCGAGCCGACCAGAATCATTGCCCAGCCGGTGAAGGTCGTGAACAGCATCGACGCGACATGGTCGAGGCCGGGGAAGGCCGTCAGGCCGAAGAAGAGCGCATAGATCAGCACCGCCGCCCGCATCCAGAGCAGCATCAGCAGGCAGAGAATTGCTCCCGTGAACCACACCTGCGCGCCCGACTTCGCCTTGACGAAAATCATGCGCATCAGCGAGACGGGTTGGTTTGCGGCGATGGCCCGGCTCTTTTCATAAAGGCCGATTGCGATCAGCGGTCCGACAACCATGAAACCGGCCAGCGCGGGAAACAGGATGTAGTCCATTCCAAGCGCAAACAGGGTCCACACGATCGCCAGCGATACCGCGAAGACCGCGACGCCATAGGCGAGGCTTGGAACGGGCTGGATCATGAAATCACGCCACCCATCCTTCAGCCAATCGACAGCCGCGTGTGTGGGAAGGTTGCGGCGGTTCCGCTCGATATAGGGCCGCGGCAGCGATGTGTCGGGTGCTTCGCTCATGCTTTTTCCCTCAGCAGGCCGGCTTGGCCGGGCGAAGAATGGAGGAGGCCATCGCATCTCCTCCGCTCTGGACCACGCATTCCGGCTGCGATTGGATCGCCACGTAAATCAGGTGCGCATTGGCTGCGATGAAGATGGCCAGCAGCGCCGCGACGAGGGCAAACCACTTGAAGCGCGCAGTGGCGCGCCTCTGCGGCAAGGTCTCGGCCACGGTGCCTGCCGCCCTCATTGGGCTTGCCCCATTTGATCGACATAGAGCGCAAGCAGCTTGATCTCGGCCGGCGTCAGGCGGGCATTCCAGTTGGGCATGTGGCCCTGGCGACCGGAATAGACCGTAGAATAGACATCGTTGAGCGCACCGCCATAGATCCAGTGGCTATCTGTCAGGTCCGGCGCGCCCTGGTCGTGCATGCCTTTCGCATTCTCGCCATGACAGGAAACGCAATTGGCGGCGAAGACTTCCTGGCCCGCCTTGATGCTTTCGGGCGAACCCGCATTCGGCATCGACAGCGAGCGGACATAGGTCACGACATCGGTGACCTTCTGCCGGTCGAGGATGCCGTCACGGCCAAACGCCATCATCTGCGACACGCGCGTGTCGTCGTTGTGCGCGTTGATGCCAATTCCGATTGTCTCGGCGACCTTCTCGGGTTCGCCGCCCCACAGCCAGGCCTTCGCGGTCAGATCGGGGAAGCCAGGTCCGCCAGTGCCCTTCACGCCATGACAAACGGCGCAGTTGTCCGCGAAGAGCACGTGGCCGGCCTCGGTCACGTCCTGCATCAATTGGGGGTCGGCCTTGATAGCGGCGAAATCCATTCCGCCGATCTTGTCCAGCCACGCCGCGCGCTCGGCCTTCGCGGCGGCGACCTGTTCATCGACGATGCGGCGCTGGTCGTTGCCGAGCAGACCTTTCGTGTAGGTCGAGCCGAGCGGCCAGGCAGGCATCAGCAGCCAATAGCCAACGCAGAACAGCGCTGCAATCGCGAGGAAGAACAGCACCACCTTTGGAACCGGGGTGTTGAGTTCCTCGATGCCGTTCCATTCATGCCCGGTTGTGGTGCGGCCGGTGATCGCGTCGCGAGGTCCTACGTCCACGGCTTGTCGTCCTTGTCCAGGATGCTCTTCTTGACGCGATCGAAGCCCTTCTTGTTCGAGGGCCAATAGGCGTAGATCACGACGCCGATCGCCAGGGCGATGAGGTAGAACAGGCCCCAGCTTTTTGAAAATTCCACCACGGTGTCATGCATGGTCATTCTCCCAGCGCCGTCTGTTCGGTCTTCTTCGCGGCATCGGTCAGCCCGCCCAGGATCTGCAGATAGGCAACCAGCGCATCCATCTCCGTGAGTTGGCCTGGATTGCCGTCGAAGGGCCGGACATTCGTGGCCTCGCCATAGCGCTCGGCCACGCCGTCGGCGCTGGCGTCATCGGGAGCGGACTGGCCAAACGCATCGGCCGGAGCGTTGGCGATCATCTCATCCGTATATGGCACGCCGACGGTCCGCATGGCGGCGAGATGCTCGCCGAGATCGTCGGTCTTCAGCGTATTGCGCAGCAGCCAGCGATAGGCCGGCATCACCGATTCCGGAACGACATCGCGCGGATTGTTGAGATGCGCCACCTGCCAGGCATCGGAATATTTCTCGCCGACGCGGGCCAGGTCGGGGCCGGTTCGCTTCGATCCCCACAGCATCGGGTGGTCGTATTTGGACTCCACCGCAAGCGAGTACGGTCCGTAGCGCTCGACCTCGTCGCGCAGCGAGCGGATCATCTGCGAATGGCAGGCATAGCAGCCCTCGCGCATGTAGATGTTGCGCCCCGCGACCTCCAGCGGCGTGTAGACCCGCATGTCAGGCGCCGTCTCCACGGTTTCACCGATGGTGAAGAGCGGCGCGATCTCGACCAGGCCGCCGATCGAGGCGACGCCGACAATGGCGAGCATGAAAGCGATCGCGCTGCGTTCAAGTTTGCGATGAAAGTCAGCCACGGGTCATTCTCCAGGCTGAATGACGCCGTCGCGCCCGCCGATCGGCAGGTCGGCTTCGCTGCCGGCCTCGGCACCCTGTTCGAGGCGCGCCTGCCGGATCGTCATCAGCACATTGTAGGTTCCGACAATCGCACCGAGCAGGAACAGCAGTCCGCCGAAAGTGCGCGCGATGTAGTAGGGGTGCATCTCCACCAGCGAGTCGATGAAAGAATAGGCGAGTGTTCCGTTCTCGTTATAGGTGCGCCACATCAGGCCCTGGATGATGCCAGAGTTCCACATCGAAAAGACGTAGACGATGGTGCCCGAGAGGGCGAGCCAGAAGTGCCATTCGACGAGCTTCGGCGAATAGATGGTTTCGCGCTTCCACATCCACGGCACCAAGGCGTAGATCGACCCGAAGGTGATCATCGCCACCCAGCCGAGAGCGCCGCCATGAACATGCCCGATCGTCCAATCCGTATAGTGCGACAGCGAATTGACCGAGCGGATCGCCATGAACGACCCCTCGAAGGTCGACAGGCCGTAGAACACGGCCGCGACCATCATGAAGCGCAGCGTGGCGTCGTCCCGCACCTTGTGCCAGGCGCCGTTCAGCGTCGCCAGCGCATTGCCGGCCGAGGCCCAGGACGGCACCAGCAGGATCACGGAAAAGGTCATGCCGAGGGTCTGCACCCATTGCGGCAGCGCGGTGTAATGCAGGTGGTGGGAACCCGCCCACATATACATGAAGGTGATGCCCCAGAAGCTGATGATGGACAGCGGGTAGGAGAAGATCGGCCGGCCCGCGCGCTTCGGCAAATAGTAGTACATCATGCCGAGGAAGCCGGCGGTGAGGAAGAAGGCGACAGCGTTATGGCCGTACCACCACTGCGTCATGGCATCCTGCACGCCGGAGAAGGCCGAGTAACTCTTGGCGCTGCCGAAGGAGATCGGCACGGCGAGATTATTGACGATATGCAGGATCGCCACGACCAGGATGAAGGCCATGTAGTACCAGTTGGCCACATAGATATGCGGCTCCTTGCGGCGGGCCAGCGTGCGGATGTAGATCAGGAAATAGACGACCCAGACGATGACCAGCCACAGATCGGCGTACCATTCCGGCTCGGCGTACTCCTTGGACTGGGTGATCCCCATCAGATAGCCGCTGGCGGCGACGACGCAGAAGAGATTGTAGCCGATCAGGACGAACCACGGGCTGATCTGGTCGGGCAGGCGCGCTCGCGACGTCCGCTGCAGGACGTGAAGGGATGTGGCGATCAGGGCGTTGCCGCCAAATCCGAAGATGACGCCGCTGGTGTGGACCGGCCGCAAGCGGCCAAAGCTTGCCCATTCGGCGTCGAAGGTGAGTTCCGGCCATGCCAGCAGCGCGGCGACCCACACGCCGACGAACATGGCGATGACCGCCCACAGCATGGTCAGCACGATGCCCACCTTCGTGGGGTCGTCGTAGTAGCGCTCGAACTGGGACGGATCGGGCAGCGGCGCATCCCATTTGGCGATGATGAAGCCACTCAGCGTCAAGGCGAAGAAAAGGACGATGAAGCCCTGGGCGCCGAACAATTCGCCGCGGCCCGCAGCCGCCATGGCAAGCCCTATCGCAGCCACGACGAGGGCTATAAGGAGGCCAATCTGCCGCTCGGTCACAGTCAGTTTGGTCATGCGGGGGCCTGCCTTTGCGTGGATGAAACGCCCGTGGTTGGCTCGCCTTACAAGTGAAAACCTAAATTGTCTTTGCGCTAGCGCAAAGAGTTTCCTTAATCTTTTTTGCGCGGGCCGAAAGATAGTTCACCTCGGGCGGGCGCCCCGCTAAGGTTGCACTTCAAGAGTGCTTCGCAAAGTGCAGTGACGAGCGTGACAACCACCAGATGAGTGACGGCCGCAGCGACATCCACACTTCCGGCGTGCCGGCACTTTGCCAAAGCTGCGAGGCGCGCCACAACGGAATGTGCGGCGCGCTGAATGCCGAGGAGTTGCTGACCTTTGCCAGGCACACAAGAGTGGTGCGGCATGGCGCCGGGGAGGAACTGCTGACCGAAGGCGCGCCGATCGCGGCCTATGGCAATGTGATGCGCGGCGTCGTCAAGCTCACCAAGACTCTCGCCGACGGCCGGCGCCAGATTGTAGGCTTGCAGTTCGCGCCGGATTTCGTCGGCAGGCTCTATGCCGATGAAAGCGCCGTCACCGCCGACGCGGCTTCGGAGGTGGAGCTTTGCAGGATATCGAAGCCCGCGCTGGAGCGGCTTGTCGCGGAAAATCCGATGTTGGAGCGGCGGCTGCTCAGACAGGCGCTGCGCGATGTCGACGAAGGGCGCGAATGGATGGTCGCGCTGGGCCGCAAGACGGCGTCGGAAAAGGTCGCAAGCTTTCTCGGCCAGATCGGCAGGCATCTCGATCCGACCGTTGCTGGGGACCCGCGCGGCATGGCCTTCGAACTGCCGCTGACACGCGCCGAGATAGCGGATTTCCTGGGCTTGACCATCGGCACCGTCTCGAGAGAATTGTCGAAGCTGAAGCGCGACAAGGTGATCGATGTAGGGCCCCATCGCGAGATCGAAATCATCGACCCCCAAGCGCTTGAGCACAGGGCCGGCTAAAGCGTCGTCCGTGAGTGCCGCGACACGATCGCCGCGTCCTGCAACAATGACGACGTTGCGAGCACGCTACAGAAGCAGGGACTATATAGGTTCGCCGCGCGCTTCGCGCTCTGCCGCGCTTCTCAGCGCCCTCGCAAAAAATCAGTTCGCGAGTCGGGCCAGGGCATTCCAGTCGACGATACGGATCGTGTGAATATTCGGGATGAGAAGGATTTCCTTCTTCCTCAATTTGGAGAGCACGCGTGAGACGGTCTCGACAGTGAGGCCCAGATAGTCCCCGATGTCGGCACGGGACATCGGAAGTTCGAACTCCTCCAGCCCACCCTGACGTTCGGCAATCTCGATCAGGAAGGCCGCAATGCGCTCGCAGGCGCCTTGTCTGCTGAGGATCAGCAGTTGCCCCTGCGCCTGGCTCAGACCATGCATCACAAGCGACAGGAGATCGGCGGTATCTGGAATCGCATGCGACAGCGAGAGCTTGCGGACACCGCTGCTGGTAATCGCTTCGGCAAAGAATTGATGAGTGTCGCCGGTTTCGAACCCGAATGTCTCGCCAGCGAAGTGAAATGCCGAAATCTGCCGCCGGCCATCTCTCAAAAGGCGATAGACGCGAACGGAGCCGAACTCGATGTAGTAGACCGACGCCGCCCGGTCGCCCTGCGCAAAGATGCACGACTTGGCGCCAAACAGAGTCAGCGTCGCATCGAAAAGAGGCGGCCTGCAGAGCGAAGCGCGTTGATCCGCAGGGATTACCCGGCGGGCGTACGCGGTGGCTGCCATAAATCCCTCTCCAGCTTGCTGGCGGAGAGAATTACGCGAAACACGGTGGCGAAGGATCCGTACAAGCCCTTACGGGATTTTACGTAGGGGAAGGGTTTTTCCGACTCAGGCGGTGGCGGTTCAGGTGCGACCTTGTCGCTGCGGTTCGACGGCTAAGGCCCCGAATCTCCACAGACTTCCGATACCAATTCGATCACGGCCTGACCGAGATACGGTTTCAGAACAACGCCAGCCGTACACACCTTGGAAAACCGTCTGTGTGGATCAAGAAGCAGCACAACCGGGGGCGGCAGGCTCCCAAGCTGGACGTCACAGTCCCCATCGCTCAACGTATCGTCATCTACAATTGTGCAGCTTGCGGTCAGCGGCTTTTTGTCACCGAAGGATGCCTCGATATCCGGATAGGCGCTAACCTGATAACCCTCGGCGTCGAGCGCGAATGCCAACGACCGACGCACCGCCGGGTCGCGGGCGATGATCGTGACCATGCTGTTTCGAGACAATCAAGTACTCCGGTACTCCTTGGGCTATCCG
>Ga0190271_10002035_pt1 | contig 11988 bp, 11 predicted proteins | sample Popmic356T_FD_133747 | JGI IMG/M metagenome (GOLD analysis project Ga0190271, IMG submission 133747) | Populus adjacent soil microbial communities from riparian zone of Weber River, Utah, USA - 356 T | ecosystem: Environmental > Terrestrial > Soil > Riparian zone | place: USA: Utah | collected...
CTCCACAATCCCCTCGATCTCGCGCATCAAAGCCCGCAGCACTTCGGTCACGCCCTCGCCCGATACAGCCGACAGCAGCAGCGGCGGCTTGCCGGCGGCACGCTTCAGGGCAGCGATCTTCTTCTTGCGGGCTTCGGCGTCGAGCGTGTCGGCCTGGCTGAGGGCCAGCACTTCGGGCTTTTCGGCGAGACCCGCGCCATAGGCTTCCAACTCCCCGCGGACTGTCTTGTAGGATTTGCCGACGCTCTCTTCCTGTGCCGACACGAGATGCAGCAGCACCCTGGTGCGCTCGACATGGCCGAGGAAGCGGTCGCCAATGCCGACGCCCTCATGCGCGCCCTCAATCAATCCCGGAATGTCGGCCAGTACGAATTCGCGCGCGTCGATGCGGGCAACGCCGAGACCGGGATGCAGCGTGGTGAAGGGATAGTCGGCGATTTTCGGCTTCGCGGCGGTAACGGCGGCGAGGAAGGTCGACTTCCCCGCATTGGGCAGGCCGATGAGACCTGCGTCGGCGATGAGCTTCAGCCGCAGCCAGATGATGAGTTCTTCGCCGGGCAGGCCGGGATTGGCGCGGCGCGGCGCCTGGTTTGTGGACGTCTTGAAGTGCTGATTGCCAAACCCGCCATTGCCGCCGGCGGCCAGACGGAAGCGCTGGCCCGTCTCGGTGAGGTCGCAGATCAGCGTTTCATTGTCCTCGGCGTAGACCTGCGTGCCGGCAGGCACCTTGAGGACGACATCCTTGCCCTTGGCTCCGGTGCGGTTGCGGCCCATGCCGTGCACGCCGGTCTCGGCCTTGAAGTGCTGCTGGTAGCGATAATCGATCAACGTGTTCAGCCCGTTGACAGCCTCGAGCCAGACATCGCCACCACGGCCGCCATCGCCGCCATCCGGGCCGCCGAATTCGATGAATTTCTCACGCCGGAAAGACACCGAACCGGCGCCGCCGTCACCTGAGCGGATATAGACTTTGGCTTGATCGAGAAATTTCATGACGTCCAGTTTCTGGCGGCTGGCCTGGTTTTGCGGCTTGCTCTATCGCAGGATGACGAAAAGGGCGAGAGCGTCGAAGCATGAAGTGCGTCAGCTACAACATTCAATATGGCATCGGCCTGGACGGCAAATACGACCTGGCGCGGATCATCGACGCCGTGCGCGGCGCCGATGTCATCGCGTTGCAGGAAGTGACGCGCGCCAATCCACGCAATGGCGGCGCCGACATGGTGGCCGATATCTGCGCCGCGCTCCCGGACTATTTCGCACTGACGGGGACGAATTTCGAGGCAAATTTCGGCTCGCATCTGAAGGACGGCAAGGCCGTCAGTGTCAATTTCCAGCTCAACAACATGATCCTGTCGAAAACCCCTTGCTGGCTGTCGCGCAATGTGTTGCTGCCGGGACATCGCGGCTACGAGAGCATGAGTTTCCAGCGGGGCGCGCTTGAGGCGCTGATTGACACGCCGCTTGGGGCAATTCGCTTCTATTCGACGCATCTCGACCATATCAGCCCGGACCAGCGCCTGAAGCAGGTCCGCTTTCTGCGCGATCTGGTGCTGCACTACCCCCTGCAAGGCGGCGCGCTTTCAGGTCTCGCCGAAGTCGGCCTGCCGGAGCCGCCCTGCCCCGAACACTTCGTTATCCTGGGCGACTTCAACATGCTGCCTGGCTCTCCCGAATATGAGGCCCTGACGGGCCATCCCGATCACGAGTTCGACAAGAAGCTGATCGCCTCGAACGCCGTCGATGCCGCAGCCAGGCTTGGCGTGCCGGAAACCGACGCCATGAGTTGGGTGGACCCTGAGCGGCCAGCGGACCCATCGCGCCACAAGCGCATCGACTATGTCTTCACCAGTGCATCCCTGGCCGGCAGATTGCGGAAACTGTGGGTCGATGACAACGCAAAGGGGTCGGACCATCGGCCGGTTTGGGTCGAATTCGGCTGAATAATGCGCTGTCCATGAAAATCTGCGCCGCAGGCGACCTACACGTCATAGGCGTGCCGCATTGTTTCAAGCTAACGTGACTTCCCCTTTATCAGGCCATCTGGCATGGGTGAGACAACGATGGCATGGCGCCGTGAAATTGGGTGGGTACCGTCGTGAAAAGGACGCTGGATAAGCACATGCCATTGAGGTCTATCCGCATCGCGGCAACGCTGGTTGCCACGTTGTTTGGCGGCGTTGCCGTGGCCGCCGACACTACGCATCCGCGCGGCGTCGTAGAGCTGTTTACCAGCCAGGGTTGCAGTTCCTGCCCTCCAGCCGATGCTTTGTTCGAGGCGATGGCGCAGAGGGACGACATGGTGGCGCTCTCCTATCATGTCACCTACTGGGACTATCTGGGCTGGCGCGACACGCTGGGCAGCAAGGAGAATACCGAGAGACAATACAGCTATATGCGGACGCTCGGCGCCGGCTCGGTCTACACGCCGCAGGTCGTGGTCAACGGCCAGGTTCACGTCAACGGCGCCAATCGCGCGGCGATCGACGACACCATCGACGAAACACCGAATGGCCTGCCGATCGGCATCAAGGTGAAATCGGCCGGGGATACGATCGTGATCGAGACGGAAGCGGCGAAACGGCCTGTGGAGAAGGCCCATGTCGTGCTCGTCTATTTCGAGTCGCCGAAGCAGATCGACATTGGGCGGGGCGAAAATAATGGCCGCAAGATGACCTATTGGAATGCCGTGACGGGCCGCCAGACCGCCGGCATGTGGCACGGAAAAGCCGAGCGCTACGAGTTGCCAGCCAGCGAGATATCAAGAAAAGGCGGCTGCGCGGTCCTCTTGCAGGCTGTCGCCAAAGACGGTGGACCGGGGCCAATTCTCGGCGCCGCCGTTGTGCGCAAGCCGGCGACATAAAGATTTCACAAGTGGTTGTGCGCGACTTTGCAAAGAGGGCAAAAGTTGATCGGACAAACAAAAAAACCGGCGCTGGAATCCAACACCGGTGTCACCTGTTCGCCAATATTTTGACGCGATGCCGAGGTTGGTTCGATCCGGCCAGAGCCCGTGGGCGGGGGGCTTGGGGTTTACGGGCAAATGCCGGACCGAACCGTCTCAGGCAACATTTAGATCGTCGTTGGGCATTGAGGCGTGAAGCAGACTTCAATGTGTTCTGATTATGGCAATATTATCACGTATCATTGCGAAATGTTTCGTGATGTGAACGACACTTTGTGACCGGCCGAAAATCCCTTTAAAAACAATTCGAACCCAGAAACTCGGCGTGCGCTTGCAATTCTGTGGGGAACAGGCATGCTCCTGGGAATGCCAGATCGTAGAGGTGCCACCGCATGATGGATCGCGGGACTGCCGGGGAGGGTGGAGACGAACCCGCAATACTTATCAGTCTGCATGAGGTACGAAGGGATCGGCGGCCGGTTCAAATTTCCTTCGACCGTCGCGAGTTGGACTTGCTCCTTCGGCTCTACGGTCAAATGGTCGCCGCCAATGAATGGCGAGACTACGCGATAGACCATCTCTCCGACCGCGCTATCTTCTCGGTTTACAGGCGCGCCAGCGAGCGGTCGCTCTACCAGATCGTCAAAAACCCCGCTCTTTCGCGCAAGCAGGGCGCTTTCTCCGTGATCGACGCCAATGGCGCCATCCTGAAACGCGGACATGAACTCGCCCGCGTGCTTGGCCTGTTCGACAAGAAGCTCAAGCTGGTCGGTGCTTGACGGTGGGTGACTGGACGCGGCGATCGGTGGCAGGTTGATCGCCAGCAAAAGTCTCTAATTTAGGGCCAAAAGGGCCTAATCCTTCGCGCCGCGAAACATTCGCTCCGGCAGCGATTGAGGATCCGGGGGAGCGCTGGTGCCTCCGTTCATTTCGAGCTGCATGAAGGTCGTGTCTAGCCAACGGCCATGCTTGTATCCGGAGCCGCGCAACACGCCGCAATGGTCGAAACCCAGCCGCTCGTGCAGCCGCACCGATGCGCTGTCAGGCCCGCCATCGCCGATCACCGCGACGAACTGCCGGAACCCCAGCGCCTTGCATTGATCGATCAGGGCCGTGAGCAGGGCCTTGCCGATGCCGCGCCCTTTTCCCTCGGGCGCGACATAGATCGAATCCTCCACGATGAAGCGGTAGGCGGGCCGCGCCCGAAAGGGTCCGGCATAGGCGTAGGCGAGGATGCGCTCGCCCTCTTCCGCAACCAGATAGGGATAGCCGGCTGCATGGAGCCCGCGATAGCGTTCCAGCATCTCCTCCGCGCCCGGTGCGTCGAGTTCGTAGGTCGCGGTGCCGTGGTCTACCGCATCGGCGTAGATTTCCGTGATGCGCGGAATATCGCCTTCGCCCGCTTTCCGGATTGTAATATCCGCCATATCAGTCGTTCCACCCTCTGCCAGAAGCGTCCCTACATCACGGTCGCTCCAAAAGAAAAGGGCGGTCCGAAGACCGCCCGATCCTTTTTCCGATCCTGCGCGTGCTGTTATTCGCGGTTGCCCATGAACTGCAGCAGGAAGGTGAACAGGTTGATGAAGTCGAGATAGAGCTGCAATGCGCCCAGAATCGCCTTGCGGCCGGAAACGAGCACATCGTCACCCTCGAAATACATCTCCTTGATGCGCTGCGTGTCGTAGGCGGTGAGGCCCGCGAAGACCAGCACGCCGATCCCCGAAATGGCGAACTGCATAGCCGACGACTGCAGGAAAATGTTGACCAGTGAGGCGACGATGATGCCGAACACGCCCATGATCAGGAACGAGCCGATCGGGCTCAAATCCCGTTTGGTCGTGTAGCCATAAAGCGACAGCGCCCCGAAGGCCGCGGCCGTCACGAAGAAGGTCTGCACGATACTGCCCGGCGTATAGACCAGGAAGATGAACGAGAGCGAGAGGCCTACCATCGCCGCGTAGACCCAAAAAGTGGTCTGCGCCGCAGCCACGCTCATCTTGTCGATGCGGAACGAGAGAAAGAACACCATTGCCAGCGGCGCCAGCATGATCACCCACTTCAGCGGCGAGAGATAAACCATCGCGCCGATCTGCGTCAGCATCTTGCCATTGCCCAAAGTACCGGCCGCCAAGGACGGATCGGTCGTCGTAGCGACAGCGGCGAGACCCCAAGCCGCAAGGCCGGTGATCACCAGGCCCATTGCCATGAGGTTGTAGACCTTGAGCATATAAGCCCGCAGTCCCTGGTCGATGGCGGTATCGACGCGAGCGCCGCTTCCCACCTGCGACTGATAATTCCGAAGTTCAGCCATAGCTTTCCTCAATTGCTTCCGTCCCGTCCGGTGTCAGGCGATCATTCTCGAACGCCCAGGCGCCGCTGGCGGGAGTCCAGCATGCCTAGGCGCGAATATGAGCATTCTTGGTGTTTAGAACAAGGCCTGTTGCAGCGAGTAAAGGCCCGTGAAGGGTCTTTGAGCGCCTAAAACGCCTAACATTTCAGTGATCGGGCCTGGTCGGGCCGGGTTAGAGGGTCCTCAGCACCGGCGCAGCCTTCTGGCCAAGAACGCGCCAAGTCCCGGCAAGGCCGATGCCGACGGTCAGCACCAGCGCCAGAACGATGGTCAGCCCGGCGACCTCTGGCAGAAAACTGGAGGGCAGTTTCATGATGGTCGCCACGACGTACCACGCCGCCAGACCGCCGGCGGCGAGAGCAAAAATCGCGGTCGCCAGTCCGATCAGCATATATTCCAGCGAAAACGCAGCAATCAGAGTCCGGCGCGTTGCGCCCAGTGTCTTCAGCACCACCGCATCGTGGACGCGGGCGGTGTTGCCGGCGGCCAGCGCGCCAGCCAGCACCAGTACGGAGGCAACCAGCGCCACAGCAGCGGCCGCGCGGATCGCCGTGCCAAGCTGCGCAACCAGTTGATTTACGACATCCAGCGCATCCTTGACCCGGACGCTCGTGACAGCCGGATAGGCGCGCGTCACCGCGTTGAGCAGGCGTGCCTCGTCGGCGGACTTGGCATCCTTGAGCGTCAGCGTCGCCAGCCAGCTGTGCGGCGCGCCGGCAAAGGTGTTCGGCGAAAACACCATGACGAAATTGATGCCCATCGATTCCCACTGCACGTTGCGCAAGCTGGCGATCCGCGCGGTGATCGTGCGGCCAAGCACGTTGACGGTGACGGTGTCGCCGATCTTCAGGCCGATTTGGCCGGCCTCCTCGGCAGAGAAGGAAACAAGCGGCTCGCCGGCATAATCCTTCGGCCACCATTGCCCCTGCGCAAGCGTAGCGTTTTCCGGGATCGTTTCGGCATAGGTGATGCCGCGATCACCGCGCAAGACCCAGGCGCCTTCAGGCGGCACGCTGACCTTTTGCGCATCGATGCCGTTCAAGGCGGTGACGCGCCCGCGCAGCATTGGCACGCGCATCAACTCCGCATCCGGCGCCTGACGCTCAAGAAAGCCGGCAAAACCATCAGCCTCTGTGGACTGAATATCGACGAAGAAAAAATTCGGCGCGCGCTCAGGCAGGCTGCCGGCGATCTGCTGGCGCAGATTGCCGTCGATCAGCGCCAATGCGACCAGAAGTGTCAGCCCCAGGCCGAGGGACAGCACCACGGAGGGCGTCAACGCGCCAGGGCGGTGGATATTGCCAAGCGCCAGCCGCAGCGGCGTCGAGCCCACCCGCGGCGCCCTCTTCGCAAGCCACTGAACGGCGGATCCGACAGCGCGCAGCACCATAAAGGAAAAGAGGGTTGCGCCGACGAAGATCATGGCGATGCGCCGGTCGCTGGCAAATCCGACGGCAAGCCCCGCCAGCGCGACCGCAATGGCCACCGCGGACACGACATAAACCAATCTGGGAAGCCCGTGGCTCTCGAACCCCATCTCGCGAAAGAGCGCGGTTGCCGGAACGTCTCGGGCGCGGCCGAGCGGCAGAAGGGCGAAGGCAAGCGTGACCAGCACGCCGAAGACGACGGCCAGCAGCAACGCGGCCGGATAGACGCCCGTTTCGGCGGGAATCGGAATGAAGGATTGGAGCGCGGCGCTGGCGCCCAGCGGCATCACCATGCTGATGACAAGACCTATCGCGATGCCAAGCGAGGCGATGACCATTATCTGGATCAGATAGACGTTGAAGACAAATCCGCCTGACGCGCCGAGGCTCTTGAAGGTTGCGATCACGCCGCGCTTGCTGTCGAGATAGGCCCGCACCGCATTGGCGACGCCGACGCCGCCGACCACCAGCGCCGTCAAGCCGACCAGCGTGAGAAACTGCGAAAAGCGCTCGATGTTTGCCGAAAGCGATGGCGCGGCGTTGCCGCGGTCACGGATGCTCCAGCCCGCGTCCGGAAAGGCGTTGGCGGCGCGGCTGCGCACCGCTTCGATCTCCTGGGCCGTCGTACCTGCGGGAAGCCGTACCTTATAGACATGTTCCACCAAGCTGCCCGGCTGGATCAGACCGGCAGCGCGCAAACCGTCGAGCGAGAGCAGAAGACGCGGCGCAAAGCCGAAGCCATCCGAAATCGCGTCGGGCTCGGAGGCAAGTTTGGCGCGCAATTCGAAAAGCTGGTTGCCGAGCAGGATCCGGCCGCCGACGGCAAGACCCAGCCGCTCAAACAAGAGGTCTGGTGCTGCGGCGCCATAAACGCCGTCCTTCTCCGCAAAAAGCGCTTCCCGGGGGAGCGACGGCTCGGTCACAAGCTGCCCGTAGAGCGGGTAGCTCGCATCGACGGCCTTGGCCTCCACCAGCGCCTGATCCGTACCGTTTTCCAGCCGCGCCATCGAGCGCATGCCGGCGCTTACCGCCACCTCGCCCAGATTGTCCAGAAATGTTCGCTCCTGAGGGTCGGCTTCGCGCTGGTTGAGCTCGAAGCGCATATCCGCGCCGAGCAGAGTCTGGCCCTGATTGGCAACGCCGGCCTCAATCGCCCGCGCCACGGACCCCACGCCGCCGATTGCCCCAACGCCGAGCGCGATGCAGGCGATGAAGATCAGAAATCCTGAAAGGCCGGCGCGCATCTCCCGCAAGGCAAAACGCAGGGCGAGGGGGAGTTGGCCCGGCACGATCCTAGGCCCGGACCCGCTGCGGCGAAGGTGCCGCGTCCGCTCCGCCTTCGATCCGGCCCGATCGCATCGCGATCTGCCGCGAACAGCGCGCGGCGAGCGCCGGATCATGGGTGACCAGCACCAGCGTCATGCCCCGCTCGGCCGCCTTGGCGAAAAGAAGGTCGGCGATCTGCTTGCCGGTGGTCTGATCGAGGTTGCCGGTCGGCTCGTCGGCGATGAGGAGGCGCGGGCTTGGCGCCAGCGCGCGGGCGATGGCGACGCGCTGCTGCTCGCCACCCGAGAGTTCACCGGGATAATGGGTGACGCGATCCTTGAGGCCGACCGCGTCGAGCTCGCGCGCGGCGGCCTCGAAGGCGTCGCGCCGACCGGCGAGTTCAAGCGGAACCGCAACGTTTTCCAGCGCCGTCATGTTGGGAATAAGGTGAAACGACTGGAAGACAATGCCGACGGTCTTGCCGCGAAAGGCGGCGACCTTGTCTTCGCTGAGGCCATTAAGCCGGTTGCCCGCGATCGTTACGGTTCCGGAATCGACGCCTTCCAGCCCGGCCATCACCATCAACAGCGTCGACTTGCCCGAGCCGGAGGGGCCAACTATGCCGGCCGCTTCGCCGCGTCTGACAACGAGGTCAATGTTCTTCAGCACATGGACCCGCGAGGCGCCGGCGCCAAGCGTCAGGGACACGTCCTTCAATTCGATGACGGTTTCAGTCACAATCTGTCCCAGTTGATAGCTTATCGGCGGGCAACTGCGCACATATGGTGGTTCCCGCGATGCGGCAAAAACATTTTCGCGTGATGATCTTCGTCGCCCTGCTCGCGGCGCTGCCCAGCGCCGCCTGGGCCGAGCCATTTCGGATCGTCGGTTTCGGCGACAGCCTGATGGCGGGGTTCGGCCTTCAGCCGGGCGAGGCCTTTCCCGATCGGCTGGCCGTAGCGCTGAAAGCCAAGGGGCATGACGTGGAAATCCAGAACGCCGGCGTGTCCGGCGATACGACCAGCGGGGGGCTTTCGCGGCTGGACTGGTCGGTGCCGGAGGGTACCCGGCTGGTCATCCTCGAACTCGGCGCTAACGACATGCTGCGCGGCGTGGATCCAGCCGTTACCGAAGCCAATCTCGACAAGATGCTGTCGCAGCTCAAGCAGCGCGGCATCCGCGTCCTGCTTGCCGGCATGCGCGCCGCGCCCAATCTGGGGCCTGATTTCCAGAAGCGCTTCGACAGCATCTATCCGCGCCTTGCCCAGAAATATGGGGTCGAGCTCTATCCTTTCTTCCTGGATGGCGTAGCTGCCGACCGCTCCTTGCTACTCGACGATGGTATGCATCCAAACCGTACCGGGATTGACCGGATGGTCGAACGCGCGCTGCCGGTCGTGGAGAAGATGCTCCCGGCTACAGACGGCTGAGCGAGCCAGCGACGCGAACCGCCGCTGCGGCTTACAAGCCCTCCGCGGCGATTTTACGGTGTGGTTTTGCACAGCGCTTGACTTTCGGCCCTTGTCCGCATCCGATCCGGCCGACAATCGGTGAGACACCATCATGCCATCACCTCCCAAGCGGAATGAGGAGAAGGCCGAATCCCGGCGGATCCTGGGCCGGGTGTCGCGCGACACCGATCTGGCGGCGCATTCCGCGCAGCGACACGTTCATCGCGACGAGCCGGATCCCATAGAGCAGCTCGGCATTCGTATCGGCAAGGCGATATCGCTGTTTGTGACCATCGCAATTATCGCCTGGGGCGTCCTGTGGCTGATCCGGAACAGCAGCTGACAGAGTTCCTCCCCTGCCGCAGCACCCTCTGACGAGCGTGGAATACCGGTGGCAATGTGGGTCTGACGCGGCGGAAGGCCGCAGCCGTTGCTTGCCGCCCGGTAATCGTTAGGAATGAACCCATGGCACATCTCCCCGAACATCTTCTGAGCGGCTATCGCACCTTTATCACCGGGCGCTATGTCATCGAGCGTGACCAGTTCCGGTCGCTGGCGCGGGAAGGACAGGCGCCGGAGACGATGGTAATAGCCTGCTGCGATTCGCGCTCGGCGCCGGAAGTCATCTTCGGTGCAGCGCCTGGCGAGCTTTTCGTGGTGCGCAACGTGGCCAATCTGGTGCCGCCCTATTCGCCTGACGGCGAGTATCATGCGACGTCGGCGGCGCTGGAATTCGCGGTGCAGGCCCTCAAGGTCCGGAACATCGTCGTCATGGGGCATGGCCGCTGCGGCGGCATTCGCGCCGCGCTGGCGCCCGAAACCACCCCGCTCTCCCCCGGCGATTTTATCGGTAAGTGGATGAGCCTTGTCGCGCCCGCCGCGGAGCAGGTATCCAACAACGCCATGATGACCGCCAGCGAACGGCAGACAGCGCTTGAACGAATCTCCATCCGATATTCTCTTGCCAACTTGCGGACCTTCCCTTGTGTGCAGATATTGGAGTCCAAGGGACGCATGTCGCTGTCTGGCGCGTGGTTCGACATCTCGACCGGTGAACTCTGGGTCATGAACCGCGATACCGGTGATTTCGAACGTCCCGAACTGGACTGACGGAGGAACGGGATGCAGGGCCGGAATCTGAGGACACACCTTGCAGCGATCGCATTTGCTGGATTGATGGCGGCGGCAAGTCTGCCGCAGGCGGCTCATGCGTCACTCGAAACGGACATTCTGGACCGCTGGTACGCATTGCTGGGAGCCGCGAACGCCGATGGTCTCGGCAGGCTGCTGGCGCCTCGCGCCAAAATAAAGCTCGACGATCTCGGCCTGACGCAATCGAAGCAGGAGTTTCTGGATTCGATGGCGGAGTGGCGCGACGCCATCGCCGGAGGATCGGTCCGCTACCGCGTTCAAAGCACGGCCGCCGGCCGGGCGACTGCCCTGGTCTGCTATCACTTCAAGTCGAACGACATGCTGACGAGGGAAAGCTTCCTCATCGTCGCGGGTCTCATCACGCAGAGCGACCAGACCAAGGTCGCCGAGGATTGCGGCACGCTTAAACAATGATCCGCCAGCCGGCGCAAATGCACGCCGGAGAGGGAAAATGCGATCCCGTTGGAGAGCTACAAGCGTCCGGGTAGCCGGACGCAGGTGGAGTTCATTGTTTCAGCCGCCTTTGTGCGCGCAAACGATTCCACTGGCTGCAAATGCCCTAGGCCAGCGTGTAGGCAGTCTTCACGGTGGTGTAGAACTCGGCGGCGTAGCGGCCTTGCTCGCGCGATCCATGGCTTGAGCCCTTGCGCCCACCGAACGGCACATGAAAATCTACGCCGGCGGTGGGCACATTGACCATCACCATGCCGGCCTCGGCGTTGCGCTTGTAATGCGTCGCGTGCTTGAGGCTCGTCGTGCAGATGCCCGATGAAAGGCCAAACGGCGTATCGTTTGCGAGGTGCAGCGCCTCCTCATAATCATTGGCCTTGATGACGGAGGCGACCGGACCGAAGATTTCCTCCTGGCTGATGCGCATGCCGTTGGTGGCGTCGGTGAACAGCGTCGGCTGCAGGTAGAAACCCGGCGTTGCGCGCTCCAGCCGCTCGCCGCCAAAGGCAATCGTGGCACCCTCTTTGCGGCCGATGTCGACATAGTCCATGTCCTGCGCAAGCTGGCTGTTGTCGACAACGGGGCCGATATGCGTGCCCGCCTTCAAGGCGTCGTCGACGACGAGAGCCTTCAGCTTTTCGGTCGCCGCGGCCACGAATTTGTCATGGATGCCCTTGGTGACGATCAGCCGGGAAGACGCCGTGCAGCGCTGTCCGGTGGAGAAGAAGGCGCCGTTGACCGCGCAATCCACGGCGACGTCGAGATTGGCGTCGTCGAGGATAACGAGCGGGTTCTTGCCGCCCATTTCCAGCTGGAATTTGCGATTGTGCTCGATCGATGCAGCGGCGACCCGCTTTCCGGTGCCGGTCGAGCCGGTGAAGGTGACGGCGGAGATATCGGGGCTGTCCAGCATCGCCTGGCCGACCACCGAGCCCTTGCCCATCACGAGGTTCATCACCCCTTTCGGCAGGCCGGCGCGCTGTAGAA
>Ga0190271_10002036_pt1 | contig 11984 bp, 12 predicted proteins | sample Popmic356T_FD_133747 | JGI IMG/M metagenome (GOLD analysis project Ga0190271, IMG submission 133747) | Populus adjacent soil microbial communities from riparian zone of Weber River, Utah, USA - 356 T | ecosystem: Environmental > Terrestrial > Soil > Riparian zone | place: USA: Utah | collected...
ATGTTGAACGTCGTCTCCAACACCGTCCCGTTCATTGCCGACGCCGCCATCAGCGCCGGGGCGACAAAGGCGGTGGAGTCGACCGGGACTCCGCCAGGCCCGTTCACCTCGCCGACCATGGACCCGATCCCGATCCCGATGGAGAAGAGATAGAAGACTGGCTCGAAGAAGCCGGTGATCACGACCTTCCACACCCGTCGGTAGACCAGGTAGTTCCGCTCCCAGATCCTCTGCGCCCGGAACGGGGTCATCCGACCAGGCGGGGTCAGCCTGGACGGCGCTGACACGCTCACGGCTTGAGCCTCCGGTCCAACCAGCGCGAGCCGAGAACGATGCCGGCAGCCGCCATCGCCACTAGATAGACGACATTGACCCAGATCGGCAGCGGGGTCACGATCGAAGCGTCGGACCCGGGTAGGGCGACTTTGCGGACCAGCTCGACACCGTGGAACAGAGGCGTGAGATAGGCGACCACCTGCAGCGGGTTGGGCAGTTGGCTGATGGGGAAGAAAGTCCCTGAGAACAGGAACAGCGGGATGATCCCGAAGCGGAACAAGGTGGAGAGGCTCATCTCGTTCTCACGGGTGACGGTGAAGGCGGTGACCGTGGCCTGGAATGCCAGCCCGGTGAGGACTCCGGCGGGGACGGCGAGGAGGGCCGGGCCCAGGTCGAGGGCTCCGAAGGCCACCGAGATGAGGGCGAACACGGTCAGGACGAAGGTGAGCCGGATAGAGCCCCAGATCATCATGCCCCTCACGACATCGGTCGGGTCGAGAGGAGTCGTGATGGCGCCATGAAAGCCCTTGCGCCATTTGATCCCGGCCATGACCGGGAATGTTCCCTCGCCGGCCGAGGTCTGCATAGCCGTCGCCGCCATCAGACCGGTGGCGACGAAGGTCAGGTAGGGCACCCCGAGGTCGTCGCTGGAGGAATCGACCAACGTCCCCAGTCCCAGCCCCATCGCCGACAGGAAGAGCACCGGATTGACGAAGCTGGAGATGACTGTGCCGCGCCAGACGCGTCGGTACCCGATGGCCTCCGACTCGACCCAGCGCCAAGACCGAGTCAGGCTGGTCATCAGTCGATCAGCCTTCGGCCGGTGAGCTTGAGGAATACGTCTTCCAGGCTCGACCTGCGAACCAGCACCTGTTCGGGATGGATGTCGCGCTCCGTGAGCTGATGCTGGGTGTCTTCGGCGTCGTCGGTGTAGACGATCACCCGGTCGGCCAGGAACTCGGTACTGCCTTCAAGCCAATCGAGCCTGGTCGCCATCGCGTCCATCAGCTCTTCTGGGAAGCGAAGCTCCACCACTTCCCGGGGGGCGTACTGGGCGATCAGTTGCCGGGGCGAGCCCTCCGCCACGATCTTGCCCTTGTCCATGACGACGAGCCGGTCACAGAGCTGCTCGGCCTCGTCCATGTAGTGGGTGGTGATGATCAGGGTGGCTCCCTCCCGCTTCAGGCGGTAGAGCCGGTCCCAGAGGAGATGGCGGGCCTGCGGGTCCAGACCGGTCGTCGGCTCGTCGAGGATGACCAGGTCGGGGTCGCTGATCAAGGCGCGGGCGATGGTGAGGCGCCGCTTCATCCCCCCGGACAGCGGCTCGACGGGCGAGTCTGCCCGATCGGTCAACTGGGCGAACTCGAGCAAATCGACGATCCGTGCCTTGATGTCGGCACGATGCATGTCGTGGTATCGCCCGTAGACGTAGAGGTTCTCCGAGACAGTGAGCTCGATGTCGAGATTGTCTTCCTGGGGGACGACGCCGAGGCGTTGTCGGATCTGCCGGCCTTGTGCGTCGGGATCGAGCCCGAAGACAGTGAGCTTGCCGTCGGTGATGGGGCTCACCGTGGTGATCATCTTCATCGTCGAGGTCTTCCCCGCGCCGTTTGGCCCGAGGAACCCGAACGCCTGGCCCTTGGCGATGTCGAAGTCGATGGCGTCGACCGCGACGAAGTCGCCGAATCTCTTGGTGAGTCCGCGGGCCTGGACGAGCGGTTCAGCCATGACCACTCGACGCTAGTGGCGGTCCGATCCTGTCACGCCCCCGATATTCGCCGGTCAGTAGCGCTCGTACCTCACCACGGTCTCTGCCGCCTTCCTTCCCCCGAACCGACTGGGCGACGCCCCGGCCGCCGGGTATCCGAGAGCGACGGCGTACCGCGTCTCAGTCCCTTCCGGGGCGCCGAGGTAATCCCGTGCCTGGCCCGACCGGTGGAGCGTGATGGGACAAGAGGCGACGCCGATCGCCCTGGCCGCCAACATGATGTTCTGCGCCGCCCGCCCGATGTCGAAGAGGTTCCCGCCCTCCTCCTTGACCAGGACGATGGTCGCCACGGAGGCCCGAATTGGATCGGTGTAGTCGCCGTGCTCGGCGAGGCCCTGGAGCCGATCGCCGGTCACGACGATGAACGACCAGTCCTGGCTGTTCTTCGAGCTGCCGGTCCATCGCGCCGCCTCGAGGATGGCGGCCAGGTCCTCGTCGCTGAGAGGGTCGGACTTGAACTCACGGACGGCCCGGAGCTTCACGATGAGGTCGTAGCTATCGGTCATGGACGGCGAGATTAGGTCAGCGGGGATACAGGATCATCTGGGTGCAGCGGAAGAGAGCGATCTTCCTCGATGACTCTTCGGCGGTGACCACGACATCCCAGACCTGGGTGGTCCGTCCGCCGTGGGCCAGAGACCCCTCCGACAGAAGAGCTCCTTCGAGTTGGGTGCCCAGGTGATTCGACTTGAGCTCGATCGTGGTGAACCCGACAGCGCCGCTGGGGAGGTTGGCGACGCACCCGTAACCGGCGGTGGTGTCGGCCAGTGCCACGACCGAGGCGGCATGGAGGTAGCCGTTGGAGGCGAGATGCCTCTCCCCGATCTCCATGCGCATCCTCGAGGCCCCGTCCGTGACCTCGAGCAGCTCGATCCCGAGCAGACCGGGGAGGCGGTGGGTGCCAAGTTGCTCCAGGACGGCGGAGAGCTCTTCACGGTCCTCGGGAAACGGCGGGACGTCAGGCATGAGGCGGCGACGTTACCGATGCGGTGTCGGAGGAGATGATCGAATAGGTTGACGCTATGCCGACTCCTCACATCTCAGCCGAGAAGGGCGATTTCGCCCCGTCGATCTTGCTCCCTGGCGACCCGCTGCGGGCCCAGCACATCGCCGAGAACTTCCTCGAAGACGCGAAGTTGGTTAACGAGGTTCGCAACATGCTGGGCTATACCGGCACGTACGAGGGCATCCCGGTATCGGTGATGGGGACGGGCATGGGGATCCCGTCGGCCTCGATCTATGCCGCAGAGTTGATCACCGAATATGGAGTGGAACGTCTGATCCGGGTGGGGTCGTGTGGCGGGATCCTGCCCTCGGTGGAGCTTCGCGACGTGGTCCTCGCCATCGGCGCCTGTACCGACTCGGGAGTCAACCGGGTCCGTTACGGGGGATATGACTTCTCGGCCACGGCCGATTTCGCGCTTTTGCGGGCGGCGGCGGATGCCGCGCAATCCCGCGGGATCGCAGTCAAGGTGGGCAACGTCCACTCTGCCGATCTCTTCTACAACCCCGACCCCGATGCGTTCGAGCGAATGGAGGCAATGGGGGTTCTGGCGGTGGAAATGGAGGCGGCGGGGCTGTACGGAGTGGCTGCGGAAAAAGGCGGCCGGGCCCTAACCATCGCCACGGTGTCCGACCATGTCCGCACCGGCGCATCTACCACCTCTGAGGAACGGCAGCAGACCTTCGACGAGATGGTGGTCATCGCCCTGGAGGCGGTCAGGGCCGACGTCGGCGCATAGCCCCATAACCTGAAACACATGTCTGTGGACCGGGCGATGGCCCGCCAGGGGGTCATCGATGCTTTGCCGTTGTTCGTGCCGGCCGTGCCGTTCGGGCTGGTCATCGGTCTCGCCATCACCGAGTCCGGGATGAACCCCTTCGTCGGGTGGTCAGGCTCGTGGCTCATCTTTGGCGGGGCCGCGCAGCTCACACTGGTCACATTGTTGGGGACTGGGGTCGCCGTGGCCGCCGCGGTAGGCACCGCCCTCGTGGTCAACGCCCGTCACCTGATGTACTCGGCCGCACTGGCGCCCACCTTCCAGAGTCAGCCTCGCTGGTTCCGATGGCTCGGTCCCTATCTCCTCATCGATCAACTCTTCGCTCTGACCACGGTACGCCCGCCCGACGAGGACCCGGATGCCTTTCGCACCTATTACCTCGCTGCGGGCGCCACCTTCTGGGTCTTGTGGCTTGTGGTCGTCGCGTTGGGGCTTCTGCTTGGCCCCGTGGTGCCCGAGGAGTGGAATCTCGAGTTCGCCATTCCGATCCTCTTCATAGGCCTCCTCGTGCTGGGGACCGATCACTGGCCCGAAATGGTGGCGGCGCTGGCCGGTGCCGGTGTCACCTATGTGGCGGCCGGTCTGCCCAACCGGACCGGGCTTCTGGTGGGCGCCTTCGTGGGGATGATCGCCGGTTTCGCCGCCGAGAGGATTCGCCGTGAGTGATTTCCTGGCCACGGTGGTGGTCGGTGTCGGGACCTATGTCTTTCGGGCGGTGTTCATCGTGGCTCTGGCCAAACGGCGAATCCCGGAAGTCGTGCTCGTTGCCCTCAAGTATGTGGGACCGGCGGTGCTGGGGGCTTTGATCGTCGCCCTGCTCACTGACCCCGAGGGCAATGTCCAGATCGCCATCCCCGAGGTCGCCGCGTTGGTGGCCGGCGGTTTTGTCGCCTTCAGGACACGGAGCCACATCTGGACACTCGTTGCCGGAATGGCGGTGTATTGGGTGGTCCGGGCCCTCGTTTAGAGGGCGCGAAGAACTTTCGTCATACGGCAGGCGGCCCGTAACCCCTTCTCACTACTTTGGGTCTGAGAAGCGATGCCGACCTCCGGCATCGAGAAATTGGGAGGAGAAATGACCGACACCGTCGATCGGACGGAGTCGACTGGATCGGGGGGGTCCGGTCTCGATTCCTACTTCAAGCTCAGCCAACGGGGCTCATCCGTCGGCACCGAGATAAGGGCCGGGTTCACGACGTTCCTGGTGATGGCCTACATCATCTTCGTCAACCCGACCATCCTCGGGGAGGCGGGGTTCGATGCCCCGGCCGTGGCCGCGGGCACCGCCCTGGTCGCCGGCCTGCTCAGCATCCTGATGGGGGTGGTGGCCAACTATCCCATTGCGATGGCCGCTGGTCTCGGCATAAACGCCGCCGTGGCCTTCGGGCTCGTTCTCGGTCAAGGGCTAACGCCGGCCGGGGCGATGGGGGTGATCGTCCTCGAGGGTCTGATCGTTCTCGCCTTGGTGGTCGTCGGTCTGCGTGAAGCGATCATGAACGCGGTGCCGCTGAGCCTGAAGCGAGCGATCGGGGTCGGAATCGGGCTCTTCATCATGTTCATCGGCTTCCAGAGTGGAGGTCTCATCGGCCCCGGGACCCCGGTGGTCCAGTTCATTTTCCCCAACACCACCGGAGCCTGGCTCACACTGGTTGGGCTCCTGATCACGGTGATCCTCTTCGTGCGGAAGGTGCCGGGAGCCTTGATCATCAGCATCCTGCTGACCGCAGCGATCGGGCTGATCATCGGGTTCACCCAGTTCCCGGACACGTTCACCGCCACTCCGAGCTTCGCCACATTGGGCGAGTTCGATCTGGGCAATGTGTTCTCAACCCTGGGGTTCGTCGCCGCGGCGCTGACCATCTTCAGCTTCATGCTCACCGACTTCTTCGACACCATCGGCACGGCGACGGCTGTCGTGGAGCAGGCTGAGCTGACAGAGGAAGACGGCTCGATCCCCGGTGTAGGCAAGCTGTTGCTGGTCGACTCTTTGGGTGCCGCCGCAGGTGGCGCCGCCGGGGTCAGCTCCAACACGAGCTACATCGAGAGCGCGGCGGGCGTAGCTGATGGAGGACGGACCGGTCTCACCTCGGTGGTCGTCGGCGTCCTGTTTCTACTGGCGATATTCCTCTCGCCTCTCGCCGGGCTGGTGCCGGCACAGGCGACGGCCCCGGTGTTGATCCTCGTCGGGTTCTTGATGGCCGGTTTGCTCAAGGGGATCGACTTCGACGACATCGAGGAAGGGTTTCCAGCCCTGCTCACCATCGTCCTCATGCCGTTCACGTTCAGCATCACCGTCGGCATCGGCGCCGGTTTCGTGATGTACGTCTTGATCAAGGTGATCAAGGGCAAGTTCAGTGACATCCACCCGCTGATGTGGGTGGTGGCGATCGCCTTCCTCATCTACTTCGGTCAGGCGGTCCTCGGGCAGGCGATCTCCGCCTGACCGACGGTTGTGCGCAGGTACCCACGTGGGGGTGGGTGCCTGCCACTCAAGAGTCAGCGATGGGACCGGTCGTCAACTCTCCGCGAGTCGCCCCAACAGCCTCGTCACGCTGCCAGATCGTCGCGTTCAGGGAGATGGAGGCGACAAGAGCGCGACAAATGATGTAAAGCCAGGCGAGGAAGACTCCGGCCATCCCGAGACCGCCGTAGAGCTCGCTGGCATTCTCCAACCTCCATGTGAAATAGACAACGGTGGCTATTCGGATGATGAGCCAGGCCGCAGTCATCAGCAACGCACCCGGGATCACCGCCGTCCAAGGAGTCCCGGCTGGCCGGGGCAGCGCGGTGAAGAGCACGACGTGGATAGCGGCGATCGCCAGGATCGCCATCAGGTACACGAGCACGTCGACGATCCACGGCCCGCCCTGCAGCTGGTCCGTCAGTCGCTGGATCGCGAGCATGGCCAGGACGAACCCGACAACCGACAGCGAGGCCACAACCTTGCGGACGGGCTTCGAGGCGCCAACCCTCCAGGCGAGCCGGCTGGTCAGGAAGAGTGCACGCACCACACCCAAGCCGGCCCAGAGGAGGAGGAAGATGCCGAGCAAGGCCAGGTACAGCAGCGCCTTGTCGGAGGCGTCGACCGCGGCTTCCACCATCCTGGCCAGGACGGGGATCAGACCCGAGGTCTCCGCTAGCTCGGAAGCTGGACGATCGAGCCAGTCCGCCAGCGTGCCTATGACCACCACAAAGGACAGAGAGAAAGGGAGGAACCAGAGGAAGACCTTCACCGACAGCCCACCGGCAATCAGACTGCCGGCAAAGGCCTGGTCCCGCTGATAGAAGTCGTATGCCACCCCGACGCTGGCACGTCGTTCTCGCTCGGTCTCCAGGCGGTCGAGGGCCTCGGTCTTCAGGACGCCGTATCGCTCCTTCAGCCGCTCGATCCGTCCCGGTCCGGCCTCCTCGGCGTCGCTCGATGCGGGAGAATCGCCCATCCCCCGAAGTTACCCGGTGTCAACCTGACGGCTGAGCGAGGATGAAGCCCTCAATACCCTCGGTCAGCGGCGCTTCCGAGATCACGACCTCGGGATCGGTGAACGGCCGGCTCATCCTCCCATTGAACGAGAGCCGCACATCGGCGGCAACCTCGACATGTCCGCCGAGATCATCGGCGATCAGGCGGGCGGTCTGACGGATCATCACCGGGTCGGTGGCCATGACCATCTGCTGCCGCTCGGTCAGGTATTCAGGGGGCGGCACCGTCCAGGTCTTCCCAGTCGCCGGATCGGTGACGATGAAGTCGGCGGAAGCCGACTTCTCGCTGAGCATCACCTGCCACGACCCGAGATAGCCCTCGCCGGTCCACTTCACGTCACCAGGGGTGAGATGGTGGCGAAGCGGCAGGGCGATCATGATCAGGACGTAGATGGCGCCGACCCCGATCCAGGCTGGCTCGAGAGGGTGCCGCGCTCCAAAAGACCCCCTCCGGCCCTTCGGGCCACCTCTCCGAACGTCGCTTCGCTCCTGGGGGAGGAAATGCTCGGGCCAGGCCGGGTCGAAAAAGACGAGGGCGGAGAGACTCATGAGCAGCGGGAACACACCGATGGAGGGGAACATCAGCCAGGTCAGGGTGTGAAAGACGACCAATGCCACGTAGGCATATGGCCGAGCAGGCCGCCATGACAGCCAGGCCACGATGGTGAGATCGAAGAATGCCCCCGCCCAGGAGAACAGGTAGGCGACCACCGGGAGCGTCAACACCGGGCCGATCAGCCACATGTCAGAGCGGGCCGGCAACCAGGTCGACAGCGGTTCCGCGCGCAACAGCCAATCGCCATTGAGCTTGGCGAGCCCGGCAAAGACGTAGACCATCCCGACCTGGAAGCGGAGCATCCAGATCACCCATGCCGGGTAGGACCCCGGTGTGCGGACCCGGCCACGACGGGCATCGAGCGAGTAGGCGGCGTTCAAGGGGAGGAAGACCATGACCCCGGCGGTGAGGACAACCCAGTAATAGTGATTTAGGTAGAGGCTCCGGTCGATGAGCTCCACGTAGCCAAGACTCAGCGCGAACAGAGCGGCAGACAGGCGGTAGTGGTAGCCGAGGGCGATGCCAAGCGCGGCCAGCCCGATCACCAGGAAATGGACATGCATCCACGGCTCGGGCCAGACCCGTACCCATTCGAAACCGGGATAGGAGAAGTGATACGCCGGCTCGATGAGGAGGGATTCGATCCAACCCCGGGCGAAGAACCGGAAGACGAGGATCACGCCGATGATCCCGAACCCGATTCGGAACAAGGCCCCGGAGGCGGCACTCACCTCTTCTGCCGCTCTCGACCTGATCGTGGAATTCGTCGTCACCCGGTGTCACCGTCCGTGTCGGAGAAGCCGAGAGTGATGTCCAACAGCGACACCACATCGGACTCGAAGAGGGTCCTCAGGTCGGCGATGTCCTGGTAGATGGGCTCGACGGTTTCGGGGCTTTCCGCGGCAATGACACGCATCGGGCCTTCCAGGGCGCTCACCTCGGCGATCGCCCGGTCGAGGGTCTCGTCTATGCGATCGGCCACCTCCGGCGATCGGGCCCGAATCAACTCACCGAGCGAGTCTTCGCCTCCCGCGTCGAGCGTCACGCGGATGCTCTCCAATTGGGAGGTATACATGGCGGCTGCCTCACCCGCTGCGCCCTCCGGTATGGCCTCGACGTTGGGCTCGGGCGCCGAAATGCCCAGGGCTTGGCCCAGCTCGAAAAGGCTCTGACGTTTCAACGTCTCGACGAAGGAAGCGACGAGATCGCCGAAGGACTGATTGGGCGGGATCACCACGGTATAGACGTCCACCCAGGGCTCACCACCGTTGAACGATTTGGTCCAGGAATCCACGAGAGCCGTGGCCGCATTCGCTGCGACGACCGCGGAGGACGCAGCCAGGGCACAAGTCCGCTCGTCGGCGGCAGACTCGGTGTCGCGGAAGAGCGCGTACTCCACCGCCCCCAGGCCGCGTTGCGTTGACGCGGCGCGATTGTCTATGTAGTCGACGTCGATGGGGGTGTCCGAGGCGAGTAACTCATCGATCCCGGTCTCGGAAATCGGGGCATAGTCCACCTTGGACACCGTGCGGAGCATGTCGGCGGGACCGAAGAATGTGGTGAGCTCGGAGCGCTCCCAGGCTTGCTTGGCAGACCGCCAGTCGTCGATGGCGCCTTCGTGAGTCACCCCATCTGGGGTCGAGCAGAACGTCTCGGTCGCCGTGGACAGGATGGCGATCTCATCCGCGGCGTTCTCCATGGCGGGGATCAAAGCCAGGTGTGCCGCGTTCGACACCACATCGACTTCCGGAGGGCCCGATGAACAGGCGGCGAGAGCGACGGTGAGGATGGCGATGAGCCGGAGCCGTCTCACATCGAATCCAGGAACTCGATCAACTCCGAGCGCTGCTCCGGGCTGAAACCCATGAAAGCTTGCTTCGACGCTTCGGCCTCGCCTCCGTGCCACAGGATTGCCTCCTCCAGAGAGCGGGCGCGCCCGTCGTGGAGGAAGTTGAGGTTGCCGTTGACCGTCTCGGTGAGACCGATGCCCCACAAGGGCGGTGTCCGCCACTCGACGCCCGTAGCCTCCCCGTCGGGTCGCCCGTCGGCGAGGTCGGGCCCCATGTCGTGCAAGAGGAGATCGGTGAAGGGGTAGATCACCTGGTTGGCCAGGGCCTCGATGTCAGAGGCGCCGGTCTCTTGACGAGGTTGGTGGCACGCCACACAGCCGGCTTTTTCGAACTGCGAGGAGCCTGCGACGACGCCTGGCTCGTCGAGGTTGCGCCGGGCCGGTACTGCCAGCGTCCTGTTGTAGAAGACCACCTGGTCGAAGAGGTCCTGGGTGATCTCGGGTGAGCCTCCGTTGATCGCCGCCGCGCAATCGACCTGAGTCTGGGTGCAGTTGTCCTCGCGGAAGAGTGGCGAGGTGATGCCTATATCCCCGATGAATGCCGCGGCCACCTGTTGTTCAACGGTTGGGACGTTTGCCTTCCATCCGAAGCGGCCCAGCGCCGTCTCGCCGGTCGAGACGTCCAGCACCCGGTTGGGCCGACCCGAGATGCCATCCCCGTCGGCATCGTCGGGATCGGCCATGGCAAGCACATCATTCTCCGGGATGGCCTCGAGGAGCCCGGCCCCGAACACCGGAGGAGCCAGCCGGGGGGACAGGATGGTCTCCACCGATACCTCGCCGTAGGCCAGGTCCTCGAGCTCATGCACCGGACGTCTCAGGCGATACGTCGACCCGTCGGCGAATGTCCCGGTCTCCTCGGTGTAGATGGTGCGGACCGATGCCTCGGGCGCGACTCCGAGGATGGCCCGGTCCTGGATCTGGTCCCCGTACACCGGGTCGGGGTCGGCAACGCCATCGTGGCTGGTCCCGATCCTGAAGAGGACACCCGGCTCTTCGCCATCGGCCGAGCCCCTCCCGTCCAGGAGATGGCACGACGAGCACGATTGGGCGTTGAGCAAAGGCCCAAGACCGTCTCGCGCATCGGTCGAGGCGGGGGCGGTGACCCAATTCTGGGTGAAGAAGCTGTCGCCGACCTCGAACACCCGCCGCTCCTCATCGGTCAGGTTGCGGGCGGAGTTGCCGAACGCGTTGCGATTCGAGGCGTCGGTGGTCCCCTCGCCTCCGCTCTCGGGCACGAGCAAGTCCGAGCCTCCTGAACAGGCGACCGCCATGACGAGAGCGAACCCGACCAGAGGCCGGGCTCGCAGTTCCCACGTCAGGCACTGTGGTCTCAAATCCTCAGCTCAGGTTCAGTTCCACCTCGAGAGCGTCGGCGGCCTCGACGATCGTGTCCGTCTGGCCCTCGAGGCTGACGATCGTGTCGAATATCGCAACCCGTCCCGGGTCCTCGTCACTGACACCTTCGACGAGGTGCTGATCGAAGGGCGGGGGGATCTCCTCGGCGAGGACGACGCTGGTCGCGATCTCGTCGGCGAGCCGATCGGCCAGCTCCTGATCGTCGGCGGCGACGAGGTCGTAGATCCCGGGCCCGTCGACGGCGCCGACCTGGCCCAAGTACACCCGCTCGATCCCCGAGGCGTTCCCGATTATGTCGTTGGTCGTGTTGTCGGAGAAGCAGGAATGCTCGTCCTCCTGCGAGCGCGCCTCGTAGGCCACTGTCATCCGCTCTCCGGCCAGCTCTCCCCGGCTCAGCTCCCCGATCCCGGTCATGATCATGCCCAATGCCTCTTCGGGGGGAAGGGCCACGAACTCGCTTCTGTAATTGTCACCGTCGGGTGCCCAGGCATCGACCATCTGGCCCAGATGGATGAGGAGGAGATCCGACGCCACGCTCAGGTATGCAGCGCGCCGGTCGGCATTTGCCCCGGTGGTGTAGTCCTCGACGGGCCGGTTCCCCGCTCCGTCCGTGGAAAGGTCCTGGCCCCAGAGGAGGAACTCGATGGCATGCCAGCCGGTCGAGATGTTGGCCTCACCGCCTTGCTCGTTGAGAGAGACCAGCAGGTCGGCGTCTATGGTCGGGTACTCGTCGGGCAGATTGATGATTCCGGCTTCGGGTGAGCCCTCGACGTAGTCGATGTAGGCCTCGTCGAGCGGCCATGCGTTCAACAGCCCTTCAACCCCGTTCTCCTCGTCGTCGATCGGGCCGCCGTAGAAGCGGAACGCCTCGGTGGGCCCGTAGTCGTCCCGAGCCGTCAGCCAGGCGTCCTGAGC
>Ga0190271_10002037_pt1 | contig 11981 bp, 20 predicted proteins | sample Popmic356T_FD_133747 | JGI IMG/M metagenome (GOLD analysis project Ga0190271, IMG submission 133747) | Populus adjacent soil microbial communities from riparian zone of Weber River, Utah, USA - 356 T | ecosystem: Environmental > Terrestrial > Soil > Riparian zone | place: USA: Utah | collected...
ACTTTGATTGCCGCTAATATCGTAGCGCTTAAAGGCTTGAAGTACCATTTCAGATTCTTTTTGGCTATTAAAGTCGTAATCCTGTAAGTCGGCTTCCATCGCCAGGACACCATAACCAAAGCTGACAGCCAAGTCAAAGGCTGTAGGATCTTTTGCATCGAAGGAAAGTAATTGCTCCAGGAGAGGGAGCGAATTTATTCTATGACCATGCCGACGTATCCAGGCCGCTGTACGCCGGACATATGATTCGATAACTTCTGTGTTGGAAGACACCGCGTTTTCACCGTTCATTTTGTTTTTGCTCAACTTGTTGGATAGCACTTCGAAATCGAAATGCTTGCGCACAATCAAAAACTTCTGATATCCACGGCTGTACAAATGCTTTATGAATTCCCCTGCATTTGCTTCAGGCATGATCGAATGCCCAAAGTAGCGCATGAGCTTAATCATGTTTTCAAAATCGTCGGTAGGGTCGGTATGCCTGGCGTGATACTCCCACATGATGTTATGTGAGATCCAGTTGCGTGAATCTTCCTTGCCGTTGTCCAGGTCCGGGATATACAGCATCATACCGTGGCCGGCCATCATGGAAGCACGCTTGTCTGTTGTCTTCACAAAACGAATAGGGTCAGTCGATGCACGGAACAAATCGTTGTTGCATGGTAGCCACAGGATCTTGTCGTTACGATCGCTTATCTCCGATTGACATGCATTAAGAAGTTTCCGCTTAGCACTCCAATACTGGTCAGGATCGTAATACAGCGTAATAGGGCCTTCTTTGTATTCGACCAATTCCACGTCTCCGTCGACTTTCCCGTTCACCCATTCAGCTGTATAGCGTCGCATCGGACGGTTCAACATCTTGAGCTCACTGATCCGCTTTGAAATGATCATCACGTCGTAAATGCACTTGCTCTGATCCTTTAGGAAAGCTTCTTCTTCTGTGGTGGGGTTCTTGCGCATGAGCAGGGACAACTTGTAGTTGTCGTCCTGGACAGGAGCGCGTTCATTCATGATATGTCGATAGGCAATTTCCTGTGGGATGTTTCCGAACTTGTCAGCAAACTGTGTTTGGGTTTCTACAGCTGACACAAAGAATTTGTACAGCTTGGATATCGTGTAGCCGTTGCCGTCACGTCTTGCCGGATTACTTTCTTCCCATATCGAAAAGCACTCATCGCCACCTTTGTCCATTTCTTCGACGGTGGTCGTGGCCCGGATCAGTCCACGTTTTTGATTGTTCCGATACACCGTTCTTACATTGACCACGTTCCGGGCATAGGCGTCGGTATCTTTTACAGGGATTATTTTTCCAATCTCATCATTGAGTAGATCCGCCAGGGTCTTACCATCCAGGGTAAGGGTTTGAGGTGGATAGCATAGGATCGAATTACCAAGTTCATATTCTTCACCGTGCTTAACGAACTTGGCTTTCTTACTCCGGACCGCTTGCCTCCGGAACCACATGCTGTCCTTTGGATCGGTACCGTGCGAATATTGTGGTTTGAAGAAATCAGGTAACGCATTGAACATCGGCACCATTTTCTCTTGGAAGATTACGCGTTCGGCATCTTCAGCATTTTTACTTTGGATGGCAGCATGTCGGTTGTGGCCTGGCCTGGTGATGTTCTCCAGGACGGCAGCAACTTCTTCAGCTGTCTTTCCAAAACCACGTGGACCCACGATTAAGTAACCCAGGCACCAAGGATCTTCCATGCATCGTTGGCGAAAGTACCAACGGTCCAGTTGCGGCATGTAGAAGATCGGATATCCGTCGTTGTCGGGGTGATCCATTTTACACCATTGCAAGAACCAGTAGTGTGGTCCTGTCAGATAGGTGGGCATCCCGTTGATGTATAGGTAGACACCGTATGTTCTGCGTTGCCACTCCTGGCGTCGGTAGTTTTCTAAGACTTTATCGAAGTATTTTATTTTATTGATTGCTCCTTCGTCGATAAGTTTTTGTTCAAGATCCTGGTTATACCTTTCTTCTTCGCGTCGTTCCTCCCAAAACGGTGGTAAGGGCGTGCGCCTCCACATCTGATCAGAGCGCTTCAGATCGTGATTTAAAATTTGATCTCTAGGGGGTAATGGTGGGAGATAGACCGGATATAAATTCTTTACTACGTATCTAGTTGACCCCGGTAAGTTTAGGTACATCCTTGACTTGCTTTACGCGCCACACTTCGTCAGGTATTTTCATTTCTTTAAAAACATTCTCCGGAGAGACGGGGTATATCTCGTCGGCAGCTGCTTTTTTTAAATCTGTATGTTCTGCAAAGAATCTTTTGTATAGAGACTCGCGTTCCTCTAAACGATCCTTAATCAGCTTCATCATCGTTGCTTCGACTCTGCCTTCAATCATAGCGTTCATCCGCTGGCGTTGAAGCAATTCAATTTCTTCTTCGATATATTTTATCTCTGTCCAGATGTGATTTTTTTTAACCTTCAGGTATTCCACTATCCATAGGGTTACCTGCTTTTCTTTAAGGTTAAAAATGTCTTCGATGTACTGGTACCATTCACCAACGTTGTTGCGTTTGAATCCTGCTTCCTTGGCAGCTGCTTCCTTTCTTAACCTGGTATCTTCCGGATATTCTGCAAGTAGATCCGAGTCCGGATCGTACATGAACACGATGTATTTGATAACTTTTACAATGTCGTTTTCGAAAACACCGCGGTAGTTTGGTTCAATACCGTCTACCATTTCTGGTTCGCCTCCGAATGCAGAAGTTACTTTAACTTTTGCCCACCTGAGTTTTTGAAAGTAACGACGCAAGCCAGGAAGGAGCTCGAAAAATTCTTCCGGGTTCTTAGCGTTTACCTGGTGAACAGGAAACTGTAGGCGTGCAAATCGATCCTGTTGTAGAGCATTCATTTTACTTTATTTCATCCATGAATCTATCAAACCAGATCTCAATTTTACCAATCAGCTTACGGCACTCTTCTTTGCCCTCATCATCCATTCCACCAATGAGATAAGCAGGATCAAACTCATCGGTCTTTTCAGCCAACAATTCTAAAGCGCCTTTAAAATGTATTGCGTCTGCAAATCCTGGTGGTTTTGGTCTTGATAGATATTCTCTCCTGCCGAGTTCCGCTAATTGAGAAGGAGACAATGGTTTTTCGGCTTCAACATGAGCTTCAAATTCGGGCTCCGGTATGTTGGCCATGCGCACGGCCTGAACTTGTTGATCTTTGGATAGTCCAGCGTTTTTAGCAGCTTCTCTTTGAGTTTGCTTAGTAGAGCCGTTCCTACTATGCTGATTATTTCCCTTACCATCAAACATTTTTAATAGCTCTCCACATCTGCGTATAGCCTGGCTGCGAATTTTTATCGCTAACTTTTCTAGTTCGTCATCGTGGGATTGTCGGGCGTAAGATGCAAGGGCTAATGCTTTATCTGCCCAATTGATACATTCATCAACGTTGACACAATTATGGAGAGCGGTTTTTGCACTCTCATAAACAACAGGCAATGGTGCATGTATGGTATCCAGCGAGTGAATTATGGAGTCTGCGCCGTTCATGATTTTGCCATCATTGCTTGATAGTACTGCATTAATTCTCTTGCATGTTCGAAGTGCGCTTTACCACATTTGCGATGCCAGGCGGCTTTTTCTTCTATTTCCTTATCCGACATTTGTTCAATGGGAACCACTAAGGGTATTCCTTTACGTTCGATAGCATAATATTGCTGCACGTGTCTAAATCCGTCAAGGGTTAATTGCCCGGCGATAGCTTGCTCGTCATCAGTGCCAAGCTTCTTACTTACAAATGACCTTACTTCTCTTCTAACGTTTGAGTAAATGTTGAACCTAGAAAAGTCTGCATTTTGATATAGTAGTTCATCACTGTGATTTTTACAGATTACGTCTGTTACCTTGCTTGCGTCGATGATTTTCTTTTGATTCATAAGTCCATCGACAACGGAAGAAATTTCATTAATCAATATGTTTCGATAACTCATATTTGAGGGGGTTAATTTATGTCATACATATCCCCACGCATCCGATGACCTGATCAAATGGTAGGTTTTTTTCTCGTAGATGAAAGGGACTGCTTGTTGATGCCAGTAGAAAACTTTTATGCCTGGCTTCATTCGTGGTGGTATTACCTGGCCATAGCTGTCGTCACCAACATTATAGACCTGGCCACAGCTGTAGGGCTCTTTATAATCGACAGGTTTTTTCAGTCCTGTGTCTGCAAAATTTTCGCTGAAAGGATCAGGGTATACTAGCAAGCGATCTCCAGCAAGATCGAAGGGCAGGGTACTGCGAAAGGTATCATGCTGTGGCTCCACGCCGGGAGCCACAGCGATATTATCTATAGCCTGTTGCATACTACAGGGGATTACTTCCTAGCAGTAGGAGCAGGAGGCAACTTTTTCTCTTTCTCTTTTTCAGATTTGTCTTTCCCCTCAGCTTCTTCTTGAGCGGTTTTGATGGCTTCCAGATCCGCAAATGTTGGAATTACTGAAGAAACTTTTATGGGCTTACGTTCTGGTTTCTTTTTCTTGTCCTTACCTTCTTCAGCTTTTTTTGCAGCAACTTCGGCATAAGCTTCATCTACGTATAAAGAAGCTTCCAAAATTTTTGATTGTGCATTGGTAACGGCAAGTTGATAATCAACAAAATCTTTCAAAAGACCAACAAGGTTGCGAATGAAGGTTAGGATCTTTCCCAATTCGTCTTTCGTGAATTTTGCTTTACCTTCTTCATCCAGTTCTTTAGGAATTTCAAGCTCATCGATACTTTCATCTGCTTTGGGTGACTCAACCGCTTTTTCTTTATCCGTTTTATCTGCTTGATCTCTTTTATCTTCAGTTGCGTAAGCTTCCGGATAGATGGCAGCTGTTGAACTACGAAGAGCAGATTTAGCTTTGCCTAGCCACATGAAAGCAAGTTTCAGGGCAGCTTCACTTTCACCTTTTCCAAGTGATTTTGACATCAACGAAATTGATTGACGTGCTTGACTCAATTGAGAAACAACTTCATCCTTTGCGGCCTGTTCATTTTCTCGTAGATTCTGTTGTTTTGAAGGACTCTTGACTTGTGTCGGAGCGTAAGCGGTAGTTTCCATAATAAGAGGGTTTTTAATGTTATAACAAATGATTTATATCAAATGAGGGACAAGCCCTTGTTTCACGTGAAACTACAACTTATACTCCACCATTTGATCTAATCGTTCTAATTTTCAATTCTTTTCGGGATTTTTTATCTGCCTGTAATTGCATCCGAATCTCCTGGGCAAGATTTCGTGTATCGCGCATAGCCATGCGCACGCGTCTTGTCGCCGAGTCGTTACCCTTCACAGCTTTTTCGTAATCGGATTGTGATCCTATCACTAGGGTTAGAAGCTTGTCATACGGGTTCATAAGTGATTTGTTTGTTCTGTTGAATTGCAAAAATGTGTCGTTGTCTCATTCGGAAAAATGTGAATCCCTCGAACACCATTTTCGTGTCCGCAAAGCGTTGGAAGTACACATAGTTTCCGGTTTTCAAAAAAGGTTTGTCGCCATTGAGAGGGGAGCCTACATAACGTATCCATCCCCGCAGGTATTGATGCGATGGCATAGCTTTAGTGACAATCCATAGTTCTTTCGGTTTCATTACCGGATTGCCTTTTTTATCCAGTAGTACCTTACCGTTGATGGTTTCGGGTGTTGGAATAGAAATGTCATCCCATGTTTCAAGATCCGGTTCTACCATAACATAGCTTCCGATCATGATGACGTTCTTTTTATAAACCTGATCATGGCCGTGCTCATCGGTGTAGTAATACCGCTTCTGGCCACCGTTATGAAGATGTGGTTTTAACAGCGATTCTTTTTTCCAACTCCAGGGAGCAGTCAAATTGTTGATCGGTTCGTAACGTACAGCTGCAAATACCAATTCATATTTGACTTTAAAATAATGATACAGCTTGCCGTCCTCATTTTTGGAATACATGTAGGTCTTGTTGTATCGCTGGTCAGCTACGTCGGGAAGCAAGCAGTTGGGATGAAAATAAACTTTGTCACCTTCCTGGATCTCCATGGGTATGTCAGCGACAGTTTTCCAGGTGTAAGCAGGATAGTCGTGATAAGAAGGTAATCCGATATGGTTTGTCGCAATGGGGTATTCATACAGGTCGTCAGGAACGGACACAACTTCCCCGTAGTTGCGAACGTGCTGTTCTGGATTGAATGTCACATCAATAAGTAGGCTCTTTCCATCAACTCCTTTAAACTTACTTTCATCAAAAAAAATAGATGGCACTCTTACCATTATGTGCTCATGAATAATTTTCATGCACCAATGTACTCAATAAAGAAAAAAAATTAAAACATTTGCTTTACTTATTAGATGACTTGGTGTAGTATTGAATATTAAAAAAAAGCGAATGGAAAGGGTCAATTCACAAGGTTTTTTTAACAATTTGGATGTCTTACAATTATCGCAATGGTTCAGCCAGGAAATGCAAATTTTCAAAAATTTGATCCTTCCGACGCTTATTCTTGAACCAACGATATGCACTTATACCCACTTCATGACCTTGGAAGGAGAGCAGAAAATTTATATGTCCGCCGATGTGATCTACCAGAACCATGGCAGTTGTGTATCGCGCAATATCAAAGGAGTGAGGATGTATACCGACGAGTTTGAAATGGAATTTTATATGGCCCTGATTGAACATGAAAACACACTGGAACCAAATCCGGTGCTTTTCAACGGTGTTGGCACACGTGCGGATGCAACAGGACATTTTCTAAATATGTACGTTGTTGCGCACCATACGATTTTTGAACCTTACCTAAACTAGTTTGTAGTCCAATTCAAAGCACAACCGGCAGACGGCTGGTTTCTATGTAGTTTCAGGGTGGCCGGTGTTCTTTAGAGAGAGTTTACTGGCCATCCACTTTTTGTAACAACCCCTGCTTTTTTATGCACCATGCGAATTCTTTACATCGATATCGAAACAGCCGTCAAGCACAAAGACTTCTTCGAAATGCCTGAAGACGGCCAGGCTGCTTTCAAAAAGAAAATGAGAAGCAAAATCGGTGTGCACCCCTGCCCATACTTCACCGTCATGCAAGCATATGAGGAAGCACCGCTCTTTGCTGAATTCGCACGCATCATTTGCATAGGGGTAGGGAATGTTGCAATAGATCCTAAAGATCCTGCCGACGACGGTAAGATCGATGCCACCACCATCCACGTAAAGGGATACGTTGGAGAGGAAGTAGATATCCTTCGTGGACTCAGCGCCGCTATCGAAAAGTACAATCCGGATTTGCTTTGTGCTCACAACGGAAAAGGTTTTGACTATCCGTTCTTGGCACGCAGGTACATGGTTAACCGACTTCCGATCCCACCGCTGTTAAACACTGAAGGTCAAAAGCCATGGGAAGTGAGGCTCTTAGATACTGCCGACATCTGGAAATTTACAGACCTCAAGTATTATGCATCCCTCATTTCCCTGGCTTACGCTTTCGGTATCGCATCTCCAAAAGACGATATCGACGGAAGCCAGGTAGGTGCAGCATTTTTCGAAGGACGTATTGAAGACATTAAAAAATACTGCCTGAAGGATGTTGTTACCCTGATCAATATTTACCGCTCCATGCGGAATTTACACATTATTGAAAAGGTAGTGATCCATGAATGAACGTGAAGAAATACTGCTATTGAAAAGGCTCGGTGATCTCACAAAAATCATTCGTGAGCAACATCGGTTGCCAAAAAGTAAACGCGATCCGGATCTTATTAATCACACCAAGGCAGCGATTGCAACGATTAGTCTATGGCTGGATGGTAGCAAGGTTGAAGAAACTCAGAAGCCTGGCAAAATTACCAAAGCAGAATTTAAGGAACATCTTTCCTCTATTGTGGACTTGGCACCAAAGACGGTGATGGTAGTGGAGGATGTGGCGACACTGGAAAAGGTTTGGTGGACCTGCTTATACAATAACATCTCCTTACAGCTGAATGAAAACAATCCAGCATTGATGACTCGCTTCAAGGAGCTTGTCCGTGAGCACAAAGCAAAAGCAGCAAAACAGAGACGATGAAACTAGACAAAGCCATGATGATTGCCGAAAGTTGGGTTAAGCGCCTGGAGCCGCATTGTGAGCGTGTAGCTATCGCGGGATCTGTACGCAGGAAGAAAGGTTTGGTGAAGGACATTGAAATTGTTGCCATCCCAAAAAGCGTTGACAGCAATCAGGAAAGTTTGTTCGGAGCTTCAACGGTGACAAGCCATCGCAATCCAGGGTTCATACGTATTTTTACGCACGCGCCCTACCAGGACGTTATAATTTTAAAAGGACATCCTGAGTATTCTAAGTACCTACGTCTGCAACTCATACCTGAAAAGATAGTTTTGGATTTGTTCCTGGCTACGCAAAAAAACTGGGGTTACTTACTCGCTATACGTACAGGACCGGCAGAATATTCCCACAAAGTTCTAGCAAATCGATGGGTAAAAATGGGCTACCATGGAGAAAGTGGTTACTTGACCAGGGGTGGCCAGCCGGTCCTTATTGAAGAAGAGGAAATGCTTTTTGATTTGTTGAAAATGGAATATGTAGAACCAGAAAACAGACACTTCCCATGAAAAGAATTCTAGCGCTTGTCCTTGCCCTGGTGTTCTGTTGGGGATGCAGTAGCAGTAAAAAGTACCGCTATTCAGGGAAGTACAATCAAACTCCACGAAAAACCATGAACCCAAAATGATAGTTTGGATCAACGCATATGAAGCCCCGAATACTGACGATGTAGTCTTTAGCAAAGGTTACGCCACAGCATTTGAAGCGCTGGCAGCGCGTGGAAGAAAAAGCAGGGCAATGATGAACAGGTATATTGGTGATCCAATTCCAATAGAATTGCCGTGGGTTAGTCATCGGCCTGAATATGTTTGGGAGTCTCCGCCATCCATCCTGGAGAAAATAGAATTGGCCGGAAAGATAAAAGATCGACTTGTTGAATTGTTAAAAACAGATCCATTGATATGATAAAAATTGACCACATACCTGAACGCCTTGCACACTTGCCAGTAGATGAACGCGGATTTCCTATTCCCTATTTTATACCGATTGTTCACGGTAAACCTGAATTCAGATTCGCAGATTCCAAGAAAAAAATACACTGTCGCAACTACAAAAAATGTTGGATCTGTGGTAAACGATTACTGGCTGGAAAATTCTGGTTTATCACTGGACCGAAAGGATTAAAAAATCGTACCGTATCCGACGAAGCTATGCACGAAGAGTGCGCACGGTTTTCTTTAAAAGTCTGTCCTCACATGTTCTATGAAAAAGCAGAACGTAGAACTACTGCTACTGATATACCCCTGATACATGCTCCATCGCAAGCCCTGGAGAAACCAAAATTGTTTTTCCTTGTAGAAGCTGATAAAATCTATTTCTACGACGAGCTACACACCAGGTTCCGAGCGGTAAAAGCGGAGAGCTATCACTACGTTGACAACAAATTGGAATTCTTACTTGAAGGAGAAGTTTAAAAAAAAATACTCATGACATCACTAAACATTGAAATCATCGAAAAAGGAGATCGCAAACCAAAAGAAGAAGGTTTGGCGCTCGAACTGGATAAGCTTATCATTTACGAAGGCATGACTTCCGGAGGCAAAACAGGCATAGCCCTATACTTCCGCGATAAGGATGGAGACAAATATTATCATTTAACAACGGCCAGGATGATTGTTAACGGAGTAAGTGGAGCAATTAAAGGAGCAATGGCACGATGGGCTGACGACATTAATGAACCGTGAGACGTAAAAAACCAATACCACTAAAAGATCAAGTTATTATTCGACGGTATTTAGAAAGGGTCTATCTCCATTTCAAATCCGAAAACGAAAGCCGTGGGATGACCCTACTTGAATTTAGCTTGCTGAGCGACGCAAAAGATCTTCTTAAAAAAATGAAACCCTTATCATGAACAAGTCAGTAAACTTCCTGGAAGTACCACAGCTGGCAGCGGGGTACACTCATAAGGTGTTCCTGGTGCAAAGCAAGGAGTCACAATACGCTTTAGGATCTATTGCCTGGCACGCACCAATTCATCAATACGCATACTCAGCGGTTCACAACATGCCTCTGAAGCTCAATCATCTCATGGAGATCTACGACTTTATGGAAGCCATTATGTTCGAGCACCTGGAGCAACCGAAAGAGTTAAATGAAGTATGGAACCCCACGATAGGTGACCACGTGATGGCAGCGCCGCCGCCAGCAAGTAACCCAACAGAAGCAGTAATCACTTTCATTTATCCCCCACAGACCGGCAGTAAGTATGTCACCTGTCGGGTGATGGACCCGCATTCAAAGGTTGAATGGGATGTCACAATGCTGAGCATTTCACCAGTAAAAAAATAGCCATGGGAAAGCACGTCATATTACCGCAAGAGAGGCCACACCTGGAGGAAGGATACACGCGAATTGACTACCTCAGTATTTTGGCAGAAACAGAAAAAGCTTATCTTTTTAGCCTGGAAGACAAAGAAATTTGGATACCCAGGTCACAATGCAAATTGCACCTGGTCTTCTATTACGTCGATGTCGCCAATTGGTTTTACGATAAAAATATTGATGTATGAAAGAGATTAACGAATTCGAAGACATTCCGGCAGAGCTTTTAAAGGAACTGGAGGAAAATGGCTATTGCTTTCTGAGGGTAATCCCAGGCAAGGGTATCTGTGCATTATCGAAGATGCTGTACACCGTTGGCATTGTCTACGGCCTGGACATGTTTGGTTATGAAGGTCGCTATTGCTACCACACCTGGCATGAAGCGATAGTAGCATTCATCTCTTGGGATGGCACTGGAGATCCTTCAGGACGATGGATCGTGCATAAAGGCAAAAAAGGTGGTGACATCCATAATCCTGCAATGACAAAAGAAGTGTATGGATACGAAGGTGAGGATAGCGCAAATTGAAAACTTCGTTCATTTGCAACGGTACCTGCATGGGTTACGATTCCATGTCCTGACAGATCCCGATAGTGATGATGCATACATTATCGAATTTGCCCAGGCTACAAATAGGCAGCTGCTTTCCCTCAATCACAGTTTGCGCACGCGTGAGATGTCGCACATCCGCTGTAGAGCTCAGAAAATTGTAAAGGAGAAACAACACAATGGAAAGAAAGTACAGAGACTACCACCTGGCCGGTGACTATCATACGCCAGAAAGCACCTGTCCTTATTGTGGCAAAGTTACAAATGGTGCAGCTGGTCCGGAGGCACCCGAAGCAGGAGCAATTTCAATTTGTATCCAATGTTATAATCTTGGGATTTTCAATGCTGACTTGACAATTCGCAAGCCCACGGTAGAAGAGTTTGCTTCCTGGCGTGCAGATCCAGAAGTCTGGAGAGAAATCGAACTAGTCCGGTTTGCACTTAAAGCAACAGAATATTTGACACCAAGTAAAAATGATGGAAAAGTTTGAACGCGAAGAATTAAAAAGGGATCATCCCCACTGGATTGAACGCATTCAGCAAATGCATAAGATGGGTCCGGAGATAGAGCAGGAGTTGTTTGTAAACAACAAGCCTGTAAAAAACCTTGGTCATAGCCGGGTATATTTTACGATCCTTGGCGACAATGAATTTTTTATCTCCTACGAGATGGACCACATCATTGTGGATGTAAGGAAGCGCTTACTCGCACGCCGCCTGTTGTCCATAACGCTTTATGAATCATTCCAGGAATTCGAAGGTGCCAGGGTAAGGGAGATGAGCAATGTAAAAGATCAAACAGGACTTAATTACAATTGATATGAGAGCAATGATTATAACCGATGAGGTACAGGCACGCATTAAAGAGGTGATGCGTTACGCAGAGAAGCACATCTTTTCCATGGACGACATGCTTGACATTATGAACAAGCAGCGGGAGCCGCCAGGCAACGACCCCAATCACGTGGTACATATTCCCATCGGTTACAAAGTCGTTTTCACAATGGATAATCAGAA
>Ga0190271_10002038_pt1 | contig 11978 bp, 13 predicted proteins | sample Popmic356T_FD_133747 | JGI IMG/M metagenome (GOLD analysis project Ga0190271, IMG submission 133747) | Populus adjacent soil microbial communities from riparian zone of Weber River, Utah, USA - 356 T | ecosystem: Environmental > Terrestrial > Soil > Riparian zone | place: USA: Utah | collected...
CCACGGGCGTGGCTCGAGCCACGCCCCGACGCAGCGCACGACGGTTGGGACGCGGCTGAAGCCACGTTCCACGGACGGGTCACGCTAGTCTCGCGGCCGTGAACGCGACGCTGCGTCGGACGCCGCTCTTCGACCGTCACGTCGCCGCGGGTGCCCGCCTCGTGCCGTTCGCCGGCTGGGAGATGCCCGTCCAGTACGAGGGCGTCATCCCCGAGCACGTCGCGGTACGCACCGGCGCCGGAGCCTTCGACGTCTCCCACATGGGACAGCTCCACGTCGAGGGGCCCGCGACCGGGGAGCTGCTCCAGTCGCTGCTCTCGAACGACGTCGAGCGCCTCTCCGACGGCGAGGCCCAGTACACGCTGCTCACGAACGAGCGCGGCGGGATCGTCGACGACCTGATCCTCTACCGGGTCTCCCACGGTCACTATCTGCTCGTCGTCAACGCAGGCAACAGAGAGCACGCGTACGCGTGGCTGAAGGATCGCGAGGCACGCGGGACCGAGGTACGCGACGCGTCCGACGACTACGCGCTCGTCGCGGTCCAGGGCCCGGAGGCGCTCGAGCGGCTCGGGCTGTCCGACGCACCGGCGTTCACCCATGCGATGGGCGAGGTCGCGGGCATCGAAGCGATGGTCTGCCGCACCGGGTACACCGGCGAGGCGGGAGTGGAGCTCCTCTGCCCGGCCGAGGACGGCGCCGAGCTGTGGGACGCGGTTCTCGAGCGTGGCGTCACGCCGTGCGGCCTCGGCGCCCGAGACACGCTGCGCCTCGAGGTCTGCTACCCGCTGCACGGGAACGACATCTCGCCGGCGACCGACGCGATCTCGGCCGGCCTCGGGTGGACGTGCGCACTCGAGACGGACTTCACAGGCGTCGAGGCGCTTCGCCGCGTGAAGGAGGCCGGCCCCGAGCGGAAGCTCGTCGCCTTCGTCATGGAAGAGAAGGCCGTCCCACGTCAGGCGATGACGATCGAGGGCGGTGGCGAGGTCACCTCCGGCACGCACTCGCCCTCGCTCGACGTCGGCATCGGGATGGGGTACGTGCCGAGCGCCCAGGCGAGCCCCGAGACCGAGCTCGTCCTCGACGTGCGCGGCAAGCAGCGCAAGGCCCGTGTCGTGAAGAAGCCGATCTATCGGAAGGAGAGCCCCTAGTGGCCACCGAGAGCTACCCGGACGACCTCCGCTACCACCCCGAGCACGACTGGGCCCGGGTCGACGGAGGGGAGGCAGTGCTCGGGATCACCTGGTACGCCCAGGACGCGCTCGGCGAGCTCGTCCACTACGAGGCACCCGAGGTGGGCGCGCACGTGACGAAGGACCAGCCGTACGCCGAGGTCGAGTCGGTGAAGGCCGTCTCGGATGTCATCGCGCCGCTCTCCGGCGACGTGCTCGAGGTGAACGAGAAGGCCCTCGACGAGCCCGAGACGATCAACGGCGATCCGTATGGCGAGGGCTGGCTCGTCCGGATCAAGCTCTCCGACGTGGGCGAGGTGGAGGCGCTGCTCGACCCCGAGGCCTACCGGGCCCACGTCGCCGAGCAGTAGATGTCGACCGCCGGCTACCTCTCGCTGACCGACGCCGACCGGCAGGCGATGCTCGAGGCGATCGGCGTCACCTCGCTCGAGGAGCTCTTCGAGCAGATCCCGACCGGCGTGCGGTTCGACCGGGAGCTCGACGTGCCCGAGGCGCTGACCGAGTCCGCGCTCGTCCGCGCGTTCGGCGAGCTCGCGGACCGGAACGCGGACACGTCACGCGAGCTCAGCTTCCTCGGGATGGGGATCTACGACCACTACGTCCCCGCGATCGTCGACGCGTTCCTCTCCCGCGGCGAGTTCCTGACGGCGTACACGCCCTACCAACCCGAGATGAGCCAGGGCGTGCTGCAGGCGATCTTCGAGTACCAGACAGCGATCTGCGAGCTGACGGCGATGGACGTCTCGAACGCGTCGGGCTACGACGGCACGACGGTCGCGGCGGACGCGTGCTTCATGGCGAAGGCGCACACCGGCCGGACGAAGATCGTCCTGGCCGAGACGCTCCACCCGATGGTGCGCCAGGTCGTGAAGACCTACGCGCCGGGCTTCGGGATGGAGGTCGTCGAGGTCGCCCACGATGGAGGCACGACGGATCCAGCCCGTCTCGCCGAGGCAGCCGCCGACGCCGCGATCGCGATCTTCCAGCAGCCGAACGCCTTCGGCTGCCTCGAGCCCGCGCCGGAGCTGGCGGCCGCCGCCGCCGAGGGCGGCGCACTCCCAGTGGCGCATGTCGACCTCGCCTCGCTCGGATTGCTCGAGGCTCCCGGGAACTACGGCTGCGCGATGGCGATCGGCGAGGGACAGTCGATCGGCAACTACCAGAGCTATGGCGGCCCGCACTACGGCTTTCTCGCCGCCCGCCAGGAGTTCATCCGCCGCATGCCAGGCCGGATCGTCGGTGAGACGACCGACCTCGAGGGCGAGCGCGGCTTCGTTCTCACGCTCCAGACGCGCGAGCAGCACATTCGCCGGGAGAAGGCGACCTCGAACATGACGACGAACCAGACGCTGCTCGCGCTCGGCGGACTGATGACGATGTGCTGGCTCGGCCCGCACGGGCTCCGTGAGCTCGGCGAGTCGTGTCTCGCGCTGGCCGGTTACGCGAAGGAGCGCGTCGGCCTGCCGCTCGCCTTCGAGCGCCCGACCTTCAAGGAAGTCGCGTTCCGCACCCCGATCCCCGCCCGCGAGGTCGTGACGCGGGCTCGGAAGCACGGCGTCCACCCCGGGTACCCGCTCGGGCGCGACTATCCCGGGCTCGACGACGTCCTGCTCGTGGCCGTGACGGAGAAGCGGACACCCGCTGACGTCGACCGTCTGGCGGAGGTGCTGGCCGAGGTGGTCGCGTAGTGCAGCTGATCTACGAGCAGTCGCGGCCGGGGCGTCGCGCGGGTCGCGTCCCGACGCACGGTCTCCCAGTGCCGGCGCTTCCGCCAGAGCTTCGACGGGAGCGTCCGCCGCGGCTCCCGGAGGTGCCCGAGAACGAGCTCGTGCGCCACTTCACCGCGCTCGCCGACCGCAACTTCGGGATCGACACGGGCTTCTACCCGCTCGGCAGCTGCACGATGAAGCACAACCCACGCGTCAACGAGCGGGTCGTCTCCCTGCCCGGCTTCCGAGACCTCCATCCACTGCAGGAGGACGAGGGCGCGCAGGGAGCGCTCCAACTCATGTGGGAGCTCCAGCAGATCCTCGCCGAGGTCGCGGGCCTGCCTGCCGTCACGCTGCAGCCCGCGGCCGGCTCGCAGGGCGAGCTCACGGGCCTGATGCTGATGCGCGCCGCGTTCGCCGATCGCGGCGAGCACGAGCGGAACGTGATCATCACGGCCGACACGGCACACGGAACGAACCCGGCGAGCGTGACCATGGCGGGCTTCGAGCTCGCGAAGGTCGCGACGACCGACCGCGGGAACCTCGATCTCGACGACCTTCGCGCCAAGGTCGACGAGCGGACCGCAGGGCTCATGCTGACGAACCCCTCGACGCTCGGGCTCTTCGACGAGGGGATCGAGGAGGTTGCCTCGATCTTCCACGACCGCGGGGCGCTCCTCTACTACGACGGCGCCAACCTGAACGCGGTCGTCGGACGCTCGCGGCCGGGCGACATGGGCTTCGACATCGTCCACTACAACCTCCACAAGACGTTCTCGCAGCCGCACGGCGGGGGTGGGCCGGGCGGCGGGCCGGTCGCGGTCCGCGCAGAGCTCGAGCCGTTCCTGCCCTCTCCCACGGTCGTGTGCGCCGGAGACACCTATCGGCTCGACCACGAGCGGCCGAAGTCGATCGGGCGGGTGCGCGGCTTCGCGGGGCCGTTCGGCGTCTTCGTGCGCTCGTACGCCTTCATGCGCGCCTACGGGCCTGCGCTCAAGGACATGTCCGAGGTCGCGGTGCTCAACGCGAACTACCTCCTCGCCCGCCTCAAGGACGTCTACGACCTGCCCTTCGACCGGCACTGCATGCACGAGTTCGTGCTCTCGGCCAGGACCCTGAAGCGCGAGCACGGGGTCACGGCGCTCGACATCGCCAAGCGCCTGATGGATCACGGCATCCATCCGCCGACGATCTACTTCCCACTCGTCGTCGCGGAGGCGCTGATGATCGAGCCGACCGAGACCGAGACGAAGGAGCGACTCGACGAGTTCGTCGACGCGATGCGGTCGATCGCGGCCGAGGCGAAGGACTCGCCCGAGACGCTGAAGGACGCCCCGCTGACCCGCCCCGTGCGGCGCCTCGACGAGGTCAAGGCGGCGAAGCAGCCGGTGGTGCGTTACGCCTTCGACGACGAAAGCGCGCGCGATAGGATCGAGAGCGGATGACCGTCGCCGTCGCTCACGAGCTCGTCGAGCTCGCCCACGACCTCGCGAGAGCCGTGTCCGAGCACGACGTCGACCGGCTCGAGCAGCTCCTGGCCGCCGAGTTCACCCTGCAGGGCGCCGCGGGCCAGCTCGATCGCGACGCGTTCCTCCAGGCGGCCGCAGGGCCGTACGAGATCGACGAGTTCACCTACGAGGAGATCGACCCCGAGGTCTACGGGAACACGGCCGTCCTCGTCTCGCGCTATCACCAGGTCGCCCGCCTCGAAGGCCGCGACCTCACCCACCGGATGCACGTGACCGACATCTGGACGCGCCGGGACGCCCGCTGGCAGATCGTGCGCCGTCACGCGACCATGGCGGATCGATGACCGCGTACGCGACGCCGAGCGAGCTCGAAGCAGGCCTCGACGACGTGCGCGCGGCGCCACAGGACGAGGGGACGCTCGAGCTGATCGTCGTGCGGCCTGTCGTCGACGAGCGCGAGGTGCCCGACGCTGCCGAGCTCGACGTCGACCAGGGTGTCGTGGGTGATCGCTGGCTCGCCTTCGGGCGCTCCGGCGGGAGGCCCGCGAACCCGAAGGCCCAGGTGACGCTGATGTCTTCGCGGGCTGCCGCGCTCGTGGCCGGCGACCGGGAGCGGTGGCCACTCGCGGGCGACCAGCTGTACGTCGACCTCGACCTGAGCGACGAGAACCTCCCGCCGGGCTCACGGCTCTCGCTCGGCTCGGCGGTGCTCGAGGTGACCGACGAGCCGCACACCGGCTGCAAGAAGTTCACCGCGCGCTTCGGTCTCGACGCGATGGCGTTCGTCAACTCGCCGGTCGGCCGTGCCCTCAACCTGCGCGGGATCAACGCGCGCGTCGTCGAGTCGGGCAGCGTCCGCGTCGGCAACGCCGTGACGAAGCTCTAGGCCTGCCCGCCGCCGCGCGGCGCCGTGGCACGGTCACGAGGAGCCGTCGCCAGCTGCCCGCACGCCGCGGCGATGTCGCGTCCCCGGGTGAGCCGGACGGTCGCCGGCACGCGAGCTCGGTCGAGCTCCGCCTTGAACGCCGCGATCGCATCACGCGACGAGCCCCCGAAGCGACCGGTCGGGTTGTACGGGATGAGGTTGACCTTGTACGCCTCCCGGCCGAGGAGCGCCGCGAGCTCCCGCGCCTGTGCCGGCGAGTCGTTGACGCCCGCGAGCATCACGTACTCGACGAAGACTCGGCGATTCGTCCGCTCCCAGTGGCTGCGGCAGAGCGCGAGCACGTCGGGGAGGGGATAGCGGTCGTTGACCGGCATGAGCTCGCTTCGCAGAGCAGGGTCGGCAGCGTGGAGCGAGAGCGCGAGCCGGATGGGCTCGGTCACCTCCTCGACGAACCGGGTGAGCCCGGGGAGCCAGCCCACGGTCGAGATCGTCGTCCGACGAGGGGTGATGCCAACGTCGGGCAGGCGCCGCGCGGCGTCGAGGACCTCGTCGACGTTCATCAGCGGCTCTCCCATGCCCATGAAGACGAGGTGGTTCAGGGGCTCGGTGCGGCGGAAGTGGAGCACCTGGTCGACGATCTCGGAGGCCGTGAGATTGCGTCCGAACGCCATCGACCCCGTGGCGCAGAACGTGCACGTGAGGGGGCAGCCCGACTGCGAGGAGACGCAGACCGAGCGGCGACCGTCCCGGTAGCGCATCAGGACGGCCTCGACGGGATGGCCGTCGTGCGTGCGAAAGAGCGTCTTCACGGTGCCGTCGGTCGCCGTCTGCTCCGCCTCGGCGACGAGGGTCGAGAACGGGAGCTCCGCTCCGAGCCCCGAGCGGAGCGCGAGGGGCAGATTCGACATCTCGTCATAGCCCTGGACGCCGCGCGCGAGCCACTCCCAGACCTGGCCGGCGCGGTAGGCGGGCTCGCCGGCCGCGGCGAGGTGGGACTCGAGGAGTTTGAGATCCATGTGACAAAGATAGGCTCGAGAGAAGCCGCAGAGGAGGTCGCAGTGTTCGCCCGTGTCACCACGTACGAGCTCGAGGAAGGGCGCGCGTCGGAGTCGATCGCCGCATTTGCGCCCGCGATCGAAGGGATCCGCTCGCTCGACGGCCTGGTCGACGCGTACTTCCTCGTCGAGCGCGACGGCGGCCGCGCCGTCTCGTTGACGGTCTGGGACTCCGTCGATGCGATGGAACGTGGCCGCATGGCTGCGACCCGCGCACGGACGGAGGCGGCGCAGGCGGCGGGCGCGGAGGTCATGAGCACGTACGAGTACGAGGTGGGCGTCCACACCGCAGTTGCAGCGCCGGAGCGCGCCGTTTCCTAGCGACGGCCGTGTGCCGCGGCGGCGGTAGGGTGCGGCCGTGATCGACCTTCGCTCCGACACGGCGACGCGACCGACGGACGGCATGCGTGCGGCGATCGCCGCGGCGGAGGTCGGGGACGAGCAGCGCCGCGAGGATCCGAGCGTCAACCTCCTGCAGGAGCGGGCGGCGGCGCTCCTCGGCCACGAGGCCGCGCTCTTCGTCCCGACGGCGACGATGGCGAATCAGATTGCGCTGAAGCTGCACTCGCGACCGGGCGACGTCCTCGTCGCCGAGAAGCAGGCACACATCGTCATCTACGAGTACGGCGGTGCGGCGGCACACGCGGGTCTGATGATCGAGGCGATCGCGGGGACGAACGGCTTTTTCGGCGCCGCGGAGCTCGACGCCGCGACGGAGCCGAGCACGAAGGGTGCCGACCAACGTGTTAGCGTGCTAACATGTGAGAACACGCACAACTCGTCCGGCGGGCGGTGCTGGCCGGTCGAGGAGCTCGCAGCCGTCACGATCGCTGCGCGCGAGCGCGGGATTGCGACGCACCTCGACGGCGCCCGCCTGCTGAACGCCGCGGTCGCCACGGGCGTTCCTGCGACGCGGCTCGGGAGCCTCTTCGACACGGTGACGCTGTGCCTCTCGAAAGGCCTCGGCTGCCCCCTCGGCGCGATCCTCGCCGGCTCGGCGGAGACGATCGAGCGCGCCTGGCGCGAGAAGCATCTCTTCGGAGGCGCGATGCGCCAGGCTGGGATCGTGGCAGCCGCCGGCGTCTACGCGCTGGAGCACCACGTCGATCGCCTTGACGAAGACCACGCCCGCGCCCGGCGGCTCGCCGACGGCTGGCACGCAGCCGGGCTGCCTGTCGACCCGGAGCGGGTGGAGACGAACTTCGTCCAGCTCCGCGTCGAGCCGCTCGGCCTGACGCGCGACGAGACGCTCGCGCGTCTGCGCGAGGCCGGCGTGGGGCTCTCTTCGACGATCCACCCGACCGTGATCCGCGCCGTCACGCATCTCGATCTCGACGACAGGGACATCGATCGGGCGATCGAGCTCGCACCGCACGCGCTCGGAGCTCGTGTCGCTGCCTGACGGGCTCAACGCCAGGTTCGACCGGCTGCTCGCCACGATGCAGTCGACACAGCGGGCGCCGTCGGTGGTCGCAGCCGTCTTCCGCGACGGAGAGGTTCTCTGGCGCGGCGCTGTGGGCTCCGCCGAGCTCGCACGCTCGGAGCCCGCGACTCCTGCGCACGCCTACCGCATCGGATCGATCACGAAGACCTTCACCGCGGTCTGCATCCTCCAGCTCCGCGACGCCGGCACGCTCGCGCTCGACGATCCACTGCGGGCGCACATTCCCGAGGTTCCGACGGGGCCGACGGTCGCCGACGCGCTCTCGCATCTGAGCGGTCTTCAGCGAGAGCCGCCGGGTGAGGTGTGGGAGACGCTCGAGGCGCCGACGCGCGAGGAGCTCATCGCGGGGCTCGAGGATGCCGAGCGCGTCCTGCAGCCCGGTCAGGCCTGGCACTACTCGAACCTGGCCTTCGGCCTCCTCGGTGAGATCATCGCACGTCGCGGCGGGGGCTACGAGCACGAGCTGCGAACGAGGGTTCTCGGTCCGCTCGGGCTCGACGCGACGGGCTTCGACCCGCACGGGCCACGCGCCACCGGCTACTACGTCGACCCCTACAGCGACCGCGCGACCGTCGAGCCCGAGCTACCGGTCGAGGGCCCGACGGCGGCGATGGGCTGGCTCTGGTCGACCGTCGACGACCTGGCGCGCTGGGGTGATTTCCTCGCCACGGGACACGAAGGCGTGCTCGCACGCGGGACGCTCGACGAGATGGCCCGTTTGCGGACGATGGTCGATCACGTGTCATGGGAGGTCGGCTGGGGACTCGGTCTCGGGCTCTACCGTCGCGGCAACCGCGTCTTCGCCGGGCACGGCGGTGCGATGCCGGGGTTCCTCGCGGCGCTGCTCGTCGATCGACGCGAGCGCACCGGCGCGGCCGTGCTCTGCAACACGAGCGCGGGCGCCGATCCGGAGTCGCTCGCGCTCGATCTGGCGGCGGCGGCACTCGAGACGCTCGAGCGGACACCAGAGCCGTGGCTCGCCGATGCGGGTGCGCCGCCCGAGGTCGCGCCGCTGCTCGGGCTCTGGTGGTCCGAGGGCTCCGAGCTCGTCGTGCGATGGAAAGGCGGGCGGCTCGAGCTCGAACTGCCGTCCGGGCCGCCGGGGCGCAACCTCTCGTGGCTCACGCCGGAGGCCGAGGATCGCTGGCGCGTGGAGGAGGGGCGGGAGCTCGGAGAGCAACTCCGCGTCACCCGCGACGAGGCGGGCGATCCGGTGCGGCTCTACTTCGCGACGTATCCGATGACACGAGCACCCGCGGCGTTCGCGGACGTAGACGAAAACTGACCCGCGGGTCCGCGCGACGGGCGAGCGTCACCGTTTTCGCTCGCCCGGCACCGGGTACCGCTCCCTGGACACCGAGCAGCTCGATGCCCGGGCCATGAGAGGAAGGTTTTCGATGAGCACCGATCCGAGAGTCGAGGACGAGCGGGAAAGCACGGCGACGTCGATCTCGCCGGACGACCAGACCATGCAGGAGACCGCGACGGACGACGTGGCGACCGCGCAGGCGACGGACGAGCCCGCCGCAATGGACGCTGACGCACGCCCCGGTTCCGGGAACGACGGGGCCTTGCTCCCGGCCGACCAGAACGACCGCTTCAAGACGCGCTGGGACGAGATCCAGGGGAGCTTCGTCGACGAGCCGCAAAGAGCCGTCGAGGAGGCCGACGCCCTCGTCGCAGACCTCTCGCAGAGAGTGGCGGCGAGCCTGACGAAGGAGCGCGAGCGGCTCGAGGGTCAGTGGGCCGCGGGTGACGACGTCTCGACGGAGGATCTGCGGGTCGCGCTGACGCGGTATCGCACGTTCTTCGACCGCCTGCTGGCCGCGTAGACCGTCAGCGCTTCGTGCCGGCGCCGCCCGCGAGGGCGGCGCCGGGCGACGACGACGTCTCCTCGCCGTGATCCTCTCGGTCGCCCGCGAAGAAGAATGCGACCGCGACGGCAACGTAGGCGACGACCAACACCACACCACGGCCCTTCGAGGCCTGGCCGTTCCAGAGCATCGCCATCGTCACCAGGAGACCGCCGGTCAGGGCAGCGATCTCGACGACCCTGAAGCCGAGCGCCAGAGGGTCGATCAGCAACGCGATGAGCGTCACCGCAGGTACGAGGAAGACCGCCACCTGCGCCGCCGAGGCCAACGCGATCTCCGTCGCGAGCGTGATCTTCCCGCGCGCCGCGACGACGACGGCGCCGCCGTGCTCAGCGGCGTTCCCGACGATCGCGACGATCACCGCGGCGACGAAGAACTCGGTGACGCCGATCTTCTCGGCGAACACCTCGAGCGAGCCGACGAGGATCTCAGCCACGAGGGCGGTGACGACGGTGGCCGCGCCGAGGACGCCCAGCGAGAGCTTGAAGCTCCAGCCCTTGATCTCCTCGTCGCTCGCGATGTGCATCCTGCTATGGCGGCGCAACGAGATCGTCGTCACGACGGCGTAGACGACGAGCAGGGCGATCGACACGGGGATCGAGAGGTTCACGATCAGATCCCGCTCGGGATCGCCGCTCCAGGAGGGGATCGAGGGAATCAGGAAGAGGCCGATCGCGACGCCGATCGCAGCGAACGACATGAAGCTCGACCAGCGGTCGATCGGCCCCCGAGGGCCGGCGATCAACGAGAAGCCGAGCACGAGGAGGAGGTTCCCGACCACCGAGCCGGTCAACGAGCCGCGGACGACCTCGGTCAGCCCCTGGTTGACCGCGAGCAGCGCGATGATCAACTCGGGCGCGTTGCCGAAGGTGGCATTGAGGAAGCCGCCGATCCCCGGGCCCGTGTGCTCGGCAGCGTGCTCGGTCGCTTCGCCGATCAGCCACGCGAGCGGGATGAGCGCCGCCGCGGCGAGCACGAACTCGAACGTCTCGCTCGGCCCCACGAGATAGTGGAGCGCGATCGTGAGCGGCCCGAGCGCGAGGGCGGCGAAGAGAAAGCGGCGGACCACGAGGAGCAACCCTAGCCTCGTTCGCGACGTGGGAAACCGACGAACGGATTCCCGCCGTTCGATCCCCGCCTGCGGCGGGGCAGATCGCCGAACGCGCCCCGCTGTCGCGGTCGCAACGACCTCGCGTAGCTGAGCGAGATCTGCAAACCGCAGTCGACCTCCCCGGCGCGCCTACCCGGTCCGGAGGGGTACGTCAAGTCTTGCGCGGCCCTGCCCGAGCTTGCGACCATCTAGGGAATGCACGACGTGGCACCCATCACCACCGCCCCCTCGCGGATCCCTCTGCGCCCGCAGGACGAGGTCGAGTGCAGGCGGTGCGAGGTGCACTGCGACCGGGTCGTCTATCCGGCCGCGTGCGTCGGTCGCAGCTGCCCGTTCGTCTACGCGTACGAGGCGTGGGGACACACGTACATGGGGTGCCTGCAGAAGGTCTTCGACGTCGAGATCGACCTCGACCTGCTCGGCGAGCTCGAGGCCCGGAGTGAAGGGTTCGGCGCGGTCAAGGCGCGGCGGACGCCGCTGCCGATGTGCCAGTCGGAGATCTCGGCCTGCTACGAACACCGGGTCGACGAGGTCGGCTGCCGCAACCCGGAGTTCTACGAGCTCCCGCTCGAGCGGCCGAGCTTCCGCGTCTTCGCGGAGCTGTAGACCCTCGGTGTCCGACTTCAAGTCGGACACCTGCAGCCCGCCTAGCGCCACCGCTCCGGCCGCCGGCGACGCCCGTTCCGCCTGAGCTCCTTCAGCAGCTGCAGCTCGCCGACGTACGTGCCGTCGGGCCCGGCGGTCTCGAGGATCGCCGGCAGCTCCTGCACCGCGGGGTGCGCGAGGAACGTCCCGAGACCGGAGCCCATCGTCCCTTCCCCGAGCGAGGCGTGCCGGTCGCGGTTCGAGGCGAACGGGGCGTCGGCGTCGTTCACGTGCAGGCAGCGCAGGCGGTCGAGGCCGATGGTCTCGTCCAGCCGCGTGAGCGCGTCGTCGAGCGCGTCGGGGTCGGTGACGTCGACCCCCGACACCCACCAGTGGCACGAGTCGAGGCAGATGCCGAGCCGGGGATGGCCGTCGAGCCGGTGGACGAGATCCGCGAGCTCGTCGGTAGAGCGCCCGATCGTGCCACCGGCACCGGCGGAGTTCTCGAGTAGGAGCCAGAGTCGGTCGTCAGTCAGCTCGAGTAGCTCGCGGAGCGCCGGCACGGCTCGCGTCAGTCCCTTCCCGAGGCCGGCCCCGAGGTGCGAGCCGAGGTGGAAGACGACCCCGTCGGCCTCGATCGCGGCGGCCG
>Ga0190271_10002039_pt1 | contig 11978 bp, 11 predicted proteins | sample Popmic356T_FD_133747 | JGI IMG/M metagenome (GOLD analysis project Ga0190271, IMG submission 133747) | Populus adjacent soil microbial communities from riparian zone of Weber River, Utah, USA - 356 T | ecosystem: Environmental > Terrestrial > Soil > Riparian zone | place: USA: Utah | collected...
ACCGTGAACCGGGTGGTCGGCATCGTCCGCGTCCCCTTCATCGCGCGGCGGAGGATCCACCGCCTCAGGCCATCATCCTTCCCCGCCGAAAGGCTGGAGACCGCAGGAGTATCGCGGCGAAGGGACGCGGCTGTGATCGCCATGCCAGCTGGCTGCTATTGGCGCCGCTTCACGGTCTTGCTGATCCGGGTGACGGCGCCGTCATAGGTCGCGTCGTAGCCGGGTCGGTGGACGAGGCGGTGGTGGCGGGGACACAGCAGCGTGCCGTCCTTGACCGAGGTCCTACCGCCGGAGGCCCAGGGGGTCTTGTGGTGGGCGTGGCACCAGGCCGCAGGGATGGTGCAGCCGTCGGCGGTGCAGTTCTTGTGCGTGATGCGGAGCGCGATGCGTTGTGCGGCGTTGTGGAGGCGGATCTTGCGTCCCATGTCGAGCAGGGCCGAGGGAGTGTCGAACACGGCAGGGATGACACCGCACTGCGAGGCGAGTCGGCGAGCTTCGCCGCCGGTGATCCGACGGCCGGTGTCGAGCGTCGCCGGCTTGAGGCCACCGAGGAGGGTCTGCACCTCCATGGTGACCACGACCGTGGCGCTGATGCCGCCGGCGACCGGGAGCTTGTCGGCCGGGAAGCGTTCGATGTACTCGCAGAACGCCTGTCCGAGCAGCTCCGGTGTCGGCACCGGCTCGGTCCTTGCTTCCGCCGCGTCGCTCGCGCCGTCGACGGGGCTGACCGGGCGCTCGCGGTCGAGGGCGTCGGGACGCTTGGGCGAAGCGATGGCGTTGACCGCGACGGCGAGCATGTCGGCGTTCAGACCCGGGAGCGCGAAGCGGCCGTGGACCGTGCCCATGCCGTCGTCCCGCATGTCGAGGAAGCAGGTGCGCGCGGCGCGGGCCTCCTCCTCGTCGAGCTTTTTCGCGAGGTACTCGTCCAGCCCGTCGGGGTCGATCACGTCGAGGAGGTGACGCGCAAGCTTCTTGAGGTCCTGGGCGTCGTACGTCGCGGCGAGGCCGAGGAGGTGCTGCTCGGCGTGACGGCGCTCGCTGCCCACCACGATGTCCGGGAGCGCGTCGACCGCCTCGACGATGACGGCCGCCTGGTCGGCGTCGATGTGTCCGGACCCCAGTGCGCGCCTGGTCGCGTGGAAGGCGTCCTCGAGACGCCGGGCGACCTTCACGGTTTGCTTCGCCGCCCGCGCAGGGATGCGCACCGCCCCGGCGTACCAAGCGGCCGTCGTGGTGGCGGGGATGGCCGGCGTGTCGCCGTTCTCGTCAGGAGCCGTGCCGATGGAGAGGATGTCGCCGTGGTCGAGCAGCTTGGCCTTCAGGGCCTCGATGCGGTCCTGGACGCGGGACAGCTCCACGATCGACTCCCGGGTCGCCGAGGCGCCCAGCTCGGACAGCGAGACGAACCCGTCGCCATCGACGCCGAGCAGGTCGTCGAGGACCTCATGGGCACGGCCAGCGAAGCAGTGAACGCGATGCGTGCGCTGGGCAACGGGCGTCCGGACAAGCCTTGCGGCGTCCGCTCCTGAATCGCGCTCCTCGATCGCCATGACTGAACGCTAGACTTCGCCACCGACATTCCGGGCTGGCTCGGTGCCGCGAATCCCCTTGTTTTGAGCCGGATTCTCGTCCCTCATTCGGAGGGTGTGAATGAAAACTGGCTCACGGCACCCGGTCGCTGCTCGGTCGCTGCCCGGTCGCTGCCCGTCGCGGCATGAGGGGCTCAGAAGGCGTTGCGGACCTGATCCTTGGTGAGTCCGTAGTCCTCGAGCCGGTAGGTGTGCTTCGGCGCGCGCGTGCCCTCGCGCGACGACTTGTGCTCCGCCTCCACCGCCGCTTCGACGGTGTCGTCCCAGGGAAGGTCCCACTCCCGGTGGATCCGGGTGACGACGCCGACCGGGTCGGACACGAGGTCGGCGTACGCGACGTCGATGAACTGCGCGGCGTCGTGCCGTGACCGCGACTCGGCGAACATCCGCGCTTCGGTCGACAGGAGGTCGAGCACGTCGGCGCCGAGCTGCTCGCCGTGGAAGACCGTCGACCATGCGGGGGTGGTCGACGCCGCGAGGGAGCAGGCGGACGCGACGCACACGACCGGGTCGCGGTGCGTCTGCACGACGAGCGCGTCAGGGAAGACGGCCATCAGGCCGTCCAGGGCGTCCATGTGGCTCGGGTTCTTCAGCACCCACCGCTTCCCGGTGTCGTTGAGCCCGATCAGCTGCAGGTTGCGCCGGTAGCGCTCGTACGCCGGCACCCAGTCGGCCTTGCGCAGCCAGGCGGTGTACTCCGGGACGTGCGCAAGGGCCGGGTACGCCGCGGTGGTCAGTGACTGGCGGAGCAGCTGCCAGCACTCCTCGACGGTGTCGGCGGTCATCCAGTGGATGCCGGCGTACTCCGGGTTCTCGGCGTGGTGCTGCTCGAAGCCCTGCTTGAGCATCTGGTACACGGGGTCGTCGTCCCAGGTCTCCCGCGGTGGGCGGGGCTGCGGCACCTGGGTGAGCCACATCTCGAGCCCCTGCGCGGCCGGGTCGGCGTGCAGCAGCCGCTGCACCGCCGTGGTCCCGCTGCGCTGGATGCCGGTGACGAAGATCGGACGCTCGATCGACACCTCGGCGTGTGCCGGGTGGTCGGCGAACGCCTTCTCCGACAACAACCTGGCCGCCAGGGCGCCGCGGACGAAGGAGCGCTCCATCGTGTTGCCCACGCCGGTGAGACCGGCTGATGACTCGAAGGAGTCGAGCAGCACCCGCAGCGGCTCGTGGTACTCGTTCGGTCCGAAGTCCTCCAGCCCGGTCATCCGCGTCGCCGCGGCGTGGAGGTCCTCGAACGTCCCGACGGAGTCGCGCTCCCGCACCCCGCCTGTCGAGGCGGTCATCGGTGGAACTCGCCGAGGCTCGCGTCGAGGCACTGCCCTGTGATCGCCGAGGCCAGGGGGGACGCCAGCAGCAGAGCCACGTTCGCGACCTCCTCGGGTGAGCCCAGGCGCTTGAGGTCGGTCAGGCCGGCCTTCTCGTCGTAGATGTCCTGGTGGGTGACGCCGCGCTCCGACGCCATCCAGTCGAAGTACATCTTGTTGACGTCTTCGTAGATCCAGCTCGGCGCGACCGAGTTCACCCTGATGCCGCGAGGCCCGAGCTCGGTGGCGAGGCTCTGCGCCATGTGCAGCATGGCGCCCTTGGTGAGCTTGTAGGCGGAGTACTCCGGCTGGGACTGCCACAGCACGGCGGAGTTGATCATCACGATGTTGCCCTGCGACTCCGCCAAGGCGTCGGCGAACAGCCCCGCGAGCCGCAGGGGAGCCAGCACGTTGGTGGCGAGCGCCGCCTCGATCTTGTGCGGCTTGACCTGGGTCAGCGGGTCCATCGGCGGCATCCGGAACGCGTTGTTGACCAGCACGTCGACGCGGCCGTGGTGATCCAGGGTCGTCTCCAGCAACGCCTGGCACGCCTCGGGGTCGTCGATGTCGGTGGGGACGGTGAGGACCTCCGCACCCGACGACCGGAGCTCCTTGGCCGCTGCGTCGAGCTTCTCCGCGCTGCGGGAGGCGAGCACGAGCCGTGCTCCCTCCTCCGCGCTGCGGGCCGCGAGCGCCGCACCCATCCCGGGGCCGTAGCCGACGAGGACCACGACCAGGCCGTCGAGGAGGCCGATGCCCCGTGGGGTGCCCGGTGGGGTGCCCCGGGGGGCGTCCGATGGGTTGCCCTGCGGGGTGCTCATCCGATCATCCTCCCGGCGACGCCGCGTTGCCGCGCCGCGATCCGTTCTGCCCACTGCTCGGCCGTCACCCGGTTGTCGTCGTAGTAGGGCAGCGCGGCCGCGACCTCGTCGGTGTGCACCAGCCGCAGCGTCGGACCGTCCTCGGCGGTGAGCGGCCCGTCCAGCCGCTGCCAGCGGAACTGGAGGTAGCCACGGTCGTGCCCGATGCGCTCCACCCAGTTGGCAACGCCGGGGTCCCGCTCCGCGACCACGTGGCGGATCACGCCGTCGGGGTCGACCTGCGCCTGGTGGCCGTTGAGGGAGGTCTGGTGCTGGATGTAGTCGAGCGAGGTGTACCAGACCGTGCCGAGCTGGAACCCGAGGTACGGCGCGGTGCCGCGCGGGACCTCGATGACCAGCGCCTGGTCGTCGGCGAGGTCGTAGTGGCCGACCGAGGAGTACTGCGACACGAGGCCTCCGGGGGTCGGCCGCGGCTCGGTCAGGGTGTTCACCGGCTCGTTGAGGTAGAACCACTCCGGGAACGCGAACCAGGTCTTGATCCGCCCGATGAGCATCTTCGCCGCGACCGCATAGCGCTTGTCGGCGGCCGCGGGCGTCGGGCGGGTGGCCGACGGCACCCCGAGAGTGTCCGCGCGGTGGATGGTCAGTGCTCCTCGGTCGGCGGCCCAGTCGTCGTACACCTCACGGACGGCCAGCATCGCCGCGGTCTCCGGCAGCGCGACGTGGTGCTCGCACCGGTCCGGTGAGTCGGCGGGACCGAAGCTCAGCTCGAAGGTGGCGTCCGGGGCGATGCTCAGGTCGCGGTCGTCGAAGGCTGTCGAACTGTCCGGCGTGGACGACGGCGTGTAGTCGCCGCCGAGCACCTGGAAGGACAGGTCCACCGTGCTGCCACGCCGGCCGCGGACGACGTAGGTCCGGTCGCGCCCGAGGTTCGCGTGGTAGTAGACGGTGTCCGGGTTGTCGAGCCCCATCTTCGTGTGCTGGCTGGTGGAGTTGACGAAGAACGGGTGCTCGGGCTGGTACGCCCACGCCATCTGCAGCGACGCCCGGATGGAACCAGCCAGGTAGTCGAGGCCGTCGGCGAGGTCCTGCTCGGTCTTGACGAACGACGCTCCGCGGACGAGCTCCTCCGCCTCCGCGATCGCCGCCTTCAGCACGGTGGTCGAGTGCCCTGAGCCTGCGAGGGGTGTATCGAGACCGCTCACCGGTTGACCTTCGCGATGACGTCCTCGGCGAAGCGCTCGAGGTGCGCGACCTTCTTCTCGAGCGGCTCGGTGTCCGGGCCCTTGATGTACGGCACCCGGAAGCCCACGATCACGTCGGTGATCCCGCGGTCCTCGAGCCGGCGTACGCCGTCGACGGAGTAGGCGTCCAGGGAGATGACGTGCTTCTCGAACGGCTGGTCGTCGACGCCCTCCTCCTTACGGATCTCGTCGATGCGGTCCAGCAAACGGTCGAGCTCGTCCTGCGGCCCGCCGCCGTGCATCCACCCGTCGCCGCGCACGACCGCTCGCCGCAGCGCCGCCTCGGCGTGGCCGCCGACCAGGATCGGGATCGGCTCGGTCGGCGCCGGTGTCTGGGTGATCGGCTGGATGTCGTAGAACTCGCCGTGGAACTCGAACTCGCCGCCGGAGGTGAGGCCGCGCAGGATGTCGATGCACTCGTCGAAGCGCTTGCCCCGCTTCTCCCACGGCACTCCCATGACGGAGTAGTCCTCCTTCCAGGGGCTGAGCCCGACCCCGAGGCCGAGCCGGTTCTCCGTGAGGTATGCGACCGAGGACGCCTGCTTGGCGACGAGCACCGGTGGCCGGATCGGCAGCTTGAGCACGAACGGCGTGAACCGTAGCGTCGAGGTGACGGCGCCGAGGGCGGCGCAGAGCGTCATCGTCTCGATGAACTCCTTGCCCTCGAGGAACTCCCGGTTGCCGTCCTCGGTGTAGGGGTACGTCGAGTCGCTGTGCGTCGGGTAGACGAGGCTGTCGGCCACCGTCATCGACGAGTACCCGGCGGACTCGGCCGCCCGGGCCAACGGGACGTAGAAGCGGGCGTCGGTCATCGCCTCGGCGTAGGTGAACCGCATCGTCCGATACTAGAACGTGTTTCAGTTTTCGGCCAGAGGTCCCGCTAGGTGTGACGTATCGGGACCTACCGGGGGCGCGTGACGAAGCCCGTGTCGTAGGCGAGCACGACGGCCTGGACCCGGTCGCGGACGCCGAGCTTGGTGAGGATCCGCGCGACGTGGGTCTTGACCGTGGTCTCGGCGATCACGGTCTCCTCCGCGATCTCCGCGTTGGACAGGCCCCGGGCGACCAGCCGCAGGATCTCGCGCTCGCGGTCGGTCAGCTGGCCCATCAGCTCCGGGACTCGCGCAGGGTCCTCGACCGGCTCGGCGAACCGCTCGACCAGGCGCCGGGTGATGGAGGGCTCGATGAGGGAGTCGCCGCCGGCCGCGGCACGGACCGCCGCCACCAGGCGCGACGACGGGGCGTCCTTGAGCAGGAACCCGGAGGCGCCCGCACGGAGCGCGCGTACGACGTACTCGTTCTGGTCGAACGTCGTCAGCACCACCACGCGCGGCGGGTCCGACATGCCCATCAGCTGCTCGGTGGCCGCGAGCCCGTCGAGCTCGGGCATCCGGATGTCCATGAGCACCACGTCGGGGCGCAGCAGCTGCGCCTGACGCACCGCCTCGGCGCCGTCCGGTGCCTCGCCCACGACCTCGAGGTCGGGCTCGGACTCGAGGATCACCCGGAACCCGTCGCGCAGCATCTGCTGGTCGTCGGCGATGAGCACGCGGATCGGGTCGGCCACGGGCTCATTGTGGGGCCTCGGGCCGTCGTCGCGGGTCCTCCTCGAGGAGTACGGCGGACCGCACAGATCGTCCTTGGTGAGGACGAGGACGACGGACCGCCGCTCGTAGCGTTCGGAGCACGCCGGACAGGCCGGCGGGGGTGCACGGGGAACCGCGCAGGAGCGGAAGGGAAAGCCACATGAAGATCTTCGACAGGGTGCGACCAGGAGACGTGGTGCTCGGGCTGGTGCTGACCGCCCTCGGCGTGCTGCTCATGGTGGGCAACATCACAGGCGCGGAGGACGAGGTCCGGATCGACTCGACGTCCTGGTGGATGGTCCCGGTCTTCGCCGCGGCCACGCTGCCGGTCATCTGGCGCCGGCGGGGCGTGCTCCTGGTCACGCTCGTGGCGGCTGCCGCGATGGCCGTGCACGTGCTGGCGTTCGGCTGGGTGGTCCGCTGCGGCGCCGGCCTGCCCCTCGCGTTCGCCCTCGCCTACGCCGCCGGGCGGCTGAGCGAGCGTCGTGAGGGCCTGGTCGCCCTGGCCGCGACGGTGGGACTCCAGGGCCTTGTCCTGGTCCAGGACTCCGCCGCAGGATTGGAGATCCTCCCGGTCACGGCCGTCATCGGCATCGCGTGCTGGGGCGTCGGGTACCTGCTGCGGCAGCGTTCGGAACGGCGTCCGCAGGCGGACGTCGACACCGCGGTGGACACGTACGTCTGAGAGGGCGGCAGTGAGCTCGACACATGGCGTAGAGCGGTCGAGGACCCGTCCGGTGGACGTGGTCCTCGCCGTCGTGCTCAGCGGCCTCGGGGCGTTCCTGATGGCGTCGATCGCCCTCGACACCGAGGCCGACGTGCGGCTGGACACCCGTTCCTGGTGGGCACTGCCGGTCTTCCTGGCTGCGACGATCCCGGTGCTCTGGTGGCGGCGCAACCTGCTGGCCGTGGTGGCGGTGTCATCCGCCGCGATGGCCGTCCACGTCCTGCTGTTCGGCTGGGTCGTGCGCTGCGGCGCCGGGCTCCCGCTGGCCTTCGTCCTCGGGTTCCTCAGCGGGATGGCGTACGAGCGGCGGCGTGCCCTGTGGGCGCTCGGGGGCACGGTGGTGCTCACGGCGCTCGTGCTGTGGAAGGACTCCGCGGCAGGGCTCGACCTGTTCCCGGTGGCGCTCCTGGTCGTCATCCTGATGGCCGGCATCGGTGCGGTGGTGCGGCAGCGGTCGCGCCTCGCCGTCGAGCTCGAGGAGCGCAACGAGGAGCTCCGCGCCCTCCGCGACGAGCGCGCCGCTCTCTCCGTCTCCGACGACAGGGCGCAGCTGTCGCAGCAGCTCGGCACCCTGCTCGACGAGCGACTCACCCAGCTCGCGGTCGCCGCGGACCGGGTCGACCCCGCCTCGGACCCCGAGACCCAACGGCTGGCGTTCGTCCACATCGAGGAGGAAGGGCGGCGCACCCTCGACGACATGCGGGAGGTCGTCGGGCTCCTGCGCGGCGGCGAGGCCGGCATCGCCCCCGCGCCCTCGGTCGCCCACCTGGATGCGCTGCTGGCCAAGCACCTCGGCTCCGACGCCCGGCTCCGGGTCCTCGGCGACCCACGGGTGCTGCCCGCCAGCGTCGAGCTCTCGGCGTACCGCATCGTCGAGCACCTCGTCACCGCGTTGGCCCGGGACCCGGACACGCCTCTCGACGTCGCCATGAGCTTCGGTGACGACGCCCTCGAGGTGATGGTCGCCGGACCTGTCCCCCGAGGAGCCGATCTGCGCGGTGCTGTCGGCCGGGCCCGTGAACGGGCCGACCTCCACCAGGGATCGCTCGACGTGACCGTGACCAAGGGGCGGGCCAGCGTCATCGCCCATCTCCCGGTGCTGATCGGTGCCTGAGCGCACGAGCCGGCGACGCCGCAGCCAAGACCTGGCTGTCGGCGTGCTGGCCGTGCTGCTCGTGGGCGTGCCGATGCTGCTGGACCCGCACCCGACGGACCCGGCAGGCGTGGCCGGCGCCCTGTGCGTGGCGGCCTCGGCGGCGACGCTGGTCTGGTGGCGCGCGAAGCCGCTGGTGCCGATCCTCCTCGGCCCCGCGCTCGGGCTCGCCACGCTGTTCACCGGCTACGACCCGCCGGACACCAGCCTGGTGGTGCTGCTGGTCTTCGTCGCGCTGGCAGCGGAACGGTTCTCGGGCAGGGCCGCCTGGGTGGTGGCGGGACTGTTCGCCGCCTCCCTGACGCTGATCTACGTCGTGACCGGCGACTCCAGCATCGGGCTTGTGATGCTCACGGTGCCCGGGTGGATCGCCGGCACGGTGCTGCGGCTCCGCCGGGAGACGGCGGAGCAGCTAGCCGAACGCGCGCAGGAGCTCGAGGCCGAGCGGGCGCTCCTCACCGACCTGTCCGTGCGCAACGAGCGCGCGCGGATCGCGGCAGAGCTGCACGACATCGTCGGCCACGCCCTGAGCGCGATCGTGGTGCAGGCGGCCGCGGGCCAGAGGCTCGTCGACCGCGAGCCCGGCGCCGCCTCGGGCTCGGTCGCTGCCATCTCCGAGTCGGCGCGCCAGGGACGGGCGGACCTGCAGCGCCTGGTCGACCTGCTGGGCGGGACCGAGGTGCGCAGCCCCGACCTGTCGCTGGTCGACGAGGTCGTCACGTCCGCGTCGCGTGCCGGGCTGCACGTGACGTGCCGGCTCGAGGGGGACCGGGACGGCGTCTCCTCCGCAACCGCTCACGTCGCGTTCCGGGTGGTCCAGGAGAGCCTCACCAACGCCATGCGGCACGCCCCCGGAGCTCCGGTGCGGGTGCTGCTGCGCGGCGAGCCGGGGGGCCGGGCGCTCACCGTGCGCGTCGACAACGACCCCGCGCCGGAAGGCGCGCCACCGTTCCTCGGCTCCGGGCGAGGACTCCCCGGACTGCGCGAACGCGTGCTCGCGCTCGGCGGCAGCTTCACCGCCGGCCCGGACGTGGTCGGCGGCTGGCGGGTGGAGGCGCACCTGCCTCCGAGCGCGGTCCCCGCACCGGTCTGACGTGAGCGCTGAGCGGCTGCCGCTAGCCTGACCGGCCATGACGGACCTGCAGACCCTGGCCGACAGGGTCGCCATCGACGACCTCCTGACGACGTACACCGTGGCGATCGACACGTCCGACTGGGACCGGCTCGACGAGGTGTTCACCCCGGACGCGCACATCGACTACACCGCGAGCGGGGGCACCGTCGGCACCTTTCCCGACGTCAAGGCCTGGCTTGCCGAGACGCTCCCGATGTTCACCGAGCTCCAGCACTACGTGTGCCAGAAGGAGGTCCGACTCGACGGCGACGAGGCCGCCGTGCGCGCCTACTTCCTGAACCCGCTCGTCATCGACCGGGAGGACGGGACGCGGTGGCAGATGGACATCGGTGGCGTGTACGCGCACACGCTGGTCCGTACGCCCGAGGGGTGGCGGAGCCGGCGGCTGGTGGAGGAGAAGATCTGGGATCGTCAGTCGGGCTAGGACGCCGGCCTGACCGGGTGCCGAACAGCCGCTGGGCCGCGTCGCCGCTCTGGGCGAGACTAGGGACATGGCGGATCTTCCCGATGACGACCCACGTCGCGCGCTGCTCACCGCAGCGGCGGCGATGGTGGGCGTCGCGGTGCTGGTCGGGCTGACCGTCGGCGGCGTGCTGCTCGGTGTGGTGAAGGCCAGCGGCATCGAGGGGGACCCGGACGCGGACTCGCAGGCGCCCCCGTCGCTGTTCATCCCGGAGTACGAGCCCACCCCGAGCGCCTCGGACGACTGGAACCTGCCGAGCGCGAGCCCCTCTGACAGCCCTGGCCCGGGCAACGCGAGCAAGTCGGCATCGCCCAAGACCGACCGGATCACCCTGTTCGTCGCCCCGCAGGCGGTCTCGCCCAGCGAGCGCATCAACTTCAACGGCGTGTACGTCGACGGGGAGGGCGTCGAGCTGCAGATCCAGCGCAAGGAGGGCGGCGCCTGGACGGAGTTCCCGGTGCAGGCGTCGGTGCGCGGCGGCTCCTTCGAGACCTGGATCCAGACCACCCGCACCGGCCGCCAGCAGTTCCGGGTCTTCGACGTCGAGGCCAACCGGGCCTCGAACACGGTCACGGTGACGGTCGGCTGACTTCTCCCGGGCGGGAATGCGCCGCGGGACCGATTCGTTGAGCCTGATGTCAGGGTTGAGTTGAACCGACTCAACTTGCTTGACAGAATCAGACGAGATCAGAGCGCCGGGAGTTCCGGCGCCCCGGACACCAGGCCCGCACCGGGAGGGCAGCGTCCCACGGTACTGGGCCCACAGCAGGAGGTAGCAGCAGCATGGTTCGAGCGGTCGGAATCGACCTCGGTACGACGAACTCGGTCGTCTCGGTCCTCGAGGGTGGCGAGGCCACGGTCATCGCCAACGCCGAGGGGGCCCGCACCACCCCGTCGGTGGTCGCGTTCGCCAAGAACGGCGAGGTGCTCGTGGGCGAGGTCGCCAAGCGTCAGGCGGTCACGAACGTCGACCGCACCATCCGGTCCGTCAAGCGCCACATGGGCACGGACTGGCAGCAGCAGATCGACGACAAGACGTTCACCCCCCAGCAGATCAGTGCGTTCGTGCTGCAGAAGCTGAAGCGGGATGCCGAGTCCTACCTCGGCGAGACCGTGACCGACGCGGTCATCACGGTGCCGGCGTACTTCTCCGACGCCCAGCGGCAGGCCACCAAGGAGGCGGGCGAGATCGCCGGCCTCAACGTCTCCCGCATCGTCAACGAACCGACCGCCGCGGCGCTCGCCTACGGGCTCGACAAGGGCGACGACCAGACCATCCTCGTCTTCGACCTCGGTGGCGGCACGTTCGACGTGTCCCTGCTCGAGATCGGGGACGGCGTGGTCGAGGTCAAGGCCACCTCCGGGGACAACCACCTCGGCGGTGACGACTGGGACTCCCGGATCGTCGACTGGATGATCAAGAAGTTCAAGGACAACAACGGCGTCGACCTCGGCACCGACAAGATCGCCAAGCAGCGTCTCCAGGAGGCCGCTGAGAAGGCGAAGATCGAGCTGAGCTCGTCGACCGAGACCACCGCCCACCTGCCGTACATCACCCACGGCGAGAACGGCCCGCTGCACTTCGAGGAGAAGCTGAGCCGCTCGGAGTTCCAGCGGCTCACGTCCGACCTGCTGGAGCGCACCAAGGCGCCCTTCAGGTCGGTCATCAAGGACGCCGGTGTCGACGTCGCCAAGATCGACCACGTCATCCTCGTCGGTGGCTCGACGCGGATGCCGGCCGTCGCCGACGTGGTGCGCGACCTCACCGGCGGCAAGGAGCCCAACAAGGGCGTCAACCCCGACGAGGTCGTCGCGGTCGGGGCGGCGCTGCAAGCCGGCGTGCTCAAGGGCGAGGTCAAGGACGTACTGCTCCTCGACGTCACCCCGCTCTCCCTGGGCATCGAGACCAAGGGCGGCGTGATGACCAAGCTCATCGAGCGCAACACCACGATC
>Ga0190271_10002040_pt1 | contig 11975 bp, 13 predicted proteins | sample Popmic356T_FD_133747 | JGI IMG/M metagenome (GOLD analysis project Ga0190271, IMG submission 133747) | Populus adjacent soil microbial communities from riparian zone of Weber River, Utah, USA - 356 T | ecosystem: Environmental > Terrestrial > Soil > Riparian zone | place: USA: Utah | collected...
AACTCGTCGAGCGCGCTCTCTCGTTCGGCCTCGGCGGGTCCCCCACCGCCGCGGCCCGCGGGGTGTTCCACAACTCGCGCATCCGGCCCGACGGGCGTGTGGAGTGGAAGCATCACTTCGCGCACCTCGCGAACACCCTCTCAGCCTCGCCGGAGCTCGCCCAGGCGGCCGCGACGCAGCAGGATGCCCTCGCCGGCGTTCTTTCCGAGAGCGGGTGGGCCGATCTCGCCGCCGTTCGCGCACCCCTGACCCTCGTGCGCGGAACCCGCGGCTACGTGGCCGACGAGGATGTCGTCACCTTCCGCGAGCGCGTGCCCGCGGCATCCGTCGTCGAAGTGGTCTCAGGACACAACGTGCAGGAGGAGCTGCCCGTCGAACTCGGTGCTCTCACTCGGGAGCTCGCGGGGAAGGGTTAACGCTTCTGTTGCGTTGTGGGTAGCGCCGACCGCCGGGCGCGCGCGCTTTGCCTAGGCTGGGTTACCGCACGAGAACGCCGAGAGCCTCGGCTCACGGCAGCACTCCCCCTCATCCCCCGGATGCCTTTCGAAAGGACGGCCATGCTTCGCCGCACCGCCCTCGCCGCCTCGGCGCTCCTCGTTTCTGCAGCGCTCCTGCTCTCCGCCTGCGCGGGGGGAACGACCGACGCGCCGACGCCGACGGGCGAGCCCGACCCGGACGCCTCGGCGGTCATCCGGCTCGTGCTGGAGCCGAGCAACCTCGACATCCGCCAGACGGCCGGCGCCGCGCTGGATCAGATCCTCGTCGACAACATCTACGAGGGCCTCATCCGCCGGACGCCTGAGCAGGAGATCGAACCGGCGCTCGCGAGCGACTGGACGGTGTCCGAGGACGGCCTGACCTACACGTTCGATCTGCGCGAGGGCATCACATTCCACGACGGTCAGGCGCTCACGCCGCAGGACGTCGTCTGGTCTCTCACCACGCGCAGGGACACCCCCGCGTTCAGCGACTCCCAGCGTCTGGCGAACGTGACGACCATCACGGCCGAGGGGCAGACGATCACGCTGACGCTGGCGGCGCCCGACTCGACGCTGCTGTGGAACCTGACCGGGCGCGCGGGCCTCATCTTCAAAGAGGGCGACACCGTCGACTACAAGACCGCCGAGAACGGCACCGGTCCGTTCGTGCTCGATGACTGGCGGCAGGGCGACAGCATCACGTTCGCCCGCAACGACCAGTACTGGGGCGACACGGCGAAGGTCGGCGAAGTCGTGTTCGCCTACATCCCGGACAACCAGGCGGCCCTCAATGCGGCGCTCGCGGGCGAGGTCGATGTGGTGACCGGCTTCGACGCGAACCTCGAGGAGCAGATCGAGGCCGACGGCGCATACGAACTGGTGCTCGGCGCGTCCACCGACAAGGGCACGCTCGCCTTCAACCAGACCTCCGGCCCGCTCGCCGACAAGCGCGTGCGCCAGGCGATCCGCCAGGCCATCGACCACGAAGGGTTCATCGAGGCCGCAGCCTCAGGCCAGACGCTCTACGGCCCCATTCCGGAACTCGACCCCGGATATGAAGACCTGTCCGAGGTCGCTCCGTACGACCCCGAGGCCGCCCGCGCGCTTCTGGAAGAGGCCGGCGTCGAAGACCTCACGCTGACCCTGACGATCCCGAACTTCTACTCCACGACGATCCCGCAGATCCTCGTCTCGGACCTCAACGAGGTCGGGGTCACCCTCGAGGTCGATTCGGTCGACTTTCCGACGTGGCTGACAGACGTCTACACCAACCACGACTTCGACCTGAGCTACGTGCTGCACACCGAGGCGCGGGACTTCGAGAACTGGGCCGACCCGACGTACTACTTCACCTACGACAACGCCGAGGTGCAGGCGCTCTACAAGGAGTCCGTCGCGGCCACCGACCCGGATGAGGCCGCCGAGCTGCTGGCGCAGGCGGCGCGCATCGTGTCGGAGGACGCGGCGGCGGACTGGCTCTTCAACGCGGCATCCGTCGTCGCTGTGGGCACTAACATCACGGGCATGCCCTCGATCAACGTGAACGCGCGCATCGATCTCGCAGACCTGGCCAAGAGCGACGGGTGATCCGATACACGCTGACGCGACTGGCCCTGCTTCTGCTCGGGCTGTTCGTCGCCAGCGTGCTGATCTTCCTGACGCTGCGCGTGCTTCCGGGTGATGTCGCACAGCTGATCGCGGGCACGAGCAGCACTCCCGAGCAGGTGGCGAGCATCCGCGAGCAGCTCGGGCTGGACGAGCCGCTCGTCGCGCAGTACGCCGACTGGATCGGCGGCGTCCTCCGCGGAGACCTCGGGACGTCGCTGCTGACGGGCACGAGCGTCACCGAGGAGCTCGCCGAGAAGGCGCAGGTGACGATTCCGCTCGGAGTCTTCGCCCTGTCGATCGCGCTCGTGTTCAGCCTGCCGCTCGGCGTGATCTCCGCGATGCGACGGGGGCGTGCCGCCGGAACGGCGCTCAGCGTCGGCTCACAGGCACTCGCCGCGGTTCCGGTGGTCTGGGCCGGCATGATGCTCGTCGTCGTGTTCGCCGTGTGGCTCGGATGGCTCCCCGCGCAGGGCTTCCCGCGTGCGGGCTGGTCCGATCCGTCGGCGGCCGTCCGCGCGCTGATCCTGCCCGCCCTCACCATCGGCATCGTCGAGGGCGCGATGCTCCTGCGGTTCGTCCGCAGCGCCACGCTTCAGGCCGTCGGGCAGGACTACGTCCGCACCGCAGCCGCGAAGGGCCTCACGCGCGACGCCGCACTCATCCGCCACGGCCTCCCGAACGTCGGACTCTCGGTCGTCACCGTGCTCGGTCTCCAGGTCGCCGGCATCATCGTGGGCGCGGTCGTCATCGAGCAGCTCTTCTCCCTGCCCGGAATCGGACGGATGCTGGTCGCCGACGTCAGCGCGCGCGATCTGCCGAAGGTCCAGGGCGAGCTGCTGGCGCTCACCGGCTTCGTACTGATCGTCGGCTTCGTCGTGGACCTCGTCCACCGTGGGCTCGACCCACGTCAGCGGGAGACCTCATGACTTCGGACAGCGTCCCGGTCTCCGGCCCTCACGGCCCGATTCCCCCCGGCTCAGCGTCCGCGGGGAAGCAGAAGTCGGGACGCGGTCGATCACGCTGGGCCTGGCTCGGGCGTCTCTGGCACCTGTCGACGGGCCGCTTCGGGCTGATCGTCGTCGCGGTCGTCCTCGCCACAGCGGTGGTCGCGTCGTTCTGGACGCCCTTCGACCCCCAGCAGGTCGAGATCTCGAACCGCTGGGCGCCGCCGGGATGGCCGCATCTGCTCGGCACGGATGCGTCGGGACGCGACATCCTGAGCCTCATCATGGCCGGTGCCCGCACCACGGTGATCGTGGCGGTCGGGGCGGGGGTCGTGGCGACGGTCGTCGGCATCTCGCTGGCGGCGCTCGGTGCGCTCACGGCCCGCTGGGTGCGGGAGTCGGTCGCGGTGTTCGTCGACATCCTCATTGCGTTCCCCGTGCTCATCATCGCGATGATGATCTCCGCCGTGTGGGGCGGGTCGCTGGGGGTCGTGGTGTGGTCGGTGGGCATCGGGTTCGGCGTCAACATCGCCCGCGTCACCCGGCCTGAGCTCCGCCGCGTGCTGCAGAGCGAGTTCGTGCTCGCCGGTCGCATGGCGGGCCTCACCCCCACGCAGAATCTCGGGCGGCACCTCCTGCCCAACGTCGCGCCGGTGTTCATCGTGCAGCTGTCCTGGGGCATGGCGGTGGCGGTGCTCGCCGAGGCGGGGCTGTCCTACCTCGGCTTCGGCGCACCCGTGACTGAGCCGTCGTGGGGTCTCCTCCTCGCCGAGCTGCAGCAGTTCATCACCGTGCATCCGCTGTCGGTCGTGTGGCCGGGCCTCGCGATCACGTTCACGGTGCTCGGGCTCAACCTGCTCGGCGACGGCCTGCGCGAGGCCACCGACCCCACCCTCACGCGTCGCGGCGGTTCCGCCCGCACCGCGCGCACGCACATTCCGGAGGTCGTGTCATGACCCTCGAAGTGCACGACCTCACGATCGACATCGACGGCCGCCGCGTCGTGGACGGCGTCTCGTTCGACGTGCCGGATGGCGCCCGCGTGGGACTCATCGGCGAGTCGGGATCGGGTAAGTCCCTGACCTCACTCGCCATTCTCGGGCTGCTACCGGACGGGGCGACGGCCGGCGGCTCGATCCGCTGGAACGGGCGCCAGCTGCTCGGTCTCTCCGACCGCGAGCTCGCTCAGCTGCGCGGCGACGACATCGGGATCGTCTTCCAGGAGCCTCGCACCGCTCTCAACCCCATCCGCACCGTCGGCAGGCAGATCGCCGAGTCGGTGCGGATCCACGAGCGCGTCAGCCGCGCCGAGGCGCGCGCCCGCGCCGTGCAGGAGGCCGCGCGCGTCGCGCTTCCCGATCCCGAGCGCATCGTCGCGCGCTACCCGCACCAGCTGTCCGGCGGGCAGCGTCAGCGCGTCGCGATCGCGACGGCCCTCGCGTGCCGCCCGCGCCTGCTCATCGCCGACGAGCCGACGACTGCGCTGGACGTCACCATCCAGGCGGAGATCCTCGACCTGCTGCTCTCCCTCGTCGAGGTCGACGGGATGTCGCTCGTCTTCATCACGCACGACCTCGCGGTGCTCTCGCGCATCGCGACGCACGGCATCGTGCTCGAAGCCGGTCGTGTCGTCGAGTCCGCGCCCGTCTCGACGCTCCTGACCGCACCGGCATCGACCGTGACCCAGGCCCTCCTGCGGGACGCGACCGCGACGCTCTGGCGGCCGGGGGGTGCCGAATGACCGCCCCCGCCGACGAGCCGCTGATCCGCGCGCGCGGGTTGACGCGGCGGTATCCGCTGCCCAAGTCGATGCTCTTCGAGCGCGCACGCACCATCACTGCGCTCGAGGACACCGACCTCGACGTGCACGCCGGATCGGCCGTCGGCATCATCGGCGAATCGGGCTCGGGCAAGTCGACACTCGTCCGCCTGCTGCTCGCACTGGACACCCCCACCGCAGGCACCCTCGTCTTCGACGGACGGGAAGTGGATGCCGCGGCCGGTGCGCGCGCGCTGCACTGGCTGCGCCGCGAGACCGGAATGGTGTTCCAGGACCCCTACGCGTCGCTCGATCCCCGGATGAGCGTCGGCCGTATCGTCGCCGAGCCGCTGTGGGCGCTCGGACTCGGCGGTGACGGCGAGCCCGGCTCGGACGGTCGCCGCGAGCGCGTACGGGAGGTGCTCGAGGACGTCGACCTCGAACCCGACATGGCCGACCGCTTCCCGCACGAGTTCTCGGGCGGCCAGCGGCAGCGGATCGCGATCGCGCGCGCGATCGTCCACCGTCCGCGGCTGCTCGTCGGCGACGAGCCCATGTCGGCCCTGGATGTGACGGTGCGCGCGCAGATCCTGGAGCTGCTGGCACAACTGCGGCAGCGCGACCAGCTGACCCTCCTGCTCGTGTCGCACGACATCGGAGTCGTCCAGAGCCTGTGCGACGAGGTGGTCGTCATGAAGGACGGCCGCATCGTCGAGGCGGGCCCGACCGAGAAGGTCCTGCAGCAGCCGGACGCCGAATACACGCGTCGGCTGCTGGCCTCGATCCCGGTGATCGATCCGGGGCCTACGGCATCCTGACCCGGCTCCCTGGATCTGAGGATCCGGCTGGCTCGGACGAACCGGCGCTCGTCGGAGGATTCGGCGTTCGTCGGAGGATCCTGGCCGGATCGGCCGACAGCGGGCTGGTTCTCCGACCCGGCGCAGGCGCGCCGCGCCACGCCACGGCAGACAGAGTGTCGCCGGCCGACGCTAGCCTCGGTGACATGAGGCATGCGATCGTTCCGCCGTACCTGCTCGCCCGCATCGCCGCAACGCGCGAGCCGCACCTGGCGCACGCCGCCGCCGCCGCACGTGCCACGCTCGCCGCGCAGCGCGAGTACCGGCCTACGCGGTCGCGGCTGCGGCTGACGATCGACGAATCGGGCTCGCTCGTCGCCGAGACGGCGCCCGCGCCAGACCGGACGATCTATGACGCCCAGGGGCGTGAGACCCTTCCGGGTGTGCGCGTCCGCGGCGAAGACGACCCGCCCACGAACGACATCGCGGTCGATCAGGCGTTCGACGGCCTCGGTGCGACGTTCGAGCTCTTCTGGGATGCTTTCGGCCGCACCGGCATCGATGATGCAGGCGGAACGCTCGTGGCCACCGTGCACTTCGGTCAGGACTACGACAACGCGTTCTGGAACGGCGAGCAGATGGTGTTCGGCGACGGCGACGGCGAGATCTTCACGGGGTTCACCAGCTCGGTGACGATCATCGCGCACGAGCTCGCGCACGGGGTCATCGAGGCCTCTGGCGGCCTCGAGTACCAGGGCCAGTCGGGGGCCCTCAACGAGTCGCTCTCGGACGTCTTCGGAGCGCTCACCGAGCAGCACCTGCTTGGCCAGACCGCCGCGGAGGCCTCCTGGCTCATCGGCGCCGGCATCTTCACGCCCGCGGTCGAGGGCCGGGCGCTGCGGTCGATGATCGAGCCCGGCACGGCATACGACGACGATGTGCTCGGCAAAGACCCGCAGCCCGCGCACATGCGGGACTACGTGGTGACCGACAGCGACAACGGCGGCGTGCACATCAATTCCGGCATCCCGAACCGCGCCTTCGTCGTGACGGCTCTCGAACTCGGCGGGAATGCCTGGGAGCGTGCCGGGAACATCTGGTATCGCACGCTGACCTCGGGCACGCTGTCACGCACCGCCACGTTCGCGCAGTTCGCAGCGGCCACTGTGGCGACCGCCGAGGCGGAGTACGGTGAGGATTCGGAGGAGGTTGCCGCCGTCCGCGCGGGATGGGCTGACGTCGGCGTCATGGACGATGGACGAGACGGGTAGCCCTGAACCCGAAGAGCGAGCGCCGAGGGGACGGGCCGCCCTGCTGGTGGCGGTCACCCGTACCGGCGGCTTCGCGGGGATCACGCGAGTATGGACCGCGGAGCCGGTCGAAGATGAGGCATCCGAGTGGATCGCCCTCATCTCACGCTGCCCGTGGGATGAGCGCCTCGACCTGGATCCTCACGGCGCCGACCGGTTCCAGTGGAGCATCCGCGCGCAGTGCGCCCCCGATGAGGAGCGCGAGGCCGAGCTGCCAGACCGCGCGGTGACCGGACCATGGCGCGAGCTCGTCGACGCGGTGCGGATGTGGAGCACCGGCCGGCCGCAGACCGCCTAGCGGGTTCAGGCGCCTGCGACGCGTCCGAAGAGTCCGCGCTTCTTGACCGGCTTGAGGTGCTTCTGCAGATAGATCGTGCCGAGCCAGCGGCCGAACTTGAATCCGACCTTACCCATCCGCCCGACCTCGACGAAGCCGAGCTTCTCGTGCAGGGCGATGGATGCGTCGGCACCCTTGTCGCTGATGACCGCGACCATCTCGCGGATGCCGACCGCTTCGCACGCGACGATGAGCGCTTCCAGCAGTGCGCGCCCGAGGCCCTTGCCCGCTGCCGCCTGGCCGAGGTAGATCGAGTTCTCGACCGAGAACCGATAGGCGGTCTTCGTCGACATGGGCTGCACGAGCGCATAGCCGAGGATCTGGCCCGTCGGGGACTCCGCCACCAGGAACGGCATCTTGAGCTTTCGCAGGTGGTCGAGCTTGTCGCGCCATTGCTGGAGAGTCCAGCGCTTCTCGTCGAACGTCACGACGGAGTTGGTGACGTAGTAGTTGTAGATCTCGCGGATGTCGGGGATGTCGCGATCCTCGACAGGACGGATCGTGTAGGAGAAGGGCCGTTCGGGCGGCTGGGGCTTGAGGAGGTGCCGCGGAGGACGACGACGCGTCCGCTCGTACTCCTCCTCCAGCATGACGACAAGCCTACGCTCGTGAGTCAGGCGGGCAGTGCCCAGTCGACCGCGTCCGCGCCTTGATCCCGGAGCAGGCCGTCGGCGCGAGAGAAGGGTCGAGAGCCGAAGAACCCCCGGCTCGCCGACAGCGGGGACGGATGCACCGACTCGATGATGGGCGTCGTGCCGAGCAGCGGCCGCAGGTTCGCTGCATCCCTCCCCCACAGAATGGCGACGAGCGGTGCATCGCGTGCTGCGAGCGCGCGGATGGCGTGCTCGGTCACCTTCTCCCAGCCCCACCCGCGGTGCGACGCGGGCTGGCCCGGCGCGACCGTCAGGACGCGGTTCAGCAGCATGACCCCCTGATCGCTCCAGCCGGACAGATCACCGTGCGCGGCGGGCGGGATGCCGAGGTCGGCCTCGAGCTCTTTGTAGATGTTCGAGAGGCTCCGTGGCAGCGGGCGCACGTGCCGCTCGACCGCGAACGACAGGCCGATCGGGTGGCCCGGCGTGGGGTACGGGTCCTGACCGACGATGAGCACTTTGACGTCCGCGAGGGGGCGCTGGAACGCCCGCAGGACGCGGTCGCCCGCCGGCAGGTACGGCCGCCCCGCAGCGACCTCCTCGCGAAGGCGTTCGCCGATCGCCGCGATGTCGGGAGCGACCGGCGCGAGGGCCGCTGCCCATCCGGCGTCGATGAGCCCGGCCGCCGCCAGTTCGGGGAGCGTCCGCGCCACCGGCTCAGGCCGATCGCTGCGCGGCCGCGGTGTCCTCCTCGAGGACCGAGCCCTGGAACGACCACGGGAAGTCGATCCAGAGCGATGTCGCCTTCCACGAGAAGTCGGGTTGGACGATCGTCGTCGGCTTCGTGTAGATCACAGCGGATCGGACGTCCGCGCCGCGCTCGGTCAGGAGCCTCACGGCGAGGTCGAGCGTGCGTCCGCTGTCGGCGACATCGTCGACGAGGAGCACCCGTCGTCCGTCGAGATAGGTCATGTCGAGCTCGGGCGGAAGCACCTCGGGTGCGTCCAGCACCGTGCCGATTCCCGTGTAGAACTCGACGTTGATCGCGCCGCAGTTCTTGACGCCGAGCCCGTACGCGATCGCTCCCGCCGGGAGCAGCCCGCCCCGGGCGATCGCCACGACGACCTCCGGCACGAATCCTTCGGCCAGGATCGCCCTGGCGAGGTCTCGGGAGGCGTCGCCGAAGCCGTCCCAGGTCAGATGTTCGCGCTCCGTCATGTCTTCGTCCTCCTCGGCCCGCGGACGGGCCCTGTTCATCTCGGTCGCTCTCGGTCCCCGAGCTTGTCGAGGGGTCGAACCCCTTGCGACGCGCTCAATCGATGCCGCGCGGACGCAGGGGTCCGCGGGCCAGCAGGTGCTGCGCCGACTGAGCGACGGGCCGCATCGTCACGAGGTCGAGATTGACATGGCCCGGCGCATTGAGCGCGTAGGCGATGACGTCAGCGACATCCGCCGCCGTCAATGGCGCCTCGACGTCCTGGTAGACCTTCTCGGCTGCTGACCGGTCGCCGGCGAGCCGGTTGAGCGTGAACTCCTCGGTGTGCACCATGCCCGGCGCGACCTCCACGACCCGGATCGGCTCACCGTTCAGCTCGAGTCGCAGGGCGTGCGCGAGCATCGACTCGGCTGCCTTCGCGGCGTTGTAGCCGCCGCCACCCGGGTAGGCGGTCTGCGCCGCCGTCGAGGTGACGAAGAGGACGTCGGAGTGGCCGACGGATGCCGCAGCCCGCCGCAGCTGCGGAAGCAGCGCCGACACGAGCCGCTGCGCACTGAGCACATTGACATCGAACATCCACTGCCAGTCGGCGGGATCGCCGTCCTCGACGCGTTCAGTGCCGCGCGCGCCACCCGCGACCTGGACGAGCGCGTCGACGGAGCCGGTCTCGTCCAGCCATGCGGCCAGCGCGTCGACGTCGACCTGCTTCGTGAGGTCTGCGGCGAAGGCCACCGCGCCGATCTCTGCCTCCAGCGCCGCGAGCCGGTCTGCGCGCCGCGCGACGGCGACGACATCCCATCCCGACGCCCTGAGGGCTCTCGCGCTCGCTTCGCCGATGCCCGAGCTCGCCCCTGTCACCACCGCACGACGTGTCATCCCTCCACGGTAGCCCGGAGGCCGCCCTCTGCTCACCACCCGCCGGGCACCGGAATTCCGCTCCGGTCGCGGTCGCCTGCGGTCGAGCCCTGGTTACGTAACATTTCCCATTCGTTGGCGATGCACGGCGGGCCTCCTACTCTCGGACGAGGCCGCGCATCCCGTCGCGCGCCGCCACTACCCGCAGGAGCAGTCATGTCGGCATCCGAGAACTGGCGTTTCGAGACCAAGCAGATCCACTCGGGCGCTCAGCCCGACCCGGTCACGAAGGCCCGCGCCACCCCGATCTACCAGACGACGTCGTACGTGTTCGACAGCACCGACCACGCCGCGAACCTCTTCGCGCTGGCCGAGTTCGGCAACATCTACACGCGCATCCAGAACCCGACGCAGGCCGTCGTCGAGGAGCGCGTCGCCGCGCTCGAGGGGGGCACCGGAGCCCTGCTGCTCGCATCGGGCCAGGCGGCCGAGACCGCCGCCGTCCTCAACATCGCCGAGGCGGGCGACCACATCGTCTCGTCCAGCTCGATCTACGGCGGCACCTACAACCTCTTCAAGTACACGCTCGCCAAGCTCGGCATCCAGGTGACGTTCGTCGAGAACCAGGATGACCCCGAAGAGTGGCGCTCCGCCGTGCGCCCGAATACCAAGCTCTTCTTCGCCGAGACGATCGGCAACCCGAAGATCAACGTGCTCGACATCCGCACGGTCGCAGACGTCGCCCACGCCGCCGGAGTCCCGCTGATCGTCGACAACACGATTGCGACGCCGTACCTCATCCGCCCGTTCGAGCACGGCGCCGACATCGTCGTGCACTCGGCGACGAAGTTCCTGGGCGGACACGGCACCGTCATCGGCGGCGTCATCGTCGACGGCGGCAGCTTCCCCTGGTCCGAGAAGGTCGACAGGTTCCCGGGACTCACCGTGCCCGACCCCTCGTACCACGGCGCCAGCTACACCGCCGCCGTCGGCGATGGACTGGCCTACATCATCAAGGCGCGCGTCCAGCTGCTGCGCGACCTCGGTGCCGCCATCGCGCCGCAGAGCGCGTGGCTGCTCATCCAGGGCCTCGAGACGCTGTCGCTGCGCATCGAGCGTCACGTGCAGAACGCGCAGGAGATCGCGGAGTGGCTCGAGAACCACGTCGACGTCGCGTCGGTCAACTACTCCGGCCTGCCGACTTCACCCTGGTACGCCGCCGCGAACAACTACGCCCCCAAGGGCGTCGGCGCGGTCCTGTCGTTCGAGCTCAAGGGCGGTGTCGAGGCGGGTCGCGAGTTCGTCAACTCGCTGACCCTGTTCAGCCACCTCGCCAACATCGGCGACGTGCGCTCGCTCGTCATCCACCCCGCATCCACGACGCACTCGCAGCTCACCCCCGAGCAGCAGCTCACGACCGGCGTCACCCCGGGGCTCGTGCGCCTGTCGCTCGGACTCGAGAACATCGAGGACCTCAAGGCCGACCTCGAGCAGGCCCTCGCGGCCGCCCGTCGCGTCTCGGAGGCCGCTCGCGCCTGACGCGCACCCTGGAACACCGCGGATGCCCCGACCCCTTGTGGGTCGGGGCATCCCCGTGTCTCGGGCACGGGCCGCGGCAGAGACGGACCCGAGGGGTGAGCCGCAGACAAAATCGCGCGAGGTGCATCCAAACGCGTGCCGCGGAGAGAAGACATTGGTGTCGGGTGAACACACACCCGCCGAAAGAAGGGAAAGTCCAATGAAGCGCATTCTCGTCATCGGGTCCATCGTCGCACTCTCTGTTTTCGGCTTCTCCGGCAGCGCCAACGCTGCCCCCGCCGACGCTGCGTGCTTCGGCCAGGTGCACAAGACCATCAACACTGCGGGCGCCCTCGGATTCACGAACGTGGGAGACGTCGTCCAGGCCCTCGGCGGCCAGGGCAAGAACGCGACCGCCAGAGGAATCTGCGGCGACTGAGCGCGGTTCAGTACAGCAGTCGGGGGCCCGAACCCTCGCTTCCCGAACCACCGACTCGTCTTCGGAGCCCCTCGGACCGCCACGCGGTCCCAGGGGCTTCTGGCGTCTGGGGCCGCGGCG
>Ga0190271_10002041_pt1 | contig 11973 bp, 12 predicted proteins | sample Popmic356T_FD_133747 | JGI IMG/M metagenome (GOLD analysis project Ga0190271, IMG submission 133747) | Populus adjacent soil microbial communities from riparian zone of Weber River, Utah, USA - 356 T | ecosystem: Environmental > Terrestrial > Soil > Riparian zone | place: USA: Utah | collected...
ATAGCGCGCATGAGTCCAGAAATACAGATGCAATGGAAAGCGGTAACGGGTGAACAGGGTCGTCGCGTCGTAATCGTTGCCGTGCTGGACGAAGTCTGCGTTCTCGTTGGATTTGTATTCGAGTTGGTACCAGCTCGCACCTGCGACAGGCAGCCAATCGAATCGCAATCCCTTCATCTCCGCGCCGATGGTGAGGCTGGGTACGGCGGGGGGAGTGGGCTGGGCAAAGGAAGGCGCTCCCGCCGCCATCGCGACGAGACAGAAATAGAAGGTTTTCATATTGCTTCCCTGAGTGAACGGACAAACTAGTGCACGTCAGTAGGAGAGCAAATTCCGGGGCATGAACCAATCGCGGAACACCCGTTGCGCGTGTCAGACGAGTGTCTAAGGGTCGGAAGGCGAATTGCAGCTCTAGGAATCACGGAGGCGAATGACACAACGACAGATGCAAGTGCCACTGCCCGTGCATTCACTGCAGTCCGGCGCCAATCTTTTCGATCCATTCGCCGACCGGCTGGTACCACTCACTGCGGCCGATCACTATGCGCAACGGCCACGAGGCGATGAGCGCTGCGCCGCCGATGGCATAGACCGGGTGCACGATGCGTTGCTTGAACCAGTCGTACGCGAGACAACACGCCACGAACAGCATCGGAAAGATGGGCACGAGGTACGTCCAGTGCTCGCGCAGTCCGAGCTGGGTGACGATCCGCGACGCGGCTGGCGTCAGCACGCCGATCATCGCCAGCACCATGAAACGCTTGTGATACGCAGCGCGCCGCCGGAACGCGATGCCGAGCGCCAGGAATCCCGCGAACAGGACCAGGCTCATGATTCCCACGATGGTGAACTGGGGCGGCGTCAGGCCTGAAGGGTGGATGAGCGGGATCGTGGCCTTGACCGCGGTCGTGGCAAAACTGGTCAGGACGACCACCACGGCCAGCGCCACGGCGGCAATCCCCAGCTTCATGTGCAAATCGACTCGTCGGGCGGCCACGAGCCTGGTTTGCGCGATGAAGACCAGCAGCCAGGCGGTGAATACCAGGCTGTGCCAGTGCACCAGCGTCTGCAGCGGCGGAAGATCGGTCAGGAAACGCAGGTAGTAGGTGCGTGAAAACCCGATGATTACGAACAGGGACAGCGCAATCGCCATATGGCGATAGAAGGCTGGGCGAACGACGGCGGACATGGCGAGGCTCCCGGTGATGACGTCGCCCGACCATCCACCTCCGCCGCATCGATAAGCCATTAGCGGCTGCTTGGATTCGCCTTACTTCTCTATTATCTGGCGATGGAATCGGCCTGGATGGAATTCGACGGCTGGAAAGTGGACCGCGTCTCGGGAGAGATCTCGCGCGGCGATCGTGCCGCACGCCTGCCCCAGCAGCCGCTGCGCATCCTCATCGAGCTCTTCGATCACGCCGGCACGGTCGTCACGCGCGATCAGCTCGTCAAGGTCCTGTGGCCGGCCGGCATCGTGGATTTCGACAACGGGCTCAACGTTGCGATGCGCAAACTCCGCGTGGCGCTGGACGATGGGGGTGACACGCCGCGCTACATAGAGACGCTGCCGCGCGTGGGCTACCGGTTCGTCGGCAGGCCAGTTGCGACGGCTGCGGGCAGCCCGGGAGAAGTTCGGCCTGAGAATCGACGACTGCCGCTGCGCGCCCGCATTTTCCTCGTACTCACGCTCGTTGCGCTGTCCGCCGGCGTGGGGCTGTCCTGGTGGCTGTGGTCGGGCCGCGATGCGTCGCCCCACATTCCCAGCGAACGCGCCCAGGAGTTGTACCTCGACGGACTGCAGCTGCGTTCGCGGCGCGACATCGATACCACCGAGCAGTCGATCGCGAAGTTCGCGGCAGCGTTGCGCGAGGATCCCGACTATTCCGAAGCATGGGCAGCGTATGGAACGGCGGTTTTCATCGCCGTCATCCGACAGAAGCTGACGCCTGCGGAAGGCATACCCAAGGCGCGCGCCGCGGCCGCGCGAGCCATCGAGCTTGCTCCCGATGCAGCGATCGCGTACGTCCTGCAGGCGCAGATCCTCCTGGACCATGACAAGGACTTCGCCGGCGCGAAGCGCGAGCTGGATCGCGCGATGCAGCTCGACGACCACGAGTCCCTGGTATGGCACTACCTGGCCATGTGGTACGGGCAACTCGGACGAGTGGAGGAAGCGTTCGCCGCCATCCGCCGTGCGCGCGAACTGGAGCCGACCCGCCCGATCTACACGGCTAACTACAGCCTGCTGCTCTATGAGACCCGGCGTTACGACGAAGCCATCGGGATGGCAAAGCAGTTGGTCGAACACAATGTCCGGTTCGACCAGGCGCGCAGCGTGCTCGCGCGCGCGCTGATTGCGACTGGCGATCTGGCTGGCGCGCTGGAACAGGCGAAGGCGAACGGCGATTCCGGGCCGAACCAGGGAGACCTCGGCATGGTGTACGCGAAACTCGGCCAGCGTGATGACGCGCTACGCGAACTCGAGCGGCTCGACGAACGCGCGCGCCGTGGTTTCGCCGTGGCGTATGAGCAGGCGCAGATCTACGCCACGCTCGGAGAAATTTCCCGGGCTTGCACGGCGCTGACACGCGCGGTGACCGACCACTCCCTGCTGGTCAACTGGATGCGCCTGGAGCCGCGGCTGGATCCGTTGCGCGGCAGCCAGTGTTACGCCGACGCAGAACGGAGGTTGTACGGGCCGAAGTAGAAAAGGTGCCAGGCACCGTTTTCTAGGAAACGGTGCCTGGCACCGTTTCAGCTTCCGGCCAACCAGCGGCCGACGCTCTCCCACGCGGGTGTGCGCGCGATCAGGAAACGTACCGGCAAACTGATGAGCAGGATGGCGCCGCCGATCGAGTAGACGGGATGCACGATGTGGTACTTCGTCCAGTCACTGATCAGGCACCACAACAAGAGCCCGGCCGCGACGGTCATCTGAATCAGGCCGAAGTACTCACCGTTCTGCGTCAGCGCGATCAGTCGCGCGACGGGCGGACCGATGACCGAGATCATCGCCAGGATCATGAAGCGTTTGTGAAGGTCGGCGCGCCGCCGAAAGGCGACGGCGGCAGTCACAAACACGGCGAAGAAGGTAATGCCCACGAGAGGCACCAGCACGAACTGATGTGAGTTCATTCCCATGGGGCGCACGCGCGGGGCATCGGCAGACATGATGGCGGTGATGAATCCGAGAACCGTCACGATCGCCGCGATCGCGATGCCCGCAATGCCGAGCTGCATGTGCGTGCGGTAGTTCTGCGCGGCGATGAGGCGTGTCTGGATGACGAACAGCACGAACCACGCGGTGAAGGCGATGCTGTGCAGTTGCAGAAGCGTGGTGATGGGCGGGACGTCGAACCACGCGCGCAGATAGAAGGTGCGCGCGAATCCTGCGAATACCAACAGCGCCAGCACCATCGCGATGACGACGTAGAAGCGGTTGCGGATCACGGCGGACATGGCGCGAAGCTAGCCCTGAGAGCCGCGGCGAACAATGATTCCGGCGTGACTTTCGCCTGACTTTGAGACTAGTTCCCGGGCAAGAGCTCCGGAAATGAAAAGGGGACGCAGGTGCGTCCCCTTTTGCTAGCTAATCGAGTGGGGACAGACTTAAGTCTGTCCCCACACATCCATGTCCCATTATTTCAGTGCGTCGGCGAGGCCGGACACGTGCTGCGCGCCTTCGATGACCTTCATGTTCGCGCCCTTGAAATCGTTGCCGACCGGCTCGTAACGGCCGCCCAGGCACTGCGCCAGGAACCCTTCGGCGATGGCGTAGAACGAAATGCGGTTGGGGGGACGCGCGAAGCCGTGACCCTCATCCGGATACAGCACGTAGGTCACGGGCAGGTTCTTCGCCTTCATGGAGTTCACGATCTGGTCGGCCTCGGCCTGCTTCACGCGTGGGTCGTTGGCGCCCTGCGCGATCAGCAAAGGCTTCTTGATCGCATCCACGCGCGAGATCGGCGAGCGATCGTTCAGAAGTTTTTTGCCTTCTTCCGTGCGCGGATCGCCGACGCGCGACGCGAACTCTTCGAAGAACGCCTTCCAGTACGGCGGGATCGATGCTAACAAGGTGTTGAGATTGCTCGGACCGACGATGTCCACGCCGCAGGCGAAGGTATCAGGCGTGAAGGTGAGGCCCACCAGGGTGGCGTAGCCACCATAGGAACCGCCGTAGATCCCCACCTTGTCCCTGGTGGTGATCTTTTGCTTGACCGCCCATTCGACGGCGTCCAGCAGATCGTCATGCATCTTCGCGGCCCATTCTTTGTTGGACGCGTTGATGAAGCCCTTGCCGAATCCGGTGGAGCCGCGATAGTTCACGGAGAGCACCGCATAACCACGATTGGCTAACCACTGGTGCTCGTTGTCGAAGCCATAGATGTCACGCCCCCAGGGGCCGCCGTGCACGTTCAGCACCAACGGCACCGGAGCGTCGGGAATCCCATCGCCATTCTTGTCCGAGCCCGGCGGCAGCGACAGGTAGGAAATCAGCGTGAGGCCGTCGCGCGCCTTGAGCTCGAGCGACTGCATCGGGACGAGCGGCGCCTTGGCCAGCGCCGGGCGCTGGTCGAACAGCTTCGTGACTTTGCCGGCCTTGCGGTCGTAGATATACGTGGATGCCGGGGAAAGCGCGTCGTCACTCGTCACGGTCCAGAACGAGTTGTCGAGCGTGCGGCTGCCGACACCGAAGCCTTCGCCTAACTCCTTCGTGAGCAGGTCGATGTCCTTCTTCACGGCGGGATCGAGAGCCGTGATTTCCGGCTTGAGGTAGTTGACGACGTAAGCCAGTGGCTTCGACGTCTTGGGATCGAGCCACACATCTTCGAGATCCGCCTGTTCGCTCGCGGCGATCAGCGTGGTCTTGCCGGTGGTGAGATCCACGCGCTCGAGCGCGGCCTTGTCGCGGCCCACAGAGGACTGCAGCAACGCGGTCTTGCCGGAGAACTCGATGCCGATGAGGCCGCTGGTCAGCGAATCCGCCTGGCCGATGCGCAGCATGCTGACCCACTTGTCGCCCACGCGGCGCAGCAGCTCGGTGCCTTCGGCGTCGTTCTTCGACGCGACGCGCGGCTTCAGGTCGAAGTCGAGATTGTAGCCGGCGATCTCCTGCGTGTTCTGTTCGACCAGCACGCGTTTGCCGGTAGCGAGGTCCACTTCCCACAGGTCGTGCCACTCGGGCAGGCGATCGTTGATGCCCACGGCGACCACACCGGGCTTCTTCCACGACAGGCCAGCGACCTCGGCGCGGATGCCCTTGTAAGGAGTGAGATCTTTCTGCGTGCCGGCGACCACGTCGACGGCGTACAGGTGAAAGTTCTCATCGCCGCCTTCGTCCTGGACGAACAACACGTGCTTGTTGTCGAACGCCCAGAAATGCTGGCGGATGCCGCGCTTCTGATCGTTGGTGATGGGCTTGGCGGCGTCGAGCTTGCCGCGCTCCGCCAGCCAGACGTTGAGCACGCCTTCACGCGGCGCGATGAACGCAATGTATTTGCCATCGGGTGAGAGGCGCGCCTGGGTCTTTTCGGGGTTGCCGAACAGCGCGGAACGCGGAATCACCGCGGTGCCGGCCACGGCTTCGGCGGGGGTCGGCGGCGCCTGGGCGGCAGCCACGGCGGAAACGATGAGGGCAACCGTCAGGGCGCTGAGAATTCGGATGTTCATTATTCTGGCTCCATGGCCACGATCGTGAGGGGCGCAGTATATAGATGTGTCGGAGTTCGCCGCGTTCATTGCGGCGGGCCGCCCGCATCACCCGAGCAGGTGATTGGCGGGGCCATCCGAGCGTGCTACGTTTGTGCCTATGGCAGAAACTACAACCATCCGGCTTCCTCCCAAGCTTCGCGCTCGACTTCGGGCAATCGCCAAAGACACCGATCGCTCCGTTCACAGCATCATTGTCGAGGCGGTTGAAAAGCACGCGGCGTATGAAGAACAGATGCGCAGTCTCGTAAAAGAAGCTCTCGCCGCGGATGCAGAGATCGACCGAACAGGCGAATCCTATCGGGCTGAAGACGTTCACGCCTGGGCGCGGCGAATTGCGCAAGGTGTTGCGAGCCCTCGCCCGAAACCGTGGCGCAAATAGTCTATTCGGGGCGCGCGCTCGAGAATCTCGCGCACACCTTTGAATTCCTGCTAGCTGAAAATCCCGCGAGCGCACTTGCCGCTGTGGATGCAATTCAAAGCGCCGTCGATAATCTTGCCGCACATCCCCTCATCGGCCGGCGCGTCGAAGGTTCCATTCGCGAACTCGTAATTTCTTTCGGCGCCACGGGCTACATCGCGCTCTATCGCTTCGTGGTGGAGGAGGACGAAATTCGAATACTCGCGCTGAGGCACCAGCGCGAGATCGGCTATTTGCCATAGATTCATGTGGCATGCTTGTGCTCCCGTGCAAGGAATGCGTATGACAATGAAGCTAGCATCGAAGCGGCTCTTCGCAACCTCACTATTCGCGACCCTCCTCCTCTCGAGCGCAAGCACCATCGCCATGGCCAAAACATCGTTGATCTACATCGCTACCCAGGACCCGCAGAAGATGGGCGTCACCGTGGCGGAGTTCGATTCCGCCACCGGCGCGCTTTCGGCGCCAAGGATGGTGATCGAAACTCGCGACCCCGCGCATTTCACGCTGTCGAACGACGGCAAGCACCTGTACCTGTGCAACACGGGCACGCCCGGCGGTGTCAGCGCCTTCGCGGTGGACAAGAAGAGCGGCGCGCTGCGTTTGCTCAACTACAAGGAATCGAAGGGTCGCGGCCCCAGCTATGTCAGCGTCGACGGCAGCGGCAAATACGTGCTCGATGCGAACTACGGCGGCGGGTTCATCGAGGTGTATTCGCGGGCCTTGGACGGCTCCCTCGATCAGCAGACCGCGTTCGTGCAGCACATCGGCTCGAGCGTGCATCCGCGCCAGTCGAAGCCGTACGCGCACTGGTTCCGCACCGACCCCACTAACAAGTTTGGCCTGGTCGCCGATCTCGGCATGGACCAGATAGTCGTCTACAGGTTCGACGCCAGGACCGGCAAGTTGACGCCTAACGATCCACCGTTTGCCAAGGTGCCTGGCGGCATGGGGCCGCGGCACCTGGTGTTTCACCCGAACGGCAAGTGGGTGTACGGCGTCGCTGAGCTTGGCAACGAAGTGATGGCGTTCAACTGGGACGGGACCAAGGGTGCGCTCGCGCAGTTTCAGTCGGTGAAGACGCTGGCGGATGGATTCAAGGATCCGAGCACGGCCGCGGAGATCGCGGTGCGCGCCGACGGCCAGTTCCTTTATGCATCGAATCGCGGTGAGGACACCATCGTGATGTATGCCATCGACGCGAAGAGTGGGGAGCTGGTGCTCCGGCAGCGCATTTCTTCGCGCGGCAAAGTGCCACGCTTTTTTACGTTCGATCCGTCCGGCAAGTGGCTCGTCGTGAGCAACCAGGAAGGCGGCAACGTGGCGGTGTTCAGCGTGGATGCGAAGAGCGGCGAGCTTCAGCCGGTGGGCGAGCCCGTGGCACTCGCGAAGCCGATGGCGGTGGAATTCCTGAAGTAATGGTGCCAGGCACCGTTTCCTAGCAAATGGTGTCAGGCACCGTTTCCCAGGAATCGGTGCCTGACACCATTTACGGGGCGAGCCAACGCACGAACCACGCGATTCCCGCATCGACACTCTCGGGATTCACGCGATGCGGCGTGTTCTCCTGCACGATGAGCTGCAGCTTGTCCGTGGCGTTGGCCGCATCGTAGAACGGCTTCGCGGTTGCCACCGACAACCGCACACCGGCAATGGGCGTGTTCGCATCCGAATCACCGTTGATCACCAGCAGCGGCCGCGGCGCAATGGCCGCAAGCATCGCCGGCCCGTCGAATTGTCCGTCGATGCCGGGCACGACGCGCGCATAGAAATGCCGCACGAAGTCGACGCTGCCGGCGGGCTTACCGGCCGCTGCCGCCGACGCATCGAACGCGTCCTGGATCGTCGCGATACGCGCGCGCCACTGGCCGTTGTCCAGCGCCCATTTGAAACTCTGCACGCCGATGTACGGCACCGCCGCGGCGACGCGCGGATCCGCGGCGGCAGCGAGGTAAGTCTCGATACCGCCCTTGGAAATGCCGGTGAGCCCGATGCGCGCCGCATCCACGTCCTTGCGCGTCGCCAGGTAGTCGATGAGCCGCATGACATCCCACGCGGTGTCGTAATAGAACGGGTGGCCCTCGCCGGCCCTGAACGCACGCGCGATGGCCTCGTTGTACTCGACGGCGCCAGTGCCCGCCCTGGTTCGCTCGCCGTGAAAGCGGCCGTCGATCGCCGCGCCGATGAACCCGGCTCGCGCCGCCTTCAGCATGAGGTCGGTGATCTCGGCTCTGTCCTTGCTGCCGCCCGTACCATGCAACGCGATGACGACCGGGCGGCGACCCTTGAACTTCGCGGGGTCAGGCAGCAGTAGATAGCCAGGTACACGCTCGGTGGCATCCGATTGGAACCACAGGTGATATTTTTTGAACCCCTCGACCGGCGCCACCTCGGCGAGCTCGGGCTTCAGCGCCACGCGCGGCCGATCGATGACGCGCAGGAACGCGGCGCGCGTGTCCGCCGCTCCGTCGGCCAGCGCTGCCATCGAAAATTGCAGCGCCAGCAATCCCGCGGCGAGCAGACGGACGAACTGCACGGACCATTGCTTCATCGAGGTGCGGCCCCTTTTGCTAGCAAATGGGGAGTGTCCCCATTAAATCCCGGGTAGAACTCGGCCATCATCCGGTCGCGGTATGCGACCAGGTTGGGGAGCGTGCGCGCCTTGTTATGCGCAGGCGACTCGAATACCGGCGCCAGCGCGCCGGCAATGAACGCGAACGCGGTGGCGTCGGCGCCGCAGGACTCATTGCCCATGAGGTACTTGTTGTCGCCGAGCAGGATCGACAGCGCATCGAACGCGCGGTTGGACATGCGCGTCATGTCCTCCTCGTTGTGCCGGCTGATGCCGTGCGCATGCAGGTTGCGCCGCACTTTACCGCGAACCCGCCACTTGACGACCGGCCGGATGAACGCGGGCACTCGCCTGAAGATCTTGCCGGGTCCGCGCTCGAAATTGCCGTCCTTCATCCAGCGCCAGTAGACGAGCACCCAGTACACGTGATCCTCGAGCATCTTCTCCGTCGCCCAGGCAACGCCACGGTCGCGCGCCGACAATCCGCGGTCGAAGTCGATCGAATATTTCTGCTCGAGGTGCATCCTGATGAGCGTGGAATCGGCAACGATGGTGCCGTCGTCATCGATGAACGGCAGCTTGCCCTTCGGCGCCTTCAGAAACCCCCTGGTGTTCGGCTGGTAGTCCAGCTTCGCGAGCTTGAGCAGCATCTCGCCCTTCATGACGAACGGACTGGGATCGGGCAACCCGAACGCGGGACCGAAGGTATACAGCGTGATCATTGTTGTTAGTCCTCCAGGCGCACGAGCTTCTGGCGGCCGGATGCGCCGCTCTTGATGTGGACTTGTGCCTTGCGCAACCCGAAGTGCGTTGCAACCAGGTCGATCAGTGCTGCATTCGCCTTGCCGTCGACGGGCGGCGCCTTGACGCGCGCCAGCCAACTGCCGTCGTCGAGCTCCGACAGTTCGTCTACGCGTGACCCAGGTTTGACCTTGAGCCTGAGTGTTCGCATTGCCCGCTCCGCTCCGGACCCCATGTGCCGCAACATTATGCGGCACATGGGTGGGCAATCGCGCAATTACGACATCGTCTTGCCGGTCTCCAGCAGCGACTTGAGGTCGCTGAGGATCCAGTCCCATCCGCCGCCGCCGTCGGTGCTGAAGTTGGACGTGGTGGCACGGGTCATCATCGGTGCGCCGGCGGTGTCGTGAGTAATGGTCAGACGGCAGAAACCACCGGAAGTTTGTTCGATCTCGAAGGAGATGCGAGTGAAGCCCTCCTTCCTGTGTTCTTCGTTGAACAGGAAGCGGTAGGTCTGCACGAGTTTGTACGGCGGCTTCACTTCGATGACTTCGCCGTCGACGACGACTTCAGGAAAACCGCAGGAGAGCATCTGCTCGTTGGCGATGCAGCGGAATTTGCCGCCCGGCTTCAGCTCGTAGTGGCTGACACCGCGATATCCGTATTTCCCGTTCCACTCGGGACTGGTGATGGCGTCCCAGATCTGGCCCGGCTCCGCCTTGATGTAGATCTGGTGGATGTGGGTGGTCGAATTGACTTCCGGCTTCAGGCTCGCTTGCGCAACGGGGGGCATTTCGCTTTCTCCAAAGTAGTTTTGAGGTCCGCGAGCGCGGACAGTTCGCGCTCCTTGTATTTGTCGATCCAGCGGTCGTGAATGAGCCGGATGGGCACGGCGTTGAGGAAGTGCAGTTTCTCGCGCCCTTCGCGGCGCGTGACGACGAGGCCCGCTTCTTCCAGCACCTTCAGGTGCTTCATGACCCCAAAGCGGGTCATTTCGAGTTCCCACTCGAGCTCGCCCAAAGTCTGGCCGTCGCGCTTGTGCAGCAGATCGAGCAGGAACCTGCGCGATGAATCCGCCAAAGCCTTGAACACCAGATCTTCGTCGACCATGCGACGACTATATGTGACCATTTGGTCACATGTCAATTGCAGGGAAACCAGGCGCGCGAACGCCCCCGGTGCACGGCGGCGCCGGGGGCGAGTCGGTCGGTCGCGAGATTAGTTAGGCCGCGGTCACCGCGCGGCAGCGAGCCTCACCACTACCGAGAAGCGACCGGGTGCGGGACCGTCGCTGGCGTCGGACGTCACACGCCAGCGTCCGCCGGATTCGTCGGGGTATTCCCAGGCGATCTGTCGCGGCCCGGTCTTCTCGTCGACGGCCAGCGCGGGATCCTTGCGCACCTGTTCCCTGATATTCGCGAGAAACGCCTCCGCCGTGAGCGCCGATTCGACGTCGTATTCGCTCTCCCACGACTTCGTGTCACCGACCCTGGTCACGGTTTGAATCTTCGTGCCCGGCGGCAGGCTGAACGTCGCGGGAAGGCGCAGATATCGATCCGCCATCTTTCCGCGCACGAAGCCCTGCTCCGGCTTCCAGTCGTATTCCAGGTTCATGGCGACCGAACGCGCGACCTTCATGCCGCGAATCTCCGCCACCACGTGCAGCGACGCGTCGATGCCCGATGCGAGGCCGGCGGAGGTGACCAGCTCGCCACTATCTACCCATCGCTGGTCGCTCACGATGTGCACCTTGGGAAACTGTTTCGCCATTCCCTCGAACGACTGGTGAAAAGTGGTCGCGGACTTGCCGTCGAGCAGGCCGGTGCTTCCGAGAATGAACGAGCCGGTGCACACCGACAGCACATGGTCCGCGGGACCAGCCTGCTTGCGGAGCCAGTCGAGCGTCGCCGTGTCCTTCTCGGCGTCATGGATATGGCCGCCTGGCACCACCACCACAGTCGCCGCGGGTGCCGACGCGAATGAATGATCGACCAGCGTCTTCAGGCCCTGCGTGGCGGTGACCTGTTTACCTTCCTTCGACACCGTGTAGACGGTGAAGCCAGCCTGCGTAAACACTTCGTAGGGAGCGGCGAAGTCGATGATCTGCACGCCATCGAACATCAGGATGGCGACTTTGACATCCTTGGGATTCAGAGCGGCCGTCGGCGCCGCCGCCACCGCGGATCCGCCGGCAAGACACCACAACAGCAAGATCGGTTTGAGATGACGCACGGCACACTCCTCGAGCCCTGGGTGCATCGTTATATCCACTCGCGGGTCTGTCGAACGGCCAGCAATCCGACGAATCCGGCCAACTCGTCAGCGCCAGCCTTTCGAAGGCCGGTCTTTCCAAGGCCATTCTTTTCTAAGGAGTGAATCGCTGCCGATACTCGCGCGGAGTGGTGCCGTAGACAGAGCGAAACGCGCGCCTGAACACGTCCGCATCGTTGAAGCCGCACGCAGCCGCGATCGACGTGACGGATTGCGAGCCCGTGCAGAGCAGGATGCAGGCACGCTCCAGGCGGAG
>Ga0190271_10002042_pt1 | contig 11972 bp, 8 predicted proteins | sample Popmic356T_FD_133747 | JGI IMG/M metagenome (GOLD analysis project Ga0190271, IMG submission 133747) | Populus adjacent soil microbial communities from riparian zone of Weber River, Utah, USA - 356 T | ecosystem: Environmental > Terrestrial > Soil > Riparian zone | place: USA: Utah | collected...
CGCGTCGGACTGGGCTATCTACCGCTGGAACGTTCCGCGCCCACGCTCTCGGGCGGCGAAGCGCAGCGCATCCGGCTGGCGGCGCAGCTGGGCTCGAACCTGCAGGGTGTGTGTTACGTGCTCGACGAGCCCACCATCGGATTGCATCCGCGCGACAACAAGGTGCTGCTGGACGCGCTGGCCGAACTCGCGAAGAACCGCAATACGCTGGTGGTGGTCGAGCACGACGAGGACACGATTCGCCGCGCCGACCACGTCATCGATCTCGGGCCGGGCGCGGGAGTGCGTGGTGGCGAGGTGGTGGCCGCGGGCACCCTCGAACAGCTCAAGAACAACCCTGCGTCCATCACCGGCCGCTTTCTCAAGAACCCGCTGACACATCCGGCGGAACCGCGCCGCGCCACCGCCACACGCGCGCCGAAGCTCATGCTCGACGACGTGGAACTGCACAATGTCCGCAAGGAAGACATCGGCGTACCGCTCGGCAGACTCGTCGTCGTCACCGGCGTGTCGGGGTCCGGCAAGTCCACCGTGGCGCGCGACGTGCTGTATGCGAACCTCAAGCGGCTCAAGACCAAGTTGCCTCGCGGCGCCAAACTACCCGAGCTCACGGGCTGCTCGGCCGTGCGCGGCGCGGAACTCATCGACCGCGTGCTGGAAGTGGACCAGACCCCCATCGGCAAGACACCGCGCTCCTGCCCGGCCACGTACATCGGCTTCTGGGATGACATCCGTCGCATCTTCGCGAATACCACCGAGGCGAAGATCGCCGGCTATTCCACCAGCCGCTTCTCCTTCAATACCGGCGAGGGACGCTGCCCGGCCTGCGAAGGCCAGGGCATGCAGACCATCGAGATGAACTTCCTGCCCGACGTGAAGGTGCTGTGCGATTCCTGCCGGGGCCGCCGCTTCAACTCCGAGACCATGTCGATCCTCTGGCGCGGCAAGTCGGTGGGCGACTTGTTGGCCATGAACATCGACGACGCCGTGGAGTTTTTCGCGGCGCATGCGTCGATCCATCATGCGCTGCGCCTGCTTCAGGACGTGGGCCTGGGTTACCTCACGCTTGGCCAGCCCAGCCCCACGCTGTCCGGCGGCGAAGCCCAGCGCATCAAGCTCGTGACCGAGCTTGCCAAGGTGCGCGGCGAGGAGCGGCGCGCGCCGCGGCAGAAGCAGCAACACACCTTGTACGTGCTCGACGAACCGACTGTGGGTCTGCACATGGCCGACGTGGAGAAGCTCATCCACGTGCTGCACCGGCTGGTGGACGCCGGCAATTCGGTCGTCGTCATAGAACACAACCTCGATGTCATGGCCGAAGCCGACTGGATCATCGACATGGGGCCCGAGGCCGGCGCCGCCGGCGGCAAGGTGGTGGCCGCGGGACCGCCCTCCACCATCATGAAAGCCGCCGGGTCGCACACCGGCACGGTGCTCAAGGAGTTTCTGAAAAATGGTGCCAGGCACCGTGGGGCATAAAAGGGGACAGATCTATTTTTCCTTGCGCTCAGTCTGCAAACTCTGCGCCTTCGCAGAAAAATAGATCTGTCCCCTTTTATGCCCCACGGCCTCACCTGCTGGAAATGCGGCGCCTCGCTGGAGGCACTGTCGCTGCCGTTACGGCGCCTCGACGAGTGCAAGGCCTGTCACTCCGAGCTGCACGTGTGCCGCCTGTGCGTGGAGTACGACACGCGCGTCGCCAAGCATTGCCGCGAGCCCACGGCCGAGGAAGTGCGCGACAAGACCGCCGCCAACTTCTGCGATCACTTCAAGCCGAAGGTCGGCGCCTACGTTGCGCCGACGGGCGAGGCCGACGCCGCGCGTGCGGCGCTGGAAGCGCTCTTCGGCAAGAAGTAGGGATTTTTACGGGCTGTTTGCGACGGCTTGCGCGCACAGCGAGCAGGTGCGAAGAACGGTGTGGTTGAGCGGCATGTCGATCTCCCACGGCGCGCAGGATCGCGTCGCCGTGGTATTCGTGCGCCACCGGGATGCGCTCGTCAATCGGCGTGGGGACCCTTCGATCGAGTCGGGAAGCCAGGCCGCGCCGAATCGCTCGAGGTCCTACCCCGACTTCGCTCTCAAGGCTGAAACACATCCATCGCCGGCACCGGCAGACCGTTGAAATCGAACAGCGCCTGGTTTTCCCATGCGTTGCCCGACGCGGGGTTGGTTGGATCCCAGCCGTTGCCGGTCACGCCCGTCCAGGTCGCATCCCAGTAGAACGCTCCGAGCCCGCGTCCACCCGGTACTGCGCGAACGATCGACAGCACGTCGCGCTGATTGGCCGCCTGTCCTTCCGGTGTCGCCGGATAGCCGGCAACCAACTGGTTAGGCAGGCCGATGATGTTGCCCCAGCCGTCGTCGTCCGCCAGCACGAATGGATAGGCGGTCTCGGCGACCACGACGTCCTTCGAATACCGCGCCGAGATGTCGTTGAGGTTCCACTGCAGATCGCCCAGCGATCCGTGCCAGTAACCGTAATAGGAGAAGCCGATGACGTCGAAATCGACGCCACGCGAGGTGATGTTGTCGAACCACCAGCGATACAGGTTGTTGTCACCCCCATTGGCGAGGTGCAGCATGATGCGCGTTGTCGGCGAACACGCCCGCACCGCGGCGGCACCCGCGTTCAGCAATTGCGCGAGGTTGTCCCAGTTCGGCGGATTCCACGTGTGGCCGTCCGGCCAGAGCATGCCGGAGTTGAGCTCGTTGCCGAGCTGGATCATGGCCGGGGGACCGCCGCGCGCGCTCAGCCCCTGGCAGACCGAGTACGTGTGATCGTAGACCGCCTGTCTCAGCTGCCCGAACGTGTAGTTAGACCAGGCCGCCGGCTTGAACTGCTTGCCGGGGTCGGCCCAGGAGTCGGAGTAGTGCAGGTCGACGAGGACCTTCTGGCCGGCGAAACGCGCGCGCGCCGCCATCTCGAACAACTCTTCCTGGTCATGGTAGCCGTCGGCGGGATTCACCCAGACGCGCAGGCGGACGAAGTTGAATCCATGGTTCGACAGGACCTCGAGCGCGGTCGCCGGCTGACGACGCCTCACGGGCTTCGGGGCCAGCAGCGGCGACTCCAGGTACTGGCCACCGAAATCCTCGGACTTCTTCAGGCTGGAGACGTCGGCTCCCAGGATCGAAAGTCGCGGCGCGCCCGGCTCCACGGTGATGGCGTCGAAATTGCTCCACTGACCGCCCGCCGCGCGCGTGTGCAGGACCAGATCGCAAGGGTCCCTGCCAGCCTGGAACGAGACCACGACCTGCAGCCACTGGTTAGGCCACGCGACTGGCACGTTGACGCGATCGGTTCGACTGCCGCAGCGCACTTCGACCTGGCTCGAGTTTTCGCCGGTGCTGCGGCGCACCCAGGTGCGGAAGGTGTACCAGCCCGGATTCGGAGCCTGGAAGCTCTGCCGCGTCTCGACGTCGAATGCTTCCGCACTGAAGTGCGAGAGCCGGAAGGCGCTCGCGCGTCCACCCGCTTCGGTGAAATCAGCGCCGATAGTGCCGGCGCTTTCCCAGGAAAGAGGCGCGGCAACGCCAGTGCCGTCGTTTTCGAAGTCGAGATTTTGCAACGGAGGTTGCTCGACGGGCGCGGAGCTCGCGTCGACGCCGGGAGCGATCGAGACCAAAGCGAAGCAGGCAAGCATTCGTAGCTTCATGACTATCCCCTCCATGGTTGACGCATCACGCGTTCTTACATGCGATTAGTATGATTATATTAGCCGGAACGCACCATACCGGAAGGGTGCGACGGTCGCATGAATTTTGGGGTTCTGACGCGCTGCGGGCGGGTTACCCGCCGGAGACTGCCGGGGCCGGTTTACTTCTTGCCCGACAGACGGTCGATCAAGGAGGCGAACTTGGAGCCCTTCTTGTCCACCTTGACGCGCAGATGCCGCACGCCGGTGTTCTCCGCGCTGTCGTTGGTGATCTCGAGCGTATGCGCACCGAGAATTTCCAGCGTCTGGTCCAGTGTCTCTTCGTCCACCTGCGCGTGCGCATCGCGGCGCACGCCGCGCGCGCCGGGCTTGCGGCCCTTGGAAGCCTTGCCCATGGGAGCAGTCGCGGCCGGCGACGAGGCCGCTGGTTTGGCGGGGGGCGTTGCTGATGCCTGGGCCTGTTTGCCGAAGCGCGGTGAGGTCTCACCGTCGACGTCCTGCTCGATCATGGCCGGCAGATCGTCTTCGAGAAGCTTGAAGACGCCGCTGGCGTTCGAGGACGTCATGGACAGGGGCGTCGGCGCCGTCACTTCCTTGACGTTCACGGCGCGGTGAATCCCGCTGCGCGCGGCGTTGACGTCGTTGGCGCGTTCTTTCTCGATGGTCGTGACGGGCACGACGGACACCGTCGAGAAATCCGAGCGCACGTAGTAGGCCACCTGCTTCGCGGAGACCGCGTCGCTGAAGAAGCCCAGGCGCAGGCCGTACCAGGTGCGACCTTCGCGGTTCGCTTCCGTGGTGTAGAGCGTGTATGCGTTGAAAATGGCGAGCGGCGGGACCTTCGCCATGTCGAAAGCAGTGACGGACCAGTCGAGCTGCACGGCGAACAGGACGGGCGCGTTGCGCTTGACCTCGGCCTTGATGGCCTGCATCGACTGCGTGTCTTCGGGCTTGATGACGCGAATCGCTTCGTCGACATCCGCCTCCCGCGAACCTTCGCGGTACGGTGAATGACGCTCGAGCAGCCGAATGGTCTGCGTATCCGACAGATCGTCGAGCTCCTCGATGACCTGGCGCACGTTGGTGAGCGACGGGGTCGCGGACATCGGCTTGTTCAGGACCGGCATCTGCACCGTCGGTTCGGGTGCCTTCGGCGCTGCAACGACCGGCTTCGGCGCGACAGGCGCCGCGGCTTGCAGCGCGGGAGCGGAAACTTTGGCTGCGATCTTCGGCGCCACGGCCGGCGGTGTTGCCGGGGCGGGCTTCGTCGCGGCCGGTCGGGGAGCGGCAGGTCTTGCCGCCACCGGTGCGGGAGCAGCCGGCTTGGGCGCGGCGGGCCTGGCAGCCACCGGCTTCGCGGGCGCAGGTTTCACGGCAGGTCTGGCGGCGGCCTTCGGCGGCGCCGGCTTCGGAGCCACGGGTTTGGCCGCGGCGCGCGCCGGCGGGCTAACTACCGGCTTCGCGGGGGGATGGATGACCGGCACGTCCATCGGCTTGAATTCCGGCTCGTCGTCGGTCAATACGAACGGCTCTGGTTCGTGGTCGTACTTGAGAACGGGCGGCGGCGGCTCGGACGCAAACGGATGCGGTGCGGGCTTCGGAGCGGGTTTCGGCGCAGCGGCCACCGGCGGCGGCGCCACGGGCGCGGGCTTCGGCGCGACGGCCACCGGCGGCGGAGTCGCGGGTACCGGCTTCGGAGCGGCAGCCACGGGCCTGGCCTGTACAGGCGCAGCGGCAGCAGCCGGCGCGGGGGTGTTGGGCTTCAGTTTCTTGCCGGGCGCTTCGCTGGCCCAGGCACCTGGATATACGTCACGAACGACCACCAGCATCTCTTCGGCGGCCAGCAGGCTTTCGAAATAGCCCATGTGCAGGCGGAAACGCTCGCGGCCGTCTTCGAGGCGGCGGCTGACGAAGAAAGTGTATTGAGAGAGGGTCGGATCTTTGGGCTGCGACAACGCCATCGGCGTAGTCGACGACGTCAGATTGATTACAAAGCCGCCCGTTGCGGCTCCGCCGGTGGGCCGCGTCAGCTTGCTGACGACGTAATCTGGCTTGGCACTCATGTTTAAAACGTTCCCCGAAAGATCGATAACGAACCGCGTCCCTTCCCGAACGCGACCCTTTTTTCACTCAATTTGGAGTGTGCGAACGTAGGCATATACGGTCAACGGGGAAACTGAGCACGCTGTCGCAGAACGCAGACCTAAATATTCATTCCCTTAGAGAAAATTCGACATAAGCGTGTGGAGGTTCATGCTGCGAAGCATTAAAGAAGCGCTAGTTCGGCAGGCGGTTCCAGTAGCGTCCGGCCGAGAAAAATGCGTCCGCATAAAACTCGTCATCCAGCGAATTGATGGTCACAGGTTTGCCGGCCCCAGGGGCGTGGACGAAGCGGTGGTCCCCAATGTAGATGCCCACGTGATTCACCTTGCGGCTCCCGACCTTGAAGAACACCAGGTCGCCGCGCCGGAGTTTGCGTGGTTTGATGCTCTCGGCTTGTTCGGCCTGGTCGCGTGAAGTCCGCGGTACCACCAGTCCGAGCTGCCGATGCGCATAGAACACGAGGCCGCTGCAGTCGAATCCGTCGAGGGTCGCGCCACCATAACGGTAGGGCGTGCCCCGCAGCCGCAGCGCGAAATCCGCGAGCGTCTCGCCGCGGTTGCGCATGCCGGACGCACCCCCCTCGCCATCCCATTCGCGCACCGGGGCTGGCGCGGGCTCGGCGCGCGGTTCGGGTGAGGACGAACAACCCGCCGCGAAGAGCAGCAGCAGAAGGGGGACATTCCTCATTTTCGTTGTCACATTTTCCATCGTGGCACGCCGATGCTGTATGCCCGCTGAAATGTGACAGCGAAAATGAGGAGTGTTCCCCTATCCTGCTGCCCTGGCATCGTCGATCTCGGAGCCCGGCCTGCGGGATTCCAGGATTTCCGTGAGCGCAGCGGCGGACATGGGCCGCGCCAGGTAGAAGCCCTGCGCTGCCTCACAGCCGCGAGAACGCAGGAATTCGAGCTGGCCACCCGATTCCACGCCTTCGGCAGTCACGCGTTTTCCAAGCGTATGCGCCATGGTGATGACTGATTCGACCAGTGCACCCGCCGAATCGTTCTGTGGGATTTCATCCAGGAAACTGCGATCCAGCTTTACCGTGTTGACCGGATAACGCCGCAGATAGTTGAGCGACGAATAGCCGGTGCCGAAATCATCGAGCGCCAGCTTCACGCCGAGATCGGCGATGGCTCGCAGCGGCTCCTCCACCTCCGCATCGGCAAGCACCGATTCGACCACTTCCAGCTCGAGGCTGGCGGGCGCGATGCCGTGCTGCTGAAGGGCTGACCGGACCATGTGCACGAAATCTCCGTGCTTGAGCTGCTGCCCCGAGACGTTGACCGAGAACATGCGCGGCGCAATGCCGGCGCGCGACCACTCTGAATATTGCGCGCAGGCCGAGTCGAGCACGAAGCCACCGATGTCGGTGATGAGTCCGGAATGCTCGGCCGCAGGGATGAATTCACCAGGCAGCTTGATGCCGTCGTACCGGGTCTGCCATCGCAGGAGCGCCTCGACACCGCACAGGCGATTGTCGGCCAGTGAAAACTGCGGCTGGTAGAACAGCGACAGCTCGCGCCGGCGCAGCGCGCGATGCAGACCGCTGTCTGTGAAGCTGACGCGCCGTTGAACCATTTCGGGCTCGAAGAAGATGGCTCGCCCGCGCCCCTGCGCCTTGGCGCGATACATGGCCAGATCGGCGTGGCGGATCACCTCCTCGAGATCCACGCTGTCATCGGGGAACAGCGTAACGCCCACACTGGCGCGCATCTGGTAGTCGCGTCCGCCCAGATTGGCGGGGAGCGCCAGCGAGCGGATCACGCGATCGGCGATGTTGCGCGCCGTCTCGGCATCACCGACGTTGCGCAACAGCACGGTGAATTCGTCGCCGCCGAGCCGCGCCACCGTGTCGCCTTCTTTCGTGCAGGCCTTGAGCCGATGCGCCACCACCGACAGCAACTGATCGCCGGCGCTGTGCCCGAGCGTGTCGTTGACGCGCTTGAAGTGATCGAGGTCCACGTACATGAGCGCGCCGCGCGTGAGCCCCGTGGCCGCCGCCGCCAGCTCCTGCGCGAGGCGGTCGCGAAACAGCGCGCGGTTCGGGAGCTGCGTGAGCGGATCGAAATGCGCCTGGCGATACAGTCGTTCGTCGCGCGCACTGTTCGACAACGCCGCGCGCAGCCTTTCGGCGAATGCCGCGCCGTAGTCGGCCACCGCCGGATCGCGCTCCGGTTCGCCGTGGTACCCGACGATCAGTAGCGCGCTCAAGCGTTCTTCGTCGATGACCGGCCAGAGCCAGAAGAATTCGGCGCCGACATCGCGCATCGACGTGAGGAAAGCGTGGCGGGATTCCTCGATGCGCGCCACCGTGAGACCTTGGGGCGCCTCGCGCACCGTGGCGATCATCGCGGAATCGAAAGTCACACGCTGCACCGGCAGCTCTTCGGCCCCGAGCGCCGACATGAACAGGCGGCCGTGCGCGTGCGCGGTCGGATCGAGCAGGATCACGCCCACGCATTGACTGCGCGTGAGCTCGCGGAATTTCGGCAGCACCACGTCGAGCGCGCGGTCGATCTCGCTGGCGGCGAGCAGCGCGCGATCGACCTCGCCCAGCACCTCGAACGCGCGCCAGTCGCGTTCGAGTGAAAGGGACGTGGCGTTGAACTCGCGCTCGAGCGCCATGAATTCATCGACGGTGCCGCGTGGCAGCGTCTCGAAGCGGCGTTCACGCAGGCGCGCGAGCGCCCGCTGCAGCGCGCGCAGCGGCGTCAGGTAACGTTCGCTCACGACCACGGCGACCGCGAAGGACATGACGATGGTCAGCGCCAGCAGCACGAGCGAGGTGGGCACCAGCGCCGATGCCGTGGAGCCAAAGTTGGCCTCGGGCGCGAACACCACGATGGTGTCGGAAGAATTCGGATCGCCGGCGATGGTGGACGGTAGATAGGTGACCGCGCCGCGCCACTCGCGGCCCGCCGCATACCAGGCGAGGATCGTCGTGCCACCCGGCGCGTGTTCGCCCTGCGGCGCGCGGCGTCCGAACAGCTGTACGAGTTCATCGGGCACGGGACTGCTGCGATACCGCGCGGACCCGGTGCCATCGAGGACCACGAGATAGCGTCCATCGAGGCCATACGCGAAGTCTTCGGGAACGACGCGTGAGCTGAACAACAAGGTGGAGGCCTTGTCGCGCGAGAGCGCGGTCAGCTCCTGGTTCTGCAGGCTGGCGCGGGTTTCTTCGGCGTCAAACCAGCGCGACAACACCGAAAGGCCGACCGGAATGAGCATCGCCAGGGTGATGAGCAACCACAGACGGCGCGTGAGTCCGCTGCGCAGGACCGAGTTGTACGGATTGGCACTCATCGACTTCCCATGGGTGTGCGTTGCGTACCTGCAACGCACGCGAAGCATTCCTGTTCTTGATCGGACTTTACGGAATGCGGAGCCGCGCAAATGCGCGGCGCGTCACGAATGCGACTGCACCGTGTTCAGGCGGGCTTCTTCTTGGCCGATTGCACGGCGATCGACTGCGCGGGGCGGATCTCCGCCAGTTGCCGCATGGCACCGTAGGTATAGCGATAAGTGCCGCGCGCACCACGTCGGGAGGCGCCGAGCATGGCGCGCGCGACGGTTTCCGCGGGGATGGCGCGCAATTGCTCTCGCGCGCCCGTCAGCAACGGATTGACGAGTGGCGCGAAGATGGCGCCCGCGAGCTCGAGCGGCCGCAGCGCCTTGCGCGGTCCTAACAGCAGACTCGGCTGCAGGATGTCGACCGATGCGAACCCGAGGTCCGACACGGCCTCTTCCATTTCGCCCTTGGTGCGCAGGTAGAACTTCTTCGACTTCGAGCTGGCACCCACCGACGACACCACCACGAAGCGCGTCGCTTGCGCGGCGCGTGCCGCTCGCGCGAACAACAACACCGCATCGACATCGGCTTCACGAAACGCTTCCTGCGAACCCGCCTCGGCGATCGTGGTGCCGATACAGCAGAAGGCGTCGTTGACCACCAGGCCTTTGAGCTGCTCCGCCATGCGGTCGAATATCACCACGCGGTTGGCGAGCTTCGGATGTTCTTTGCCGAATGTTCGGCGGGTCAGCGCGTAGACCCGCGTGTAGTCCGGAGCATCGAGCAGGGTTTTCAGCAGAAATCCGCCGACGAGTCCGGTTGCGCCGGCGACCAGCGCGATTCTTGGTGTTGTGCTCACGCGCCGAAGCTTAACAAGATTCTTCGGTCAATCCTTATGAGCGCGGACGTCGTCGCGCGAGGTCGGAACATGCCAGTGGAACCACATGGCAAGAATGCGCAAGGCGAAACACACCAGTGCACCGGCGATTGCGGTGGGCATCGGCGGCCAGCCGAGCCATTGACCCAGCACCACGATGGAAGCGCCCGCCAGTGCCGCGAGTGCATAGATGTCGGACTGGAACACGACCGGCACGCGCGTCAGCAGCAGGTCGCGCATGACGCCGCCGCCGATACCCGTGAGCATGCCGAGCAGCGCCGCCATGACCGGATTCAACCCCGCCGCCAGAGCTTTCTGCGTGCCCGCGACGGCAAACAATCCCAGGCCGGCAGCATCGAACACCCGGACGGGATTTCGCATGCGCTCGACCAGCGGGTGCCACATGAACGTGACCAGCCCGCCGAGCACCGCCGCGGCGAGGTAACGCGTGTCCGCGAACGCCGCCGGGGGCACCGCGCCGATCAGCAGGTCGCGAAGGATTCCGCCGGTGGTTGCCGTCGCGAACGACAGCACCAGCACGCCGAACAAGTCGAGGCGCTGCCGCACGGCCGCGGTGGCGCCGGCCAGCGCGAAGACGAATACACCGATGAGGTCGATGACCAACACCGGTGCATTGTGCACCACGGAACCGAAAGTGGGGCTTCGCGGCGCTTTTGCCTACTGGTCACCCGGTTGGGTGATGCGGCGGACCCGCCTTTCAATATGCTTCTCGCCGGGAAAGGAGTCCCGGTAAATCTCTAACGAAAAGGAGTGTAGACATGCATGTCCCTAGCTATCCACGCGTCGTGGCGCTGCTGCTCGTGCTCGCGAGTTTCGCAGGCAGCGCCCAGGCCGTGGAGTTCGACGAAAAACTCAAGGCGCCCATGGTCAAGGATGCCGCTGTGCTGCGGACCCAGGCGCTGTCGTATGCAGAGCGGTTCACGGCGTTGCAGGCGGTGTCGCCGCTCGAGGTGATCAAGAATCGCGAATTGGCGGCCGAGCGCTTCGACCTCATCTGGCAAATCCAGCAAGCGATCGATGCGCGCCGACCTCTGGGAGATCTGTCGGCAATTGGCCTCGTGCAACAGGGCGACGGCAGTTACCGCGTCGATTTCAACGCGAATCCGCAGTGGAATCGTCCGGATGAATTGTTCTCGGCCGTTTTTTCCGGCATCGAATGGCACGGATTCGGGGCGCATCTCGTCAGTCGCGGCTTTCGCGAGGCAGACGTCGCGGTACTGAAAGAATACCTGTCTACGCATGACCTTCAACAGATCTTCCGGCGCGAGGCACTACCGATCACGCTCAGCTTCAGCAAGATCGTCAAAAAGTACGACAAGATCAAACGCCCAGTCGACGACGCCGTGGTGTTGTCGTACATCTACCAGCGCGAAAGACTCAAGGCCGAGAAAGGCCGCGAGTGGACTGCAGGCCTTCTCAATTCAGTCGATGGCCAGCGTGCTCGAATTCTGCTGGCGCACTTCTCCGAGTTTCATTCGACCGCCCTCTGGGCCCCAAGCGATCAACGCGCCGGCATCGACTACCAATTGCAGGTCATGCGCCTTCCTAACTTCGAACAACTCGCAACGGCTGAGGCAATGGGAGGCACGCCATGATTTCGAAACACTCGTGTCGCTGCAAGGCCGCACTCCTCATGCTGGGAGTAGCAGTTTCCGGAGCGAACACCGCATCCGCCGTCAGCCTTTACACAGTGGTGGCGTCAATCTACCAAGTAGGCAACGGTGCCACCGTCCAAGTGGGGCACACGGTAACGGCAAGCACTGTCTACAACAGATTGTTTGCGGGAGGGACCTACACCGCCACCTGCGCCTCGCCAGACATGGTGCCGGCGATGGGTCAGCGTTTTTTCTCGACAGATAATATCGTCGGTGGCCTTCAGCTCTACGTAACGGTTCCGACGGCACACCCCTCCTATGTGAACATGCCCGGATTTAACGCCGCGGCAATGCGCGGCAGGCAGATCAACTGCGCCTACAACTGGACATCGCGCGCGGTCGAGGGCGGCTATTCCATCGGATTC
>Ga0190271_10002043_pt1 | contig 11972 bp, 11 predicted proteins | sample Popmic356T_FD_133747 | JGI IMG/M metagenome (GOLD analysis project Ga0190271, IMG submission 133747) | Populus adjacent soil microbial communities from riparian zone of Weber River, Utah, USA - 356 T | ecosystem: Environmental > Terrestrial > Soil > Riparian zone | place: USA: Utah | collected...
CTTGAACGCTGTCGTCTTGCGGGAGACGACCCTATCGTAGCAAAATTATGGCGGAGGACGAAGCGGGGAATGCGCATCTCAAAAATGGTTCTGGCCGGCGCCTTTTTCGTTCTGGTGCTGGGTTGGTCGCTGATCGTCCCGTTTCACGGCGGTCCTGACGAGTCGACGCATCTGTTCCTCGTTGAGTACCTGTATAAGTTCGCCGCCTTTCCTGTGCCGCATGTCGACCCCATTCAGCCGTTCGTCGGGGAATTGTCAGGAAGGGAAATCAACAATCAGCAGCATTGGTACTACGGCCTTCCCTATGTCTACTCGCTTGGCGGAACCCTTTTAGCCTACCTATTCGGCGGCTTCCTACCGCACGGCATGGGTTTTTTGACGGCGCGGGCGTTCAACTGGTTTTTGGCGCCCATCTTCGCCCTTTCGCTTGTCAGTATCGCTACGCGTTGCGGGGTCGGTAGCGCAAAGGCGTTCGTTAAGGCCAGCATCATTCTGTTGATACCGCAAGTTGCGTTCATCTTCTCGTATTTCAACTCCGATGCCTTGGGGTTGGCTGCCAGCACAGCGGCGACGGCATCCTTCCTTGGTGTACTTGCCACACCCACTCGCAGGCGCTACGTCATGTTTGGAGCGCTATGCGGGCTCATCCTCTGCACAAAGATTTATTACTATCCGGCCTTGGTATTTTTTGCGGCGATGGCTTCGCTGACAATGTATTTGTCGCCAGCTTTTCCTGCTGCCCGCGTTGCTGTCTGGTGCATTGCCGGAGCGGCTTTCATAGCTGTTCCGGTGTTGACCATCACTTATCTGCAATTTGGAGACATCACGGGTCTCGAAGGCGCGCAAAAATTTGCGAACGATAGCAAAGCAGTCAAGCAATGCTACCTCATGTGCGAGACAGGCCTAATCGACATCCGGAACATCCGGCAATGGTTGCAAACAGCGTTTTACAGCTTTTTTGCAATAGTTGGCTGGATGGACGTGCTCATCCCGCGGGGCTTTTACACCTTCTTTTTCAAACCTCTCTCCATAGCGGTCGTTGCTTGGGGAGCGGTTATGTCAACGCGGGATGCGCGACGCGCCTTGCGCGGCGATAGTGCGGCGCTCCGGTTGCCGGCGATATTTTTCCTCCTCATCGGAATGCTGGCCTGTGTCATCCTCTTCAATCTGATCGGCTCGCAGCGTCTGATGCCGCAGGCGCAGGGACGATATCTCTTTGTCGTCATACCTTTCACGCTCTTGTTGACAGCAACTCTCGTCGGCAACCGGCCCCCTATAAATCACCTTGCAGGGCCAATCATACGTGACCGCCAGCTCATCCTGTTTGCGGCAATCGCTGCCGTGATGGCCATTACAAACCTGCTCGCCGCGAACGCCCTAATGGAAAAGGCCGGGGAGATGAACGCGTTGCCAATTGTGCGACTGTGGGCGCGGGAGTAGCCAAGGATTGGGACGAGCAGCCCAGCAAAGCTCGCAAGGCGCCGCCCAAGCAAGGTGCAGCACAGCCTTTAACTAACGGGCGGTACCCCAGCGTTGCATTCCTGATCGCGCCCCTTACATAGGGCGCACCTTTACTCGTGGAGCGCTGCTTGCCGTGTTCGGGAGCACGCCAAATCGGAGCGAAAATGTCGGATGAATTGACCATGCATGCCACGACGATCATCACGGTGCGCAAAGGCGGCAAGGTGGTGATTGCGGGCGACGGCCAGGTGAGCCTCGGCCAGACCATCATGAAGGGCAACGCCAAGAAGGTGCGCCGCATCGGCAAGGGCGGCTCGGTGATTGCCGGTTTTGCCGGAGCAACTGCCGACGCCTTCACCTTGCTGGAGCGTCTGGAGGCCAAGCTGGAGCAATATCCCGACCAGTTGACCCGCGCCTGCGTCGAACTCGCCAAAGACTGGCGCACCGACCGCTATCTGCGCCGCCTGGAAGCGATGATGCTGGTGGCGGACAAGAGCGTGACCCTCGCGTTGACCGGAACTGGCGATGTGCTCGAGCCGGAACATGGCGTCATGGCCATCGGCTCGGGCGGTAACTACGCGCTGGCGGCCGCGCGGGCGCTGATCGATACGGATGCAGACGCCGAGACGATTGCCCGCAAGGCCATGCAGATCGCCGCCGACATCTGCGTTTACACGAATAGCAACTTTGTCGTCGAAACGCTCGACGCAGCCTGATGGCGCGGACTGACCCCACATCCCGCTACAGCTTTCGCGCGGTCACCGAGGAGGACCTGCCGCTGATCGCGCGCTGGCTGGCGGAACCGCATGTCGCCGAGTGGTGGGGCGATCCCGACAGCGAGATAGCCGACATCCGCGACCACATGGACAGCATCTCCGTCGAGCCGCTGATCGTGGAACTGGCGGGCCGAGCGATTGCCTATCTGCAGAGCTACGACCCGCATCTCGAAGACGACCATCCCTATCAGGACCAGCCGCATGGCACGCTGGGAGTCGATCTTTCGATTGGGCCGTCGGATCTCATAGGTCGTGGCCACGGCTCGGCCATTCTGCGCCAGTATTGCGAGGAACTCTTCGAGGAAGGCTGTCCGCGCATCGTCATTGATCCCGATCCGGACAATGCGCGCGCCATTCGCGCCTATGAGAAAGCCGGCTTCATTGTCTTCGACAAGCGGACGTCCGAATACGGTCCGGCGCTGATGATGGCGCGCGACGCGCCTGAAGAGAGTGAGTGAGCGAGACCGTGATAGCGCGACGCGTTTACCGCGGATGGCAGGCCAGCGTTTGAGCGGATGGAGTCGATGACCACAAGCTCAGGCGGGGTGAGCGAACGCACGCTGACACGCGCGCTGGAAAGCGGCCTGCTGTCCGGCGACCAACTCGCCGCGCTGCACGCGCTGGAGCGCGGCGAAACGACGACTATCGTCTTCGATAGCAGGGACGATGAACAGTTTCGCTTCATTCGAGGGTTCGGCGACATCTTCGTCACCATCGGCCTTATCCTTTTTCTCGGCGCGGTCGGCTATTTCGGCGGCACCGTCGCGGAGTCGTTCGGCGCCTTTGGCGCAACCTCAATAGCGAGCTGGGCGCTCGCCGAGTATTTCACCCGCATCCGGCGCATGGCGCTGCCAAGCATCGTGCTGCTGTTGGTCTTTACCTACAGCGTCTATGGCGTCGCAGGCGCGGCCATCGCACAGTTGGGCGGATACCCTCCCGAATGGGCCTCGATCTGGTTCCGCCAGTCAGCGCCGCCGACCATCCTCATTGGCGGCGGGCTCGCGGCGGCGGTCGGCGCGGCACTCCACTATTGGCGTTTTCGCGTACCGATCACCATCGCGGCCGGCGTCGGAGCGTTGGTGGCGATCGTTGCCGGTCTCGTTTCGGCGATGGCATTGGCACCGCGCCCCGTCCTGCTGGCCACTGGCGTGGCGGTCTTCGCGCTCGCCATGCGCTACGATCTGAGCGATCCTCGCCGAGTCACCCGCCGTACCGACATCGCCTTCTGGCTGCACATGCTGGCAGCGCCCCTTATCGTGCATACGCTGATCGGCAATTTCTTCGACGGCGCCGCTCCCGGCATCACGGCCGCACTCGGCATTCTCGCCGTCTTCGTTGCACTGGCCATTGTCGCGCTGATCGTCGACCGCCGCGCAGTGTTGGTTTCCGGCCTGTCCTATGCCGGCATCGCTTTTGGAACGCTGGTCGCAGAAGCTGGCATTTCCGGGCAGGTGCCGCTGACGCTTCTTGTTCTCGGCTCACTCGTTCTTATCTTGAGCGCGGGCTGGCACGGCATGCGCCGGTTTCTGCTCGGCTTACTGCCGGAGCATTTGTCGAGACGCTTATCCCTTCACACCAGCGACAACTGAGTAGTTTCAATGACCACCTTTTCTCCGCGTGAAATCGTTTCCGAACTTGATCGCTTCATCATTGGCCAGAAGGACGCCAAGCGCGCCGTGGCGATCGCGCTGCGCAACCGCTGGCGGCGCCAGCAACTGCAGGGCCAGATGCGCGAAGAGGTGATGCCGAAGAATATCCTGATGATAGGACCCACCGGTGTTGGCAAGACCGAGATTTCACGCCGCCTCGCAAAGCTGGCCGGCGCCCCCTTCATCAAGGTCGAGGCGACGAAGTTCACCGAGGTCGGCTATGTCGGCCGCGACGTCGAGCAGATCGTGCGCGACCTGGTAGAAACGGCGATCGGCCTGACCCGAGAGAAGATGCGCGAAGACGTCAAGGCGCGGGCCCATGTAAACGCAGAAGAGCGCGTACTGGAAGCGTTGGTCGGCAAAACCGCCAGCCCGGCGACGCGCGACAGCTTCCGCAAGAAGCTGCGCGATGGCGAACTTGACGACAAGGAGATCGAGGTCGAGGTCGAGGATACCGGCACTGGCGGCATGCCAAGCTTCGACATTCCAGGCATGCCCGGCGGCAGCGTAGGTGTGCTGAACATCAACGATATGCTGTCGAAGGCGATGGGCGGCAGGCGCACCAAGACCCGGAAGACCACCGTCAAGGAAAGCTACGACGTGCTGATCAACGACGAGTCCGACAAGCTGTTGGACCAGGACGAGGTCGTGCGCCGCGCGCTGGAATCGGCGGAGAATGACGGCATCGTCTTCCTCGACGAGATCGACAAGATCGCCGCCCGCAGCGACGTCTCGGGCGGCCCTTCGCGTGAAGGCGTTCAACGCGACCTGCTGCCGCTGGTCGAGGGCACGACCGTGGCGACGAAATATGGCCCGGTGAAAACGGATCATATCCTGTTCATCGCTTCCGGCGCCTTCCACGTGTCGAAGCCTTCCGACCTGCTGCCGGAGTTGCAGGGCCGCCTGCCGATCCGCGTGGAGTTGCGGGCGCTGGAGAAGGACGACTTCAAGCGCATCCTCACCGAGACAGAGGCCAGCCTGATCAAGCAGTACATCGCCTTGATGCAGACGGAGGGCGTGGCGCTCGACTTTACCGACGACGCCATAGATTCGCTGGCCGGCATCGCTGTCGATCTGAACGCGACCGTGGAGAATATCGGTGCTCGGCGTCTGCAGACGGTTATGGAGCGCGTGCTGGACGAGATTTCGTTCAATGCGCCGGACAGCTCCGGCTCGACGGTGACAATCGACGCCGGCTATGTCGACAAGCATGTCGGGGATCTGGCGAAGAACACAGATTTGTCGCGATTTATTCTGTAAGAGCCGATCAGGAAGGTAGCGGTTGGCGCTGCCCCTCACCCTTACCCTCTCCCCGTAAGAACAGGGAGGGGGTGGTCGTCCACGCATCATCCAGTCGCCAGGCTTCATGCCAGGCGGAAGCGATGACGAGCAGGCGCAAAGCCAGGCGACCCCCTCACCCCGTTCTTACGGGGAGAGGGTAAGGGTGAGGGGCGGCGGCGATGGCGCAACTAGGCGGCAGGGACGATGAAACTTCGCATTCTGGCATTGGCAACGGCAGTTGCTGCAACCATGGCCCTGTCGGCCAGCGCCGCAACTCTCGTCCCGCCCGGCAATCGCAGCATCGACCAACCGCAGGTGCCGGGCGCTTCGATGAAGCGCACCAAGGCCGGGAAGACGAGTTTCGAGGGCAAATACCAGAAGGTCTACAATCTGCTCGCCAACGACGCCAAGCTGCGCTCGAAGATCAAGCAGACCGCCGCGCAATACGGCATCGACCCTATGCATATCGTCGGCGCTATCGTCGGCGAGCATACCTACAATGTCGACGCCTATGACCGCCTGCAGACCTACTATGTGAAGGCGGCGGCCTACCTCTCCAACTCGCTAAAGTTTCAATACAAGGACGAGGATGTGTCGGAGTTCGTACAGCGGCCGCAGTTCCAGGCCTGCGCCGGCCTGAACGACAGCTATGACCTTTGGACCTGCCGCGAGACGGTTTGGAACGAGAATTTCCGTGGCAAGACGGTTGACGGTAGGCTGTTTCCCAAGAATCGGTTCAGCGCGGTATTCTTCCAACCGCTCTATGCCGGCCAGACCTTCGGTCTTGGACAGTTGAACCCGCTGACGGCGCTGCAGATGAGCGACATCGTCAGCCGCGTTTCGGGCTTCGAGCGGCTGGACGCGGGTGACCCCAACGCCGTCTATGAGATGATTATGGATCCAGACAAATCGCTGCCTTATGTGGCCGCGACACTAAAGAAGTCGATCGAGTCCTACCGGTCGATCGCCGGCTACGACATCAGCCAGAACCCCGGCCTTACCGCCACGCTTTACAATCTGGGCAATCCAGAGGCCCGCGCCTATGCGCTGAAGGCGGAGAACGACAATCGCCGCGCGGCTGGCGAGCCGCCGAAGCTGCCGGAGGAGAATTATTACGGCTGGCTGGTCAACGAGAAGCTGGCGGAACTGCAGGCACTGTTTTAGGCAGTAGTCACACTCCCCTCCCTCGCGGGGAGGATGGGGCAGTCCAGTCCCGGGAGAGTTGGGGGAGACAGATGTCGCGCGTTCACTGCGGAGACCAGGCATTCGACTATGACAGCCTGCTCGGCACCGAGACGGAGATGCCGTTCTCGGGTGCGCGCAGCTTCATGCGTCGCCGCCTGACGCGCAACCTTGCAGGCGTCGATTATGCCGTGATGGGCATTCCCTACGATCTGTCGACCTCCGGTCGGCCGGGAACGCGGCTGGCTCCGGAGGCGGTGCGGCGTGCAACGTCGCAACTCTCCTGGGGCGAAGTCTGGCCGTGGAATTTCGACCCGTTCGACCGGCTGGCCGTGATCGACTATGGCGATGTGTTCTATCAGCGCGGCCAGCCGCAGGAGATGCTGCGCAACGCCCATGCCCAGGCGCTGCACGTCCTAAAATCGGGCGCGAGGCTGATCACCATCGGTGGCGACCATCTGATTTCCTACCCCCTGCTCAAGGCGCATGCCGAGGTGCATGGACCGCTGGCGCTGATCCAATTCGATGCTCATCGCGACACGGCAAAATCTGACTTCCTCGACCATGGCTCCTTCGTGCGTTTCGCCATGAATGAAGGGCTGATCGATCCGGCCAAGTCGATCCAGATCGGCGTTCGCACGCATTACGATCTGGACGATCCGATCACGGTGCTGCACCGTCCATGGGTTCGCCAGAACGGCGTCCCCGCGCTGGTTGCGGAGATCGAACGGGTCACTGCCGGCATGCCGTGCTATCTCACCTTCGACATAGATTGCGTTGATCCCGCCTATGCGCCCGGCACCGGCACGCCGGTCGTCGACGGGCTGACGCCGGCCGAAGTGTTCGACACGATCCGCGTCCTCACAAAACCTGCCATCGTGGGCATGGATCTGGTCGAGGTGTCGCCGCCCTACGATCCAACTGAAGTCACATCCTTGTTCGGGGCTTCGGTTATCCTTGAACATCTGTGCGCGCGGGCGTCGCTGCTGCCGCCGAAGCCCGCCTGACCATGCCCGCGCCCTCCGTCATCATCGACCTCGACGTGATCACCGCCAACACCAGGAGGTTGGTGGATGCTATGACGCCGGCGGGGGTCGGCATCTTCGGCGTCGTCAAGGCGACCTGCGGCTCGCCGCTGGTCGCGCGTGCCATGCTGCGCGGCGGGGCGAAGGGGCTGGCTGATTCCCGTTTGGACAATGTCCAGCGGCTGCGCAACAGCGGCATCAGTGCGCCGGTGATGATGTTGCGCATTCCCTCGGTGACGGAAGCGCCGGAGGTGGTTCGGCTCTGCGACATCAGCCTCAACTCCGAGAGCGCGGCGCTGAGTGCACTGGCTGAGGCGGCGACGGAGCAAGGTGTCACTCACGACGTTATTCTGATGCTGGAAATGGGGGATCGGCGCGAAGGCGTGTCGCCCGAAGAACTGATGCCGCTGGCCGAATTCGCCATGCACCATCCATCCATCAAGCTTGCCGGCATCGGCGCCAATTTCATGTGCGCCAGCGGCGTCATGCCGACGCTTGCCAAGCTCGAACGCCTGTCCGCACTGGCCGATGACGTGGAGACGCGCTTCGGTGTCACGCTCGATTATGTTTCCGGCGGCAATTCCTCAAATCTGGCGCTGATCGAGATGGACGGCCTCGTCATGCCACCGCGCATCAACAATCTGCGGGTCGGTTCGGCCATTCTGCGGGCGGAAAACTCGATCACCGGCGGTACGCTGCGTGATTATGACGACAACGGCTTCACGCTTGAGGCCGAGCTGGTCGAGATCAAGACCAAGCATTCCCTGCCGGATGGCGAAACCGGACCTGACGCCTTCGGCAACCGCCTCGTCTTTGAAGATCGCGGGGAACGGGTGCGCGGCATCGTCAATCTGGGGCGCGTCGACATACGGCCGGAAGGGCTTAAGCCGCGCCATCACAGCGTCGAGATCGTCACCGCGTCCAGCGACCATCTCATCGTTGACATCACCGAGGCGAAGAAATTCGCCGTCGGCGATACGATGCGCTTCGATATGGACTATGGGGCGCTGGTGCAGGCGATGCTGTCGCCCTACATCGAAAAGCGTCTGGCTGGCCGCGAAGCGATCGCGCCGCGCCCGAATGCGCTGCGGCTCATCGCGTCGGAGGACATTCAGGGGCGGGCGGAGACGAAAGCCTTCCTTGCCAGCGTTGCGGGACTCGGCCTCGCCATCAAGCATGACGGCCTCGCCGAACCGGCGGACCTGCCGCTGTGGATCGTGCCTGGCCGCGACGGCATTTACGACCTGCTGCAGACCGCCGACGATGTGGCGGTCGAGGCAGGCCTTCTGTGGATGGACTCCGACCCTGGCGATATCGGCCGCGTCAACGAACCGGAGGCAGCCGCCTTGCTTGGTCTGCGCGTGGCGACGCGCGAACAGGCTCACTTCATCCGCGACCGCGAAATCCTGGCGCTGACAATGGAAGACCTCGACCTTGTGGGTATCCGGGAGGCGGCGCGCAAAGCGATCCAGCGCGTTACGCAGACAACCGACGGCTTTGCATTGGTGCTGCATGCCTCGGTGGCGCGCGGCATGGAGCCGGATTTGCGCGAGGCTGGTCTAAGCTATCGCGAGTGTTCGGCCGTGATGGAGCGCATCGCGGCCAGTGAGGAACTGCGGGCCATCGTCCTTGCCGGGCTGGGGGAGACACCGGACAAGGCCGCACTTGAGACCGCCTATGGCTATTTGCTCAGCGCATTCGGCAAGCGCATTTTGGGCAGTTGGGACGACGGATAGCGAAGCGCCGGCGGGAAATTGCTCTGGCGAGGGAGTTCGCCGGCCACCGTTGAGCGTCGCTATCGCCGGTCCTTCCCGGGTCGCGGATCGGATATATATTGGCCATTGTCGGTGCCTGCGCCCAGCCCATTGTAAACCGGTTCTGTTTTGGTCGAGGGCGGCGGCGGGGGCGCATAGCCGCGGTTTCGTGCCGCAATGCCCTTCCCGGAGGGTTCCTTGAGGCCGAGCAGTCCCCAGAGCCAGGTTGGGGCGTCAGGCTCGCGAGGGGCAGCGATCGCGCTCTGCACCGACATGGCCGATGCCGTCAGAATGAATGCCGCGACGAGCGCATGTTTCAAGGCGGTTCTCCTTGACCGAGCGGGAGCCGAGCAAGTCTCCACGAACCGCTCACCCGCTCCATGTCTTTAGTTTTGTCGCGTTTCCGAACCGGAAACCATTACCTACTCTTCCCGAAGACATTGCAGCATGCAGGCAGCGGCGGCGAGACTTGATCCGCCGCGCTGTCCTATTATCCCAGGCAATTATTTGCCGTAAACGATGGGTGGCATCGATATGTATTGGCCATTGTCGGTTCCCGCGCCAAGTCCGTTGTAGACAGGCGTGTCAGCGGTCGAATTTTTGAGAGCCGGCTCGCGCGCGGTAATTCCGGCGGTCGCCCTGAGGTCAAGCGCTTGCTGCGGCTGCGCCTGCCAGGTGGTAGGACGGTCGGCCGCATTGGGGCCTGCGGAGAGAGGCGCTTCCTGGGAGAGCGCGGCGCCGGTGGCAATAGCCAGAGCGGCTGCGGCGAGAGCAAAGTTTTTCATGGGGATTTCTCCTGTACCTGACATAATCTTCGGCCGGTCCCGGCGTCTTGGGAGGAGCGTCAACTGGATCGGCACGACGAGGATGTGGGTGCCTGGAGATGGCGTTTCCAATCACAAAAATGTTCCGTCTGGACCATCAAGAGCAGGCTTGAAACTTTTCGTACATGTATTATTTGCTGATTTTGCCGTGTCTTTTCAATGTGATGGCGAGTCGCCTGGAAAATGCCGGCGGCGCGCGCAAGGATCAAGCAGTTGTCCAACCGCGATCGCAGCAATCCCGGCTTTGCAACCGTCTCCGCGCTGACGCATAGTCGCGGCCATGAATGCCGGACCGACTCGCAAACCCGACTACCTGAAACTGCTGCGCAAGGCCGGCGTGCGGGTCACGCGGCCGCGGCAAGTCATCGTCGCCATTTTGACCGACAGCGAGGACCACCCGGACGCGCTGGAGATCTTTCGCCGGGCTTCGGCGATCGATGCAACGATATCGCTGGCGACAGTCTATCGGACGATGAAGCTTCTCGAAGGGCTCGGCGCGATCCATCGCCACGCCTTCGAGGGCGGGCCGTCCCGCTTCGAGCAGGCCGGTGGCGAACACCACGACCATTTGATCGATCTCGATACGGGCGACGTCATCGAATTCAAGTCCGACCGGATCGAGCAATTGCAGAATGAGATCGCCCGCTCGCTTGGCTACGACATCGTACATCACCGGCTGGAATTGTACGGGCGCAAGCGAAAGCAGGGAGGCGATTAGCCTGTGAGGGGTTCGCAAAAGTTGACGCCGCGCCCTGGCGGGTCAAAATAGGCTGCAACTTCAAATTCGACGCCGCGCCCGCGGCGGAATCCCAGGGAAGGAATATAAATATGGCGCAAGCCGAGATCGGCCTGATCGGCCTTGGCACGATGGGGTCGAACCTTGCGCTGAATATTGCGGAGAAGGGGCACCGAATCGCCGTCTTCAACCGCACCGTTTCGCGCGTCGACGCGTTCAAGGCAGATGCCGGCCAGTTGGCGGATCGCATCGTTCCCTGCCATTCGATGGAGGAACTCGCCGCCGCGATTCGTCCGCCGAGACCCATCATCCTGATGGTGGTGGCGGGCAAGCCGGTCGATGAGCAAATCGCGGCGCTGCGCGCCGTGTTGTCAGCCAACGACATCATCATCGATGCCGGCAATGCCGACTTCAACGACACGCGCCGGCGGTTCGCCGAATTGGAGGGCTCGGGCCTGACCTTTATCGGAATGGGCGTCTCGGGTGGCGAAGAAGGCGCGCGGCATGGTCCGTCGATCATGGTCGGCGGAACGGAGCAGTCTTGGAAGCGCGTCGAGAGCGTGCTCACTGCGATTTCCGCCAAATATGAAGGCGAGGACTGCGCGGCCTGGCTCGGTACGGACGGCGCGGGCCACTTCGTCAAGACGATCCACAATGGCATCGAATATGCCGACATGCAGATGATCGCCGAGATTTATGGCGTACTGCGCGACGGGCTGGGCATGAAGGCAAAGGAGATCGCACCGGTCTTCGCCAAATGGAACAAGGGCAGGCTCAACTCTTATCTGATCGAAATCACCGCCGAGGTGCTCGCCGTCGACGATCCGAAGACGAGGAAGCCGATCGTCGATGTCATTCTCGACCGCGCCGGCCAGAAGGGCACCGGCAAGTGGTCCGCCATCGAGGCGCAGAAGCTGGGTATTCCAGCGACCGCCATCGAAGCGGCGGTGGCGGCGCGCGTGATTTCCTCCCTGAAAGGTGAACGCGAAGCTGCGGAGAAGGCGTACGGCAAAGCCAGGAAAGTGAAACTGGATACCAGCCAGGCCGCGTTGCTCAAGGATTTGGAACTGGCGCTCTTCGCCGGCAAGATCGCCGCCTATGCGCAGGGCTTCGCGGTGATGGACGCAGCGTCCAGGACGTTCGGCTGGAACCTGCCGCTGCCGACAATTTCGAAGATATGGCGCGCCGGCTGCATCATCCGCTCGCAGTTCCTCGGCCAGATCGCCGAGTCCTTCGCCAAGGGCAAGGTCGACAATCTGCTGATGGCGCCAGCCTTCATCGAGA
>Ga0190271_10002044_pt1 | contig 11969 bp, 9 predicted proteins | sample Popmic356T_FD_133747 | JGI IMG/M metagenome (GOLD analysis project Ga0190271, IMG submission 133747) | Populus adjacent soil microbial communities from riparian zone of Weber River, Utah, USA - 356 T | ecosystem: Environmental > Terrestrial > Soil > Riparian zone | place: USA: Utah | collected...
ATCGCTGCTGAACTCCGATGTGTTCAAGGACTTCCCGACGCTGAAGATCCTCGTCTCGCACGGTGGGGGAGCCATTCCGTATCAGTTCGCGCGATTCGAGGCCGGATCGCTGCGACGCAAGGGCGGCCCGCGCTTCTCGGATCAAATGCGGCACCTCTATTACGACACGGTGCTTTATTCGAAGGACGCGCTCGAGCTCCTCTTCAAGACGGTCGGCGTCGATCGATGCGTGTTCGGCACCGAGCGTCCCGGCGTCGGCACTGTCATGGATCCACGCACCGGGCGCTGGCTCGATGAGACGAGATTCACGATCGAGGCGATCGAGTGGCTGAGCGATGCCGACAAGAAGATGATCTTCGAAGACAACGCGAAGAAGCTCTTCAACCTGAAGGTGCCCGAGAGGATGACCGTATGAGATTGACGCGCGCGCATCTCGTTCTGCTTGCGATCGTGACCGCGGTGCTGGTGACCGCCAGCTGGCCGCACGCGCAGACGCTGCAGAAGGTCACCATCAATTACCCGACTCGAAGCGGTGCGTCGTGGCATCTCTATCTCGCCAAAGAGGGCGGCTACTACCAGAAGTACGGCCTCGACGTCGATCTGCAGTTCGGCGTGCATCCGACAGGCGTCGCGATGCTCACGAGCGGCCAGGCGGTCATGGTCAATCACTCGCTCGAGCAGGGCATGATTGCCGGCGTTCGCGATCCCAACACGTTCGCGCTGATGGGAAGCACGTCCAACAAGGGACTGTTTGCGCTCGTGGCGCAGAAGGGCGTCACCCTCAAAGGACTCAAGGGCAAGCGATTCGCGGTCGGTCAGATCGGCGATGCCCCCTACAACTACACCGTCGCACTGCTTGGAACGCTCGGCCTCGGTTCCCGTGATGTCCAGTGGATTCCCGTCGGTACGGACGTGAGCGGTCGCGCCGCCGCGTTGCAGACCAACAGGGCAGACGCGACGTTGCTGACGGCGCCCAACTACTTTCGGCTCGAAGAGATGGGCTTCCCCGTGCTGGCGAACCTTGCCGACAACGAGTCGGTCTTCCTCTCAACCGTGTATCTGTTTGCTCGCAAGGCGACGACGGATAACCCGAAGCTGGTTGAATCGATCATCAAGGCGCACACCGAAGCCATCAAGCGTTTCTATGATGACAAGGCCTTCGCCGTGAAGGCTTACACCGCCTTCGACAAGCAGCCGGAAGCCGATGTCTCGCGCATCTACGACCTGTACAAGAAGGGCAACATCTTCGAGCGCGTGCCGTATGTGATGGCGGGCGCGGTCAAGGCGACGCTCTCGCAGCAGGCGGATCCGCGTATCGAAGCCGATCTCAAGGCGTTCGACTTCCGCAAGATCGTGGACAACAGCGTCGTCGACAAACTCGTGAAGGAAGGGTTCTTCCAGCAGGTCTTCGGTCCCGGCGTCAAGGCCGAGGAGCAGAGCAAGGCGAAGCTCGCCTTCGGCAGATAAGCGCTCGACACCGGATGCACAAACTCGACATCGTCGGCCTGACCAAACGCTATTACAAGGAACGCGACGGCCGGCAGGTGCTCGCGTTGTCTGACGTGTCGCTCTCGGTCACCGATGGCGAATTCATGGCGATTGTCGGGCCCAGCGGCTGCGGCAAGACGTCGCTGCTCAACATCGTGGCTGGTCTGCTTCGCCACGACTCCGGGAGCGTGATCATCGACGGGAAGAAGGTGGAAGGCCCGGGCGTCGAACGGGCCGTCGTCTTTCAGCAGTCGAGCCTGCTCCCGTGGCGGACAGTCGCCGGTAACGTGCGCTACGGCATGGAAATGCAGCGTCGCTTCAATCGCGACGTCATGCAGAGCCGCACGGAGCACTTCATCAAGCTGGTTGGCCTGAACGGCTTCGAGCGGCACTACCCGTCGGAGTTGTCCGGCGGCATGCAGCAGCGCGTCAATCTGGCTCGGGCGCTGGCGGCCGATCCGGTCGTGATGCTGATGGACGAACCGTTCGCCGCGCTCGATGCGCAGACGCGCGAGTTCATGCAGGCCGAGTTGCTCAAGATCTGGAGCGCGGCGCGCAAGACGGTGCTCTTCATCACGCATCAGATCAATGAGGCGGTCTACCTGGCCGATCGCGTGGCGGTGATGAGCGCGCGGCCCGGGCGAGTGAAGGGCATCGTCCAGATTCCATTCGATCGGCCTCGCACGCTTTCGCTCAAGCGTGACCCAAGGTTCCTCGAGATCGAAGAGCGGATCTGGGAGATGGTTGAAGAAACGCCCGAGCGTATTGGTATGACAAAGGCGGCAGGCGAGTGAGCACGAGCTCGGAACCTGAATTGATCGAGCGACCACGCCGGAGCTTCTACGAGCGGCACGAGCGCCTGCTGCTTGGCGGCACGGCAATCCTCGTCGGTCTGACGGCGTGGCAGGCGCTGTGGTCCTCCGGGTCGATCTCGCCGCTGTTCTTCACCGGACCTTCCTCTGTTGTGACGCGCTTCATCGAGGAGTGGACCAAAGGCCGGCTGAAGCAGGACATGGCCTACAGCGGCCTCAACTTCGTCATCGGTGTCGGCCTGGCGATTACCGTCGGCGTCGTCTTCGGGGTACTGATCGGTTGGTACCGTCGGCTGGCGATGATCGTCGACCCGTTTGTGACGACGCTGTATTCGACGCCGCGCGTCGCGCTGGTGCCTCTGGTGCTGATCTGGTTCGGGATCGGCATGTGGTCGAAGGTGTTCATCGTGTTCATCAACGCGGTCTTTCCGGTGTTGATCAACACGATCGGCGGAGTCCGGGCAATCGACGTCGATTTGCTCAAGGCGGCTCGTGCCTACTGCGCGTCCGACTGGCAAATCTTCACGACCGTCGTGCTGCCGGGCGCGGTGCCGTTCATCCTGACCGGCGTTCGCCAGGCGGTCTCGCTTGGTCTCATCGGCGTGGTGGTGGGGGAGATGTTTGGCGGCAGCGAGGGGATCGGCTTCATGGTCAACTACGGCGGCCAGACGTTTCAGACCGACACGGTGTTTCTCGGTGTCGCGATCATCGCGCTCGCCGGAATCACGCTGACGTGGCTGGCCGAGCAGTTGGAGAAGAGATTTTCCCGGTGGAGACCGGAAAGGTGAGAGCAGAATGGCAGAAATCGTTTTAGGGATCGGATCGTCGCATGGGCCCCTGCTCTCGACGCCGCCGGAGCAATGGGACCTGCGTGCGAAGGCCGACCGTGAGAACAAGAATCACTGGTTTCGCGGGAAGACGTACGACTACGAATCGCTGCTGAAGTCGCGCGCCCCCGGCTTTGCGCACGAGATCACGATGGAGAAGCGGCATGAGCGCTTCATCAAGTGCCGCACTGCGCTCGAGTCGCTCGGCAAGAAGTTCAACGAGGTCGCGCCCGATGCGGTGATCATCCTCGGCAACGACCAGCGTGAGTTCTTCAACGCCGGGCTGACGCCGGCGATTACGATCTACCGCGGCGCCTCGATCAGCAACGTGCAGCACCTCAACGAGGATGCACCCGGCCTCAACATCGCGGAGCCGGCGAACTCACCGGCTGAAGGTGCGAGCTATCCCGGCGCGACCGCGCTTGCCGATCACATCCTGCGATCGCTGGGCGACGAGAACTTCGACCTCGCGCAGTCGGATCAGACGCCGAGCGGAGCGCCACGTGGCGGCATCCCGCACGCGTACGGGTTCTTCTATCACACGATCCTGCAGGACCAGACGCCGCCGAGCGTGCCGATCATCCTGAACGTGCACTTCCCGCACAACACGCCGAAGGTCAAGCGCTGCCTGGAACTGGGTCGCGGGCTCGCACGGGCGATCAAGAGCTTCGACGGGTTCAAGCGCGTGGCGCTGATGGCGTCGGGCGGCTTGACGCACTTCGTCATCGATGAGGACTTCGATCAGTCGGTGATCTCGGCGATGAAGAACGGCGATGAAGCTGCCCTGTCGGCGTTGCCGGAGAATTACTTCAAGGTAGGGACGGCCGAGATCAAGAACTGGATTCCGGTGATCGCGGCGATGAACACCGCCGGCCTGAAGTATCACCAGGTCGACTACGTGCCGTGCTATCGATCGGAAGCGGGCACGGGCAATGCGATGTGCTTCGCGTACTGGCAGTAGGCGATGGACGACCTCACAACGCGCCTGGCACGACTCGACTCCTGCGCCGTATCCGATGCGCTCGACAAGCTCGGGCTCACGGGCGTGGCGTCCGGCATCGAGCGTCTTGCCACCGACCGGCGGATCTCCGGTCGGGTGGTGACGGTGAAGCTCGAGGCTGACGACGGGCGGGCGGTGGCCTCGCGTCACCTGGGGACCTCGGCCATCGAGTCCGGGCAGCCGGGCGATGTCATCGTGATCGAGCAGCGAAGCGGCCGCGACGCGGCGAGCTGGGGCGGCAATCTGTCGCTTGCCGCCCAACTGCGGGGGATCGCAGGCGTCATCGTCGAAGGGCCGGCTCGCGATATCGACGAGGCGCAGGGCTACGGATTTCCGCTGTTCGCGAGAAGCCGTACGCCGCGCACCGCGCGCGGACGGATCGTGGAGACCGGCACGAACGTGCCCATCACCGTCTCGGAGATAACGGTGTCACCAGGCGACTTCGTGGTCGCTGATGGTACAGGCGTCGTGTTCGTGTCCGCGCGCGACATCGAGGCGGTGCTCGATGCCGCCGAAGCCATCGCGGCGCGCGAGCGGGCGATGGTCGAGGCGCTGAACAAAGGGCAGCCTGTCACGCAAGTGATGGGCAAGAGCTACGAAACGATGCTCAAACGGTAAACGATGGCTGAACCTATAGATGACGCCAATGTTCTGCGGGCGATGAGGCTTGATACCACGGCGCTCAGCGACGCGCTCGATCGACTCGGGATCGCCGGGCAGTGCCTGAACATCAAGCCACTCGATCCACGCTTCCGCCTCACCGGTCGCGCGTTCACGATCCTGTACGGCCCCGCCAGCAATCCTCCCGGCACCGTCGGCGACTACATCGACGATGTGCTGCCGGGAAGTGTCGTGGTGCTGGACAATGGCGGGCGGGAGAATGCGACGGTGTGGGGCGACATCCTCACATGGGTCGCGCATCAGCGCGGCGTCGCGGGCACGGTGATCGATGGCGCCTGCCGCGACACGCACCTTGCGCGCGAGCTCGGATATCCCGTGTACAGCCGCAGCTACTCGATGCGCACCGGAAAAGATCGCGTGCAGGTCGAGGCCGTGAACGCGATAGTCAACATCGGCGACGCCCGCATTGCGCCCGGCGATCTCCTGCGTGGCGATGCCGACGGGGTCGTCGTCCTGCCTCACGCGCACGAAGACGCGATTCTCAGCGCGGCCGAAGAGATCGACGCGATCGAACAACAAATCCGCGCCGCCGTTGCCGAGGGGAAAACGCTCGCGGAAGCGCGTCGTCAACTCGGATACCACCGGCTCCAGGCGCGCAAGTAGAGGCGAGTCTTTAGACCCGCCTGCGCCCGCTGCGAGAGCAACCTGTCGTCACGAGGCGATGAACCCTCGCCGTGCGCGAACCTTCATGCGACGGTCGCGAACCTCCACGCGCAGCTCGTGCCAGCGGCCATCCCCTGGCGATGCCGTCGAATAGCCGAGCGAGTACTGCAGGCGCAGTTCGTCGGCGATTCGAGCGATGGCGGCGTCGAGGCCGCCGATACCGTGGACGGCTTCGGTGCGGCCGCCGGTGTCATCGGTGATCTGGCGCAGCGCGGCGACGTCCACGCGCTCTGACCTCTGTCTCGCCCCCGCGGGATTGTCGATGGCGAGCGCGTAGACGAGAACGTCGCTCTCCAGGATCGCGCGGCGAAGCTCGGTGAGCGTCACGACGCTGCGCGTGTCGTTGCCGTCCGAGATCACGAGCAGCGCCTTCTTGGTGTGCCGTCCTTCCTGCGCAGTTGGCAGCGCGAGAGCGATTGCGTCGTAGAGCGCGGTGTCTCCGGAAGGGTGACTCACATCTTCGAGCGCATGCCTGATCAACTTGCGATCGGTTGTCCATTCCTGAGTCAGCCGTGCGTTGAACCCGAACTCCACGAAGAACAGCTCGTCATCTTTTTCGAGCAGAGTGAAGACGAGGTGACTGATCGCGGACTGCGCAGCTTTCAGCTTCTCCGCATTCATGCTGCCGCTGGCGTCGAGCAGGATGCCGAGGCTGACCGGCACGCGCTCGCGTGTGAACTGCGTCAGCGCCTGACGCTTTCCGTCTTCGTAGACTGAGAAATCTTCCTTAACCAGATCGGCGACGAACCGCCCATCGCCGTCCGTGACGCTGGCTGTGACGGTGATGAGGTCGATGCCGCTACGAAAGCGCGGCATTTCCTGGGACTGACCATGCAGCGCCGGAGCGATGCTCATCGCGATCGCGCATATCGAGAATGGAAGAAGGTTCGCAACGAGCGATTGAGTCATGTCTTGCTTCGGGTGACTATTATCAGACTCTTCGTCCCTGTGATCGGCAGCGCGTCGCACGGAGGTGGCACATGACACTCGAGCCATTGGTGAACGATGTTCGGTTTGCCTGGCGCGGTCTGAGGAGGGCCAAAGGCTTCACCGTGGCGGCGGTGTTGACACTGGCTGTGGGCATAGCCGGTGTGACGTCGATGTTCGCGCTCATTCAAGGCATCTTGTTGCGGCCGCTTCCAATGTCGGAGCCAGAGCGGCTCGTGGCCGTCTCGAAAGGGTTTCGGGCCGATAGCGCTACGCGCTGGCCCATGCGCGCCGCAGAGCTCGACATCATTCGTGAGACGAGCCGTGTCTTCGCCAGGGTCGCCGCCGTTGGTTACAACGACCCATCACAGGCCGAGGTGTCCGATGACTCCTCGGCGGAGTTCGTCTCTACAGTTCGAGTGACGGGAGACTTCTTCGAGGTCCTCGGCGTGCGTGCCCTACTGGGTCGCGTCCTCACTCGGAACGATGACACCGCTGGATCAGAGCGTGTGCTCGTCATCACGCATGGCCTCTGGCAGCGACGTTACGGCGGCGCGCTCGACGTCATTGGCCGGCGGCTCACGGTCGCCGCTCAACGGTTCGTCATCGTGGGCGTGATGCCTCCCGACGTCGAGTACCCACGCGGCGTTGATGCGTGGATGACGGTCGAGACCCAGGCCACCCTCACGAGCAACTCGACGTTTCAGGAGGCGACGCGCAACGAACTGGATGTTGTCGCGCGTCTGCAGCCGGATATGACAATCGCACAGGCCAGGAGCGCGCTGGGCGCCATGGCGACACAATTCGCAGCGACGGCACCACCCGGCGTTGCGGACACCGGTGCCGTTTCAGTCCGTCCCATCACCGAGGTGATCACCGGTGACGTGCGCAGCGGGATGCTCATCCTGTTCGGCGCCGTCGGGCTGGTGCTGCTCATCGCGAGCGCCAACGTCGCAAACCTCCTGCTCGTGCGCGGAGAAATCAGGCGGCCGGAGCTGGCGTTGCGGGTCGCGCTGGGTGCGAGCCGTCGGCGTCTCGCCAGTCAGATCGCGAGCGAGAGCCTCGTCCTGTCGCTCCTCGCCGGCATCATCGGGTTGGCCGCGTCGTGGGCGTCCCTTCGTGCCCTGATCGCGATCGCACCTGGAGGTCTGCCGCGAGTGGACTCCATTCGCATCGATACGGGAGTCGTACTGTTCGTTGTTGCCACAGCGTTCGCGACGACACTCCTTGCAGCGTTCGCCCCTGCGCTCGCAGCCTCGCGCGTCAGTCTCTTGTCCCGCCTGCAGGGCGGCGGTCGCGCGGTGACCGGCAGCACCAGGCGAGGCCGTGCGGTGCTGGTGGCTGGGCAGGTGGCATTGGCCGTGACGGTTGTTGCGGCGGCCGGGCTCGTGACGCGCAGCCTCCTGCGGTTGCAGTCAACCGGTTCCGAGCTTGGAGCAGATCGTCTCGTTCTGGTATCGCTCGCGCTGCCTCAGGACCGGTACGCCGATCGCGCGCGTCACCTCCAGTTCCTCGAGGACGTGGTCACTCGCCTCGAAGCGACCGCGCTGATTTCGGCGGCGACTCCCATCAACGCCGTGCCGTTCTCCGGTGTCGGGTGGGACGTGCCAACCGTCACGGCGGAAGGGCAGGACGCGACAGAAGCCGCTCGCACGGGATCCCTGAATCTGGAAGCGATCCAGCCGGGCTACTTCGATACGTTCGGCGTCAGGCTCGTGAGGGGACGCCCGTTCGATAACCGCGATCGCGAGGACACGCAGGCCGTGGCGATCGTGAGCGAAGACGTGGCTGTCCGCCTGTGGCCAGGGCAGGACCCGATCGGAAAACGACTGAAGATGGGCGATGTGGACTCACAGGACACGTGGCGCAGCATCGTCGGCGTCGCGTCGCGAACACGATACCGCGACCTGCGCGCGCAGCAGGCCACGCTGTACGTCCCCGCCGCGCAGCTCATCGTGTCCGCACAGTCGCTGGTCGTGCGATCGACCGCGCCGCTCGCTCGGGTGGCGGATGTCGTTCGTGAGCACGTGCGCGCGGTGGACCCGTCCGTTCGTGTGCCTCGCATTGCGCCCTTCAATGAGCTGCTTCGTGAGCCGCTCGCTCGTCCTCGCTTCTACACGGTACTGCTCGGAGTCTTTGGAGTGTCGGCCCTGACGTTGTCGGCGATCGGGCTCTATGCGGTGATTGTCGCCTCGGTGCGACAGCGCTATGCCGAAATCGGTGTCCGTCTGGCCCTCGGCGCCAGGCCCGCAGACATCAGCCACATGATCCTGAGCGGAGGATTGCGGCTGGCAGGGTGTGGGGCGGTTGCAGGACTTGCTCTGACGTTTGCCGGCACTCAGTTCTTGCGCGGCTTGCTCTACGAAGTGGATCCCCTCGATCCGCCTTCACTGCTGATGGCCACGGCCCTGCTGATCGGCGCCGCCATCGTGGCGTCATACCTGCCGGCGCGAAAGGCCGGGCGGATGGATCCGCTCAGGGCGCTCAGAGAGTAGGCAGTATGCGGTAGGCAGTAGGCGGTATGCAGTAGGCGGTATGCAGTAGGCGGAGAAAACTTCAGCAGTGGCCGGCGACTCGGTAGACCTTCTGATCGTTCTGGATCGTGACCGGGCCACCACCGCCGGACTGTGTTACTCGGAGCGTGATGTAGGCCCGGAAGTCTGGCGCGGCCGATGAGAACGTGCAGCCGAAGACCGGCCTGACTTCTTGTCCCTGAACGTCTACTGATGCCCCGTTGGCGGAGGAGAAAGTCCACAAGTAGGTGAACGGCGCCTGACCACCACTGACCCGCGCAACGAACGTGCAGCTGACGGGCGTGTCGCTGGTGGCGGTGCACGTATCGCCGGATGCAACCATCTGGACGGACAGCGTGCCCGGGTTCGATGGTGGCGTCGGTGTCGGGCTCGGCGTTGGCGTTGGTGTGGGACTCGTCGGCGAAGCAGGGGCGTTCTCGTCGCCGCCGCTACAGCCCGCGATGAAGAGCGATGTCACGACCAGCCCGCACAGGGCGGCGCGACGGACACGTGTGAGGACGCTGGCGTGGCTGCTCATGATGCCTTCCGGCGGAGCAGTGCCAATCATGTGCCGTCCGATTTCACGCGCAGCGTTGCGAGGTTTGGCTGCAATCGGCAGCGTTCTGCATCGCGAGTCGTGCGCTGCGAGCGGCGAGATTTGCGATCGCCGCACAGTCCTGTAAGACCATCGCCCATCAACGTCCAAACTCCAACGCCCAACTCCCAAATCTCCTGGATTCTTGGGAGTTGGGAATTGGGCGTGGGCGTTGACGGGTTCCTGCTTGTTAGAAGATGAACTTCACGCTCAACTGTCCCTGCGTTCCGGGGTTGTAGAGATCTTCCAGCCCGTAACGCGGATCGAAGGCCAGGGCCCCTTCCTGCGTCGCCTGGATCAGCGCGTTGTAGTCGTAACCGGCCGCTAGGTTGACCTCAGAGAAGTCGATCGCGTCGGCAGGACGTGTCTGGCCGCCGGCCGGGGCGCCTTTGTTCAGATAGTTGAAGATGTGCGTCGCCGTCTTCTGGTTGAAGATGTTCTGGACGTTCAACTCGAAACGCAGCCGCTTCCGATCGGCGAGTGAGAACTCGTGCGAGACCAGGAGATCGGTGCGCGTGAGGACCGGCGTCCGGCCCATGTCGCCGCGCCCGTTTACGAAGGGCGCGTACTGATCCTGTCCGACGACCTGCGTGCTCACCGGCGTCCCGCTCCCACCGTAGAAGAAGGCACCGACCTGCGTGCCCATGCCGAACTGATATGCGCCGTACAACTTCACGACGTGCGGACGATCCGTTGCCAGGCGGCCGCGTGGGTCCAGGTTGCCGTTCGCATCCCACAGCAGCTCGTCGATGTCCCAGCCGGTGTGCGAGTTGCTGCCCGGGCGGGCGATCGTGCCGACCTGCTGCTGCGCGTTGTTCGAGACAACGCCCGTCGTCGGCGTGCTGATCTCATCGGAGTTGGCCGTGCCTGAGTAATTGCCGTACAGACGGCTCAAGGTGTAGTTGGCGCTGGCGAACCAGTTCTTCGAGAAACGCCGCTCCAACGTGACCTCGAGCGCGTCGTACTGCCGCTTCGGCTTTGGCGTGGGGAAGTCCGCCGTTGCCGCCGGATACGAGGCGGGCGTGATCGTGTTCTGTCCCTCGCCGGGGTTGCCGATGACGTAGACGCTGTCGCCGTTGACGAGTGCGCCCATGTCCTCAATCGTCCGACCGAGGTTGTTGTGGATGTAGTGCACGCCCAGCGCCGTCGTCCCGTTCAACTGGTAGTCGACGCCGCCGTTGAAGCTGTCCTGGTACATCGGCTTGATGTTCGGATCCGTGTTCAGAATCGACGTGGCGCGCAGATCCCTGAACCCGGTTGGTCCGCCCCAGAGATCGTTTCCGGGCATGTTGCTGAGATTGAGGTTGCCGACGTCGAGCGTGTCGAGCGAACGATAGTAGATGTGCCAGAGGTCGCCGCCGAATGAGCCGCGGGCGATCTCGTACTTCGTCCAGTCGTAGTAGCGTCCCCAGCTCGCGAAGGCCTTGACCCTGCCGTCACCACGCACGTCATACGTGGCGCCGAGGCGTGGCGCGAGCTTGTCGGCGAAGCCGAACTGGAACGCGTACTGCGCGATGTCGGGTCTGAACGTCGGGATCTTCTCGTTCTCGGTGCGCAGTCCGAGATTGAGCGTGAGGCGGTTCCCCACATTCCACGTGTCCTGCACGTACAGATTCTGGATATTGGCGTGTACGGCACCGCGCGTCCCCTGGTCGTTCACCGAGTAGTAGCCGTACGTGCCGGTTCCGGTCTGACCGGTTGCCGTGCTGCGGAACGACTGGCCCCAATACAGGTATGTGTACCCGCCCGGGTATGCGACATCGACGTCATTGACCGAGCGGCGAACGCCCCATCCGCCTTTGAGCAGGTGAGAGCCGAGGCCGGTGAACGCATGGTTGTAATCGAGTTGGAAGAAACCCTGCGTGGTCTTGTCGAAGTTGCTGAGCAGAATGCGCGGCGTGTTGACCGTGCCCACCGGGCCCTGGAGGCTCGGCGGCACGCCGGGCACGTTGAAGTTGGGCGCCTGGTACGTGTAGCTCGTGATGAGCGGAACACCGGTGTCCTTGTAGTTGTCGTAGAAGTAGCCGCCGCGAACGGTCAGATACGCCGTGTTCGTGAGTGACAGGTCGACGTTGCCGCTGATGCTGTTCTGATCGCTCTCGAACCCGCGTGTGCGATTCGCTTCATTGGCCGCCGAAGACGATGCGATGAAGTTGGTGCCGGTCGAATCGTAATTCGGAAGCCGCCCGGTGGAGCGCGTCGGCGTCATGAGGGCGCTGACGTTGGCGTTCAGTTTGCCAGCTGCATACGTCACCTTGCCGAATCCCTGCCACGCGGTCTGATCTTGATCGATCGTGCCAGGCTCGGTGCCAGACGAGAAGTTGTAGTCGTTGGTGCGCCGGACCACGCGCGGTGAAACCGAGCCGAAGAAGAAGAGACGGTTCCTCACGATCGGACCGCCGAACGATCCGCCGAACTCGCTCTGGTTGTTGGTCGGCTTGGTGTCGTCGAAGTACCCGACGG
>Ga0190271_10002045_pt1 | contig 11965 bp, 12 predicted proteins | sample Popmic356T_FD_133747 | JGI IMG/M metagenome (GOLD analysis project Ga0190271, IMG submission 133747) | Populus adjacent soil microbial communities from riparian zone of Weber River, Utah, USA - 356 T | ecosystem: Environmental > Terrestrial > Soil > Riparian zone | place: USA: Utah | collected...
AAGGTCTTCGACGCCTCCGCGGGCCGGGTCCAGCCTCATCTTCGAGGTGGAGATGCCCTCCTCGAAGAGCGCCTTGCGGGCGCGGTCGAATGAGCTGTCGGCGGCCGTGCGGGCGGCCACGGCACGCTTGGAGGCCATACCGTAGCTCTCCTTGTAAGGCTGGCCGTCGCGGTCGCGCATCAGGTCTCCGGGGGACTCGTAGGTGCCGGCGAACCAGGATCCGATCATCACATTGGACGCACCTGCCGCCAACGCGAGCGCCACGTCGCGCGGATGACGGACGCCGCCGTCGGCCCACACGTGAGCCCCGAGTCGACTTGCCGCCGTGGCACATTCGACGACCGCGGAGAACTGCGGCCGTCCGACACCGGTCATCATCCGGGTGGTGCACATGGCGCCGGGACCGACGCCGACCTTGACGATGGACGCGCCCGCGTTCGCCAGATCGCGGGTGCCCTCGGCGGAGACCACATTGCCAGCCGCCAGCGGCAGACCCAGGTCGAGCGACGAGATCGCCTTGATCGCGTCGATCATCTTGTCCTGGTGGCCGTGTGCGGTGTCGACCACGAGCACGTCGACGCCGGCCTCGGCGAGGGCGGTGGCCTTCGCCGCGACATCTCCGTTGATGCCGATCGCCGCGGCGATCCGCAGCCGGCCGGCCGCGTCGACAGCGGGCGTGTAGATGCCTGCGCGGATGGCGCCGGTTCGGGTCAGGACGCCGGCCAGCGTGCCGTCGGGTTCGACGAGCACCGCCACATCGACCAGGGCGTGTTCGAGGAGGTCGTACACCTTGCGCGGGTCGGTGCCCACGGGGGCGGTGACCAGCTCGGTGGTTGCGACGTCGCGTAGCCGGGCGAACCGGTCGACGCCTGCGCACGCCGCCTCGGTGACCAGGCCGATCGGACGGTTCTCGAAGACCACCACCGCCGCACCGTGCGCCCGCTTGTGGATCAGCGCGCAGGCGTCGGACACCGAGTCGTCCGGCGACAGCGTCACCGGGGTGTCCGCCACCAGGTCGCGACTCTTGACGAAGTCGACGGTCTCCTTGACCACCTGGATCGGCAGGTCCTGGGGGATCACCACGATGCCACCGCGGCGGGCGACGGTCTCCGCCATCCTGCGTCCCGCGACGGCCGTCATGTTGGCGACGACGACCGGAATCGTCGTGCCGGTGCCGTCGGACGTCGACAGGTCGACGTCGAACCGCGAGGCGACATCGGTGCGATTCGGGACGACGAACACGTCGTTGTAGGTCAGGTCGTACGGCGGGGTGTGGCCATCGAGGAACTGCACAGACCCCAGCCTAAGGTGGCCGGGTCGACGGCGTTACGCCTCGACCTCGCTGCGGTCGCCACTCCACAGCGTGTGGAACCGCTTGGCCGGGTCGCTGTCGATGCGGCCGTAGGTGTGGGCGCCGAAGAAGTCGCGCAACCCCTGGGTCAGGGCGGCGGGCAGCCGTTCGGTGCGCAGCCCGTCGTAGTACGACAGCGCCGAGCTGAACCCTGGGATCGGGATGCCCAGTTCGGTGGCCTTGACCACGACGCGGCGCCAGCTGTCGATCGCGGCTTCGATCGCCGCCCGGAAGTACGGGTCGACGATGAGCGTCGGCAGGTCGGCATCGTTGTCGAAGGCGTCCTTGATCCGATTGAGGAACTTGGCGCGGATGATGCAGCCGCCACGCCAGATGGTCGCCATGTCGCCGGGGGTGATGCCCCAGTCGTATTCGGCCGATCCGGCCTGGATCTGGTTGAAGCCCTGGGCATAGGCGATGATCTTCGACGCGTACAGGGCCTGGCGGATGTCCTCGGTGAACTGCGTCGACCCTTGTTCGTCGGACAGCTGACTGCCGAGGTCACCCGAGGCCAGCCCGGTGGTCGCCTTGCGCTGAGCGACCGAGCCCGACAGCGCGCGGGCAAAGACCGCCTCGGCGATGCCGGTCACGGGAACCCCCAGGTCGAGAGCCGACTTGACCGTCCAGCGACCGGTGCCCTTCTGCTCGGCCTCGTCGAGGATCAGGTCGACCAGCGGCTTGCCGGTCTTGGCATCGGTCTGGCGCAGCACCTGCGCGGTGATCTCGACGAGGAAGCTGTCCAGGTCGCCCTTGTTCCACTCCTCGAACACGTCGGCGATCTCGGGAGCGGACTTACCCAGCCCGTCACGCAACAGCTGATAGGCCTCGCCGATCAACTGCATGTCCGAGTACTCGATGCCGTTGTGCACCATCTTGACGAAATGCCCCGCCCCGTCGGGCCCGATGTGCGTGCAGCACGGCACCCCGTCGACGTGGGCGGAGATCTCCTCGAGCAGCGGCCCGAGGCTCTTGTACGACTCGACAGGCCCACCCGGCATGATCGAGGGGCCGTTGAGGGCGCCCTCCTCGCCACCGGAGATGCCCGCTCCGACGAAATGCAGCCCACGGTCCCGCATCGCCTTCTCGCGGCGGATGGTGTCGGTGTAGAGCGCATTGCCGCCGTCGATGATGATGTCGCCCTCTTCCATCGCGTCGGCAAGCTCGTTGATCACTGCATCGGTCGGATCGCCGGCCTTCACCATGATCAACACCCGCCGCGGCTTCTCCAGCGCGGCAAGGAATTCCGGAATCGTCTCGCTACGGACGAAGTTGCCGTCGGATCCGTGCTCGGCCAGCAGCGCGTCGGTCTTGGCGATCGAGCGGTTGTGCAGCGCCACCGTGTAGCCATGATTGGCGAAGTTGCGCGCGATGTTCGACCCCATGACGGCCAGGCCGGTCACGCCGATCTGCGCGGTGCCCGTGGGGGCGGAGGACTGCGACGAGCTCATGGAGGAAAACCCTTTCGATCCGTTACGGCACAGCTTCTGGTCATCCAACACCCGGTCGAAGCAGGGTGCTGCTCAGGCAAGGAACAGTCGATGGAGCTCGGTCAGCCACGGCACCGCCAGCGCGACGGTGGGGATGACCAGAACGGCTGCCGCGGCGGCGTACGCACCGGCGGCGAGGAGGAGGCTGTTCGGCCTGCCCCCAAGGCGGCGCACCCGCAGCACCGTCGTCGGACCGCCTACGGCCAGAGCACAGCGGGGGGTACGCCCGGCCGCGCATGCGACCAGCGCGCGCGCCAACGGGGTCGGGCCGGTGGTGCGCACCGCCACGTCGTCGGCGAGCAGCTCGACCAGGAGCCGTACCGCGTCCAGCGCGCTGGCACTGCGGACCAACCGCGGAAACGCTGCGTGTACCGCGGTGAACATCTCCAACACCAGGTCGTGACGGGCCCGCAGGTGCGCCCGCTCGTGCGTGAGGATCGCGGTGATCTCGCTGTCCGACAACGTGTTCAGCACACCCTCGCTGACGACGACGCGGCTGCGGACTCCGGGCAGGCAGTACGCCAGCGGCTGCGCGACGTGGAGGATACGCAGTCCGCCCCCGGTCAGCGGCAGGGGATATTGGCTGCACACCTGCGGCGCCGAGGCGTGCGATGCGCCGACCAGATCGACCACCATCCGGTGGTGGGCCCGTCGCCGGCGAGTGGCGACCGCGACGTTGAGCACGGAGGCGATCAGCCTGGCACCGATCATCAGGGTGAGCGCGAAGACCAATACGTAGGCCGACCACAACGGCCAGCCGAGAACGGCGATCTCGCTGGTCAACGTCGCGGTGGGACGCCCGTCCGCGCCGGGCACGAAAAGTCGGCTGGCGATGGCGATTCCGGCGGAGAACGCCGCGAGGACCGCGGCCAGCGCGATCGACTGCCACAGCACGATCGCCGCCCGTGGTGCGCGCATCGGCCAGGTGGCTCGCGCCAGCATCGCGGGCACCGGCCCCGACAGGAGTAGAGCGACGATGGTGAAGGCCAGCGCGGACACGCTGTTAAGTGTCTCTCAGCCGGTACCGGTACCGCTAGCGGGTCGGTTGTGACGTTCCTTGTCCTCGAGCTCGGCCAGCGCGCGGCGCAGTGCGGCGGCCTCGTCGGCTCCGACCCGCTCGACGAAGTGCACCAGCGCGGCTTCCCGGCTGCCCGAGTCGGCAGCCTGGTCGAGCGCGTCGACCATCAGCCCGGCGACCAGTTCGTCGCGGCCATGGGTGGGGGCGTAACGATGTGCCCGATCGTCGCGGTGCTGGACGACCAGATTTTTCTTTGCCAGCCGCTGCAGCACGGTCATGATCGTCGTGTAGGCGAGGTCGCGGTGGGCCGACAGGGCTTCGTGTACCTGACGTACAGTCTGCGGCTCGTCCGCGGACCATAGGTGGTCCATCACGGACCGCTCCAACTCCCCGAGCCGTGTCACCTTGGCCATCTTGCGTCCATCTCCTACCAGCTGTAGCTCAAGCGTACTACGGGATTACTACCGCGTGTCGTATCACATCCGCGCGCAGCTCTCTCGATCAAAGCGGCGACGCTGCGGATGTCGATTACGCCATGTTCAGGGTCCCGTTTCGTGGTGTTTGTGAGTCCAATCACAGGGGTTCGCCGCGGCGGGGCTGCCGCCTATAGTAAGGCTAACCTAACTTGTGATCGGAGGGCCATGACGGTCGTAATCGAGGATCCGCTCATCACGGGAATGACGATCAGGCGTGCACTGCCGATACACGAATCCAGCCGGCGACTGCGCGAGCTGTATCGCGAATGTCCCCGCGTCTACGGCGTGGCGGTGATGGGCGACCTGTCGCGCCGACGATGGTGGCCGCTGGCCGAGATTCTGACGACGGACCGTTTGCAGGCGATGTTCGACGGCGGCGTCGCGGAAACCGGGAGTCGGACCGCCGTGGCGCAACAGCTCGCCGCCACCTTCGCCCACGTCGTCGTCGGCCGGGTGATTCCGCTTCTGGTCCTCGAGGGACGGGCGTGGGACACCGGGCTGGAAAACCTGTGGGTGCACGTCGACTCCGAGGGAGCCATCGACTGGGTCGGTGTGGTCGATCCGACGGTGCGGGCGCTGCCCGACGACCAGTTCTTCCACGACCGCCGGAGGGTCGCCGTCGGCCGGTCCGCACCGGACGGGATCGTCGCGCTACCCAGCGAGGGGGCGCTGACGACCTGGATCGCCCATCGCAGCCATCGCGCTCTGGGTCCGGTGTTTGAAAAGCTCGCGGCCATCAGTGACGGCGCGATGGCGGTGGCGTCGATGTGGCACATGGTCGGCGGGTCGGTCGTGGGCGCGGCGACCCGGGTGCCGTTGCTTGCCGGGTCGAGCGAGGCCGTCAGCATGCGCCGCGCACAGGCAGTGCTGGATGCTCTCGTCGGTTTCGGGCTGCCCGTTCGCGGCGTCTCGCGGACGACGCCGGGGAAGGTCTTGTGTAATTAGGGCAGCCTTGCCTATGCTTTGCTCAGTGGTTACCGAGAAGCTGGGAAACCACCGGACCGCGCCGGCGTCCTGAGGGCTGCAGAGACCCCCGGTCCACACCAAGGATGGGCCCCACGCCCTGCGTGGGGCCCATTCGTATGTCGGCAGACGCCGACGGCGGCGGACGTTCACCGACCCCGCGTGTCAGCACCGCTGCCGGACGTGTAAACACGAGCCGTGACGACTGACCTTCCCGACGGCCTCGGCAACGGATTCGACCGCGAGCTCGGTCTGAGCTATCTCGAGATCACCCCCGACGGCGGCCGCGCGCAGCTGCAGATCACCGACAAGCTGCTGCAGCCGTACGGCATCGTGCACGGCGGCGTGTACTGCTCGATCATCGAGAGTCTGGCCAGCGTCTCGGGGGCCATCTGGCTGGGCGCCAACGGCGGCGGCAACGTCGTCGGCGTCAACAACAACACCGACTTCCTGCGCGCCATCGGTTCGGGCACCGTGACCGCCGTGTCCACCCCCATCCATCGCGGTCGCCGTCAGCAGCTGTGGCTGATCACCGTCACCGACGCCGACGACCGCCTCGTGGCACGCGGCCAGGTGCGGCTGCAGAACCTGCCCACCGAATAGCGGTGACGCGCGTGCGCTGCTGACTGCCGCCCGCCGTGGCAGTATCGCGCACTATGCGTTTGACCCCGCATGAGCAGGAGCGGCTGCTGATCTCCTACGCCGCCGAACTCGCCCGCCGCCGACAGGCGCGCGGCCTGAAGCTCAACCATCCTGAAGCCGTCGCGGTCATCACCGATCACATCCTCGAGGGTGCGCGCGATGGCCGCGCCGTCGCGGAGTTGATGGTCAGTGGCCGCGAGGTTCTCGCCCGCGACGACGTGATGGCGGGAGTGCCCGAGATGCTCGACGACGTCCAGGTGGAAGCGACGTTCCCGGACGGCACCAAGCTCGTCACCGTCCATCACCCGATCCCGTGAAGAGCCGAGGCAAGCAGTGATACCAGGCGAGGTCGTGTACGGCGAGGGCCCCATCGAGATCAATGCGGGCGCGCCTCGGCTGGAGTTGGAGATCGTCAACACCGGCGACCGGCCGGTCCAGGTCGGCAGCCACGTCCATGTGCCGCAGGCCAACGCCGCGCTGGAGTTCGACCGGACCGCAGCGCACGGGCACCGCTTCGACATCCCGGCAGGCACCGCGATCAGGTTCGAACCCGGGGTGGCCCAACGTGTCCGCCTCGTCCCGTTGAGCGGCACCCGCGAGGTATACGGCCTGAGCCTGCGCCCCCCGGGCAAATTGGATGTCAGTCCGCCTGCCAGATTGGACGGACCCGAATGACCGAGCTGTCCCGCTCCCGCTACGCGGCCCTGTTCGGCCCGACCACCGGCGACCGTATCCGGCTGGCCGACACCGACCTGTTCGTCGAGATCACCGAGGACCGCAGCGGTGGGCCGGGTCTCGCCGGCGACGAGGCGGTCTTCGGCGGTGGGAAGGTACTGCGGGAGTCGATGGGGCAGTCGCGCGCGACGCGCGCCGACGGGGCACCCGACACCGTGATCACCGGTGCGGTGATCCTCGATTACTGGGGAATCATCAAGGCCGACATCGGTATTCGTGATGGCCGTATCACCGCGATCGGCAAGGCGGGAAATCCCGACATCATGGCCGGTGTGCACCCGGACCTGGTGGTGGGCCCGTCGACGGAGGTCATCGCGGGCAACGGCCGTATCGTCACCGCCGGAGCCATCGACTGCCACGTCCACCTGATCTGTCCGCAGATCATGGAGGAGGCCCTCGGCGGCGGGATCACCACGATCATCGCCGGCGGCACCGGCCCCGCCGAGGGCAGCAAGGCCACCACGGTCACCCCGGGGGCATGGCACTTGGCCCGGATGCTCGAGGCCCTCGATTCGTGGCCGCTGAACGTCGCGCTGCTCGGCAAAGGAAACACCGTCAGCGCCGAGGCGATGTGGGAGCAATTGCGGGGCGGCGCAGCCGGTTTCAAGCTCCACGAGGACTGGGGCACCACCCCCGCCGCGATCGACGCCTGCCTTGGCGTCTGCGAGGCCGCGGGTGTCCAGGCCAACATCCACACCGACACCCTCAACGAAGCCGGCTTCGTCGAGGACACCCTCGCCGCGATCAAGGGCCGCGCGATCCACGCCTACCACACCGAAGGCGCCGGCGGCGGGCACGCACCGGACATCATCACGGTCGCGGGCCAGCCGCACGTACTGCCGAGCTCGACCAACCCGACCCGGCCGCACACCGTGAACACTCTCGACGAGCACCTCGACATGCTGATGGTGTGCCATCACCTCAATCCCAGTGTTCCCGAGGATCTCGCCTTCGCCGAGAGCAGGATCCGGCCGTCCACGATCGCCGCGGAGGACCTGCTGCACGACATCGGAGCGATCTCGATGATCGGCAGCGACGCCCAGGCGATGGGACGCATCGGCGAGGTGGTGCTGCGCACCTGGCAGACGGCGCACGTGATGAAGCGGCGCCGTGGCGCGCTCAAGGGTGACCGGGACGGTGCGAAAGGCCACGACAACAACAGGGCCCGCCGCTACGTCGCGAAGTACACCATCTGCCCGGCCGTCGCGCACGGGCTGGATCACGAGATCGGGTCGGTCGAGGTCGGCAAGCTGGCCGATCTGGTGCTGTGGGAACCCGCGTTCTTCGGGGTGCGTCCGCACGCCGTCCTCAAGGGCGGGATGATCGCCTGGGCGGCGATGGGGGACGCCAACGCCTCCATCCCCACGCCCCAGCCGGTGTTGCCCCGGCCGATGTTCGGCGCGGCACCCGCGGCCGCCGCCGCGACCTCGGTGCATTTCGTGGCACCGCAGGCGGTGGAGGACGGCCTCGCCGATCGGCTCGCGGTCGCCCGCAGACTCGTCCCGGTCGGCAACGTGCGCAGTGTGGGCAAGGCGCAGATGCCGCTCAACGACGCAACACCCGACATCGAGGTGGACCCCGACACGTTCACGGTGCGCATCGACGGTGAGGTCTGGCAGGAACAACCCGCCACCGATCTGCCCATGGCGCAGAGATACTTCCTGTTCTGATGTCGAACCTGACGACCCTGCTGGCCTTGTCCGATTCCCGGCTGCCGACCGGGGGACACGTGCACTCCGGCGGTATCGAGGAGGCGGTGACCAGCGGCCTGGTCGTCGACATCGCGACCCTGCGGGCGTACCTCTGCCGCAGGATTCGGACGCACGGACTCGTCACGGCTTCCGTCGCGGCGGCGGTGCACAGCGGCGCGCTGTCGGCGGCAGCGGGCGGCAGCGGCGACGCTGAAACCGATGCGCGCACACCGGCTCCCGCCGCCCGGCAGGCGTCCCGGGCCCAGGGACGGGGACTGGTGCGGCTGGCCCGGCGGGTCTGGCCCGACGCTGGGTGGGACGCACTGGGTAGGACACCGCACCTCGCCGTGGCCGCGGGCGCGGTGGGTGGTACGAGCGGTCTGGCCCCCGACCACACCGCGCTGTCCGTCGTCTACACGACGATGACCGGTTCGGCGACCGCAGCCCAGCGGCTGCTGGCACTGGATCCCGGTGACGTGGCGGCGGTGACGTTCGGTCTGTCGGAGCTGTGCGAGCAGACCGCCGCCGAGGCCGCCAAGGATCTCGCCGACCTGTCCGACCCGCTGCTGGACGTTCTCGCCCAGCGACACACCGCACGCGACCGTCCGCTCTTCGCGTCGTAACAAGGAAGCCTCCTATGCCACCGCATTTCGCCGCCTCCGATTCGGCCGGCCGGCCGCACACCCACACCGATCGTCCGCGGCGGGCGCGCAGGCATGGGGACGCACTGCGCATCGGTGTCGGCGGCCCTGTCGGCTCCGGTAAGACCGCTCTGGTGGCCGCGCTGTGCAGGCAGCTCCGTGACGAGCTGTCGCTGGCGGTGCTGACCAATGACATTTACACCACCGAGGACGCCGATTTCCTACGACGCCATGCGGTGCTGCCCGACGATCGCATCGCCGCGGTGCAGACCGGCGGGTGTCCGCACACCGCGATCCGCGATGACATCACCGCCAACCTGGACGCCATCGACGACCTCGTGGCGGCACACGACGACCTGGACCTGATCCTGGTGGAGTCCGGTGGCGACAACCTCACCGCGACGTTCTCGTCGGGCCTGGTCGATGTGCAGATCTTTGTGATCGACGTGGCGGGCGGCGACAAGGTGCCCCGCAAGGGTGGACCGGGCGTGACCTTCTCGGATCTGTTGGTGGTCAACAAGACCGACCTCGCCCCGCTGGTGGGTGCCGACCTGGAGGTGATGCGCCGCGACGCGGCGACGGTGCGCGGTGAGCGGCCCACGGCGCTGATCTCGCTGTCAGCCGACCCGGCGGCCACCCCCGTGCTGGGTTGGGTGCGCGAGCAGCTCAGAGTCACGCAGGCCGTGTAGATGCGGTCGGAGGTGGTGATCGTCGCGCGACCGGACCGGTCACCGCGCATCGAGTCCTCGGGCGGGATCGCCGCACGGCTCACCGAGAGGGACACCGTGCACCTGGTGTCGTCGGCGGCGACGCCGCTGGGCGGCGACTCGATCCACATCCGGCTGGTGGTGGAGCCCGGGGCCTGTCTGCGACTGCGCACCGTGGCGGCGACGGTGGCGCTGCCGGGGACGGCGACCACCGAGTCGCACGCGACCTGGACACTGGAGGTCGCCGGAGAGCTCGACCTCGACCCGCAGCCCACCATCGTCGCGGCCACGTCGCGGCACTTCGCCGCGACGGACCTGAACCTGACCGCCGGCGGCAGCCTGAGGCTGGTCGAGCGGGTTCAGATCGGCAGAACTGGTGAGCGCCAAGGCTTCTGGTCGGGTTCACTGCACGCCGACATCGGCGGAACACCGTTGCTGCGACACCGCCTCGAGCTGGGAAGCGGGTCGCTCGCCGACGATGAGATCGCCGCTCCGCGGGCGAGCATCAGCGAGTTCCACTACCCGCGCGGCGATGTCGAAGCCGCCGGGGTGACGCTGGCGCTGGCCGGCGGAGGCTGCCTGTCGACCTGGCAGGGCGACCGGCTGTGACCGCGTGAACCGCTCGCGCTAGCTGGCGGCCTTCTCGGTGTCCTGTACGGACGCGGCGATCTCCTCGAGTTCCTCGATCCGGGTTCGCGCGTAGGCCTGCTGTTCGGTGATGGTCAACTGGCCGCGGTTGCGTCCGAGGAATGTCACCGTCCACGACAGTATGGTGGCGATCTTGGTCTTGAAGCCGACCAGATAGACCAGGTGCAGGAACAGCCAGGACAGCCAGGCGATGAAGCCGCTGAACTCCAGCGGCCCGACCTTGGCCACCGCGCTGAACTTCGACACCGTGGCCATCGAGCCTTTGTCGAAATAACTGAACGGCTCGCGCTGGGCCGGATCGGCACCCTTGAGGCCCGCGGTGATCGCCTTCGCGGCGTACTTGGCGCCCTGGATCGCGCCCTGCGCCATCCCGGGCACCCCCTCGACCGCCGCCATGTCACCGACGACGAACACGTTGGGATAGCCGGGAATCGACAGATCGGGCAGCACCTTGACCCGGCCCGCGCGGTCGAGTTCGACACCCGACTGGTCGGCCAGGTCGCGGCCGAGCGGGCTGGCCGACACACCGGCCGACCAGACCTTGCACGCGGATTCGATACGACGCATCGTGCCGTCGGGATCCTTGACGGTGATGCCGTTGCGGTCGACGTCGGTGACCATGGCGTTGAGCTGGATGTCGACGCCCATCTTCTCCAGCCGGGCCTGCGCCCTCTTGCCGAGCTTCTCACCCATCGGGGGCAGCACCGCGGGGGCCGCGTCGAGCAGGATCACCCGCGCCTTGGTCGAATCGATATGGCGGAAGGTGCCTTTGAGCGTGTGGTCGGCCAGCTCGGCGATCTGCCCGGCCATCTCGACGCCGGTCGGTCCGGCGCCCACGACCACGAACGTCAGCAGCTTCTCCCGGCGGACCGGGTCGCTCGACCGTTCGGCCTGCTCGAAGGCTCCCAGAATGCGACCACGCAACTCCAGTGCGTCGTCGATGGACTTCATGCCGGGCGCGAACTCGGCGAAGTGGTCGTTGCCGAAGTAGGACTGGCCCGCGCCCGCGGCGATGACCAGGCTGTCGAACGGCGTGACGTAGGTGTGGCCGAGCAGTTCGGAACGGACCGTTTTCTTGTCGAGATTGACCCCGGTCACGTCGCCGAGGAGCACCTGCGCGTTCTTCTGGTTGCGCAGGATCACCCGGGTCGCCGGGGCGATCTCCCCCTCGGAGATGATGCCGGTCGCGACTTGATACAGCAGCGGCTGGAACAGGTGGTGGGTGGTGCGGGCGATCAGCTTGATGTCGACGTCGGCCTTTTTGAGGGTCTTCGCGGCGGTCAGTCCGCCGAATCCCGATCCGACGATGACCACTTTGTGCCGATCGGACACGGTCGCTCCGGGATGGCTCATCGCAAACTCCTTGGCGGATTACCTGTTCAGTACAACGAATACGTTAGCCGCCGTGCTTCCCGAGGGCGCGGTGAATGCCGCACCGAATCACCGGTCAGCCGGCCACCAGTGGCTTGAGTGCCTCGCCCAGTGCCGTGATCTGGCCCCGTTGGTACCCGGTGACCTGTGTGGGCAGGTAGATGACCACTCCGTCGATGCCGGCGTCGAGCAGGACTCCGACCAGCATGCTGGTCTCCAGGGTGGCCGGGTCGCG
>Ga0190271_10002046_pt1 | contig 11965 bp, 9 predicted proteins | sample Popmic356T_FD_133747 | JGI IMG/M metagenome (GOLD analysis project Ga0190271, IMG submission 133747) | Populus adjacent soil microbial communities from riparian zone of Weber River, Utah, USA - 356 T | ecosystem: Environmental > Terrestrial > Soil > Riparian zone | place: USA: Utah | collected...
AGATGGACTACCCGCACATCGAGAACTTCCTGGTGCCGCTGTACGCCACCGGCGCGTCGGCGAACGACGGCGACTACACCAACCCCGATTTCGACGCCAAGCTGGACGAGGCTGCCGCGGCGCAGCCCGAGGAGGCGATCGCGCTCTACCAGGAGGCCGAGCTGATGCTCGCCGAGGACATGCCGGCGATCCCGCTGTGGTACTACAAGACGATCGCCGGCTACTCGTCGAACGTGGACAACGTCAAGATCGACCCGTTCGGCACGACCGACCTGCTCACCATCACGCTGGCTGAGTAGGCGCGACCCCTCGGCCTGCCGGGCTCTGGTCTGAGGCCCGGCAGGCCGAGTGCTTGCTTGTCATCCGTCGCTCGATTGCAGCCAGAGGTTGATGCCCGCGTCGACCGCGTCGTCGTCGATCGCTCTCAACTCCTCGTCGGTGAAGCCGAAGTTGTCGAGGGCGGCGACGTTGGCCTCCAGTTGCCTGACGCTGCTGGCGCCGACCAGGGCCGACGTGACCCGTTCGTCGCGGAGAACCCATGCGAGCGCCATCTGGGCCAGGCTCTGGCCACGCTTTGCGGCCATCACGTTCAGCGCGCGGACATGGCCCAATGCCTCCGCGGTGAGCAGGTCAGGCGACAGCGACGTGTTCTGGGCGGCCCGTGAGTCTGCTGGTATCCCGTCGAGATAGCGGTCGGTCAGCATGCCCTGGGCCAACGGCGAGAATGCGATGCACCCCACGCCTTCGGCCTCGAGGGTCTCGAGCAGGTTCGGCTCCCCCTCCTCGACCCACCGGTTGAGCAAGGAGTACGAGGGCTGGTGGATCAGCAGCGGCGTGCCCAGACCACGCAGGATCGCCGCCGCCTCGGCCGTCCGCTGCGCCGAGTACGAGGAGATGCCCGCATAGAGAGCCCGCCCGGACCGCACGGCCGTGTCCAGCGCTCCCATCGTCTCCTCGAGCCGCGTGTCGGGGTCGAAGCGGTGACTGTAGAAGATGTCGACGTAATCCAGGCCCATGCGGTCGAGCGACCGGTCGAGGCTGGCCAGCAGGTACTTGCGAGAGCCCCACTCCCCGTAGGGACCCGGGTACATGTCGTAGCCCGCCTTCGTCGAGATCACGAGCTCGTCGCGATAGGGCGCGAAGTCCTCGGCGAAGATCCGGCCGAAGTTGGTCTCCGCGTAGCCGTAGGGCGGGCCGTAGTTGTTCGCGAGGTCGAAGTGGGTGATCCCGAGGTCGAATGCCCGCCGCAGGATCGCCCGCTGGGTGGAGATCGGCGTCGTGTCGCCGAAGTTGTGCCACAGGCCGAGTGACACGGCCGGTAGGTGGAGGCCGCTGCCTCCCAACCGCCGGTAGGTCATGCGGCCGTAGCGATCGTCGGCCGCGACGTAGGTGGATGTCATGACTCGCAGTCTTCCCGATCGCAGCGCGCGAAGGCCACGTCACTCGAGCCGAACGGGTGCATCCGCGACGTAGGCCATGGGCCGGACGGCGGCCTTCCGGCACGACTCCGGGCGTGGTGGTTCCAGCTCGACAGGCCTGACCAGCACGGCGAACTGTTGTCCGTCGCGGTGCCGCACGAGGACGTGCCACGAACCGTTCTCGCGCTCTCTCACGGCGAGGACGTCGAGGTCGTCCAGACCGTCGGCGCCACTGTGGTGACGCACGGCGGCTTCGGCGGCCTGGCCCGCTCGGCCGAACGTGCTGCGGCCGCGATAGCCGTGCAGGTGCTGGCGCCCCTCCCGAGCCTCTGCGTACAGGTGCAGTGCCGCGGCGGGATCGAGTCGGCCGTACACGACGCCGTGGGGGAGCAGTGCGGCCGTGGGGGCGAACCGGTGGCCGCCGAGGTGGGTCGTCTCCCACACGCGTCCGTCCAGCGGCTCGCGGAGTGCCGCGGCGAGTGGGCGGCCGAGGTTGGCACAGCAGACGTCGCGGCGGGCGTTGGTGCAGACGAGCAGCAAGGGCTCCGTCTCCGGTCGCAGGGCCGGGACCGACGCCAGCACGAGCGAGCTGTCCCCGGTCTCCACACCGTTCCACGACAGCGCCCCGAGGTCGGCGACGTCCTCGATGGATCCGCCCAGCAGCCAGGTTTGCCCCGGACGGGTGGAGGCGACCCAGACCCGACGCTCCCGGTTCCCCACGTCCGGGTGTCGTCCGGGCCGACGTACCAGCGCGACTCGAGCGCCGTGGGCATTCGCCGCCGTACCGAGGGCCGCGCCGAGCACCGGGTCCAGGTGTGACTCGGTGAGCGCTTCGCGTCCCCACGGCCCCGGCTGCTCGAGCACGATCCACGACGTCGCTTCGGGAGCAGTGCCGACGATGGGCTCGTCGAGTCGGCGGCTGATCTCGGAGCATGCGCTCACGCGAGCCTCGAGCGACCTGGATCCGCGCACATGACTCGCAGCCTGCCAGGCGCCGATGCTTCCGGCATGCCCGACCCGGCCCTGCGCCCCGGCACCCTGTCGGTGCGCATCGATACGGTGCGCTTGACGCGGTGAGGAGGTGGAAGCACCGTGATGAAGCGAGATGGATACCCGCCGGGCGTTCCGTGCTGGGTCGACACCGTGCAGCCCGACCCGCAGGCCGCGGTGAACTTCTACCGCGGCGTGTTCGGGTGGCAGTTCGAGGACCGCATGCCGGCCGACGCACCGGGACGATACGTCGTCGCCCGGCTGGGCGGCCGCGATGTCGCCGCGATCTCGTCCCCACCGCCGGGAGAGGCGCCAGAACCGGCCTGGAACACCTACATCTGGGTGGACGACGCCGATGAGACGGCGGCACGGGTCGAGGCCGCCGGAGGTCGCGTGGTCACCGCGCCGTTCGACGTCCTCGACGCCGGCCGGATGGCCGCGGGTTCCGACCCGTCCGGCGCGGTGTTCTACCTGTGGCAGGCGGGAACCCACCGAGGCGCCGAGGCGGTCAACGAACCCGGCACATGGAACTGGAGCGACCTCAACACCCGCGACATCGACGGGGCGAAGGCCTTCTACGGGTCGGTGTTCGGGTGGGAGGCCGACACGCTTGACCTGGGGTTCGGCGAGTCGACCATGATCCGGCTCCCGGGGTACGCCGACTTCCTCGAGCGGTTCGATCCACAGGTGCGGAACCGGCACGCCGAGCAGGGTGCGCCGCCCGGCTTCTCGGATTGCATCGCCTGGATGCAGCCCATGACCAGCGACCGGTTCGCCGACGTCGTCCCGTCGCACTGGAGCGTGACATTCTCGGTCGCCGACTCCGATGCCATCGCCACCACGGCGATCGAGCTGGGGGGCAGGGTTCTGACGCCGCCGTTCGACGCGGGTCCGGTCCGGGCCGCGGTGTTGAGCGATCCGCAGGGCGGGGTGTTCACGGTCAGTGCCTACAATCCCGACGCGCCTTCGGGGGCATAGCGTCGGGCTGCGACCAGGAAGGAGCGCCCATCATGCCTGTCGACCCTGTGCCCGAACAGTACGGTTCGGTGACGCCGTCGCTGACGGTCAGCCCGTGCGCCGAGGCCATCGAGTTCTACGCACGCGCCTTCGCAGCCGTCGAGACCGCGCCCCGGATGACCGGTCCCGACGGCAGGGTGGCACACGCCGAGATCCGGATCGGCGACAGCCTCGTCATGCTCTCCGACGAGTCTCCCGAGGCACCGACCCGGTCGCCGCGGAGTCTCGGCGCCACGACGGCGGTGATGTTCGTCTACACCGGCGACGTCGACGCCATGTGGGAGCGAGCCATCGCCGCCGGTGCCACCGAGGTCTTCCCGCTCGAGCTGCAGTTCTACGGCGACAAGGGCGGGCGCATCGAGGACCCCTTCGGCCACCAGTGGGGACTGGCCCAGCACGTCGAGGACGTCAGCCCGGAGGAGATGGAACGGCGGGCGGCCGACTACCTCAGCCAGTGACGACCGCTTCCTCGGCCGGCCACGCCGGTCCGCTGACCGCGGCGATGGCCTGCGGAGCGGGCGTCCCGGAGCCGTCGCGCCGTCCCGTGGCGTCGGGCAGCGCGATCGGCACCCCGCTCCCCGCGGCGGCCATCGGCGGCGCCGCACCGGCCCATGCCAGCAGCAGGGTGTCCTCGCCTCGAAGCAAGCGGTGGCAACGGACACCACCAGTGGCCCGGCCCTTGGCCGGATAGTCCCGGTACGGGGTGACCTTCACTGTGCCCGGCTGGGTACCCGGCAAGGCTGTGGACGAGCCGGCGACGGTCACCACGACCGCCTCGCTGCTGGTGCCGACCCCACCGAAGTAGATGACCCGAGCGCCTGCGGCGAGCCGGACTCCGGCGATCCCGCCGCCGGCGCGCCCCTGCGGCCGCACCGACGCAGCGCCGAAACGCAGCAACTGGGCGTCGGAGGTGACGAAGACGAGGTCCTCGTCGTTTGCACGCAGCTCGACGGCTCCCACGACCAGGTCACCGTCGGCGAGCCGGACGATCTCCCAGGAGTCCCTGTTGGCCGGGTGGTCGGGCACCACCCGCTTGACGACGCCGCGCTGGGTACCGATCGCGAGGCCGGGGGAGCCGGGATCGAGCGAGGTCAGGCACAGGGTCCTCTCGTCGCGGTCCAGCTCGACGAACTCGGTGAGCGGGGCGCCACCGGCCAACGTCGGCGACTGCGCCGTCGGCGGGAGCGCCGGCAGGTCGAGCACGGGCATCCGCACCAGCCGGCCGGCACTGGTGACCACTCCGATATGGCCGCGCGCCGTGGCCTCGACGGCCGAGATGACGACGTCGTGCTTGGCCCGCTTTCCGCCGGTCGACAGAGGGTCTACCGACGTCGTGCGAGCCAGCAAGCCAGTTGACGACAGCAGGATCCGGCACGGGTCGTCGGAGACCTCGAGCGCGGCCGTGACCGCCACGGCGGGCTGACCGGCCGACTCCAGCAGGACCGTGCGGCGGGGGGATGCATGGGCGGCGGCGACGTCGGCGAGCTCGTCGGAGACCAGCCGCCGCATCGCGGCCGGGTCCTCGAGGATCTCGGTCAGCTCGGCGATGGCGCGCCGCAGTGTCTCGCCCTCGCCCTCGAGCTCGAGCCGGTCGTACCTGGTCAGCCGGCGTAGCGGGGTGTCCAGGATGTACCGGGCCTGGACCTCGGACAGGTCGAACACCGTCATCAGGCGGTCGCGCGCGACCGTGGCGTCGTCGGAGGTCCGGATGACCTGGATGACCTCGTCGATGTCGAGCAGCGCGACGAGCAGGCCCTCGACCAGGTGGAGGCGGTCCCGGTGCCTGTTCCGGCGGTGCTCGGACCGACGCCGGACCACGGCCAGGCGGTGGGCCACGAAGACATCGAGGAGCTCGCGCAGGCCCATCGTCCGGGGTTGACCCTCGACCAGGGCCACGTTGTTGATCGAGAACGAGTCCTCGATGGGAGTGAGCCGGTAGAGCTGTTCGAGCACGGCCTCGGGGACGAAGCCGCTCTTGAGCTCGACCACGAGACGTAGGCCCGTGTTCCGGTCGGTGTAGTCCTCGACGTCGTTGACCCCGAGGAGCTTCTTGCTGCGCACGAGGTCGGCGATCCGCTCGCGTACCCGCTCGGGCCCGACGGCGTAGGGAAGCTCGGTGATCACGATGCCCTGACGGCGAGCGGTGATGTTCTCGATCCGTGCCGCCGCCCGCGTGCGGAACGAGCCGCGCCCGGTCTCGTAGGCCTCGCGGATACCGTCGAGCCCGACGATCCGGCCGCCGGTGGGCAGGTCCGGCCCCGGGACGAAGCGCATCAGGTCCTCGAGGGTGGCGTCGGGGTGGGCGAGCAGGTGCCGCGCAGCCTCGATCACCTCGCCGAGGTTGTGCGGCGGCATGTTGGTGGCCATGCCGACGGCGATGCCGCTGGCCCCGTTGACCAACAGGTTCGGGAACGCCGCCGGCAGCACCTCGGGTTGCTCGTAGGTGCCGTCGTAGTTGGGGACCATGTCGACGACGTCCTCGTCGAGAGACCCGGTGAGCAGCGTGGCCGGCTCCGCCATCCGGCATTCGGTGTTGTGGTTGACGAATCCGTTGGCCAGGAAGGAGTGGTCTTCGCTCTCGACACGCAACGAGAAGACCTCTGCAGGCTCGTCGTCCACGATCTGGGCCACGCGGACGAACCGGTAACCGGAGTCCATGATCGGAAGGATGGTCCGCAGGATCTCCTCGTCCTTGAACTTGCTGATGATCAGGCTTCGGTCGGCCCACCAGCGCTCGAAACGGTCGAAGTTGTTGCTGGCGAACCAGTGTCGGCTGTGGCCGCGTCCGGCAGGAAGCGCTGATCGCACGTAATCGGCGACGAACGGTGCATGGTCGCGTGTCAAGCGGTGCGTTCGGGTCGGAACTGAATCGAGCAGATCGCGCAGTCGGCGTTGTTTAATTGTCAGGAACCCCACCCGCTCCGCGAACGCGCGGATGTTGTGTCGGCCCGAGACGACAATCCGGTTCTCGCCGCGGCTGTAGTGGCTCAGATGGGAGTGGACACCGAATTCCAACAGCAGGTCCTGTATGCCGCGGGCGAGTTCGCGACTGTAGGAGTGGAACTGGACGGTGAACGTGTCCCCGTTGGCCCTCGTGACCGACCCGTCGCCTTTGAAGGCGGCCATGAGAAAGGCCCGCTTGATTCCCGGACCACCGTCCCAGACGTAGCCGGGTACGTGCTTGGCCAGCGCTCGGCGGTCGATGAAGTCAGCAAGAGGACTGGCGTTGAGCCGGTCGAGGTTCTGAATGTAGAGTTCATAGATCAGCTTATGGTCACGCCGGGTCATGCGGGAGTAGACATAGCGCGGCCCGCCGACCAGGGCGTCATACGCATGCAGAACGTGGTCGAAGAACTCCTTGTCGGTGTTGTTGAACCCGGCTCGCGTCGGCGACGCCCAGCCCTCCGTCGTCCATGCCCCGGCGAGCACGCCGAGCATCCACTCCCGCGCGGTCGGTACGGCGGCGGACCATGCGTTGCGCGCGAGACAGACGACCGTGCCGGTGGTGATCTCGTCGAGGCGCAACCATTGGAACACCGGCACGCCGAGCACGGGAACGAGGCACAGCACCGGGTGGTTGTGGCTACCTCGAAGCTCATATCCGTCAGCTGTCACAAGCCGCTTGGTGGCATGGACCCCCGAGTTGAAGACACGCGTGACGCGAGCAGGTTTGCCGTCTTTGTCCAGGACGTCGACGTCGGCAACTGCCTCCGAGCCCGCCGACAAGCCGACCAGATCGGCAATACGAGGAGAGCGGCCGTCGGCCAGGCGAACCCGGGCGTCGCCGGTCAGGCAGTACCGGTAGGCAGCCGGGCCGTCGTCCGGTGACCCGAAATTGCCGTGCCCGTCGACGAGTGGGACGCGCATCGCCCAGGGCTGGGCCATCCGCACGAGCGTGTCGTAGATGGCGCCGTCGCCGTGGGGGTGGAGCTTTCCCATGACATCGCCGACCACGCGCCCGCACTTGACGTGCGCGCGGTCCGGGCGCAGGCCCATCTCGTCCATCTGGAACAGGATCCGCCGCTGTACGGGCTTGAGGCCGTCGCGGGCGTCCGGGATGGCGCGCGAGTAGATGACCGAATAGGCGTACTCGAGGAAGCTGCCGCGCATCTCCTCGGCAACGTCGACGTCGAGGATGGTCTCCTCGACATCCAGGGGTGGCGGTTTCCTGGTCGTGCGGCGGGCCATCGCGGCGGTGCTCCTCACGGCGGTCGGGGGGTCACGGCCCATTCTGGCCCGCCGCGTCGAGGCCGGCGCGGACCGACCCGCGCGAAGGGTAGCGGCCGTGGACAGTGGCGTTGAGGCCGGTCGGGGCGCAGACTGGTCGCATCAGGTCTGGCGATCCTGGGAGAACGTGTCATGTCGACCGACGAGAACCACGTGCCCGAGCTGCTCCCGATGCTGTCGCGGGGGAAGCACCGCAATCCGCGCAAGGGCGCGTGCTTCATGGAGCTGGCGTCCTACCTGGCCGGTGAGCGCTGGAGCGACCATCCCGACTGCACCCATCCGCTGCTGGCCAGCGTCGCCCGGTTGGTCAACGACTACACCTCGGACGAGGCCAGGCCGAGGCTCGCCGGGCTGATTCCCTCCGTGATCGGGCTGACCAGTGACGACCCGCACGTCGACGCGCTGATCGCGCTCCGCTCGGCGAGGCTGGCGCTGCCGGTCGTGTCGGCCGAACGCCAGCGGGTCATGGCGGTGTCGGTGCTGGTGTGCGAGCGGGTGCTGGCCGATCTCGACGGACGACCGGCGGGAAGCATGCACGACGCGAGCCGCCGGGTACTGGAGGAGGTTCCGCACGCGGCCGAATGGGCCCAGGGCTTCACCGGCGACCTCGGCACCCGCCTCAAGGGCTTCCGGCGCCGTGCGGCTCCGCATGCGGTCCGGTGCGCGGTGGACGGCGTGGCACGGTCGTGCGTACCCGACCCGGACGCCAGGCTCCGCGAGATCCTCGTCCAGGCGATCGACGTGCTCGCGGCGAGGACCGAGCCGCGGGCCGACCGCGCGCACGAGTTGGGCGGGACGGCCTGGGCCGAGGCCTGCCGACTCTCCGGGGTCACCGCCGGCCGCTGACCTCGGGACCGGCGCCGAGTGGCTACTGTCGGTGCCGTGGACGGGCCGGTCGCGCCGTATCCGGCGCACTGGGAGGCCGACGTCGTGCTGTCCGACGGGGCGACGGCACACCTCAGACCGATCCGTCCCGACGACGCCGACCGCCTGGTCGAGTTCTACGCGCGGGTCAGCGACGATTCGAAGTACTTCCGGTTCTTCGCGCCGTACCCGACGCTGTCCCCTACGGACGTGGAGACCTTCACCCACGTCGATCACTCCGACCGGGTCGCGCTCATCGTGCTGATCGGCGACGACATGATCGCCGTCGGCCGATACGAGCGGGTCGACGCGGGTCAGGCCGAGGTCGCCTTCCTGGTCGAGGACGATCACCAGGGCCGCGGCGTCGGCAGCGTCCTGCTCGAGCACCTGGCCCAGGCCGCCCGCGAGCGTGGCATCGGCAGGTTCGTCGCCGAGGTGCTGCCCCACAACCACAAGATGATCACCGTGTTCAGAGAGGCCGGTTACACGATGGCCAGCCGGCTGACCGATGGGGTCGTCCACGTCGAGTTCGAGATCCGCCCGACCGACGACTCGATCGAGGTCATGACCGCCCGCGAGCACCGTGCGGAGGCCCGCTCGATCCAGCGGCTGCTCACCCCACGGTCGGTGGCGGTGATCGGGGCCAGCCGGTCCCGGGACAAGGTCGGGCACGCGCTCGTGCGGAACCTGGTCCGCGGCGGCTTCACCGGACCGGTGTACGCGGTCAACCCGGACGCCACGGCGGTGTCGGGTGTGCCGGCGTACCCGAGCGTCCGCGCCGTGCCAGGCGAGGTCGACCTCGCCCTGGTGGCGGTGCCCGCCGATGCCGTGATCGACGTGGTGCACGACTGTGCGGCACGAGGGGTGAAGGGGCTGGTCGTGGTGTCCGCCGGCTTTGCCGAGACGGGCCCGGACGGTCGAGAACGGCAGGGCGAGCTGGTCCGGATCGCGCGGTCGTACGGCATGCGCGTCGTCGGGCCCAACTGCTTGGGGATCGTCAACACCGATCCTGCGTACTCCCTCAACGCGTCGATGGCTCCGCTCGTGCCACCGCCGGGCCGGGTGGGCTTCTTCTCGCAGTCCGGTGCCCTGGGCATCGCGATCCTCGAGGCCGTGGCGACGCGAGGTCTGGGCCTGTCGACGTTCGTCTCCGCCGGAAACCGGGCCGACGTGTCGGGCAACGACCTGCTCCAGTACTGGCATGACGACCCGGCCACCGAAGTCGTGCTGCTCTACCTCGAGTCGCTGGGCAACCCGCGCAAGTTCTCCCGCCTAGCTCGCATGGTCGCGGCCGAGAAACCCGTGTTCGCCGTGAAAAGCGGGCGGTCGACGCAGGGCGTGCCGCTCGGGCACACGGTGCGCGCCACCGACATACCGGTCGCCGCACTCGACGCCATGTTCCGCCAGTCCGGCGTGATCCGCGTCGACACACTCGCCGAGATGTTCGACGTCGCACAGGCGCTCGCTCTCCAGCCGCTGCCGGCGGGACCCAGGGTCGCCGTGGTCGGCAACTCGGACTCGTTGGGCCTGCTCGCAGCGGATGCGGCCGCCGCCGCGGGCCTCGAGGTCGTCGGTGCGCCCGACGACCTCGGTCCCAGGGCCACCGCGGCCGACTTCCAGCAGGCGCTGACCCGACTCGTCGACGACGCCGGCGTCGACTCGGTGGTCGTGGTCTATGTGCCGACCCTGGAGTCTGGCCGGGCCGAGGAGGTGGCCCGCGTGCTGGCGGCCGTGGCCGCACGCAGCTCCAAGCCCGTGGTGACCACGTTCCTCGGCAGCGGCGGCGTGCCGGAGGCGTTGCGTCTGCTCGACGACCGCGGTGTCCCGGGCCGCGGGTCGGTCCCGTCCTACCCGTCACCGGAAGAAGCGGCGCGGGCGCTGGCGCACGTGACGTCCTACGCGCAGTGGCGGATCCGACCGCGCGGTCGCGTTCCGGCGATCGACGGGTGCGACGCCGAGGCGGCGCACAGGCTGGTCACCGAACGGCTCGCCGAGCGGCCCGGTGGCGGCCCGCTGGAGGGTCCGGCCCTGTCGGCGCTGTTGGCGAGCTACGGCATCACCCTGCTGGAGATGCTGCCCGTGGCGACGGTCGAAGATGCCGTGCGCGCCGGCGAGCAGCTGGGGTGGACCGTCGTGCTCAAGGCGACGGCTGCGCACCTGAGCCACCGCCCGGATCTCGCCGACGTCTGGCGCAACATCGACACCCCGGACGAGATGCGCGATGCGTGGACCACCATGTGCCGGACGCTCGCCGACCCGGCCAAGGGGGACTTCGTCGTGCAGCCGATGGCGCCACCGGGCGTCCCCGTGACGGTCCGAGCGCAGGAGGACGCGCTGTTCGGCCCCGTGGTGTCGTTCGGGGTGTCCGGCGTGACGACCGAGTTGCTCGGCGACCGCTCCTACCGGATTCCGCCGTTGACCGACGTCGACGCCGCCGCGATGGTGCGGGAGGTCAAGGCGGCACCCCTGCTGCTCGGCTACCGCGGGGGAGCGATGGCGGACGTGCGGGCGGTCGAGGACCTCCTGCACCGCGTCTCCCGGCTCATCGACGACCTTCCCGAGGTCGCCGACGTCGAGCTCGGGCCTGTGCTCGTGGGAACGGAGGGACTCGCCGTCGTCAACGCGTCCGCCCACGTGGCGACTCCGGACCCCCGATCGACCTGGTACACGAGGCGGTTGGCCTGACCAGCGTGCAAGGATGGAGGCCATGGCGGACACCAGCACCCGTGATGGGCTTCGCCTGGCCATCCAGCAGGCGGGCTATTACCCCAACCTGGTCGCGGACACCCTCGAGACCGCGCTGGCGGGCGAGCCCGTCCACTCCTACGTCGTGCACCACGAACCCCACTTCGACCGCGACGAGCTACGCCGCCACGTCAGCGTTCTCGTGCTCACGCCGACCCGCCTCGTGGTCGGGCACACCGACGAGTACCCGTCGGACGAGAGCCACCCGGTGCCGTACGCCACGACCTCCACGGAGGCCGTGCCGCTCGACCGGGTCTCGTCCGTCGTGGTCAGCCGCACGGTCACCTCGCCGGCGTCGTACCAGACCGGAGACCCGGCCCGCGAGGTCGTGCTCACGGTGGGCTGGGGAGCGATGAGCCGGGTCGATCTCGAGCCAGCCGGTTGCGGCGACCCCGACTGCGAGGCCGACCACGGCTACACCGGTGCGCTCACCTCCGACGACTTCTCGTTGCGGGTCAGCGAGGCTGACGACGGGGGGAGCCGGGTCGAGGACATGCTCACCTTCGCCCGGACGCTCTCGGCGGCAACCGTGCAGGTGCGGTGAGCCGGCCCGGGCAGCCCTCCGACGCACTGGTCCTGCCGCGCTACGGCGAGGCGTCGCTGACCGATCTCCTGCCCTCCGTGCTGGGCGCACTCGGCGTCACCGGCGAGCACGACCTGCTCGGACTGCCGCCGGCCCGGCGGTACTGCGTCCTGCTGATCGA
>Ga0190271_10002047_pt1 | contig 11961 bp, 12 predicted proteins | sample Popmic356T_FD_133747 | JGI IMG/M metagenome (GOLD analysis project Ga0190271, IMG submission 133747) | Populus adjacent soil microbial communities from riparian zone of Weber River, Utah, USA - 356 T | ecosystem: Environmental > Terrestrial > Soil > Riparian zone | place: USA: Utah | collected...
CCGCGCTCGCGCGGCCGCGGCCAACCTCGTGCCGACGAGCACGGGCGCGGCCAAGGCGATCGGGCTCGTGATCCCTGAGCTGGACGGCAAGCTGAACGGCATCGCCGTGCGCGCCCCGGTGATCACCGGCTCCGTCGTTGACCTCGTGTGCGAGGTGGCGCGGCCGACGAGCGCGGAGGAGATCAACGCCGCGTTCGCGGACAAGGCGGACAGCGGCTCGCTCGAGGGCATCCTCAAGTACAACGAGGACCCGATCGTGTCGACCGACATCGTCAGCTCGCCCTACTCGTCGGTCTTCGACGCTCCGCTGACGCTGGTAATCGACGGGCGGCTCGTGAAGGTCATTGCCTGGTACGACAACGAGTGGGGCTACTCGAACCGCGTCGTCGACCTGGCGCAGCGCGTGCTGGCGGGGTCGCCGGTTGCCTGAGCCGGCCACCGCAAAGCTGGGAAAGCGCACCGTCCGCGACCTCGACGTCGCCACGGGCGAGGCGGTGCTTGCGCGCGTGGACTTCAACGTGCCGCTCGAGAACGGGCGCGTCACGGACGACGCTCGCATCCGCGCCGCGCTGCCGACGATCGAGCTGCTGCTCGAGCGCAACGCGCGGCTGGTGCTCTGCTCCCACCTCGGGCGGCCGAAGGGCCGCGACCCGGAGACGTCGCTCAAACCGGTTTCCGATCATCTCGGCGAGCTGATCGACGCGCGCGTGCACCAGGCGCCCGAGGTCGTCGGCCCGGAGGTGCGGCGCGGCGTCGAGCGGCTCGACCCCGGCGCCGTGCTGGTGCTCGAGAACACACGCTGGGAGCGCGGCGAGACCGAGAACGACCCAGAGCTGTCGAAACAGCTGGCGACGCTCGCCGACGCCTACGTGAACGACGCGTTCGGTGCGGCTCACCGGGCGCACGCCTCGACCGTCGGGGTGACCGAGTTCCTGCGGCCGGCCGTTGCCGGGCTGCTCCTGGAGCGCGAGGTCGTGACGCTGCGCTCGATCATCGAGGCTCCCGAGCGCCCGCTCGTGGTGGTGCTCGGCGGCGCCAAGGTGAGCGACAAGATCGCCCTCATCGAGCGCTTCCTCGACGACGCCGACGTGCTCCTGATCGGAGGCGCGATGTGCTTCTCGTTCTTCCGCGCGCAGGGCATCTCGACCGGCGACTCGCTGGTCGAGGAGGAGGGCGTCGAGCTCGCCCGCAAGGCGCTCGAGAAGGCGGCGGGCTCGCGCTGCCGGGTCGTGCTGCCCGTCGACCTCGTGCTGGGCCGGAGCTTCGACGCCGACACCGAGCGCCGCGAGCAGGACGGCGTCGAGGTCCCCGCTGGCTGGATGGGGCTCGACGTCGGGCCGCGCACTGCCGCCGCCTATGCCGAGGAGATCGCAGCGGCGGGGACCGTCTTCTGGAACGGCCCGATGGGCGCCTTCGAGCTGGCGCCCTTCGCCGCCGGCACGCGCACGGTCGCCGAGGCCGTGGCCGAGGCGCCGGGCACCACCGTGGTCGGCGGCGGCGACTCCGGCGCGGCGATCGCCGACTTCGGGCTCGCCGACCGCATCGACCACCTTTCGACCGGCGGTGGGGCCTCGCTCGAGCTGCTCGAGGGCAAGGAGCTGCCCGGGGTGGAGGCGCTCGATGACGCCTGATCAGGAGCCGGAGGTGCCGCGCCGGCCCGCGATCGTCGGCAACTGGAAGCTCTGGGGCACGCGCGCAGAGGCGAGCGCGTACTGCACGCGCCTGCTCGAGCTGCTGCCCGACGAGACCCGGCGCCCGGCAGCGGTGGGCATCTGCCCGCCGTTCACGAGCCTCGACCTCTGCGTCGAGCAGCTGAAAGGGAGCGGCGTCTCCGTCTACGCCCAGAACATGCACCAGGCCGAGACGGGCGCCTTCACCGGCGAGGTGTCGGCGGCGATGCTGACCGAGATCGGCGCGCACGGGGTGATCCTCGGCCACTCGGAGCGGCGTCTCTACTTCGGAGAGAACGACCGCGCGCTGCAGGAGAAGCTGCCCGCCGCGCTCGCGGCCGGGCTCCGGCCGATCCTCTGTGTCGGTGAGAGCGAGGACGAGCGCGAGGCGGGCGAGACCGAGCGCAAGCTGCGCCACCAGGTCCAGGAGGCGCTCGAGCGCGTGCCGGACGAGCGCCTGACCGAGATCGCGATTGCCTACGAGCCGATCTGGGCGATCGGCACCGGCAAGGTGGCCACCCCCGACATCGCGCAGGAGGCGATCGCGTTCGTGCGTGCGCTCGTCGCCGGCCGCTCGCGCGAGGCCGCCACGCGCGTGCCGATCCTCTACGGCGGCAGCGTCAAGCCCGAGAACGCGGCCGAGATCCTCGCCGAGCCCGATGTCGACGGCGCGCTCGTCGGCGGCGCGAGCCTCGACCCGGACGGCTTCGCTCGGATCGTCGCCGCCGCCTCGTGACGAAGGGCGTCTGCCTCGTCGTCCTCGACGGCTGGGGGCTCGCCGACCCTGGGCCGGGCAACGCCGTCTCGCTCGCCGACACGCCGGTCTTCGACGAGCTCTGGGAGAGCCGGCCGCACACGACGCTCACCGCCTGGGGACCGGCGGTCGGGCTGCCCGAGGGTCAGATGGGCAACTCGGAGGTCGGCCACATGAACCTCGGCGCCGGCGCGGTCGTCAAGCAGGATCTGCTTCGCATCGACGAGGCCATCGAGGACGGCAGCTTCCTCGAGAACGAGGCGCTGCGGGCCGCCTGCCGGACGGAGCGGCTGCACCTGCTGGGCCTGGTGTCAGAGGGAGGCGTCCACGCGAGCATGGAGCACCTGCGCGCGCTGATCGAGCTGGCCGGCCACGAGGGCGTCGAGGACGTGGTGCTCCACGCCTTCACCGACGGCCGCGACACGCTCCCGCACTCGGGCGCCGGATATGTCGCGGAGGTCGAGAGCTGGGGCGGCGCGCGCGTCGCGAGCGTGACCGGGCGCTACTACGCGATGGATCGCGACCGGCGCTGGGACCGGACGAAGCAGGCCTGGGACGCGCTCGTGCTCGGGCGTGCCGAGCACCACGCCGAGACGGGCGAGGCCGCGGTGAACGCCGCCTACGAGTGCGATGAGACGGACGAGTTCATCGTGCCGACGCTCGTCGGCGAGGAGGGCCGGATCCGCGACGGCGACAGCGTGATCTTCTTCAACTTCCGCCCCGACCGGGCCCGCCAGCTCACGCGCGCGCTCGGCGAGCCCGGCTTCTCGGAGTTCGATCGTGAGCAGGTCCCGCAGGTCGGGCTCACGACGCTCACCGAGTACCAGGAGGATTGGGACTACCCGGTGGCCTTCCCGCCGGCGCGCCCGGCGACCACGCTCGCGGCGCTGCTCGCCGACCAGGGCATGCGCCAACTGCACGTGGCCGAGACGGAGAAGTACGCGCACGTGACCTACTTCTTCAACGGCGGCGAGGAGGACCCGTACCCGGGCGAGGAGCGCCGCCTCGTCGACTCCCCGCGCGACGTCAAGACCTACGACGAGAAGCCCGAGATGAGCGCGCGGGGCGCAACCGACGCGTTCGTCGAGGCCTGGGGGGAGGGCGACGTCAGCTTCGCGATCATCAACTTCGCCAACCCGGACATGGTCGGCCACACGGGCGTGATCCCTGCCGCGGTGAAGGCGATCGAGACCGTCGACGAGTGCCTCGGCCGGGTGCTGGCGGCGGTGGCGGAGACGGGGGGCGTGTGCGTCGTGACCGCCGACCACGGCAACGCGGATCACATGCTCGAGGACGACGGCAGCCCCAACACGGCGCACTCGATGAACCCCGTGCCGCTCGTCGTGACCGCCGACGTCGGCACGCTGCGCGAGGGTGGGGCGCTTGCGGACGTGGCGCCGACGGTCCTGGCGCTGCTGGAGTTGGAGCAGCCGGCCGAGATGACGGGGGTATCGCTGCTCGCGTAGTCAAGAAAGTTGACAGTCTCACACTTAGGTTTTATTCTCAGCTCCAGACCAACCCAACGGAGGTGAGAGATACATGGCATTGATGGTCAGGCCCGAGCCCTTCTCCCACGAGGTCGACCGGCTCTTCGACGCGTTCTTCGGTCAGACGGAGCGGACCGGCCGCCGCTGGGTCCCCGCCATGGACCTGGTCGAGGCGGGCGATCACTTCGTGCTGAAGGCCGATCTCCCCGGCCTGAAGGACGAGGACGTGAAGATCGAGGTGCAGGACGGCACGCTCACCATCTCGGGTGAGCGCAAGGCTGAGCACGAGGCGAGCGAGAGCGGCTGGTACCGCATCGAGCGCTCGTTCGGCTCCTTCAGCCGCTCGCTGACGCTTCCCGAGCACGTGGACGCGAGCGCGATCAGCGCGAGCTTCCACGACGGCGTGCTAGACGTGCGCATCCCGAAGCCCGAGGAGCGCAAGCCGCAGCGCATCGAGATCGCCGCGAACGGCGACGGCGTGCCCGCCGTGGAGGGCTCGGCCGAGGAGAGGTAATCAGCTTCGAAGGGCGCTGCGCATAGTCTCACTCCGCGTGGCGCCCTTCGACATCCAGGCCCGCGACGGCGACGCCCGCGCGGGCGTCATCCACACGCCCCACGGCGACGTTCGCACCCCGGCCTTCGTGCCGCTGGCGTCGACGGGGACCGTCAAGTCGCTGCACGCCTCGGAGGTCGCCGAGCTCGGCTACGACATGGTGCTCGGCAACACGTTCCACCTGTTCATCCAGCCCGAGCCCGAGCTGGTCGAGGAGATGGGCGGGCTGCACGAGTTCATGGGCTGGCGGCGGGCGATCATCACCGACTCCGGGGGCTACCAGGTGTTCTCGATGGGGCACGGGTCGGTCGCCGAGGAGATCAAGCGCCGGCGCGGCACGCGCCGGTCGATGATCGTCTCGATCGACGAGGAGGGCGTTCGCTTTCGCTCGTACCTCGACGGGCGCGAGCGCTTCATGGGACCCGAGACGTCGATGGAGACGCAGGCGAAGCTCGGCTCGGACATCGCGCTCGCGTTCGACGAGTGCACGCCCTTCCACGTCGAGCGCGACTACACGGCCGGCTCGATGGAGCGGACGCACCGCTGGCTCGACCGTTGCGTCAGCTGGTGCGCCGAAAATGCCCCGCCGGGCCAGCTGCTCTACGGGATCGTGCAGGGGGGCGTCTACGAGGACCTGCGCGCGGAGTCAACCGACTACGTCGCCCAATCGGGCGTGCCCGGAATCGCGATCGGCGGCTCGCTCGGTCAGGAGAAGGAGCAGATGCGCGAGGTGGTCGGCTGGACGGTGGCGCGGCTGCCGGACGGGCCGCCCCGGCACCTGCTCGGCATCGGCGACGTCGACGACCTCGTCCACGCCGTCGGCCTCGGCATCGACACCTACGACTGCGCGACGCCAACCCGGCTCGCCCGCCACGGCACCGCCCTCGTCCCCGTCCCCGAGCGCCGCTGGCGGCTCGATCTCACGAAGGGCGCTCATCGCACGAGTCGTGAGCCGATCGACGAGCGCTGCCCCTGCCCGGCCTGCCGCGAGCACACGCGCGCGTACCTCCACTACCTGCTGCGTGCCGGCGAGCTGACCGGCAAGCGCCTGCTGACTCTGCATAACCTGACCTTCATGCAGCGCCTGATGAGCGGCTTGCGCGAGGCGATCGAGGGCGGTCGCTACGGCGAGCATGCGCGCGCCGTGCTGGCCGGAGACGTGCTTTGAGCGTCGAGGGCGGACTTCCATACTGGCTCGACGAGCCCTACGAGCAGCGGCCCGCGCTCGAGGGGCACGTGGAGGCGGAGGCGTGCGTGATCGGCGCGGGTGTCGGCGGGCTCTCGTGCGCTCTGGCGCTCGCCCGCGCGGGCGTCGACACGATCGTGCTCGAGCGCGACACCGTGGCCGGCGGGGCGAGCGGGCGCAACGGCGGCTTCCTGCTCGCCGGCGTCGCGCCGTTCTACTCCGAGGCACGCGAGCTCTACGGCCGCGAGCGGGCGCGTCGCATGTACGCGGCCACGCTCGAGGCCCAGAGGGACATGTACGCGCTCGCGGATGAGCTCGGCGCGGGCGACTCGATGCGGCGCGTCGGGCTGCTGCGCGCGAGCGCGTCGGAGGAGGAGGCCGCGGACGTGGCCCGCCAGGTCGAGGCGCTGCGCGAGGACGGCTTCCCTGGCGAGCTGCTGGAGCACGGCGAGCTGCCGCCCGCGGTGCGCCGCTTCGCGCTCAATGGTTGCCTCACTGAGCACGACGGATCACTCCAGCCCGCGCGCTGGATCCGCACGGTGGCGCGTGGCGCCGAGGCGGCCGGGGCGCGCATCTATGACGGCAGCGCGGTCGAGGGGCCGGTGCACGCACCGGGGGAGGGCGAGCTGCGTACCACGAGCGGGGCCGGCGTGAGCGCCCGCCACGTCGTGGTGGCCGCGGACGGCGCGCTACCGGCGCTCGTCCCCGAGTATGCCCCGCGCGTGCAGGCGCGCCGCCTCCACATGACCGCGACGGCACCGCTGTCCGAGCGCGTGACGGACCGGCTCGTCTACTACCGCTGGGGCTACGAGTACTTTCAGCAGCGCCCCGACGGGCGGCTGCTGATCGGAGGCTTCAGCGACGTCGACGGCGATGGCTCGTTCACCGACTCCGCTGAGGGCAGCCCGGCGATCTGGGAGCGGATCGAGCGGCACATCCGCGAGGAGCTGGGACTCGACCCGGTCATCACGCACCGCTGGGCCGGCGTGGTCGGCTACAGCGACGACCGGCTGCCGTACGTGGGGGAGGTGCCCGGCCGCGACGGCCTGTGGGTCGCGGGCGGCTACTCCGGCCACGGCAACGTGCCGGGCTTCCTCTCCGGGCGGCTGATCGCCGAGGCGATCAGCGGCGCCGGCGACGGCGCGCCGCCGCTTTTCCCCGCCGATCGCTGAGGTGCCGCGATGTCTCCGCGCGCCGCCTCGTGCAGGTCCGCCACGGCGCCCAGCGTGTAGCGCTGATACCAGGCGATCGCTCCGAAGATCAGCACGACGCCGGCGACGACGCCGACCCACTCGGGCCGGTGCGCCTCGCCGTACTCGCTGATCCCGAGCACCGCGGTGGGCAAGGCGGCGGCGAAGAGCGCGAGCAGAGTGGCCCAATGGCGAATTCTGTCGTTCCGCCGCGTGAAGTTCTGCTGGATCTTGGATTCCCAGGTGAGCGGAGGGTCCTCGTCCCCGACCCTCCGTCCGATCTGCTGCTCGAGCACCGCGACCTGAGCCCCCGCCGCAACGGCGCGATGCAGCTCGTCGAGTCGCAGCGCGGCTACGAGCGCCGCGAGCAGGGGTGCGGCGAGCGCGAGACCCACCTGAACCCCCGCGCCCTCGCCGACGGCTTCGACGGCGAACGCCGTCAGGACTCCGATCGCCACCAGCCCGATCTGAAGGGTCCGCTGCATCTGCTCGATCGCCGCCAGCGACTCCTGCCGGAGGGTCTTGTACTCCTCCAATGCGACCGTGACCCATTCGCTGCCCATTGGCACGATCTTGCGCCGGTCGCCGGGCCGGGCGTGAGAGAGGGCTCACACTCGATTCGGCTAGCGCGTGTTCTCCTGGATGAAGTCGCGCAGCTCTTGGATCTGCTGGTCGACGTCGTTCGAGTCCGGGGCGTCTACCCCGCCTCCGCTCGATGAGCTGAGGGCGATCATCACCACCACCACCGCTGCGAGGACCGCCAGCACGGCCAGGAACGTCCCCCAGCGCCTGCGCGAGGCGGCGCGGCGGGCCTCGTCGGGCGACGGGCCGCGCTCGACCGGCGCGGCCGGCGGTCGCGCCGGTATCGGCGCCTGTCCCGGCGGGACGACGCGGGTGGCGGCCATCGCGCGGGTGGCGGCCGTGTCGTCGAGCGCTCGCGTGGCCTCGTAGGCCTCGTCCTGCGTGAGCCGGCGGGTGACCTCGGTGCCCTCGCCGTGCAGCCCCGCCTCGAGAGCTTCGGCCATGTCGAGCGCGGACGCGTACCGGTAGCCCGGGTCCGGCTCGAGCGACAGCCGCACGGCTTGGTCGAGCGCGGGCGGCACCTCGGGGCGGTAGTCGCGGATCGGGGAGACCGGGTCCTGCTGCTGCTTGAGCGCGAGCTCGGTCAGCGACGCGTACTCGTGGGGGAGCCGCCCAGTCAGGAACTGATAGGTGCAGACGCCGAGCGAGTAGATGTCCGAGGCCGGGCCGGCCTCGTCTCCCCGGGCCTGCTCCGGTGACAGGTAGGCGGCGGTCCCGAGGATCGAGCCGACCTGGGTGATGCGGGTCTGCTCGGCCGCCTTGGCGATGCCGAAGTCGGCCAGCTTCGTGACCCAGGTCTCCTCGGCCTGCAGCAGGTTGCCCGGCTTCACGTCGCGGTGAATGACACCGGCGCGGTGCGCGTAGTCGAGCCCGTGGCAGGCGTCTCGGACCGCGCGCACGGTCTGGTCGACGTCGAGCTCGCGGCGCTCGCGCAGGAGGTCGGCGCAGGAGGGCCCGTCGACGTACTCCATGACGATGTAGTGGCGCCCGCTCTCAGAGTCCTGGCCGGAGTCGAAGACCTGCACGATGTTCGGGTGCTGGAGGCGCGCCGCCGAGAGCGCCTCGCGGCGGAAGCGCGCGACGAACGCATCGTCGTCGGCGAGATGCTCGGCGAGCAGCTTCACGGCCACCGGTCGCTCGAGGACCTTGTCGTTGGCCATGAAGACCGTCGACATGCCGCCTGCCCCGAGCCGGCGCTCGATGACGTAGCGGCCGGCGACCTGGCTGGGCGGGCTCATCCCTCGTCCCCCTGGGGTGCGAGAACGCCGCCACCGCCGTCACCCTCGTCGGCGGGCGGCTCCTCGGTGGGCGGCGGTGTTGTCTCGGTCTCCGGTGGCGGCAAGGTCTCCGTCTCGGGCGGCGGCACCGTCTCGGTCTCAGGCGGCGGCACGGTCTCCGTCTCCGTCACGACGGGCGGCTCCTCGGTCGTGTCCGTCTCCTGCGACTCGGCGTCCTGGCGCAGCTCGTTGCAGCGCTCGTCGACGAGCGAGAAGAGCTTGTCGAAGCCGTCCTGGAGCGCGGAGCGCACGTCCTGGTCAACGCCGTCCGGCAGCGACGCGATCGCTTGGTTGACGGCGTCGACGTTGGGGCCGCGCGGACCGGAGAGGATGTCGTCGCAGGCGCCGACGCTGCCGTTGGCGATCCGGGCCTGGATGTTCTCGAGCTGGCCCTCGAGCAGGACGGCGGAATCCTGCGGAATCGGGTCTCCCTCATCATCGGAGCCGCAGCCGGCAACGGCCAGGCAGGCGCCGAGCAATAGCAACAGGAATGTGCGCTTTGGATGACTCACTGTCCGCTGTAGAGCCGGGCGGCCAGGACCGAGGGGAGACCTGCCGCCTCGATCGCTCCGGCGGCCTCGTCGATCGGATATTCGACGCGGTGCCAGCGCGCGGTCCACGCCTCTGTGTCTAGCAGGAGCCACGCGGCCCTGGGGTCACCATCGCGTGGTTGGCCGACGCTGCCCGGGTTGATCAGCCACTCGCCGGCGGACATATCGGCGTCGTCGCCGTCCTGCGCCTGGCCGCCGTCGACCTCGCCGCTGGGGGCGCGTCCGAACCAGAGCGCGACATGCGAGTGCCCGATTGCGGCCACACGGCTCGACATGAGATCCATGCACTCGTCCGCCTGCCAGGTCGACAGCACGTACTCCCAGACCGGGTCGCGCGGGCTGCCGTGATACAGCCCCGGCTCGCGCTCGGGGTCAGAGGCGGGCCGGCCGCGCAGGAACTCGAGTGTCTCCGCGCTGATGTGCTCGCGCGTCCAGAGCGCGGCGGCGGCGGCGCTCGAAGAGAAGTCGGAGATCGGGATGTCCTTGGTCACGACCAGGTCGTGGTTGCCGGCGAGGCAGACCGCGCAGACGTCCCGGGCGAGCTCCACGCAGCCGTCCGGATCGGCGCCGTAGCCGACGAGGTCGCCGAGGCACCAGATCTCATCGATGGTCTCCTTCTCGATCGCGGCGAGGACCGACCTGAAGGCCGGCAGGTTGCCGTGGACGTCCGAGAGCAGAGCGATTCGCATGGGGGTGGCTTCTACGATGTCCCGGGATGGGGCGTTTGCGGCTGCCGCTGGCGATCCTGGTCGCGGTGGCCGCCGCCGGCGCCGCGACTTTCCTGCTGCGCCCGCGCTCCGGCCTGATCGAGCCGGTCCCGGTGGACGTGGAAGCGTACTTCACGTCCCTGCAGCTCGACCGCGCCGAGGATTTCCGCAGCGTTCAGCGGCTGCTGGGGATCGGCGGGATCGTGGTCAGCACGGGCGCGCTCGCCCTGCTCGCCTGGCGGCCGCCGCGGCAGCTGCTCGAGCGACTCGGCAGGCGCCCGCTGCTCGGCGCCGCCGCCGCCGGGGCCGGGATATCGCTGTTGCTCGTGGCGGTGAGCCTGCCGATCTCCGCCTGGCAGCGCTCGCGCGCGATCGACGTCGGGCTTGCAACCCAGTCGTGGCCGGACTGGGCCGTCGACGTCCTCAAGTCGAGCGCGATCGATGCCGTCTTCGCCGCCGCCGGCGGGCTGCTGGCCCTGGTCCTGATCCGCCGCTTCCGGCGAAGCTGGTGGATCCCCGCCTCGGGCCTGATCGTGGCCTTCGGCGTGATCACGATCTGGCTCTGGCCGGTCGTGATCGACCCGCTCTTCAACGACTTCGAGAAGCTCCCCGACGGGCCCGTGCGCCGAGACGTGGTTGAGCTGGCGGACAGAGCGGGCGTCGACGTGGGCGAGGTCTATCGGGTCGACGCGAGCCGCCGCACCACCGCCGCCAACGCGTACGTCGGGGCCTCGGGCACAGCAAGCGCGTCGTGCTCTACGACAACCTGCTGGACGACTTCCCGCGCGCCGAGGTGAGGCTCGTAGTGGCCCACGAGCTCGGCCACCAGAAGCACAACGATCTGCTGCGCGGGCTCGCCTGGCTGGCGCTCGTGGCGCCGGCCGGGACGTTCCTGGCCCAGCGGCTCGCGGAGGCCTTCGGGCGCCGCTATGGCCTCGGCGACCCGGCGCTGAAGCCGGGGCCGATCGTGCTGCCGGCGGTTGCGCTCGCCGTGACGCTCGTGTCGCTGCTGTTCGGCTCCGCCTCGAACATCCTCTCGCGCCAGGTCGAGGCCCGCGCTGACGCCTTCGCACTGCGGCTGGCGGGCGACCCCGCCGCGTTCGAGGACTTCGAGAAGCGCATCGCGGTCCGCAACGTCAGCGACCCGAGCCCGCCCGCGCTCACCCAGTTCCTCTTCGGGACGCATCCGACGACGGTCCAGCGGATCGGGATCGGCGAGGCCTTCCGGGAGGGCGAGGGCCGTTAGGCCTGGCTAAGGTGCCGCGCCCGTGTCCCGCCGTGCCCTCCTAGAGCGCGTCGTCCGCGAGCTCGCCGGCTTCGAGCGGCCGTCCGCTTCGGACGGCGAGCGCCGGGCGGCAGAGTGGATCGCCGCCGAGCTGCGCGAGGCGGGCTGCCGCGATGTGCGGGTCGAGGAGGAGCGCGCGCACGGCGGCTACTGGTGGCCGCTCGGGCTGCTGAACGCCGGCGCTCTCCTCGCCGCGCTCGCCGGCGGCCGGCGCGCCGCCGCGCTCACCGGCGCCGCCGCGGCCGCGGCCGTCTACGACGATGTCGGCGGCGGCCGGCTCTGGTTCCGGCGCGCCACGCTGCCGGCGCGGCCCACGTGGAACGTCGTCGCCGAGGCGGGCGACCCGCAGGCGCGGCGGACGATCGTCGTGCTCGCTCACCACGACGCCGCCCACAGCGGCCTCATCTTCCACCCGGCTCTGCCGCGCATCGGCCTGAAGCTGTCCCCGCGGCTGCACGAGCGCGCCGAGCAGAGCGTGCCGATCCTGTACGGCACCTTCCTCGGCCCGGTCCTGCTCGCCCTCTGGGGCCTCTTCGGGGCGCGCGCGCTGCGCGCCGCCGGCAGCGTGTTCACGCTCGGCGCCGCCGCTGCGATGGCGAACATAGGCGCGAGCCGGGTGGTGCCCGGCGCCAACGACAACCTGAGCGCAGTCGCAGTGGCCGTCGTGCTCGCCAGGGCGCTGGGCGAGGACCCGCCGGCGGGCGTGCGGGTGCTGCTCG
>Ga0190271_10002048_pt1 | contig 11960 bp, 9 predicted proteins | sample Popmic356T_FD_133747 | JGI IMG/M metagenome (GOLD analysis project Ga0190271, IMG submission 133747) | Populus adjacent soil microbial communities from riparian zone of Weber River, Utah, USA - 356 T | ecosystem: Environmental > Terrestrial > Soil > Riparian zone | place: USA: Utah | collected...
CGAGAGACGCCACGCCCAACGGAATCGCAATCGCGACAGCAAGCGCACCGAACCTCCCCTTGCCCAAGCGAAACAGCAGAATCAGCAGGATCGGTGCCAGCAGATAGAACTGCTCCTCGATCGACAGCGTCCAGGTATGCAGGAACGGCTTCTCGTCGGCGTTGAGGTCGAAATAGCCCTGCCGCGTGTAGAACAGAAAATTCGACAGCATCAGCGGCGAGATCGCCGCCTGGCGCATGTATTCGAGATAGACAGCCGGCGCAGGCAGCACGAACGGCGCCACCGCCAAAGTGGCAAGCAGCACGACGATAAACGGGGGCAGGATGCGGAACGCGCGGCGCGAGTAGAACCCGACGATGGAGAAGCGGTTGGCTTCAAGGGCATCCTTGATCTGGTTGATGATCAGGAACCCCGAGATGACGAAAAACACGTCGACGCCGACGTAGCCGCCGGGAAATCCCGCCAGGCCGACGTGGAAGCCCACCACCGCCAGAATGGAAACCGCCCGCAGGCCGTCGACGAACGCCAGGTAGGCGTGCTGATCCGGCTCAAGACGCGTGGCCTGAGGTGGACTGCCGGGAATGTTCTGCAACATCGTTGATCGCGACTTATTGCGGCTGGATGCCGGCTTCTTGCACGACTCGCGCCCATTTGACGATCTCGGCCGCGAGGAATTTTTCCATTTCCGCCGGCGTGCTGGTCAACGGCTCGATGGCATGCGCCTCGAGCTTGTCGCGGACGTCGTCGCGCCTGAGATACGCGGTCAGCACCGCGTTGAGCTTGTCCACTATCGGCGGCGGCGTCCCGGCCCGCACCACCACCGAGAACCAGCCGGTCGCCGCATAGCCCGGCAACCCGGCCTCCGCGACGGTCGGGATGTTCGGCGCGGCCTTGACCCGCGCCGGCGCGGTCACGCCGAACGCCTTCACCTTGCCGGCCCTGATCTGCGGCAGCGCGACCGCAAGATCGACCATCATCATCGGGACCTGGCCGGCGATCACGTCGGTCAGCGCGGGGCCGCTGCCGCGATAAGGTACGTGCTGGGCGGTCGCGCCGATCGAACGCAGGAACATTTCCATGAACAGATGGTGCGGCGTCGACGCGCCCGAGGTCGCGTAGCTCATCTGTCCGTTCTTGCCCTTGATGAGCGCAATCAGGTCCGCAAGCTTGTCCACGCCAAGCGACGCATTGGCCACCAGCGCGAATTGCGCCGACCCGACGAGTCCGACCGGCGCGAAATCCTTCACCGTGTCGTAGGGCAGCGTCTTGAACACGCTCGGGCCGATCGCCAGCGTGGTGATCGGCGCCAGCAGCAGCGTGTAGCCATCGGGCGCCGATTTCGCAGCGGCTCCCGCGGCGAGCTGGGTGCCGGCTCCGGGGCGATTCTCGACGATCACCGGCCGCTTGAGCTTGTCCTGCAGCTCCTGCGCCAGCATGCGCGTCAGGATGTCGGTGCCGCCGCCGGCCGGGAACGGACAGAGAAAGGTAATCGTCCGCGACGGGTAATCATCCGATTGGGCTTGCGCCCCGGCGTTGCCGCAGACCGCCATCGACAAGGCCAGTCCCAGACTCGCGATTGCCCGCTGCATCGATCGGCCTCCCGGCGTGGTCTGATCCATGCGATGCTAGGTCAGGGCACCGGAAAATCATAGACGGACGGGCGCCTGCCGCCAGTTGCGCGCGCATGGGCGCGGCGATAAAAGCAGGCCCGGCGGACAGCGGGAATTTTCAAACGCAACACGCTTCGCTTCGCCGAAAATCATAGAATTGAGAATTTCCAGACCATGCCGCCGGTGCCGACGCCTCACGCCGCGAAGAAGCCGCCCTTGACGCGCCGTGCGTTGAACGCCGTGCTGCTGACGCTCTATCTCGCCGCGATCTATTTCGCCTGCGACTTCGCCTACACGAAATTCCTCTACGAGAAGGACCGCTCGGGCCGTATCTCGCACGACGACTACCATCACGGCCTGATGGCCAACTTCGAGGGCTACGAGACGTGGGGCCGGCTGCGCGGCAAGCTCACCACCAACAGCCTCGGCTTCAAGGACGGCAAGATCCGGGACGTCCCGGCCGTGGGGCACACAAAGCGGGTTCTTCTGATCGGCGATTCGTTCACCGAGGGCGTCGGGCTGGAGTTCGAGCAGACGTTCGCCGGCATGCTGTATCTGGCCGGACAAAAGCGTGCCGAGAAAATCGAGTTCCTCAACGCTGGCGTGATCTCCTATTCCCCCACCATCTACTACAAGAAGATCAAGTATCTGCTCGACGCGGGCCTCAAGTTCGACGAGGTCGTGGTGTTGTCGGACCTGTCCGACGTGCAGGACGAGGCGATCGCCTATTTCTGCATCGACGAGCTTGCGGAATTCCGGCGGTATTGCACCGAGCCTCCCTACACCTCGACCGCCAAGCCCACGCTCACCCCGGTCCCCGGCCGCCACGCGCTGCCGAAAGCCGATCCGAAGTTCAAGGACAACTTCGCCATGACGGACCGGCTGCTGCAGATGTTCTGGCATGAGGTCGACACGCGCACGGGCAGCGGCCGACGGTTCGCCGACCGGCTGCACATGACGCAGCGCGCCGGCTGGACCATGAGCTCGATCGACGTGGACAAGGCTTATCAGCCGCTCGGCGTGGACGGCGGCATCAGACGCTCCGTCATGCATATGGAGGCGCTGGCGGAGCTGCTGCGCCCGCGAGGCATCGGCCTCACAGTTGCCGTCTACCCATGGCCTTTCCAGCTATTCTACAACGACCGCAAGAGCCGTCAGGTCGAAATCTGGCGCACGTTCTGCGAGAAACATTGCACCCGCTTCATCGACCTGTTTCCGGTCGTGTTCGCGGAGCGGGACGCCCGGCGCAATTGGTACGAGGAAATGTTCATTCCCGGCGACATCCACTATTCGCCGGAAGGCAACCGCGTGCTGTATCAGGCGATTGCAAAAGAGCTGATGTAGATTATCGATCCGTCATCCTGAGGTGCGCGCTTGTGCACGCCTCGAAGGATGGACGGCACGGCTGCTGCAACATCATGGCCGATTCATCCTTCGAGGCTTGGCCTTCGGCCCGAGCACCTCAGGATGACGGGTCGCTACGCCGCGATCTTGACGTACTCGAAGTCGCCGGGCCGGTTGTCGATGCCGACCTTGGGCGGCGAGATCCACGACGCGAACTTGCCCGGTTCGACCACCGGCTGCATCAATGACGTAATGAAGTCGCCGTCGGCGGCCGACGGCAGATACTTGTCGCGGTCGCGCTTCCAAGTCACGGCATCGAGCAGCACGCCGGACGGCGTCGCCTCGATGTCCTTGAACTCGCCGATCTGACGGTGGAACGCGACGTGCGGCAGCGCGAGGCGAAACTTGACGCCCGTCCGCTCGATGATCTTGTTGAAGCGCTCGATGCCCTTGGCGCAATCGCGCGTGTAGTCGTCGCGCAGCCGCATGTTGAGCGCGGTGAGCGCCGGCTCGTCGACGTTCTTGATCTCGCTGCCCACCATCTTGAGCACCGGATAGATCGAACTTTCCAGCCGGTGATCGTCGTCGATCGCGGCCTCGCGGAAGCGGCCCTTGATGCCGGCGTTGTAGGCGTTCGCTGCGTTGGTCGAGACCTCGGAGCCAAAGAGATCGAGGGAAAGCGAATAATGCAGGTTGAGCTTCTTCTGGATGGTCGGCAGGTCGATCACGCCAAGCGCACGCACCTTGGCGATGCCGTTGGTGTCCTCGATGCCGGCCTGCTTCATCGCCTCGCAGGTGCGCTGCACCGTGCGGCCGATGCCGGTCTCGCCGACGAACATGTGATGCGCTTCCTCCGTGAGCATGAAGCGGCAGGTGCGCGACAACGGATCAAAGCCCGACTGCGCGAGGCTTTCCAGCTGCATCTTACCGTCGCGGTCGGTGAAGAAGGTGAACATGAACAGCGACAGCCAGTCCGGCGTCGCCTCGTTGAAGGCGCCGAGCATGCGCGGCGAATCCTCGCTGCCGGAGCGGCGGCGCAGCAACTCGTCCGCCTCCTCGCGGCCGTCGCGGCCGAAGTACTTGTGTAGGATGTAGACCATCGCCCAGAGATGACGGCCCTCCTCGACATTGATCTGAAACAGATTGCGCATGTCGTAGAGCGACGGCGCGGTTTTGCCGAGATGGCGCTGCTGCTCGACGGAGGCGGGCTCGGTGTCGCCCTGGATCACGACCAGGCGGCGCAGCATGGCGCGGTATTCGCCTGGCACCTCCTGCCAGGCCGGCTCGCCCTTGTGCTTGCCGAACGGAACGGTGCGGCCCTCTTCCTGCGCCGCGAGCAGGATGCCCCAGCGGTATTGCGGCATCTTCACGTAGTCGAACTTGGCCCAGCCCTTGGGATCGACCGAGACGGCGGTGCGCAGATAGACCAGCGAATCCTGGAAACCCTCTGGCCCCATGTCCTTCCACCAGTCGAGATAGCCGGGATGCCAGCCCTCCAGCGCTTTCAGCACGCGGCGGTCCTCGGTGAGATTCACGTTGTTCGGAATCTTCTCGCGGTAGTCGACGTTGATGAGGTCCATGGCGTCCTCCTGTCTCGCTTCACTCGACTGTCATGCCCGCGAAAGCGGGCATCCAGTATTCACTGTCTCATCTGCATCACACCGCTGGTGATTACTGGATCATCCGCTTTCGCGGATGATGACAGGGGTGCGTGCGGCTAAACTCTCTTCGTATCGAACACGGCCTTCTGACCGGTGCCGTAGCGGCGCAGCGCGCCCTCCTCGCCGACCGCGTTGGGACGCTGGAAGATCCAGTTCTGCCAAGCGGTGAGGCGCGCGAAGATTTTCGTCTCCATCGTCTCCGGGCCGCCAAAGCGAAGATTGGCTTCAAGACCGGTGAGGCTGTCGGGCGAGAAGCTTGACCGCTCCTCCAGAAAGACGCGGATTTCGTCCTCCCAATCGATGTCGTCCAGCGCGAAGGTGATGAGGCCTACCCCTTCGGCGGCTTCCGCGTCGAGCTCCTGCCCGATCGCATCGCGAGCGCCGTCGTGGGCCTCGCCGTCATCGAGGAAGCGGGTCGCCAGTCTCGACAGCCCGTTCGACATGGTCAGCGCCGCCGACAGGTTGACGTCGCCGAGCAGCAGCACGGCCGGCGGACGATTGTCGCCGTCCTTCTGGCCGATCAGCATGTACGAGCGGTCGGCGGCGAACACGATTTCGGCCAGCGTGCCGGCGAAGCAGGAGCCGGGCTCGATCAGCGCGACCAGCGAACGCGACGTCAGATCGATGCGTTTGAGCACGCGCTTCCACTTCAGGCGAACCTCGCGGGCAAACCATTGCTTGGCTTCGCGGTCGAGCAGGGTGTCGTAGTCCAGGACCGCACGCGGATCGCCTTCCGACTTGAACACGATCGCCGCAACGTCGAATTCATTGTTGCGAATGTCGAGGATCGCATCGTCAAGCTCGCGCGCGAGCGCCAGCGGCCAGAACTCCGAGCCTTGCGCGACCATCGCATCCGCACTGGCCGGCGGCGCGGCTTGCGGGCCGCGCAGCGTGACGGTGGCGATGCGGCCGGCGATCTCGACCGATACGTGCTTGCTCTCGCGTCCGTGCGGAGTGGTCTTCACTTCGAGCGGTGCCAGCGCGATGCCCTTGGCGCCCGCCGGACGGTCCTTCGCGGCGAAATCCCTGGCGCGCGCCGCCACCGTCTCGTCGAGCTTGGAGTTCGGCACCACCTCGTCGACCAGCTTCCACTCGACCGCGCGCTTGCCCTTGACGCCCTCCTCCGTGGTACAGAACACGTCGGCGTGGTCGCGGCGAACCTTGCGCTTGTCGGTGACGCGGGTAAGCCCGCCGGTACCGGGCAGCACCGCGAGCAGCGGCAGCTCGGGCAATGACACCGTCGAGGAGCCGTCATCGACCAGGATGATGTGGTCGGCGGCGAGCGCCAGCTCGTAGCCGCCGCCCGCGCACGACCCGGTCACGACGCAGATGGTGCGCTGGCCGGAGAACTCGCTCATGTCCTCGATGGCGTTGCGAGTCTCGTTGGTGAACTTGCAGAAATTGACTTTATGCGCGTGGCTCGCGCCCGCCAGCATGCGGATGTTGGCCCCCGCGCAGAACACCCGTGGCTTGCCCGAGCGCAGCAGCACCACGCGCACTTGCGGATGCTCGAAACGCAACCGCTCCAACGCGTCGGCGAGCTCGATGTCGACGCCGAGATCGTATGAGTTGAGCTTGAGCTGATAGCCCTCGAACAGCGGCCCGTTCTCGTCAACATCCATCGAAAGCGTCGCCACCTCGCCGTCGACCGAGAGCTTCCAATGGCGGTAGCGCGGCGGATCGGTCCTGAAATCGATCCGTTCGGCGCCGTTCGCCAGCTTGCGGTCTGCCTCAGCCATATCGCTAACCACGCCATGCCTGGCCTTGTGCCGGGCATCCATGTCTTACTTAGCACCTATCATACTCAAAGGAAGGCGTGGATGGCCGGGACATAGGCGAGCAAAGCGACGCCGTTCTTCGAACGGCTAAGTCCGGCCATGACAGCCGCTATGTCCGCAACGCCCGCTTGATGAATTCGGCCACCGCCGCCAGCGTCTCCTCCGGCGCCTCCCAGTGCGGCACGTGCTTGGCGGCCGGCAGCGCCAGCACCTCGACCGGGCAGTAGCACTCCTCCTGCGCGATCTCGACCTGGCGCATGGTGCCATACTGATCCTGCCCGCCCTGCACGATCAGGACCGGTACGCGGATGTGCGCGAGATCGTCGGTCAAATCCCACTGGCGGAAATCGTTCTTCAGCCAGACGTCGGTCCAACCGTGCACGGTGGCGTCGCCGTCGGCGTGATAGCGCCCGAGCCGCTGGCGCAGATCGGTCGTGTCGTATGCGTTGCGGACCTCGGCAATCGACGCGCTGGTGACGTCCTCGACGATGAAGTGCGGCGACATCAAAACGAGCCCGGCCATGCGGTGGTCCTGCACGCTGCCGCCGTAAATGGCGGCGATCGACCCACCATCGCTGTGGCCGACCAGCAATCCGCGCTGGAAACCGATCGCATCGAGCAGCCGCGGCAGGGTCTTGCGCGCCTCGTCGTGCATGAAGTCAAGCTTGCGCGGCAGCTTGGCCGGGCTGGACTGGCCGTAGCCGAGGCGCGAATAGACAAACACGCCGCAGCCGGTGGCCGCCTGGAGCTGGTCGGGGAAGTCGCCCCACATGCCGACGCAGCCGAGCCCCTCGTGCAGTATGACCAGCGTCGGCGCGTCCACGGGCCGCGGCCCGATCATGCGGTATTCGAGCCGCATGTCGCCGAGATCGACAAAGCCTTGGTCGCTCAACGCTGCCATTGAAACACTAAATGCCCAGATACCGGTGCTGAACATCCGGCGCGGCGGCGAGTTCCCGTGAAGTGCCGGACCACACCACCCGCCCGCGTTCGATCAGATAGTGACGGTCGGCGATCCTTGTCAGGGCCTCGACGTTCTTGTCGATCACCAGGATCGACTGCCCGGAGGTCTTCAGCCGCGTCAGGCATTGCCAGATCTCGGCGCGGATCAATGGCGCGAGCCCTTCGGTCGCCTCGTCGAGAATGAGCAGCCGCGGATTGGTCATCAGCGCGCGGCCGATCGCCAGCATCTGCTGCTCGCCGCCGGAGAGCTGATTGCCCATGCTGCCGAACCGCTCGCCAAGCCGCGGGAACAGGTCGCACACCCGGTCGAGCGTCCACGGATCGGTACCGCCGGACCGGTTGGCCGCGGTGGCGACCAGGTTCTCGCGGCACGACAGATTGGGAAACACCTGCCGCCCTTCCGGCACCAGCCCGATGCCGAGCTGACCCACGCGATAGGATGGCAGCGCGCGGATTTCCTCCCCGCCGAAGCGGATCGAGCCGGCGCGCGCCGGGGTGAGCCCCATAATGGACCGCACGGTCGTGGTCTTGCCCATGCCGTTGCGGCCCATCAGCGTCACCATCTCGCCGGGCGCGATGTCGAGCGAGATGCCGTGCAGCACCTGGCTCAGGCCGTAGCAGGTTTCGATATGAGTGAGCTGGAGCAGCGGCTCAGACATGCGTCACCGCCTCCTGTTCGCCGAGATAGGCCTGGCGCACCTCGGCGTTGGCGCGGATCGCATCGGGCGCGCCGGACGCAATGACGCGGCCATAGACCAGCACGCTGATCCGGTCGGCCAGCGCGAACACCGCCTCCATGTCGTGCTCGATCAGGAGGATCGTCAGCTCGCGCTTGAGCTCGCGCAAGGTCTGCACCATGCGCGCGGATTCTTCCGGGCCCAAGCCGGCCATCGGCTCGTCGAGCAGCAGCATCCGCGGCTTGGTGGCGAGCGCCATGGCAAGCTCGAGCTGGCGGTGCTCGCCGTGGCTCATGTTGGCGACAATCTCGTTCTCGCGGGCGGACAGTCCGGCGCGGGCGAGCGCGGCGCGAGCCGGCTCGCGTAGCGCGCTTTCGTCGCGCGCATCCTGCCAGAAGTGGAACGAATGACCGGCGTGCGCCTGCACCGCCAGCGCCACGTTATCCAGCGCAGTGAAATCGAGAAACAACGACGTGATCTGGAAGGAGCGCGCCAACCCGAGCGCACTGCGCGTATAGACCGGCAGCGCGGTGATGTCCCGGCCGTCGAAATGCACGCGCCCAGAGTCCGGGGCGATCTCGCCGCTGAGCTGCCCGATCAGAGTGGTCTTGCCGGCGCCGTTCGGGCCGATGATGGCGTGCAGCTCCCCGGCGGTCACGTCGAGCACGACGTTGTCGGAGGCGAGCACGCCGCCGAAGCGCTTGGTCAACCCGTCGATTTTGAGGAGCGTATCAGCCACGGCGGCGCCCCGAGATCAGGCCCTCGATGCCGCCGCGCGCGTAGATCACGATCAGCAGCAGCATCGGGCCGAGGATGAGTTGCCAGTATTCCTTGGCGGCCGCCACCTCTTGACCGGTCACCACACGACTGACGAAGCCGATCATGTGCGGCAGCGTCTCCTCCAGCACCAGCAGCGCGACCGCGCCGATCACCGGGCCGATCACAGTGCCCATGCCGCCGAGCACCGCCATGACGATCAGATCGCCGGAGCGCGTCCAGTGCATCAGCGCGGGACTGATGAAGTTGGTGTGGTTGGCGAGCAGCACGCCGGCCAGGCCGCACAGCACGCCCGCGATGACGAAGCAGGTCAGCTTATAGCGGAAGGTCGGAAATCCGATCGCTCGCATGCGGCGCTCGTTCGAGCGCGCGCCCTGGATCACCAGGCCGAAGCGCGAATTGATCAGGCGCCAGACCAGGTAAACGGTTGCCAGCAGCAGTGCGAGGCACAGGTAGTAGAAGACGGTCCGGTTCGACAGGTCGATCAGGCCGCCAAAATCGCTGCGCCGCTGGATGGTCAATCCGTCGTCGCCGCCGTATCGATCCAGCCCGTTGGCGACGTAATAGACCATCTGCGCGAAGGCGAGCGTGATCATGATAAAATAGACGCCGCGGGTGCGCAGGCTGAGAGCGCCGACCCCGAGCGCGAACAGCCCTGAGATCACGAGCGCAAGCGGCCACTGGATGAAGCCGCTGCTGATCCCTTCTTTGGCGAGGATGCCGACCACGTAGCCGCCGATGCCGAGATAGGCGGCGTGGCCGAAGCTCACCATGCCGCCGAAGCCCATGATCAGGTTCAGGCTCACCGCTGCGATTGCCAGGATGATGATGCGCGTGAACAGCGTCACCATGAAGGTGTTGCCGGTCACCGACGAATAGACCGGCAGCAGCACAAGCATCGCAAGCAGCGCGACCACGAACACATTGCGCGGGGTGACGCGGAGCTTCATTTACTCGACGCCGGGAACAAGCCTTCGGGCCGGAAGATCAAAACCAGCGCCATCAGCGTGTAGATCAGCATCGAGGACAACGCGGGCCCCGCGCTCGAACCGGCGCTATAGCTCAGGAAGGTCCGCACCAGATCGGGCAAGAACACCCGGCCCATGGTGTCGATTAATCCGACGATGACGGCGGCGACGAAGGCGCCGCGGATCGAGCCGATGCCGCCGATGATGATGACGACGAACGCCAGGATGAGAATGTTCTCGCCCATGCCGATCTGCACGAAGGCCAGCGGCGCCTGCATCATGCCGGCGAAGCCGGCGAGCGCGGCACCGAGGCCGAACACCAGCGTGTAGAGCAGCTTGATGTTGATGCCGAGCGCGCCGACCATTTCGCGATTGGACGCGCCGGCGCGGATCAGCATGCCGATGCGGGTGCGCATCACCAGCAGATAAAGCAGCAAGGCCACCGCGAACGTCGCCAGGATGATGACGAGGCGATAGAGCGGGTAATAGACCCCGGGTAGCACCTGGACGGCGGTGAGCATCTGGCTCGGCAGCGGAATGGTCAGCCCCGCTGGCCCCCAGATCAGCCGCACCAGTTCGTTGAAGAAGATCAGCAGCCCGAACGTGCCGAGCACATGGTCCAGGTGGTCGCGCCCATAGAGCGGCCTGATCGCGATCACCTCCAGCACCATGCCGGCAACCAGCGTTGCAACGAGCCCAAGCGCGAGCCCGGCGACGAAACTGTCGGTCGCCGCCACGAAGGTCGCCGCGAAATAGGCGCCGAGCATGTAAAGCGAGCCATGCGCCAGATTGACGAGGTCCATGATGCCGAAGATCAGCGTCAAGCCGGCCGCCAGCAGGAACAGCAGCATGCCGAGCTGAATGCCGTTCAGGCACTGTTCGATGAGATAAAACACGGTGTTATCGCATCCCCCGCGCAAGCACTGCTCAATCCGTCATCCTAGGTGCGAGCCTTAAGCGCGTTAACCCGCGTCTTCGACGCGCTATGGCGAGCCTCGAAGGATGGACGGCCCGGTTGTTGCAAAGTTCGGGCCGTCGACCCTTCGAGACTCGGCCTTAAGGCCGAGCACCTCAGGGTGACGGGATTGGCATTGCCTACCCTTCGTGATGAGGCCTCAGCCACGGCTAAAAAACAAGACGGCAGAAGCGCCCGCTTCTGCCGTCCGTTAGACGTTCGTCGGATGCGATCAGTTCGGCATCTTGCACTTCTGAAAGTGCTTGTCCTGGTCGTTCTCGACGATCGTGGCGACGGTCTTCATCCGGAATTCTTCGCCGTCCTTGACCGCTTCCTGCAGGTAGAAGTTCTGGATCGGGATGTGGTTCGGCCCGAACTTGAAGTTGCCGCGCACTGACTTGAAATCGGCCTTGCGGGCGGCATCACGCATCTCATTCTTCTTGGTGAGGTCGCCCTTGACCGCAGTGACCACGCTGTCGAGCATCGGGACGGCGTCGTAGGTCTGCGCACCGTAGAACGACGGGTCGGTCTTGTGCTTGGCCCGGAAGTCGTCAACGAACTTCTTGTTGGCGGCGTTCGGCAGGTCGCGCACCCATTGCTGTGCGCCCGGAATGCCGAGCGCCTGATCCTTCAGCCGCGGCAGCGACAGCGAGTCGATGGTGAACGCCGTGTAGAGCGGGATCTGGCCCTTGAGGCCGGACTGGTTGTACTGGGTGATGAATTGGATGCCAGGTCCGCCCGGGTAGAACGCAAAGATCGCGTCCGGCTTGGCGTTGCGCGCCTTCGAGAGCTCGGCCTGGAAGTCGACCTGGGTCGGCCAGGTGGTCAGCTCGCGGCCGATGATCTTGCCCTTGAAAGTCGCTTCCACGCCTTCAAGCATGTCCTTGCCGGCGGCATAGTTCGGGCCGATCAGGAACGCGCTCTTGACGTTCTTCTGGTTCATGTAGAGGCCGATCGCCTGCGGCGTCTGGTCGTTGTTCCACGAGGTCGAGAACACGTACGGCGAGCACATCTCGCCCGAGAGCTGCGAGGCGCCGGCGTTGGTGATGATGGTGAAGGTCTTGGAATCGATGATCGGCTTGAGCGAAGCGAGCAGAACGTTGGACCAGATGATGCCGACCAGGAAATCGACCTTGTCGGACTCGATCAGCTTCTGGACTTTTTGCACGCCGACCTCGGGCTTGACCTGGTCGTCCTCGTAGATCACTTCGACTGGCAGCCCGCCGA
>Ga0190271_10002049_pt1 | contig 11958 bp, 6 predicted proteins | sample Popmic356T_FD_133747 | JGI IMG/M metagenome (GOLD analysis project Ga0190271, IMG submission 133747) | Populus adjacent soil microbial communities from riparian zone of Weber River, Utah, USA - 356 T | ecosystem: Environmental > Terrestrial > Soil > Riparian zone | place: USA: Utah | collected...
TTCAACTGCGGCTTCGCAATACAATTATTTCTGGGAATTTCTAAAAACCTCAACAATCTGGAACGCCACCACCAAGGAAATTACGGGCGTTTCAAATGGATCGTTCTTTACTTTGTACATACCGAATAATCCGTCTATTATGCAAGCAGTGAGGGATGGAATGCTCCCAGGTAACATCACCACCGGTGTTCCCAACTTCAATTCAGCTACGCAAACCAATATCCAGCGCGAACAGGTTGTAAAATTTATTTACCATCATTTCCTCGACAAGATAAGTATCGCTGGGGATGGAGAAGCAAATGGATCATTTCCTACTCTTCTCAGGACAAATTTGGGCGACGCGATAAATGTATTTGTAAACAATACGCCTGGATCATTGCTACTGACAGATATGACTAATCGCACCGCCACTACCATCTCAACTCCCAGCACGTACATGGGAAATCGCATAGTGATTCATCTTATCAACAACTATTTAAAATATAGTCTGTAATACCAACTGATTTATGAATAGGTTATTGAAAATATTATCTCTTGTTGTAGTTCTTTTAGCTGCAGGCTATATAAAATCTGTTGCACAAACTGCAGGAGCAAACACCCCGATCGTGATAAAAGGGAAGATTATCGACAAGAAATCGAAAGGCTTCATGCAAGGAGTCTCTGTATCTGAAGTAGACGCGGAAGGTCGCATCCTGAAAGGAGCCCAATCAGATATTGAAGGAAATTTTGTATTGAGGATCACTAATCCAAAGAATAAGATTTCAGTATCATTTGTAGGATACAAATCTATTAGCGTCAATATTAGCGGACGAACCACCATTAATTTTGAAATGGAGACTGAAGGGAGAGATATGGATGCGGTTACGGTAAGCGCGGGTCGCAATGTTGACAATGGTATGAATTCGACTCCACATAGGAAGATTACAACTGCTGTTGCAACCATCCAGGCAAAAGAAATGGAAGAAATGCAGGCAGCAAGTATTGACCAGGCACTACAGGGCAGGCTTGCAGGTGTAGACATTACTGCGAGCAGTGGAGATCCCGGTGCTGCTATGAATATCCGCATTCGGGGTGTTTCGTCCATCAACTCAACAGGCAACCCACTGATTGTTGTAGATGGAATGCCTTTCGAAACAGAAATCCCAAGCGACTTTAATTTTGGTACGGCCGATGAACAAGGTTATGCGCAACTATTAAATATTGCACCAGCAGATATCAATACTATCACAGTTTTGAAAGATGCTGCCGCAACTGCGGTTTGGGGAAGTCGCGCTGCAAATGGCGTATTAATCATTACAACCAAGAGAGGAGTTAGGGGCAAGCCTGCCATTACTTATTCATTTAAAGGTACAGGCGCCTACTTGCCGGATGCGATTCCGATGCTGAATGGAGATCAATATTCAACTTTAATTCCAGAGACCTTCATGAACCGAAATGGATCTACACTCAATACTCAAACTGTTCGCGAGTTTAATTATGATCCGAATGATCCTTACTGGTATAATAACTACAGTAACAATGTAAATTGGATTGATGCCATCAGTCGCAATGGTTTCCTGCAAGACCATACGATCTCCATGAATGGTGGTGGCGAAAAAGCAAAATACTTCGCTTCCATGGGATATTTTGACCAAACTGGTACCACCCTTGGCACTGCACTCACGCGCATCAATACACGGATCAATCTCGATTACACGATTTCCGACAGGATCAAGACCTTCACGTCAATTGCATATACCCACACTAATCAGAGCAGGAACTATTTGAGTACTACCAGCAATCTTGAAGGTGCGATCAGAGGGGTTGCTTATCTGAAGATGCCGAATATGAGCGTATTTGAATATGATGAACTAGGAAATCTCACACCAAATTATTTTTCACCTGCATCAAACGTGCAAGGACAATACTCCAGGATCTATAATCCCGTGGCAATGGCTTCCGAAGCGAAATATACCGTATTGGGTGATAGAATTGTTCCGCGTTTCCAGATAGACTATGCGATTTTGAAAAATGTGTTGAGGGCAACTTTTGACGTGCAGTTCGATATCAACAATACGCAGAACAAAAGTTTCCTCCCACAAATTGCAACGGGCAGGCCCAACACAGAAACTGTTGTTAATCGTGCATACAATGGCGACATTGACATCTTCAGTGTAACCACCCGCACGAGCTTGTCGTATACTCCAAGGTTGAAAAACGTCAATCATGAAGTTTCCGCTTTCTTAAACGTATTTACTAACGACTACAAAACGATCAACCAGGAGCTGATGACTTCCAACACTGCTTCCTCTTTGTTGGTGGACCCAGCCTCACCGTCCCGCACTCAAAACAATGAATTGAGAGCGGTTTCAGGGGAAAGTCAGACAAGGTCGCTGGGTGCCGTTGTTGAGGCGAGGTATGCGTTCAAAGATAAATATCTTTTCTCTGCTACTTTCCGCGCTGATGGCAATTCGCGCTTCGGTCCTAACTACCGTTATGGATATTTCCCAGGAGCTTCCTTTGCATGGCGGATTTCAGATGAGAAACTCTTCAAAAAAATGGTGAACCTTGATGATCTGCGATTCAGGGTGAGCTATGCGCAATCTGGAAATGCTCCGCGTCGTGATTATACCTACTACGCTACTTATGCAACGTATGGCACCAGCTATCTTGGACAAAACGGAGTATTTCCATCAACTATGGAACTGCAAAATCTTCGTTGGGAAACTGTAAATGGTGCCAACACGGGATTTAATATTTCAATGTTCAGGGGAAGACTTAGGATGGATGTTGATTTTTATCGCAACAGAACGGAAGACCTATTTTTCGACAACTTACAGATCTCGTCCTACACTGGTTTCAATTTCGTGAATATGAATGTGGGAACCATGGACAACCAGGGTTGGGAAGTTGCCGTGTGGACTCAGCCATATAGAAATAGAAAAGGTGACTTCATAGTTGGTTTCGATTTCAATATTTCGCAAAATCAAAACATCATCCGTGAAATTTCTGAATTCTATCCCAGCACAAGAGGAGATGTAGGAAACAATGGGGAATACATGCGCTTCCTGCAAATTGATAATCCGTTTGGTTCTTTCTATGGTTTTAAATCCAAAGGTGTTTATCCAGACCAGGAATCAACAATTGCAAAGGGTGCAAATGGCAAACCCATCGTAGGACCGAATGGCCAGGTGATATATATGCGCTTCAACTATCCATCAGTTGATTATACGTTCCAGGAAGGTGATGCGATGTATGAAGACATCAACCACGACGGGAACATCAACTATATGGATGTGGTTTACCTGGGCAATAGCAACCCGAAACTTTCTGGCGGATTTGGACCTTCTCTCAGCTGGAGGAATTTCAAACTTAGTTCGTTCTTCTCGTTCCGTTACGACTATGAAATTGTAAATGGAACAAAGATGTTCACCAGCAATATGTCCGGATTTGATAATCAAAGTACCGCGGTACTTCGTCGTTGGCGCAAACCCGGTGATGTTACTGATATTCCGCGCGGCATCATTGGTGGCGGATACAACTGGCTCGGAAGTGATCGTTACGTGGAAGATGCATCCTATCTCCGTTTCCGCTCTATTACCTTGCGTTACAATTTTGGATCGGAGTTCTTAAAAAAGTTGAAAATGAGAAGCATGAGCTTCTATGCTACCGCAGAAAATCTTTACACGTGGACCGGGTATACGGGCCAGGATCCTGAAGTGTCAACCCGAGGTTCTGATCCCTTCCGTGTTGCTATTGATAATTCAATGACACCTCCATCCAAAATGTTCACGTTTGGTTTGGTGGTCGGATTCTAAAAAAAGGTAAATACAAACAAAGAGCAATGAGAAAAAGATTTTTATATATCGTGTTGATTTGCCTGGCTGGGCTTACATCCTGTAAAAAATGGATGGACCTGAAGCCCCAGGATGGTATTGTAAAGGATGAATTTTGGAATACCAAGGAGCAAGTGGACGCGGCAGTTATTGGAGTGTATACTTCACTTCAGGCCAACACTGAATTGTATTTTCTATGGGGAGAAGCAAGAACAGATATGGTTGCTCCAGGCTTTCGCGCCATCCAGGACGAAATGGATATGGTGAACCTGAATATGTTGGCAAACAACAGGTATGTAAACTGGCGCACATTCTATCAAACTATTAACTTTTGTAACAATATTATCCAACTCGCGCCAGACGTATTGCAAAAAGACAATACGTTCACACAACAACATCTCGACCGCGCAATTGGTGAAGCGTTGACTTTAAGGGCATTAACTTATTTCTATCTCGTGCGCAGCTTTGGTGAGGTTCCTCTTAAATTAGACGCTACGATCAGTGACCAGGATATTGTAAACATTCCAAAAAGCAGCACGCAGGTAATCCTTGATCAAATTCTTTCCGATCTTAAAAAAGCAGAACCCTCGCTGCCCGTTTCCTATGGAAGCAACGATCTGGATAAGGGACGCGTAACACGCTTTGGGTTGAATGCTATCCTGGCCGATGTGTATTTATGGATGGATAAGTATGCAGAAGCTACAGCGGAATGTGATAAGATCATTAATTCTGGAAGATTCTCGTTGGTGAATGGACGGGAGTTTTTTAACACCATTTTTCTCACAGGCAATTCAGCGGAAAGCATATTTGAATTGCAATTTGATGTACAACGATTGAATCCTTTTTACACCATGCATACGCCTGCCAACAAGAGATGGGGAGCAGCGCCTCATCTTGCAGACAATGTTTATGGCATCGACCTGGTGAACCCAGTGCCATTGGTTGACGTGCGCGGCGACAGGGCAGCATTTCGTAGCACAGATTTCACCATATGGAAATATGTAGGCGCAGAAGATAACGGATCTACCTTCAGAGCACCTGACCAGTCTTTCGCCCATTGGATATTCTATCGATATGCAGATATTCTGCTTTTGAAAGCCGAATCAATCAATGAACAGAACAAACCATTGGAGGCCTCACGAATTGTCAAAGAAATTCGCAATCGCGCCAGCGCCATTGAACTCAAGCCTATGGACAGCACCAACAAAGCATCCATGAGTCTTTATATCCTTGAAGAAAGGCAGCGCGAGTTGGCATTTGAAGGCAAGCGTTGGTATGATGTGCTGCGCAATGCAAAGCGAAACAACTATGCACAGCGTCAGTTGTTGCTTTCCATGGCTTCTATCAGTTTGCCTGCGGACCGCAGACAGGCTGCGTTCACCAAGTTGCAGGATAACAACAGTCACTATTTCCCGATTTTCTTTTATGAATTGCAGACAAATAAATTATTGGAACAAAATCCATTTTATAAATAATTGAAAGCTTTAGCTATGAAACATATATTTCCTTCATGTCGGTTTTTACTCGTTATGGCAATCGTTGTTGCCTTCTACAGTAATTGTAAGAAGAGCGACATCAAAATGACTACAACCAATGACGTTAATATCGCCAGTTATATAGCGCAGCGTCCTGATTCATTTTCCCTCTGGAAGGAGATTCTCGATCGTACCGAAACCAGTAGTTTTTTGGATGCATATGGGTCTTACACAGTGTTTGCTCCAACTAACACTGGAGTAAAATCGTGGTTGACCGCAAATAATGTGGCCAGTGTAGCGGCTGCCGATCTCAATGTACTAAAGGAGATTGTAAAGTTCCATATACTGGAGGATACCATTACTACTCCGGCTTTCACTGATGGTAAATTACCCGTGCCCACCATGCACGGTCAATTCCTGATCACCGGTGCACTCAACCAAGGCTCTGTAACCAGCTTTACAGTCAATCGCCAGGCGTTGATCCTGCAATCGAATATCAGAACTGGCAATGGTTTCATTCATGTTATCGACAATGTTTTGCAACCCGCAAAGCTGACGATTGCAAAGGCATTGGAAGGAGATGCGAATTATTCAATTTTTGTCCAGGCAATGAAGGAAACAGGTCACTTCAATCTTTTAAATACTGTTGATCCCGATCCAAATAAAAGATGGAAAACTGTATTAGCAGAAAGCAACCAGGCACTCGCAGACAGCGGCATCACCTCCTACGCGGCATTGAAGACGAAATATTCAAAGACGGGCAATCCTGCCAATCCACTCGACAGCCTCTACATATACGTAGCCTATCATATTGTAAATGAAATTCAATTCCTTGGTGATATCATCACTTCTCCTTCTCATCTCACTCTCCAACCGAATGAAGTAATCAGCACCCAGTTGATTAATAATGAAGTGATGGTGAATGAGGACGAGTTTAATGGAATAGTTGAACCAGGAGTTCTTTTAGTGAGAAACAAGAGCGATAATGCCGCAACCAATGGAGTATGGCATCATTCGAATGCGCATTTCATTGCAAAGTTTCGATATCCTACTGCCGTGTTCTGGGACCTGGCAACATTCCCGGAAATCATGAAGCAGCCTGCATATTACCGAAAGGCCCTTTTCACATTCAACAAGAATAGCTTAACTGACAGGCCGATTGCTGACATCGACTGGCATTTCAACGGCGAAAACTATTTGAGATATGAGTGGGGAAACTCTCCTACTGCAACACTTTACAATTTCGCGTGCTATAATGATATTCTCACTATACCTCTTGGTGCTCCTTCCAATAACAATAGGGCAACATGGGTAGAGTTTACTACACCACCAATTATCAAAGGAAGATATAAGGTATGGATTTGCTATCGTAACAGGAATGCAGTTACCATTAATGTTCGCGTAAACGGTGAGTTGATGCAGCGGCCAGTAAACCTTGGGCAGGGTTATCCCGGGGGAAGCGATGCGGAACTTGAATCGCTGGGTTGGAAAAAATATACAACTGGTGGATCATTTGCAGGCAGACTTGCGGGGGTTGTAGATATTCCAACTACGCAACGGCATAAGCTTCGGTTTGAAGCCATATCTGGCACTAACAGGGATTTGCATTTCGACATGGTTCACTTTATACCTGTTGATCAACCACAGTACCTGCCGCGCTTTGCACCTGATGGCACTAAGGTCTGGCAATGATGGAAAGAAAAAAAGGGATATTGATTTAGCACATTTTCATTGAATGAAATAAAAGATGATAAATAAAAATATTTTTAGACTACTGATCACCTTTTTTGTCGGCCACCTTTTATTGAGCGGCTGCAAGAAGTGGGAAGATCATAATGCAATCACTGATCCAAATGTGAGCAAGGATCTTTTCCAGAGGATCCAGGACAATCCCGATCTCAGCAAATTTGCGGAATTGCTTACTAAATCAGGTTATGACAAGACCATTGCCTCTTCTCAAAACTTTACCGTGTTTGCTCCCGTGAATGCCGCATTAACATCCCTTGATCCGGCAATTGTAGCTGACGATGCAAAACTTAAACTGTTTGTAGGGAATCATATTACCAATCAAATCCAAATTTCCAACACCACATCTCAGTTGAGATTGCACATGATGAATGGCAAATACGTCAATCTGCAGAATGGCAAATTTGATGATGCATCCATAACTACGGCGGACCAATTTGCAAAAAACGGATACCTGCACATCATCAATAAAATGGTTCCCGCACTTTCAAATGCGTGGGGTTTCCTTCAATCCGATCCACTGATGCCTTCAAAACAAAAAAATTTCTTGCTTTCACTTGTTGATTCAACAGGAACAAATACATTTTTACGCAACGTGCTTGACCTGAAGGATGAGCAAAAGCAATTTACTTTTTTCGTTTTGGTGGATACTGGCTGGGATGCAGAAGTGATTAACTACAAAGCTTATTTCGTGACCGGCGCTGTGGATAGTACCACCAATTTGGCAAGCAGCGCAGTGGTTAATGACCTGGCTATTGAAGGTGTTTATCAATCCGCGACAATTCCCGACACGATCCTTTCCAAATTCAACACAAAAATTGGAATCGATAAGAGCGCGATTCTTCAATCAATCAAAGTGAGTAATGGGATTGTACATATAATGAGCAAACTACCAATATTGCCGAAGCATAAATTCAAGCAGTATGTTATCCAGGGTGAGAACTATAACTTTTCAAGAGTTGATAGGAGAAACGTCACTTACTTCAGGGACAAATACAATCTACTCACGTCAACAGATTTCACGGATGTGCTGGTGTTCAATCACGACGTCGCTCAATTTTATTTGGGATACCAACTCAGAAATGTACCATCCCTAAAATTCAAAGCTTATTGGGTTGCGTTACACGATAACATAAATAATAACACGGGCACTTTCAGGCAAATGTTGGGAATTGGTACTCCTACGGCTAACAGCTTGCCATATATAACTGTACAACCAAACAATTTCAATGAAGTGTATTTAGGAGAATTCACGCTGTCTAGTTTCAGACCATTCCTGAACCTACATCTCACAGCTGATAACAGTACGAACGATGACGCTAATAAAATCACAGTTGACTATATAAGGCTGGAACCTGTTTTATAATTCAAATATTTAGACATTATACCGAAACAATGCAGAGAAAAAGAAACTTTTATACAGGAATTTTGACAGCATCTTTTGTGATGATGGCGGGTTCATTATTTGGCCAAACAGATACTTCAGGCTCCATACCCATTATTGTAGTAGATAGTAATAGTCTTCCCGGCGTTCAAATTTCTGGCACAGTCACCGATGCTGTTAGCAAAAGAGGAATCTCTGGAATTCGCCTTAAGGTCGAGAATTTCTCTGCCGCTATTACAGATAGCCTGGGAAACTTCTCATTAAAAGTGCCTTCGAATAAAGCAACCGTGATTGTGGAAGGTGAAGGCTATAACACGCAGCGAATTCCTTTGAAGGGACGCAGTTCTTTCCATGTCTCCCTCTTGGACGATACTCACGAATCATTTAACGAAACCGTCACGTTGCCATTTGGATCAAAGCCGAAAACAGAAATAACCGGAGCAGTTGGGCAATACAATGTGAATTCAGCGTGGGGGCAATCGGGAGAAATTCCAGACGCTTTGCTGCAAGGCAAAATTGCGGGACTGAATGTCATAAGAAAGTCGGGAGCGCCCGGTGTTGGAGCAAACATGTTTTTGAGAGGATACAATTCGCTTTACGCTACCAACAAGCCACTCATCATCATCGATAACATGATCTACGATGCCCATGAATATGGCGAAAGTATTATTGCCAACAATTCAACAAATGCGCTTGCGCTGATTGATGTGAAAGATATTGACAACATTACCGTGTTGAAAGATGCAAGCAGCACGTACGGAACAAAAGGAGCGAATGGCGCAATCATTATTACCACCGCAAGAGCTCGTACGCAAGCTACGCGCATTGATTTTGCCGCCTATGCCGGCGTTAACCTGGCTCCGAAAAGTTTACCAGTGATGAATTCAGCCGATTATCGGCTTTACCTCCAGGAAGTATTGCAAAGCAAGGGAATGAGTGTTGCGCAGATCCAGGCGCAACCCTATATGAATGATGATCCGCAAAATCCATTGTATGCGCAATATCACGTCAATACTGACTGGCAAGAGAAGGTGATGGAAAATAGCATCAACCAGAATTACTTCTTAAAAGTAACCGGTGGAGATAATATTGGTACATATGGATTAAGCATGGGTTTCACTAAGAACGACGGCATCATCAAAGAAACTGATTTTACGCGTTACAATACGCGTTTCAATGCCGAGTTCAATTTTACCAAGAAGTTTACCGGTACCGCCAATCTTTCCTTTTCCTACAATGAACAAAATCTGAAGGATCAGGGAATAGCCGATAAAACCGCTCCACTATTTCTTTCTCTTGTCAAAGCGCCCTTCCTGAACGACAGGGATGTGAATGAAACAGGTGTTGAATCTCCCAACCTTTCTGATGTAGATATTTTCAACGTTTCAAATCCATCGACAGTCATCGAAAAAATGGTGGCGCAAAATAAGTACTATCGTTTCTTCGGTTCGTTTGGATTTAATTATGATATCTCAGCCAACTTCAAAGCAAGCACATTAATTGGAGTGGTGTTTGATAAAGTCAGAGAAAACTTTTTTGTGCCAAGAATGGGAATTGCAGACGATACTTTGTCCAATGCAATTGCTGACAGTCGCATGGGCAGCCAGGTTAAACGTCTCTACTCCGTTTACAATGACACTCGCGTTGAATTTCGAAAAAGCTATGGACGCGCGCATGATGTTGCTGCACGTTTAGGCATTCGTTATCAGCAGAACCAGACGGAACAGGATTTTGCTTTGGGATTCAACTCTGCAACCGACGACTTGATTAGTGTACAAAATGGGGTGAATGCGTTACGCCAGGTAGGTGGAGGCATTGGTGATTGGAATTGGATGAATTTTTATTTCAATACCGATTATGGTTTTCGTGATAAATTCTTCCTGAACCTGAATGTAGCCATGGATGGTTCTTCGCGATTTGGAACGGAAACAGAAAATGGCGTCACTATTTCCGGGCACAAATTCCCGATCATGCCTTCCATTGGTGCAGCCTGGCTGATTTCTTCAGAAAACTTCATGGCGAATTCACCCTTTGATTTGGTAAAGCTGAGAGCGACCTATAGCATTACAGGCAATGATGATATTGGCAACTATAATAACGGACATACTTATGTTTCCCAAAACCTATTGGGTGCCCAGGGACTCGTGAGAAGCGGAATCGCCAACCCAGCTTTGCAATGGGAAACCGTGACAAAATTGAATTTTGGTATAGATCTCGCTTTTTGGAATGAGCGACTCAATTTCAGTCTAGATGCTTATAGGTTCAAAACAGACAACATGCTGGTATATCAGCCGCTGTCAACTGTAAGTGGATTTGAATCAACGCTAACCAATGCAGGAGAGTTGCAGAACACGGGACTCGAGGCTACCTTAAGTATTCGTGTAATTAATTCGAAAAATTTTAGATGGGATGTTGGCATTAATGGGGCAACTAACAAGAACAAAGTGCTTGCGGTTCCAAATGATAGAATACTCACAGAATTTGCCGGAGCTGTTATCCTCACTGAAGAAGGTAGCCCCGCAACACAGTTCTATGGCTATCGCACTAATGGCGTATTTGCCACGGACGCTGATGCTGCTGGTGTCATTAAGAAAAATACGGATGGTTCCTTCTCAGCTTTCAAAGGCGGCGATGTTCATTTCATTGACCGCGATGGAAATAATGTTATAGACGATAATGATCGAACAGTTATTGGTAATCCAATTCCTGAATTGATAGGAGGATTTAACAATCGACTGGTTTGGAAAGATTTTGAATTGAATGCGCTTTTCACTTTCAGCCAAGGCAACGATGTATATAATAATGTACGACACAGGTTGGAGTCATCAAGCGGTACAGAAAACCAATTGCTCAGTGTCAACAATCGCTGGCGCGGTCCGGGACATATCACCACCATGCCGAAGGCTACCTGGGGTGATCCCATGGGCAATAGCAGGTTTAGTGATCGTTGGATTGAAGATGGTTCATATTTCAGGTTAAGAAATGTAACGCTACAATACAACGTGCCATTGGCTCCTGGTTCATTTGTGAAGAGCATTTCAATCTATGGCATAGCAACAAACGTGTTCACCCTAACGAAATACAAAGGTTTCGATCCTGAATTCAGTGTAACACCTAGCGTGTTTTCTCAAGGAATTGATACAGGACTGGATCCTCTTTTCCGTAGTGTAACATTGGGTGTGAGAATGGGATTGTAATTAAATAAAATCCCGAATCTGATTAAAAAATGAATTTTGAATACCATGAAATTGTTTAATAAGACATTGTTGATTGGATTGATGGCAGCAAGTTTGGCTTCCTGTACTAAGCTTCTTGAAAAAGAACCTGGAACAGTATTGACTCCCGAACAGATGTATCGTGATATCTATGATGCCAATGCTGCCGTGATGGGTATCTATGGAAAGTTTATGAATCTTGCCGATCGATACATCATCTTGAATGAACTCAGAGGTGACTTGATGGAATTCACCAGCAATGCCGATGAATCTCTGCGTCAAATCAATAATCATACAGTATCTGCTGACAATCCTTACACCAA
>Ga0190271_10002050_pt1 | contig 11957 bp, 13 predicted proteins | sample Popmic356T_FD_133747 | JGI IMG/M metagenome (GOLD analysis project Ga0190271, IMG submission 133747) | Populus adjacent soil microbial communities from riparian zone of Weber River, Utah, USA - 356 T | ecosystem: Environmental > Terrestrial > Soil > Riparian zone | place: USA: Utah | collected...
TCATCATCGACCGGCGGACAAAGCGCCCAGCCGTCTCGCGCCACATGAGCGTCACCGGCGGCTGAAGTCTGCCGGATTGCCGGTTGCTCCACGGCGCGTGCCCCCGGGTGCCGTGACACAGCTATATCCCTTGCCTGGCCCCGCGGCCCTCGCAAGCGCTGGATGACGGATCGCCTTGGATCAGCCAATTGCGATTGCGTCGGCCACGATCATCGCTATGGCTGCCGTGACCCGAAGCGCCCGCATCATCCACGGAACAAGCTTTGCCACTTTCTCCTAACCATCGGGGCGCCATGTTCATGGCGATCTCGCAAGCCGCGTTTACGCTCAACGACACCCTCGTCAAACTCGCGACCGGCTCATTGGGAATCGGCCAGATTATGCTCGTGCGCGGTCTCTTTGCCACGACGCTGATCGCTATGCTCGTTTGGCGGCTCGGGCATCTTCGGCCTTTCAGGAAAGCGGTCAGCCCGCCGGTCCTCTGCCGGATCTTCGGAGAAATCGGCGGCACCGTCTTCTATCTGATCGCCTTGGCGCATTTGCCGATCGCCAATGTTTCGGCGGTTTTTCAAGCGCTTCCGCTCGCCGTCGCGATGAGTGCGGCGTTGTTTTTCGGCGAGCATGTCGGCGCCCGGCGCTGGCTCGCCATCTCGGCCGGCTTCGTTGGCGTGCTCATCATCGTTCGGCCCGGGCTTGAAGGCTTCAGCGCCTATTCGCTCTACGTCCTGGTGTGTGTCGCCTTCTGCGCGTTTCGTGATCTCGCCACGCGCCGCATCGCATCCGACATTCCGTCAACCTTCGTGTCGCTGCTGACGGCGGCAACGGTCACGCTGAGCGGCGGTTTGCTGATTCCGTTCACGGGCGGGTGGACGCCGTTGACCCTGCCCCTGATCCTGACGCTGGCCGGCGCGGCGATGCTCGTTCTCACCGGCTACCAGTTCATCATCCAGTGCATGCGCGTCGGCGACATTTCCTTCGTCGCGCCTTTCCGTTACACCGCTTTGCTGTGGGCACTGACGACGGGCTATCTTGTCTTTGCCAACGTGCCCGACCTGCCCATGCTCATCGGCTCGGCGATCGTTGTGGCCTCCGGCGTCTACACGCTTTACCGCGAGCGGGTCGTCGGAAAAACCAGGCCGGTCGCAGAGACGACCGGATCGGCAACGGCAGTGGACGGATTGTAGGCGATGGACGCTCGATCGACTTCCGCGCTCGCGGCGCCTCCCAGGCTGGCGACGCTCGTCATCGCGACGTCCGTCGGCCCGCTCGCGCTCAATATTTTCTTGCCGTCGCTGCCCGGGATGGCGCGCTATTTCGCTGTCGACTACGGCGTCGTGCAGCTGGCGCTGTCGCTCTATCTCGTCGCGATGGCGCTGCTGCAGCTCGTGCTTGGACCGGCCTCGGACCGATACGGCCGGCGTCCGGTCCTGTTGACGTCGCTGATCATCTTCCTCGTCGCCACCCTGGCGGCGATCCAGTCGCCGAACGTCCATGTCTTGCTGGCCTGCCGTATCATGCAGGCCTTCGGCGCGGCAGGTATCGTGCTTTCGCGCGCCATCGTGCGCGACACCGTCGACGCAGAGGATGCGGCGAGCAAGATTGGCTATATCACCATGGGCATGAGCGTGACGCCCATGATCGCGCCGTTCATCGGCGGCTATCTCGATGAGATCTATGGCTGGAAGGCGAGCTTCTGGCTGACTTTCGCGTTCGGCCTGCTTGCCCTTGTCGTGGTCTATCTCGATCTCGGCGAGACCAACAGGAATCGAAGCTCCTCCTTTGCCGCTCAATTCCGCGCCTATCCCGAATTGATCGCCTCGCCGCGCTTCTGGGGCTACACGCTCACCGCCATGTTCGGCTCGGGTGCTTTCTTCGCTTTTCTTGGTGGCGGGCCTTATGTCTCGACGGAGATGCTGAAGCTGACGCCTTCTCAATACGGCTTCTATTTCGGCCTCATTTCGATCGGCTACATGCTCGGCAATTTCGTGTCCGGACGGTTTTCGAAGCGGGTGGGCATGAACCACATGATGCTGGCCGGAAATGTCGTCACCACGGTCGGCCTCTGCGCCTCCCTCGCCCTCTTCCTTGGCGGCTCCATGCATGCACTGGCGCTGTTCGGCCCTGCCGCTTTCGTCGGCATCGGAAACGGCATGACGCTGCCTAGCGCCAATGCCGGCATCGTCAGTGTCAGGCCGCATCTGGCCGGCTCCGCATCGGGCCTCGGCGGCGCATTGACGCTCGGCGGCGGCGCTGTGCTGGCGGCGATCACCGCGGCACTTCTGTCGCCGGACTCGGGCCCCTACCCTCTGCTCATCACGACCTTGCTGTCGGCCGTCGCTGGTGTCTTCACCACGCTGTGGGTCGTTCGCCGGGCTCGCGTGAAGGGCGAGCTCTAAGTGGCGGCCATTGTGGGCGTAATCCTTGCCGGCGGTCGCTCCAGCCGAATGGGAGGCGGCGACAAATCACTGCTGGACCTGGCTGGAGAACCGATGCTTGCCCGCATCATCCATACGCTGGCGCCGCAGGTCGACGCGCTGGCGATCAATGCCAATGGCGATCCGGACCGGTTCCGCCGGTTCGGATTGCCGTTCCTTGCCGACACGGTTCCCGGTCTGCCGGGCCCTCTCGCGGGAATCCTGGCGGGGCTCATATGGGCGCAGGACAAGCACGCGCGATGGCTCGTGACCACCGCGGGCGACACGCCGTTCCTGCCGGGCGATCTCATCGCGCGGCTATCCGGCGACGTGGATAGCCGAACGGTCGCGGTCGCCGCTTGCGAGGGCAGGACGCATCCGGTCTGCGCGCTCTGGCCGGTCTCCCTGATGAACGACCTCGACGGATATCTGCGCAGCGGCGGTTCGCGCCGGGTGGTCGACTACATCGCCCGGCATTCCTCGTCGGCCATCGATTTCCCGCCCCAGCGCTTGCCCGGCGGCAACGTCGATCCCTTCTTCAACGTCAATACGCCGGACGATCTTGCCGAAGCGCGGCGGCTCCTTCAGAACGCCACATCATGACCCACCGCATTTTCGGCATCACCGGCTGGAAGAACTCCGGCAAGACGACCCTCACGGAAAAGCTCGTCACCGAGTTGAGCCGGCGCGGCTGGCGCGTCTCGACGGTCAAGCACGCCCACCACAGCTTTGACATCGACAAGGAGGGCACCGACAGCTTTCGTCACCGCGCCGCCGGCGCCGGCGAGGTGGCGATCGTGTCCGCCCATCGCTGGGCGCTCATGCACGAGTTGCGCGGTGAGGACGAGCCGTCATTGGAAACAATTCTGACCCGACTCGCGCCTTGCGACCTCGTCCTCGTGGAGGGCTACAAGCGCGAAAGTCACTTCAAGATCGAGGCCCGGCGCAGCGCCGCAAAGGACAAGTCGCCTCTCAGCGCGGATGACCCTTTCATCGTGGCAATTGCCTCCGACCGTCCCGTCGAAAGCCCCTTGCTGCCGGTATTCGATCTCGACGACGCGGTTGCGATTGCCGACTTCATCGAAGTTTCTACGGGACTTCGCGGGGCCTAGGCGCAATCTGTACCGCAATGATTTGGTGTTGCTTTTTGCGGCGAAGAAGTGGGAATATCCGCGCCAGAGGGCAGCCGGAAGTGCTGCCCCACCGGCCGCCAACGGCGGCTACCGGGACCAACAGAGAGGAATATTATGCGTATTGGACTTCGTAGAGCGCTGGCCGCCTCGGCTGCGTTTCTGGCTATCGGCGCCGCGCAGGCGCAGGAGCTCAACCTCAAGATCGGCACGGAAGGCGCCTACCCGCCCTTCAACAATTTGACCGCTGACGGCCAGCTGGTCGGTTTCGACATCGACATCGCCAAGGCCCTCTGCGACGAGATGAAGGCCAAGTGCGAGTTCGTGACCCAGGACTGGGACGGCATCATCCCCGCCCTTCAGGCCGGCAAATTCGACGCCATCATCGCGTCGATGTCGATCACCGATGAGCGCAAGCAGAAGGTCGACTTCACCGACAAGTACTACAACACCCCATCGGCCATCGTCGTGCCGAAGGAGAGCGAGCTGAAGGGTGTGGCGAAGGAAGACCTCGCCGGCAAGACCATCGGCGTGGCCACGTCGACGACCCACTATAACTATGCCGAGCAGACCTTCACCGACTCGACCATCAAGGGCTATCCATCGAGCCAGGAATACATGCTCGACATCGCCAATGGCCGTCTCGACGCTGTCGAAGACGACATCGTGGTGTTGCAGACGTTCCTCGATTCGCCGGAAGGCGCCTGCTGCAAATTGCTCGGTGTTCCCACCCCGCAACCTATCGAGATCTTTGGCCCCGGCGCCGGCATCGCCCTCCGCAAGGGCGAGACCGACCTCGCCAACAAGTTCAACGAGGCGATCAAGGCGATCCGCTCCAACGGCAAATACAAGGAAATCAACGACAAATACTTCAAGTTCGACGTCTACGGCGCCGAGTCCTGATCCGAGGTTGAGGCCGGCGGCATAGGCCGCCGGCCCTTCCCCCTCTCCTGGTTTTCGATCGTCGCATCGGGGCTGTCTGCGTATGCAGTATTATTTGACCCTGCTCAGCTTTGGCCCCGAAGGCTGGATGGACGATATATTCCGCGGCATCGCCATGACGGTCGGCCTGGCGCTTGCCACGTTGCCCTTCGGCCTGACGGTCGGCTTCTTCGTTGCCCTGGCCAAACAATCTGCCGAGCCGTCGCTACGGCTGGCGGGAAACATCTACACCACGATTTTCCGGGGCTTGCCGGAACTGCTGACTTTGTTTCTGGTCTATTTCGGCATATCGGTGCCGCTGCTCAGCAAGGTGGCGCCTGACGCAAGCCCGGAAATTGCAAGTTTCCTTGGCGGCATGTTTGCCCTTACCGTCGTCTTTTCCTCATATGCGAGCGAAGTGTTCCTCGGGGCTTTCCGGGTCATTCCCAGGGGACAGTACGAAGGCGGTTATGCAATCGGCCTGCCTCACGGCAAGACCATGCGGCTGGTCGTCCTACCGCAACTCATTCGCATCGCGCTGCCGGGTCTCAGCAACCTCTGGCTCATTCTCCTGAAGGATACCGCGCTGGTCTCGGCCATCGGTCTTTCCGATATTCTGCGCCGAGCCCAGATCGCCTCGCGTGTGACCAAGGAATCGTTGCTGTTCTACGGCATCGCCTGCCTCATCTTCCTTGTCTTGGCGATCATTTCGTCGATTGGCATCAACAAGATCGAACGTTCGACCAATCGTCAGGGGGCAGGCCGTTGAGCGTCCAGCAAACTCTGTCGGCGGTGGACCGGCCACCCGCGCCTGCCCGGCCCTGGACCGGGCCTCGTATCGCGGGAAGCATACTGGTCGGTTTATGGGCCTTGGCCGGCATCGGCTTGGTCTACTACCTGATTTCGGTCTGGAACCCTGAACTTTTTGACAAATACTTCCCGCTCTACATGCAGGGCCTGTGGGTCACCACGCAACTTGTCTTCTTCTCCATCGTGCTCGGTGCGCTGCTGTCGGTTCCGGTCACCTACGCCCGCATGTCGAAGAATCGCGCCCTTCAAGCGATCTCCTACGGCTATGTCTATTTCTTCCGCGGCACGCCGCTGATCGCGCAGACATTCCTGATCTATTACGGCCTGGGTTCGCTCAAGGGACCGCTCGAAGCGGTCGGGCTATGGGGCTTCTTCCGCGAAGCCTGGTACTGCGCCATCCTCGCATTTACCCTGAACACGGCGGCCTACCAGGCCGAAATCCTGCGCGGCGCGATTGAAAGCGTGTCCAAGGGTCAGTGGGAGGGTGCGGCAGCGCTGGGCCTTTCGAAATGGCAGACCATGATAAAGATCGTGCTGCCGCAGGCTCTCATCGTCGCGCTGCGCCCCTACGGCAACGAGATCGTGCTGATGGTCAAGGGTTCGGCCGTCGCCGCGCTCATTACCGTTTTCGATCTCATGGGCGAAACCCGCCGTGCATATTCCCGCAGCTTCGACTTCCAGACCTATATCTGGGCAGGCGTGATCTATCTGGCCATCGTCGAGCTTCTGCGCCATCTGGTTGACTGGATCGAACGGGTCATTACCAAGCACCTGATCCGCTGAACTCACAATCTCTTGAATTTATTAGGAAGAACAATGGCATCCGTCGCTTTTCTCGGCCTTGGCGTCATGGGCTATCCAATGGCCGCGCATTTGAAGAACAAGGGCGGCCATGAGGTCACCGTCTACAATCGCACCGAGGAGAAAGCGAAGAAGTGGGCGACCGAGCAGGGAGGCGCAACCGCCTCGACGCCGGCGCAAGCCGCCCGCGACAAGGACTTCGTCTTCTCCTGCGTCGGCAATGACGACGATCTCCGCTCGATCACCCTGGGCGACGGCGCCGCCTTTTCCGCGATGAAACAGGGCGCGGTCTTCATCGACAACACCACGGCATCCGCGGAGGTAGCGCGCGAACTGGCGAACGCGGCGCAGAGCCTGGGGTTCGGCTTTCTCGATGCTCCTGTCTCCGGCGGCCAGGCGGGTGCGAAGAACGGCGTGCTGACCGTTATGGTCGGCGGCGAGCAATCCGACTTCGACAAGGCAAAGCCGGTCATCGAATCCTACGCTCGAATGGTCGGGCTGATGGGGCCATCCGGCGCCGGACAGTTGACCAAGATGATCAACCAGATCTGCATCGCCGGCCTGGTGCAGGGCCTTGCCGAAGGCATCCACTTCGGCAAGAAGGCCGGGCTCGATATCGAAAAGGTGATTGAAGTGATCTCCAAGGGAGCCGCCGGCTCCTGGCAGATGGAAAACCGCCACAAGACAATGAACGCCGGGAAGTATGATTTCGGCTTCGCGGTCGACTGGATGCGCAAGGACCTCGGCATCTGCCTTGAGGAAGCCGACCGCAACGGCGCACGGCTGCCCGTCACGGCGCTGGTCGACCAGTTCTACAAGGACGTCCAGGCCATGGGCGGCAAGCGCTGGGATACTTCGTCCCTGCTGGCCCGTCTGGAGAAGTAGGCGCCGTGAGCGGCGCGCTCTCGCCTGCCTCGACCGCCGACGAAATCGTCGCGCATCTGCGCGCGATCGGCTCGGAGGCGAACCGCGAGGGCATGAAGCGCTACGGCATCAAGATCGACCGCGCCCTCGGCATTTCGCACGGTATCCAGCGCGACATCGCCAAGACCATCAAGCGCAACCACGAGCGCGCCATGGAATTGTGGGAAAGTCGCATCATGGAAGCGCAGTTCATTGCCTCGGTAACCGCCGACCCGAAGCGTATGACCGTGGTTGACGCGCGGCGCTGGGCGGAGGAGTTCGACAGCTGGGACATTGTCGACGGCGTGTCGGACCTGTTCGTCGACATGGACGACTGGCGGCTGCTGATCGACGAATTCGCTGCGGTTGAGCGCGAATTTGTCCGCCGCACCGCCTTCGCCATGATTTGCTGGGGCTCGGTTCATCGCAAGAAGGAGCCGGACGCGACCTTTCTTGGCTACCTGTCCCTGATCGAGCGGCATGCCACCGATCCGCGCAATTTCGTGAGGAAGGCGGTCAACTGGGCGCTGCGCACAATCGGCAAGCGTTCGCCCGGCTTGCACGGCCCTGCCCTCTCGGTTGCCGAAAATCTGGCTGCATCGGCTGACAAGACGGCGCGCTGGATCGGCAAGGACGCGGCGCGCGAACTGACTGACCCGAAGCAGTTGGAGCGCCTGCAAAAGAAGGCCGCGCGGTGAGGCCGTTGAAACGCAGCGCGCGGATAGCGATTGCCATGGCAGCATTGGCGCTCATGCCGGCGCCGGTGTCGGCGGCCGAACCCAGGCCGATCACCTGGGAAGCGCTGCGTGACGCAGCGCAGGGGCGCCAGCCGGCGGCGGCCGCGCTCGACAAACTCGCTGCAGGACAGCGTCAAGGCGCCGGCCTGCTAGGGCAAGAGATCGCCATCGAGGGTTACCTGCTGCCGGTCGATAAAGAGGGAGACAATGTCTACGAGTTCATGCTGGTGCCCTTCGCGGGCGCTTGCAGCCACATGCCGCAGCCGCCCTCAAACCAGATCGTCCACGTCTTCGCCCGCCCGGCCTATCCGGCAAGGGAGGTCTACGAGCCGGTGCGTGTCAGTGGAACGCTCAGGGCGGAGCGCGAAACGACGCAGTTCTTCATGATCGACGGCGTCAAGGTGGTGGAGACCGACTTCACCATCGGCCAGGCCGCGGTCGAGCCTGCAACTTCGATCAAGCCGGCAATCAAGCCGCGCAATCCACTGCTTCATAAAGCGAAATAGCCGCCGCGCCTGCACGGCGCGCCGCACCCTTTCCCACCTGGAAAATGGAAAACCCGGCGCGATCGCCCGCGCCGGGTTTCCTGTCTGCGAATTGAGCCAGGCTCAGTCCTTGTCGCTGAGGTTGGTGCCCAGCGTGTCACGCACGAACAGCGTGCCGATGATCAGCGACATCGCCGCCACCGCGATCGGGTACCAGAGGCCGTAGTAGATATCGCCGGCTGCGGCACTCATCGCGAAAACGGTCGCAGGCAGCAGGCCGCCGAACCAGCCGTTGCCGATGTGGTAAGGCAGCGACATGCCGGTATAGCGGATGCGGGTCGGGAACATCTCGACCAGGATTGCTGCGATCGGGCCGTACACCATCGTCACATAGAGCACGAGGATGAACAGGATGCCGATGACTTTCGGCCAGCTCACCCCAGCAGGATCGGCAACCATCGAATAGGCGCCGCCGCCGGGGATGGAGAAGACCGAGATTTCGGTCGCGCCGGCCGTTTCTTCCGCCGTCACCAGCTTATCCTTGATCGCTTGAGCGAGCGGAACCGTCGCTTTCTCCCCGCCCCGGATCGCGGCGGCGTCAAGCTTCAGCTCCGGATTCGCGGCGATGAAGGCATCGAGCTTCTGGTCCGAGACTTTCGCGACGGCACGCACCAGCGGATAGCCGGCATTATGCAGCGCGAGGTTCACCGACTTGCCAAACGCCGCCGCAGCTTTGTCCGAGGCGGCTTTGTCCCCAATGGTCTTCGGGTCAAATGTGTCGATAACGGTGTCCTTGACCGTCAGCTTCGCCAAAGTGCCTGGAGCCGCGGTGGTCTCGACATCAAACGGCACCGAGTTGCGGGTGAGGAAGGCCGATGCCACATCGCAGGACGATCTCGGCACCGGCGCACTGACCGGGTTGAACTGGAAATTGCAGTCGCCGGGCGCCGCGATGATCTTGGCGCGAACCGTTTCCTGAGCTGTCGCCAACGCAGGATTGGCAGCTGCCGTCAACGCCTTGAACAGCGGGAAGTAGGTGACGATGGCGAGCGCCAGGCCGGCCATGATGATCGGCTTGCGGCCGATCCTGTCGGAGAGCCAGCCGAAGAACACGAAGAACAGCGTGCCGAGCGCCAGGGCGATGGCGATCATCGTGTTGACCGAAGCAGCGTCCACCTTGAGCACATTGGTCAGGAAGAACAATGCGTAGAACTGACCCGTGTACCACACGACGGCCTGGCCGGCGGTGAGGCCGAGCAGCGCCAGGATGGCGATCTTGGCGTTCTTCCAGACGCCGAACGCTTCCGTCAGCGGTGCCTTCGAACCCTTGCCCTCTTCCTTCATCTTCTTGAACGCCGGCGATTCGCTGAGCGAAAGCCGGATCCAGATCGAGACGCCAAGCAGGATAAAGGACAGGATGAACGGAAGACGCCAGCCATAGGCCGCATAGTTTTCCTTGCTCATCGAGCCCTGGATGATCAGGATGACGACCAGAGACAGGAACAGGCCGAGCGTCGCGGTGGTCTGGATCCATGAGGTGTAGTAGCCGCGGCGATCGTCCGGCGCATGTTCCGCGACATAGGTCGCAGCACCGCCATATTCACCGCCGAGCGCCAGCCCCTGCAGCATGCGCAGCAGGATCAGGATCACAGGCGCCGCGATGCCCCAGCTGGCATAGCCGGGCAGGATACCGACAAGGAAAGTGGAAAGACCCATGATCGTCATGGTGACGAGGAAGGTGTATTTGCGGCCGACAAGATCGCCGACGCGACCGAACACCAGCGCGCCGAAGGGGCGAACCAGGAAGCCCGCGGCAAAAGCCAGCAGCGCGAAGATGTTGCGCGTTGCTTCCGGGATTTCCGGGCTGAAGAAAGCGGTGCCGATGAAAGCCGCCAGAGACCCGTAGAGATAGAAATCGTACCACTCGAAAACAGTGCCCAGCGACGAGGCGAAGATAACCTTCTTCTCCTCGCGGGTCATGCCGCGCGATCTACCGCCGGCTGTTGCGCTAATTGCCATGGATTCCCCTCCTGGGTCGCATATTGCGTCGCGCTGGCCGCTCGCAAACCTCCCGGATGCGGACTCAGTGCGGCCAGTGGCGCGGAAAATGGCAGAAAAGAGGCTGGGGGTGCAGCGCTGCTTTGGGATTATGACTTTGGTCTAATAAGGGCTTGAACCGCGTTGGAGCTGCGGCGAACACCAGAACGGCTTCCTCAACCACCCTAATCCATCGCGTCCAGTCTGGCGTAGCTCTGCTCCATACCGTCGGCCATGCCGGTGGCAAGCATCTGTTCGCGCACCTCGGAATTGGGCAGCGTCATGCGCATGGTCATCAGCGTCCCGTCGCCATCCTTTTCGAAGATGGTTTCGACATGGTTGTCCGGCGTCACGTCGGGCAGATGCATGCGTTCGACATGAACGATCCGGCGGTTGGGTTCGAGTTCGATGAACTCCCCGGTCAGGTAAAAGCCGTTGCCCTTGCCGTCGCTCCACTCGTAGCGGATTTTGCCTCCCGGCTTCGCCTCGTTGATGCAGACAGGCATGTCCCAGCCCTCCGGTCCCAGCATCCATTTCCGGATCAGCGCGGGCTCAATATGCGCGCGGTAGACCTTTTCAGGAGAGGCAGCGAAACGGCGCTTCACCACGATATGTGTGTCGCCTCCGGTCTGCAGGCTCAGTTTCGACATCAATCCATCTCCTCTTTCGGCGTTCCCATTTCGGCCAGAACAGCGTCGAGCCTGTCGTAGTTGCGGGTCAGGGCGTCGCGCAGCATCGTCAGCCAGCCGTCCACTCCATCCAGGGCGCCGGGCGCGAGACGGCACGGCCTTCTGGCGCCTGCCACGCGCTGCGTGATCAGACCGGCGTCCGACAGAACCTTGATATGGCGCGAAACCGCCGGCTGCGACATGTCGAACGGCGCCGCGAGTTCCAGCACCGTCGCCTCCCCCAGCGCAAGCCGCGCCAGAATGGCGCGTCGGGTAGGATCGGCCAGAGCTGAGAATGTCACGTCGAGGGTCATCGCTGATCCAGATTTATATAAATGACATGTTATATAACTGCTTCGTTATTGTCAAGGTCGCCAGCACGGCGATTGAAGCCAACAGGGGCGGGGGCCGGCGGGAATCAACTGCCCGGTTGAAGAGGCCACCCCTGATGCACCGTTTCGGCCGGCAATCCGCGAGCAGAAAAGGCCTGTGCGGATAGGCGGCGCGCGGCGACCCTCCAAGGACCCAACCCCGCAGGGTCAGTTGGTCAAATCGTAGGGTATCCGATAGCCATTGGCTTCGAGCCACTCGATCGCGGCCTTCGGCTCGTCGGTCTGGATGATGGTGGCGCCGCGCTCCGCCCAAAAGCCGAACGCGGCCTCGGGCTTGGCGGCAAGGGTGGCCAGTTCGTCCCCGCGCCCGTCCGCAAGGTAGCCGCCAGGCTTGTTGACGATCGCGTATGTGTTGACCCACAGATGCCAGTCGCCGCGCGCCGCCACGGCGCGCGACCTCGCGCCAAACAGGAACCCGCCGTCGCCGGACATGCCCGCTGAACTGTCCCGCCAGGCGATCATCTCCACAGCGTCGGCGTGAACGGCCCTGGTCGCCGCCTCGACGAAGCGCACATCTTTGACCGCGTCATCGGCGATGATCGGCATGAAATGCGCGCCGCCGAGGCCGGCGACAAGTTGCTCCGCCTCTGCCACGCGCTTCATATTCCACAGGTTCTGCTTCACGACGACCTGCTCTTCCATTCCCAGGCCGCGCGCGA
>Ga0190271_10002052_pt1 | contig 11952 bp, 14 predicted proteins | sample Popmic356T_FD_133747 | JGI IMG/M metagenome (GOLD analysis project Ga0190271, IMG submission 133747) | Populus adjacent soil microbial communities from riparian zone of Weber River, Utah, USA - 356 T | ecosystem: Environmental > Terrestrial > Soil > Riparian zone | place: USA: Utah | collected...
CACCCGCTGGTCCCCGCCCGAGCAGAACGCCTTGTCGCCCTCACCGGTGAGGATGATGACGCCGACCGACTCGTCCTCCCGCGCCACGTCGAGCGCCTGCATGATCTGGATGATCGTCTGCGGCCGGAACGCGTTGTGGACCTCGGGGCGGTTGATCGTGATCTTCGCGATCCCGTCCTCGGACGTCTCGTAGCGGATGTCGTCGTACTCCCTCGACGCGTGCCACGCGACCGGTGCGGTGTCAGTCATGCCACCCATTCTCGCGGGACGTCATACCGCAGGATCGTCCGGGGGACCGCTCGGTATGACGCCCTCAGCTCACCGCAGGGCTGGGAGGACCTCTCGCCCGAACATCTCGATCATCTCCAGCGACAGGGGGTGCGGGCCCATGTTGGCCACGTAGACCTCGTCGAATCCAGCGTCGACGTACTCCTGGACGGCCTCGAGGTGCTTCTTCGGTTCCGGCCCGGCCGCGATGCTCTCCCGGGTCGACTCCTCCGTGACCAGCTCCGACGCCTGCTCGAAGTGCCGGGGCGAGGGCAGCACCTGCGCCAGCTCGCCCGGCAGCCCGGCGTTGCGCCAGAGCCGGTGCGCATGCCCGACCCCCTCGTCCTCGGTGGGAGCGTAGGCGACCTTCAGTCCAGCCTGTGCCGGCTTCCCGCCCGACTCCTTCCGGAACGTCTCGAGCAGCTCGGTGTCGGTCGTGGTGGTGATGTACCCGTCGGCGATGCGCGCTGCGACCTCGGTCGCCTTGGCTCCGAAGCCGGACATGTAGATCGGCGGCGGGGTGTCGGGTCGGGTGTAGATCCTGGCCTGGTCCACGGTGTAGAAGCGCCCGCGGTGGTTCACGAACTCCTCGCTCCACAGTCGGCGCATCACCTCGACCGCTTCCTCGAGCATGTCGAGCCGGACCTCGGTCGACGGCCACGGCTGACCGAGCACGTGCTCGTTCAACGCCTCACCGGTGCCGATCCCGAGCACGAACTTCCCGTGCAGCATCACCGCACTGGTCGCCGCGGCCTGCGCGACGATGACGGGGTTGATCCGCATGGTCGGGCAGGTGACGGCCGTGGTCACCGGCAGGGACGTCGCCTGGCTCAGCGCCCCGATCACCGACCACACGAACGGGCTCTGGCCCTGCTCGTCGTTCCACGGATGGAAGTGGTCGGAGATCCACAGGCCTTCGAAACCCGCCTTCTCGGCCGCCACCGCCTGCTCCACGAGCTCCTGGGGGCCGTACTCCTCGCAGGACAGGAAGTACCCGAGCTTCATCAAGACTCCTCACGGTCTGGGTGCGTTCGACCTGTCCCTACCCACCTGCCCGGCTCCGATGCACGACGCATGGACCTGGCGGCTCGGGGTACGGCGGGAGTGTGGTCGGCCAGCCGTGGCCGACGCGACGCGAGCCACTCGGGAGGACGAGCATGAGGGCACTCACCTGGCACGGCATCGAGGACGTCCGCATCGACGACGTCCCGGACCCGACGATCCAGGAACCCACCGACGCGGTGGTCAGGGTCACGTCCACCGCGATCTGCGGGTCGGACCTGCACCTCTACAAGGTGCTCGCCCCGTACCTGGAGCCGGGAGACGTGCTCGGCCACGAGTTCATGGGCGTCGTCGAGGAGATCGGCTCTGCGGTGGCGAATCTCCAGGTCGGCGACCGAGTGGTCGTCCCGTTCAACATCTCCTGCGGCAGCTGTTGGATGTGTTCGCGTGGTCTCTACGCGCAGTGCGAGACGACGCAGAACCGCGACCAGGGCAAGGGCGCGAGCCTCTTCGGCTACACGAGCCTGTACGGCGCGGTGCCGGGCGGGCAGGCAGAGCGGGTGCGGGTGCCGCACGCGGACTTCGGACCGGTGAAGCTGCCGTCCGAGCATCCGGACGAACGCTTCCTCTACCTCTCCGACATCCTCCCCACCGCCTGGTAGGGAGTCCGGTACGCCGATGTGAGCCCGGGTGACTCGCTCACCGTCCTCGGACTGGGACCGGTGGGTCAGATGGCCGTCCGCTCCGCCCGGCACCTCGGCATCGACACGGTGATCGGCGTCGACCTGGTCTCGGAGCGGCTGGAGAACGCGCAGGCCCACGGAGCCCAGGTCATCGACGTCCGCGAGGTCGACGACGTGGCCGATGCGGTGCGTGACCTCACCGACGGACGTGGGTCGGACGGCGTCCTGGAGGCGGTCGGGATGGAAGCGCACGGCAATCCGGTGGCGGAGACCGTGATCGGGCTGACCAGTCGGCTGCCCAAGAAGCTGGCCCGGGCCGCCATCGAGCACGCGGGGATCGACCGCCTCGACGCACTCACCACCGCGTTCGACGCAGTGCGCCGCGGCGGCACCGTCTCGATCAGCGGCGTGTACGGCGGCTCGGCGGACCCGATCCCGATGATGGACATCTTCGACAAGGGCATCGCCCTGCGCATGGGCCAGTGCCACGTCCGTCAGTGGACCGACGAGCTGATGGCGATCGCGGCCCAGGACGACGACGTCCTCGACCTCGAGGGGTTTGCGACGCACCGCGTCGGACTGGACGAGGCTCCGGAGATGTACTCGATCTTCCAGAAGAAGCAGGACGGGTGCCAGAAGGTCGTCCTGACACCCTGACCCGGAGGCATCAGGTGGGTTCGTCCAGCAGCGAGTTGGGCTCGAAGGTCGGCCGCGGGTCCGGGTCCTCGCGCCCCGGACGGACGAACTCGAAGCCGGCCGTGGTCACGACCTGCCACGCAGCCGGGACTTCGGGCTGGCCAAGGACCGGCACGGTGACCTCGTCGTAGGCCGCGACGAGCTTGTTCGCGCAGTCCACGTGCGCCGGGGGGAAGTGGAAGGCGTTGCGGTCGACCTCACGACGGCTGCCGAGGAACGCGATGGGACGCCCGAGCCCACGGCCACAGACGCCGCAGATCCGACTCAGCGCGCACTGGGTCACCCGGCGTCGGTCGAGCTCGCGGGCGTTCGGCATGCCCTGGCCCGGCCCTCCCGTACCGCACGCGAACGGTACGGGGACGCCGAGCTCGGGGTCGCGCGGAAGCTCGCCGAAGGCCTTCGGTGCGGGGTCCATCCGACCAGTACAGCGTGTCAGCCGTCGTACGCGAAGGACCCTCGGGACCATCCACCGAGCTCGGTACGCCGCGGCGGCCGCTCGGCGTCGGACTTCCGCCGACGGTTACGGGGCGCCTCCTCCTCCGCTCCAGCGCGCTGCGGCTGCTCGGGCTGGTTGCTCTTCGTCATGTGGTTCGGCAACGACAGCTTGGTGATGGTCCGAAGCGCCTGCCCGTACTGACGGTGCAACGGTCCGGTCGTGTAGGGCAGGTCGTACTTCTCGCACAGCGCCTGCACCCGCACGCTGATCTCGGCGTACCGGTTGCTGGGCAGGTCCGGGTAGAGGTGGTGCTCGATCTGGAAGCCGAGGTTGCCGGACATGATGTGGAGCAGCGGGCCGCCCGTGAAGTTCGCGGCGCCGAGGATCTGCCGGAGATACCACTCGGGGCGGGTCTCGTCCTCGAGCTCCTCCTCGGTGAAGTGAAGGGCGCCGTCCGGGAAGTGTCCGCAGAATATGATCATGTACGCCCACAGGTTGCGCGCCAGGTTGGCCGTCGCGTTGGCCGTCATCGTCGTCTTCCAGTTCGGTCCGCTCAGGGCCGGGTAGACGATGTAGTCCTTGCCGATCTGGCGGCGGATCTTGCGGCCGATCTGCTTGAGCTGCCGCAGCATCTCCTTCGGGTCCTTCTCGCGCTTGCGGATCCGCTCGATGTCGAGGTCATGCAGCGCGACGCCCCACTGGAAGAGGGTGGCGAGCAGGGCGTTGTAGACCGGCTGACCGAGGTTCGCCGGGTGCCACTTCTGCTCGCGCGCCAGGCGGAGGATGCCGTAGCCGATGTCGTTGTCGTAGCCGAGCACGTTGGTGAACTGGTGGTGCACGTAGTTGTGGGAGTGCTTCCACTGCTCTGCCGGCTGCGCCGTGTCCCACTCCCAGTTGCTGGAGTGGATCTCCGGGTCGTTCATCCAGTCCCACTGGCCGTGCATGACGTTGTGGCCGATCTCCATGTTCTCGAGGATCTTGGCCAGGCCGAGGAACGTCGCACCGAGCACCCACGCGGGCTTCTTGTTGCTGAACAAGAGCGTCACCCGACCGGCGGTGGCGAGCCCGCGCTGGATCCTGATCATGCGGTTGATGTACGCCGCATCCGCGTCGCCTCGGGACTCCTCGATCTCCTTGCGGAGCGCGTCGAGCTCACGGCCGATCTGCTCGACCTCGTCCTCGGTGAGGTGGGTGTACTCCTTGACGTCCGAGATGGCCATCTCGTGGTTCCTTCCGTCAGATGTCGAAGGTGCAGTCGCCCATGGCGGCGGTGACACAGGTCTGCACCTGCTCGTTGGGCTGGCTGAACTCCTCGCCGTTGCGCAGGTCCTTGATCGCGCCCTTGACGAGCGTCAGCGTGCAGGTGTGGCAGATGCCCATCCGGCAGCCGAAGGGCATCCCGATCCCGACCTCCTCGCCGGCCTCGAGGATGGTCGTGGCTCCGTCGACCTCCGCGGTCTTGCCGGAGGTCTGGAACGTGACCGTGCCGCCCTCCGCCTCACCGCCCACCGAGAGCGAGAAGCGTTCGAGGTGCAGCACGTCCTCGAGGTCCGCTTGCTCCCAGTGCTCGGTGATCGCGTCGAGCATCGGCGCCGGCCCGCAGGCCCAGGTCTCGCGCTCGCGCCAGTCGGGGCAGACCTCGTCGAGATCCTGGAGCTCGAGCATCCCGTCGATGTCGGTGTGCAGCTGGTGGAACGTCAGGCTGTCGTGCTTGTCGTGCAGCTTCGCGAGCTCGTCGCGGAAGATCATCCGCTCCGGCGTCGGCGAGGAGTAGTGCATGACGACGTCGGGCAGGGTGCCGCGCCGGTCCAGGGTGCGCAACATCGCCATCACCGGCGTGACGCCGGAGCCGGCGACCAGGAACAGCATCTTCTCCGGCGGCGGCTCCGGAAGCACGAAGTCGCCCTCGGGCAGGGCGAGCCGGACGATCGTGCCCGGCTCCAAGCCGTTGACGAGGTGCGACGACAGCAGGCCTTCTGGCATCGCCCGCACGGTGATCGAGATGGTGCGCCCGGTCCTCGCGGGCGGCGTGCTCACGGAGTACGAGCGCCACTGGAACCGTCCGTCGACCTGCACCCCGATGCCGACGTACTGCCCGGGGCGGTGGTCGTAGTGCCAGCCCCAGCCCGGCCTGATGACCAGGGTGGCGGCGTCCTCGGTCTCGCGCTCCACCTTCTCGACACGTCCCCGTAGCTCACGAGAGCTCCACAGGGGGTTCAGCAGGGACAGGTAGTCGTCGGGACGGAGCGGGGTGGTGAGCTGGTTGCCCACCCGTCGGATGCGTTCCCACGGGATCGTGCTGCTCGAAGCCATCTGCTCCCCTCGTACGTCGACTCTGGCTTGTCCCTACCCACTGTTCGCACCGAGTGAACATCTGTCCACTCACTTCGTCAAGACCACGGTCCATGAGACTCACGCGCTGCAGTCGCCGATCGAGTGGGAAAACCCGCTCGTCAGTGTCCTCCGCGACGTGGGACAGGACACGGAGAACGCCGAAACCGAGCACGGAAGCAGTGGCCCTCCCACGATGCTCGGCCGCACCCCCAGGGGTGGTGTGGTCGACTCGCGCGGATGCCTACGTTGAGCACGCGATGTCTGCCGCTGCCCCCGCACATGCATTCCTTGCGGACGCTGGAGTCGACCGAGGCCTGGACCCGCCCGTCCAGGTCGACTCCGGTCCCGCTGGGTCCAGTGCGGTCTCCAAGCGGGCGCAGCAGAGCCAACGCATCCTCGTGAGGGCGCAGTCAGCGAGCACTCCTCAGGAGCGGCAGGAGCTCCTGGGTCGCGCCGTCATGCTCAACATGCCCGTCGCCCGCGCGGTGGCTCGCCGGTACTACCACCGAGGACTGTCGTCCGACGACCTCGACCAGGTGGCCTACCTCAGCCTGGTCACCGCAGCGCACCGGTTCGATCCGACGCAGGGTACGGACTTCCTCGCGTTCGCGGTGCCGACCATCCGCGGCGAGATCCGGAGGCACTTCCGGGACCGTGGCTGGACCGTCCGACCACCCCGACGCATCCAGGACACCCAGCGACTGGTCAACGTCGAAGCGGCGAGGCTCGCGCAGTCGCTCGGACGGTCACCCACGACCAGCGAGCTCGCCGAGCACGTCGGTCTCCCCGAGGACGACGTCCTCGAAGCGCTGGCCGCGAACAGCTGTTTCTCCCCTACGTCCCTCGACCGTCCGGTGAGTCACGCCGGTGAAGAGTGCCACCTCGTCGACCTGCTTCTCGACACCACCGACCACGAGGGGCAGGCCGAGGCACGGGTGTTGCTCTACGAGGTCCTGCGCACACTCCCCGACCGGGACCGATGGATCATCGGACTGCGCTTCTACGACGACCTCACACAGCAGCAGATCGCCGACCGCGTCGGCGTCTCCCAGATGCAGGTCTCCCGCATCATCACGCGTGTGCTCGCAGGAATGCGCGCTGCGCTGGAAAGCAAGGACCACACCGCCTAGCGAGCAGGACGAGTCCTTGGCTTTGCGATCTCCGGGTCCTCCAGGATCTCGCGCAACCGGGGGACGAGCGAGCGCACGAGATCCTCCTTCTCAAGGTAGCCATGGGCTCCGGCCGCCCTCGCGGCCTCCCCCGCCGTCGCGGCGCCGTAGCCGGAGAGCATCACGACCACCGCCTGCGGCGCTGCGTCGACGATCAGAGGCAAGGCCTGGATCCCGTCCATCACGGGCATCGCGATGTCGAGCAGGACCAGGTGCGGTTGCGTCCGGCGCGCCTCAGCCACGGCCTGCTCGCCGTCCCCTGCCTCCCCGACGACCCGCCACCCGACGCCATCGCTGGTGAGGACGATCGAGATCAGGTCCCGGAGGTCTGGGGAGTCGTCGACCACGAGGACGTCGAGTTGCCCGTCGTACGAGCTCGACGTTGCCGTGCGGTCGGTCATCGCGGTTCCACCCCCGGCTCGGCCGGGTTGCGGCGTACCGCCATGCCGGGCTTCAGCCTGTCCTCGTCGACGAGCTCCCCGATCCAGCGACGTGCCCGCGCCGACGTCCGCGAGATCAGGGCGCGGGCCCGTTCATGGTCCTCCAGATCGAGGGCCATCTCCGCCGCGACGAGCCCCTGGACGAGGGCGTCGTTGACCTCCCGTGCCACCTCCTGGTTGTGGCGCCTCTGCAGGTCGCGGGCTGCCGCGAGGGCGACCTGCTCGTCGACTCGCTTCTTCGTCGTCAGATCGGTCACCATCGCGCATCGCACGAGTGCGCCGTCCATGTCGAGGCCGGTCACGCTCACGAGGACCGGCACGGGCTTCTGCCCGGCGCCCGTGAGGTGAAGCTCGGCGCGTCGCGTCTCCCCCGCTGCTGTCGAGAACAGCTCAGCCACGATGTCCCGGTGCCCCTCACCGAAGAAGAGAGTGAGGCGCCCGCCGATCAAGGATGCGCGCTCCCGGTCCAGCAGCTCGGCGAAGCGATCGTTGGCGTAGAGCACGACGCCGTTGTCGGACACCGTGGCTGCGCCCTCACCCATGTTCTCCACGATGACGCGGTACGGGCGGTCCGCGCTGTCCAGTGTGTAGACCTGCTCCTCCCCCGCCGGCCCGACCACCACCGCATCGACGCCACCGCTGCTGATCGCCCCGAGGGCCGCCTGCAGGTCGTGGATCTGGCGGCGCAGCTCGGCCGGATCCTCGGAGTCGTGGGTCATGGGTCCGTCGGTCATGACTGTGCACCTCGGCCTGCGGGCATCGGGCCGAGGTCCAGCCCTTCGCGCACCCGTGCCTCGTCGGTCAGGTCGCCGACGAGGTAGCGCTCGGGGAGCGGCAGGGTCTTCACGAGCGTCGGGATGGCGATGACCCTGCTCAGGTCAGGAGTGGGCCGGCCCAAGACGTCGACGACACTGAGGTCGACGCGTCCGAGGAGCTCGCTGTTGCAGATCTGTTGGACGGTGCGGATGGCCGCGGCCGAGTGCGGCGACGCGCCACTGACGTACAAGGTCAGCGCCCAGCGCAGGTCGTCCGCACCCGAGCCGGTCACGGTCCGGGCCGTAGCTGCAGGCCGATGAGCACTTTCTCGGTGTCCGACAGATCGCCGATGATCCGGCGGATCGGTTCGGGCAGCGCGCGCACCAGCGTGGGCAGCGCGATGATCTCGTCGCCGCGGGCCAGGGTGGGGTCCTTGAGGAGGTCGATGACCTCGACGCGGTACCGGCCGGACAGATGCTCCTCACACACGTGGTGCAGGTTGTCGACGGCGCGCACGGACCGTGGCGTCTGGCCGGCGACATAGAGCCTCAGCTCGTACCACGCGTCGGAGGACTCGGGCTCGGGGTCTGCGTCTCCGGCGTGCGTCGTCTCGGGATCGTCGGTCATGTCCGGTCGTCTCCTTCATGCCTTCCAGCCGCCACTGTGCTGTCCTGGAGAACGGCGCCCTGGTCGGTGAACCGGAGCTCACGCACCTTGTCGGAGTGCCTCGACCCGCGCATCTTGACCACGGAGAGAAGCCGGACCCTCGCCCCGGCGTGCTGGTGGTTGCGCAGCTGCACCCACGCATCGACGAGGGAAGCAACCGCCCCATCGGTCGCCGCGGACTGGTCCTCCGGTGTGAGCGCGGTGAGCACCGTGGTGATGCCGCGCGACCTCAGCAGGTCGAGGTCGCGGGCGATGATCGAGGAGAGCTCGTGGGTGGTCCCGACTCGCCCGAGGCTCGCGAGAGCGTCCAGGACCACCAGGCTCGGTCTCAGGTCGTCGAGCTCCGCCCGCAGGTTCGCCAGGTGCTCCTCGAGCCCCGAGGCGGTAGCTCGCACGGACGCCATCCGTAGCTGCCCGGCATCCATCCACTTCTGGAGATCGATGCCGATCGAGCCCATGTTGCGCGTCAGCTGGGCCGGCGACTCCTCAAGGGAGAAGAACACCACCTTCTCTCCGCGGGCACAGGCTGCGGCGGCCACGTGTGCACAGATACTCGTCTTCCCAGTGCCGGCGCCACCGCCGACGAGCAGCGTCGACGCACGGTAGATGCCCCCGTCGACCATCTCGTCCAGCTCGTCGATCCCCGTGGACAGTCGCTCGCGAGGAGCGGCGTAGTCCAGTCCGAGGGAGGTGATCGGGACGACGACGAGTCCTGTCGCCGTGATCAGGAACGGGTACTCGTTGGTGCCGTGCAGGGATCCGCGGTACTTCACGACCCGGAGCCGCCGCGTGGAGATCTCCTGGTCGACCCGGTGGTCGAGCACGATCACACAGTCCGAGACGTACTCCTCGATCCCGAACCGCGTCATCTCGCCGGCACGTCCGCGCTCGCCCGTGACGACCGTGGTGAGACCGCGGTCCTTGAGCCAGCGGAAGAGGCGACTGAGTTCAGCGCGGATGATCGCCTCGTTGCCCAGCGCCGAGAACAACACCTCGATCGTGTCGAGCGTGACCCGCGTGGCGCCGATCTGGTCCACGGCGGCACCCAGCCTGAGGAACAGACCCTCGAGGTCGAAGCCGCCGGTCTCGATGAACTGAGTGCGGTCGACACGCACTGCGTCGACCACGAGCAGCCCGTCGCGTTCGAGCTGTTCCACGTCGTAGCCCATGGAGGACACGTTCTCCACGAGCTCGTCGCGTGACTCCTCGAAGGACATCAGCACACCGGGCTCCCCGAGGTCCCGGGCTCCCCGGACCAGGAACTCGATCCCGAACAGGCTCTTGCCCGCACCGGCGGCGCCAGCCACCAGGGTGGTGCGACCGCGCGGCAGTCCGCCCAGGGTGACCTCGTCCAGCCCGGCGATGCCGGTAGCGACCTTCGACAGGCCTGGACTGCGCGGCGGGGCGACAGCACCGTCTGCCGAGGGGGGTGCACTCATTGCTACATCTTTGTCGAATCCGGGCGAAACCGACACCCAGGCGGGCCCAGTACAGGGCGTTGGTCCCGTCCTCGGCCGAACCCGTAACCCCCTGCGGATTGCCAGCGATTACCCGGGTACGAAGCCTTGGCGTGGCATCGGCGGTGGGAGCCCAGGGGGGAGCCGGTGCCACGCAGAGGCTGCTGAGGACGGAGCGGCCTTGGCGTGGCGTCGGCGGTGGGGGCCCAGGGGGGAGCCGGTGCCACGCAGAGGCTCCCGAGGACGGAGCCGGCGTGAGTGGGACCGCTGCCATGTCAGGGCCAACGGCCCGTGGCGCACACGGCCGGTCCTGGGAGACTGACCCGGTGGATCCCGACGCCTTCGCCGCCCTGGTGGCTGCTGGGCGGCGCGAGGATCCCGCGGCCCTCAGTGAGCTCTGGTGCCGCTACGCGCCCGCGGTGACCGCGTTCGTGCGAGGGAAGGGATCGGCCCAACCCGAGGAGCTGACCAGCGAGGTGTTCCTGGGGCTCTTCCGGGAGCTGCCCCGTTTCACCGGCGACGAGTCGGGCTTCAAGGCGCTCGCCTTCACGATCGCCCGCCGACGCCTCATCGACGAGAGACGCCGGCGCGACCGGACCCTCCAGGCCGTGGGATGGGACCATGCCCTCGACCACGATCTCGACGGCCGGGCCGCACCGAGTGCGGAGGAGACCGCGATCGGGACCCTCGGCAGTCTCGAGGCGCGTGAGCTCCTGCAGCGACTCGCACCTGACCAGCGCGACGTCCTCCTGCTGCGCATCTTCGGCGACCTGCCGGTCGACGAGGTGGCCCGCGTCCTGGGGAAGCGCCCGGGTGCGGTCAAGGCCCTGCAGCGCCGCGGGCTTGAGTCCCTGAGGCGGATGCTGGCGGAGGAGAAGGTCCGGCTACCGAGGGAGGTGACTCCATGACGACGCTCAGCGATCTCGACGTGGAGCTGCTGCTCTCGGGCACCGCGCTCCCTGAAGACCCGATCGACCGGGAGCTCATGGAGCTGCTCGACACCATGCGTGTGCGCCCGGAAGAGCCGGTGCCTGCCCCGAGCTATGAGCTCGACCTCGTGCTTGCCGGGCTCGCGCCACTCACCCGCACTCCCGCGAAGTCCCGTCGTGGACGGACCCGGCGTGCGCTGACCTGGTTCGCCGGCCTGGGCGTCGGGGTCCAGCTCGCCATGGGCACCGCCACCGCGGCGACGGCGGTCGGCATGACGGGGGCTGCGGGCGTGCTGCCCTCGCCGGCACAGCACGTCTTCGACGACGCAATTCACCACATCGCTGTGGTGGCTCCTGGAGCGTCACGCGCCCCGCAGCTCAACGCGCCCGGCGACGGTCAGGTTGCCGATGCCTCGTTCGATGCCACTTCGACGACGAACGAGCCCGTGCTTGCGTGGACGGTCGCCTTGTCGAACCTGACGCACGGCCTGCTCGGCGGACCAACCTCAGGACTCGTCCTGACGGACCTGTTCACCTGGCCGGGGATCGTCGTGCCCACGCCACCCATGCTGGTGCCTGAGCCCCCGTCCGCACCTGCCCCGACCATCGGGAGCGAACCGCCGCCTGTGGTGTCGGAACCGATCCCCGTCCCGGTCCCCCCGGTGGCGGAGCCCTCGCCCGCGCCGGAGGTGCCGGTAGCCGAGCCTCCCGCGCCCCCGGACGCCGTGGAGCCCGCTCCCGCTGACGGGCCAGGAGAGACGCCCGCGCCGAACTCAGGCGGCGACCTGGACGTCCCGCCGGTGACGGATCCCGTCGCCCCTGTGCCCGTGGACGGCGATCCGCTCGTCACGGACCCGGTGCCGTCCGACCCGGCTCCCGCCGACACAGCACACAGCGACCAGGTGGAGGACGAGTCGGCCGAGGTCATCGCCGAGGTGGCCCCCGTGCGCGCTGCCGACGCCGAGGCAGCACCCGAGGCCGCACCTGCCGAATGATGCGTCGGGCTGCCTCAGCCCTGCTTCATCCGTGACGTACGAGCGCGCAACGGCCCCACGAGCCTGGGCCCGGCGAGTCGGGTCTCCAGGCGGCGCGCCTCGCGCTTGAGCGGTTGGGCGAG